>Ga0209830_10000968_pt1 | contig 26978 bp, 26 predicted proteins | sample ArcticOcean_MG_C_12_FD_187439 | JGI IMG/M metagenome (GOLD analysis project Ga0209830, IMG submission 187439) | Marine microbial communities from western Arctic Ocean - ArcticOcean_MG_CB8_130 (SPAdes) (version 2) | ecosystem: Environmental > Aquatic > Marine > Oceanic | place: Arctic Ocean...
CAACAAGGGAAACCTTGCCATCAAGCGATCTGCCCATGGCTATCTTCTCACTCGTCGCCTCGGCATGGAAATCGACAACGATCATCCGGACGCCCTCTTCCCGAAGGCGAGCAATTTCTGTATCAAGCATTGTGAAGGGGTTTTCCAGAGGTGGATTCATGAAGGTGCGACCCATCGCATTGACTACTGCAACCTTTCCTTTCGCTGTCTCTAGAACGACCGAGCCGGAACCGGGCGCATCCTTTTCAAAGTTGATCGGACGCAACAGGCGAGGCTCCGTCGGAAAATACTCCTGAATTTCCCGTTGATCCCAAACGTGGTCACCCGTGGTAATAACGGCAGCCCCGGCACGAAGGAGATCGATAGAGATCTTCGGGGTAATCCCCCGCCCTCCAGCAGCATTTTCGCCATTCACAATAATGAATTCGATCTTATTCTCCTCCTTGATACGGGCAAGATTTCCAATCACCGCACTCCGCCCGGGCGAGCCCACTATATCCCCTAAAAATAAAATTCTCATTCTTCCGATTTTTTTACATTGTCCCCCACTCGGCGGCGCTCCTTCATTAGACCATGAGCAGCGGAAAAGGGAAAACGCCATTTCGAATCGTCGTCATTTTACCACTCCTCCTTCTGACGATCGCCTTGGCTAGCTACTTTTGGCCTAATTTTCACGGCAAAGATCATTTCTCAGGGCAGTCTGAGGCCAATTTAGAGCCTCCTCTTTTGACTCCACTCCCTCAAACCCCGGAAACGATGAGTAAGACGGCTGGACTTTTTCCTCCAGCCCTTTCCTCTCTCGGTCGACTCCCCGACTGGTCTCAACTCGATCGTTTTCAACAAACCATCACGCGTGAAGAATTTCTTCATCGACTCGATACGATCTATTCCAAAAACGAAGGATGGAAACGCTGGATCGCCACCAATGACAAACTGGCATTAATTAATACTGGAAATGCCGTCTATACCCTGAAATTCACATCCGTCCCCCTCCGCTCCCCGGGAGCAATCTTTCCCTTTAAGAAAAAGTCCGACCTCATTTCTTTCAAGTCCCACCGTCTCACCGGACTCCACATCGCGATTGACCCAGGGCATATCGGTGGCGACTTCGCAAAAATCGAAGAGCGTAATCTGCGCTACGGTGATCACGAACCAATTCAGGAAGGAACGATGACCCTTCTTACCTCAACGCACCTAAAAGCTCTCTTGGAAGAACTCGGAGCCCAAGTCACTCTTGTCAGAAAAACGACAACTCCTGTGACCTCACTTCGTCCTCGCGACTTTACCGGGCGGGACCAAAAATCTGCCGAGAAACTCTTTTACCGCAGCGCCGAAATCCGAGCCCGCGCTGATCTTATCAACCAATCCATTCAGCCCGATCTTGTCCTCTGCCTCCACTTCAACGCTGCAGCATCCCCAGTCCCGCTTGCGGGCCAAAACTTCCATATTATTTTGAACGGAGCCTATCATCCTGCCGAGATTTCCAATCAGGACGAGCGCTTTGAAATGCTCCAGCACCTCCTCGCCGGAACGATTAGCGAAGAGCTTCCTCTTGCCAAAAAAATCGCTGAGATTTTCGCCTCCCAAACTGGACTCCCTGCCTACGAGTATCGGCCAAACCACCCATACGCCACCAAGCTCGCGCCCTACATCTGGGGACGCAACCTCCTCGCAAACCGGCTCTACCAATGCCCTGTCATTTTCATGGAACCTTACACTATGAACAGCACGGACTTCATCGCTCGACACAAAGCTGGCGACTACGAGGGCCAGCGCTTGGTCGATGGAAAAATGCGCCTCTCGGTTTACCGCGAATACGCCAAGGCTTTAGCCGACGGAGTGGCGGCTTACTACCGGAAGCAATAAGGTCTTACTTAATCAGCTTGAGCATTTCTTCACCTCCCTTCTTTCCGACCCTACCATTCCAAATTTCACTTCCGCAGTAGTGGTAAGAACGGTCTGAGCCAACTTCTTGCCATTCCACAAAGAAACCTTTGCAGAAGTTGCTGATCCCCAAAATCATCTTATGCTCCGCCTCATGAAGCCTTCACTTCTCATCGCCGGAGCCGGCTACCTTGGTTCCGAAATCAAACGGATCGCAGAGCCCCATTACCAGGTCTATACCCTGACCAAATCCGGAACCGGAGATTCCATGGCTTGTGACCTTTCAAACGATGCCGAAGTGGCTCGAATCGCCGCCACGATCCCCTCACCTGATCTCGTCATTCACTGCGCTTCTTCCGGTCGGGGCGGCCCTGATGCTTACCATGGTGTCTTCGTGAAAGGATGTCGCTCTCTCGCCGATTATTTTCCCAAAAGCCACCTCCTTTTTACGTCAAGCACCTCCGTCTATCACCAAACCGATGGATCTAACGTCACCGAAGACTCACTCACCGAACCTGAACGTGAAACAAGCCAACTCCTGTTAGGTGCCGAAAATATTATTCTAAACCGAGGTGGAACTGTCGCGCGTCTTGCTGGAATTTACGGACCGGATCGCTCAGTTGTTTGGCGCAAATTCCTTGCTAACGAAGCTTCCATTGAGGAAGACGGACGAAGGATCTTAAATCAAATTCACGTCATCGATGCCGCTCGAGCGGCCTTGTTCCTAGCAGAGCAAAAAATATCAGGGATTTTTAACGTCTCCGACAACACTCCATTGAGCCAATTGGAAACCTACCAAGGTCTCGCGTCCCTTTTAAAGAAGCCCCTTCCCCCGACCGGAGAAAAGAAGACCTCCCGGAAACGAGCATGGACCCACAAACGAGTTATCAATGACAAGCTAACGTCTCTCGGCTGGAAGCCCACCTATCCCAGCTTCTTAGACGCCGCCCGCAAGTTTGCGTCAGAACGTGATCAGGAATGACGCTTTCGTAAGGCCTCACAGACAGCCGGAAAAAGTTGCTTTTTTCGCGAAACGATCGCTGGCGCCGCGAATTCATTGTCTCCAATCCGCTCGAAGGGAAGCTGACTCAAAATACTCTCCTCTCCCACCGCTAACAACACGCTCTGGTGGCGGCTAATGTCCGTCACCAAGATGGCGCAAAGAGAATACGAGGACAGCTCGCGCAATCGGGTTAATTCGGCAATCAATTCATCCTGCTTCGAAGCCAGTCCTTTGAGACTCGTTTCTTCAACTTGGGACAAACTTAGGATCACCCCATCTTCCGAAAACTCTTTTCTGTCTGTCCCGACAATCGCCCTGGCATCGGCATTCACGAGAAGAGAGCCTGATGCAAAAAAGTCCTCTGCGAATTGATCCGGATCGACTCCCGCAAGCCCAGCAAGCCACGAAAGCAATTGTCGATCCACATCTGTCGTCGTAGGCGAAGTGAGATTCAAGGTATCAGACACAAGTCCGGCGCACAGAAGAGTGGCAGTCGCGCAATCCGGCTCCAATCCTCTTTCCCGAAAGCGCCGCGCCACGATGGTCGACGAACTTCCGACAGGTTCATTGATGAAACGCACCGGTTCACGCGAGATGAGATCTCCAGAGAGCCTGTGGTGATCAATAATCTCGACAACCTGGGCATCTTCCACGCCTCTGACCGCTTGAGAAAATTCATTATGATCCACCAGCGAAAGCCGCACCCGTGGAGGATCCACCAGATCCGACTTCGAAAACACACCACTCAGTCTTCGCGTCCCGGGTTCAACCACCGGGAAGAGATCCTGCGTCGAGCTTGCGATCCGTTTTGCGAAGCCTTCCGCCACTTCATTGGAAGCTAAGCAGATGAAATCATCAGATAAAATGTTCCGCACCTTTCGTGCGCAGAGGGCGAGTTTCACCGCCGTCGCCGTGTCATGCGGACTACAGAGAATCACCATTCCAGCTTCCTTCGCTTTTTGAGTCAGTTCAGCTTCAGGCTGATATCCACCTGTCACGAGCAACGCTCGCACCCCGTAATCAAAAGCCTGTTGATGAACATGCGGACGATCACCGCAAATTACGAGATACTTACTCACCGCTCCTTCTTCTTGAGCAGCCTTCAGCCTTTTCTCTACCGTTTTCTGACTGGATGCTCCCACCATCATGATGAGATTTTCTTCATCGCTAGGAAGTGTCGCCCCATTTTGCAAACCTGCCCCCAAAGTCGCCGAAAGATTTTCCAGACTTGCATGCAAAAGCTTCACATTTCGACCGTCGGTAGCCGGAGGAAGAAGCAGCTGCAAGAGATCCAAAAAATGGAGAAGGCCACAAACTTCTCCACCATTGTTGAGAACCGGCACGGAACGGATACTGTGGTCCACCATCAATCGGTAAGCCATGAGAAAGGTATCATCCTGACGGACAGTCACTACGTTCTTACGTGAAATCGACCCTGCTGTCGGGCGGACGTCCTCGATTAACTTGGGAGCTTCCAGGCCCGCTTTTTCCAAAACAATTTTCACCCGTGGAGGAACCTCCCCGCAGCGCGCCGCTTCCACGCGCTCATCCCCCATTGCCCGCAGATAGGCCGCATGGCCCATCGCCGCACAAATAGCATCCGCATCTGGATTCTGATGCCCAATCACATACCAAGGTTGAATCATGACCGAAATCTAGTGGCCGCTCCAAAGAGTGAAGGAGAAAACGAGAATCGTAAGCCCTAAGATAAGCCCTCCGGTAGTCGCCATTTTAAAACGGCGATCATTGGCCACAAGCCAGTTCGCGCCATCACGAAAGACGTAGGGCATGCCCACAAAAAAAAGACCTTTTAAAATCATCGCATAGGCAACAAAGGACACAAGATTCTTGAAAGGAGCCACTTCAAAGTCAGCGGCATAAAGCAATGGCGCAGCGGCCATCAAAAGCGTCAAGCCGAGCCCGCGCACGAAAAGAAACTCTCGCACACAAGTAATCATTCCCAAGCAAGCGAGCGGAACTCCCACTTGAAGGTAAGGCTTCATTTTCGAAAAGTCCGCAAAGTCCATGCTCAAGGCTCCAAGAAAAGAAAAAGTGCCCCGTAAATCCGGAGCAACCAAAAGCCAGAACCATATCATGCCAATCGACATCGTATAAATGCCTGACTGATGATGCCGTGGTAACTTCACAGCCCACTCCTTGGCAGCAACTGGCTTCAAAAGCATCACGCCATAAAGCACCGTCAGGAATATGCCCAAGACGGTTCCAGCAGAACTCAAAGTAATTTCCTGATAAGGATGAGGGCCTGATGTCATGCGGCGCTAAGCTAAGCTTCCTTTAGCATCGGTAAAGCCTAAACACGTCAACTTGCACGATCAAATTCCGCCGTAAAGTGTCCAATCACGAACATCGAATGGGATTTTCACTCACGGGGAAATTGCGCAAAGCTCTCTCGTGCTCAGGAAATTCTGGCTGACTCTCATTCTCCTCCTCACCAATCTCGTCATAGAATGCGCCCAGGTTTTAGCCCTCCTCACCGCATGAATCCTAAGCAAGCCTTTGGCAAAACGTGAAGGGTATCAAAGCTTCCGTAAATTAGGAAACCTGGCGCTCCTGGCCCACGCATTAAGTTGGACCATCCAACGCATCATTGCAGTGCTCTAAAGTCACTCAAGCATTGGCGTCCCATAAAGGGTAAATCCGGTGGAGTCCTCGATAATGACATCGAAGATTTCGCCCGTCATGCGCTCGGCATCGCCATCGAAGATCACGATCTTATTCTGCGAGGTCCGACCACAGAGCCGTTCCTTATTTGTCTTACTCGGGCCTTCACAGAGCACGGCCTGCCTTGTCCCGATGAACGTCTCATTCTTCGCCATCGTCATCTCATCTTGCTGTGCCAGCATTTCCTGATTTCGACGCTCTTTAGTCGCCTCATCAAGCTGCCCCTCCATCTCGGCAGCAGGCGTGTCCTTCCGTATTGAATAACGGAAGATAAAGCTATTATCGAAGCCAATCTCGCGCATGCACTTCATCGACTCTTGAAAGTCCTCCTCGGTCTCCCCCGGGAAACCCACGATGATATCCGTCGTGATCGAGAGATCCGGACGAGCCGCTTTCATCTTAGCGCAGATCGCCAGAAACTTCTCGTTCTTATACGGACGCCGCATCTTCTTTAAAATGCGATCCGAGCCACTTTGCATCGGGAAATGAATATGCGAACACAGCTTAGGAAGATAGGTGAACGCCGCCACGAGGTCGTCGCGGAAGCCGATCGGGTGTGGACTGGTGAAGCGGATGCGCTCGAGTCCTTCAATCGCGTGTACCGCTTCGAGCAGCTGCACGAAGGGGCTTTTCCCATCGACATTTTTAAATTCCGTCCGTCCGTAAAGATTCACGATCTGGCCGAGAAGCGTGACTTCTTTCACCCCTTCGGAAACGAGACCCTCGACCTCCTGCACGATATCGGCGATGGGCCGGCCCCGTTCTTTTCCGCGGGTGTCCGGCACGATGCAGAAGGAACAGCGCATATTGCAGCCCTGCATGATACTCACGAAGGCCTTGGCGCGACGCATCTCTCGCGGAACGTGATCACGGATCGTGTTCTGGCTCCCGACTTCTTCATCGGTATCGACCACGCGAGCCGAGATCACCTTATGCGCATTCACCTGCACCACCTCGTCCTCCACCCGATTGGTCACCATCTCGGCACCAACCTCATCCATACGGCCTTTAAGGCGCCGCGTCAGCACGCTATCGACGTAGTCGAAAACACGATGATATTTCTGTGTCCCCACCACTACATCGAGGTGCGGGATACGTTTAAAAAGTTCCTCACCACGGCTCTGCGCCATACAGCCCATGAAGCCAAAAACAACATGCGGGCGCGCTTCACGGTGCTTCCCCATGATGCCCATCTTTCCCAAAGCTTTCTGCTCCGCCTGATCCCGCACGCTGCAGGTATTGATCAGGATGGCATCAGCATCATGCTCGCTAGGAGTCAGCGTATAGCCGCGCTCCGAAAATGTCTGAGCGACCTGCTCAGAATCACGTTCGTTCATCTGTCACCCGTAAGTTTTGATAAAGACCTTTGGCACAGGCCGGAGGTAAGCGTGATTGGCGGGGATCTCAATCCTGAAATTCCACAGCTCCTTTACTCCTCGCTTGGGATGCTTGATGTAGGTCATCCCCTCTAATCCCTCCATGTCCACATCTTGCAGTGATCAGCTTTGCCAAAAACTATCACTACGACGCCGAATTAAAGGACAGTCGTGAAGTGAGGAAGCTCTCTTAAGAGTCACTCGCTGATCGCAGGGAAGGTGAATCGTGTCCCTTCCACAAAGAACTTCATCCCCAATTTTGGATGACTGGCGGCCAACCCAAAGAGCATCGAGGAGTAATCGATCGATTCGATTCGCGGCACCCGCCAAGCGGGATTTTTCAGAGTATAGGTTCGCTCGATAACCACCGCCCGGCAGCGTTCCTGCACCATTCCCCCAATAGCAGGGGATGCCATTCCATCTCATTGAAGCTCTCTGATCCGCGACCGCTTGTGCCCGCACGAATTCCGCAAAATCAGGATCACGCGCGCCTTCATGACTCAGATAAAAGGGAAATTGGATGAGAAATGAACAGTACGGGACCTTTCGCCAATCCGAAAGTAAGGTCACGCCCTCGTTCTTCCATTTCGGAAGGTCCTGGAAACGAATAAGATCACTCTCTCCTCTTTTCTGAAGTTGAGCTTCGCGAATGAGATCTGCGAGAAGGTAATATTCATTAAAAAGCGATGTCACTGTATTTGCTTTCGGCTTTCCGTCCTCGATTACCATGTGGAGTTTCCGTCCTCTGAGATCAGCGAGGGCCAACTCCCAATCAATCGACTGCCATAACGCGTCGGCCTCTTTCTTGATTGCAAGATCATCAAAAGTATTTCGACAAAACAACGCCCCCACGACCATGATCGCGGTATCGATCGTCGAATGCTCCGATTGGCCCTTTCCGGTATCACTTTGAAAAAAATGGCGGAAGTATCCCGCCTCTTCACGATCGATCTGAAAGCCTTCCACCGTTCAGTTGATCGCCCGAAGCGTTTCCAGCGCTTTCACCCCAGCTTTCGGATCTCGCTTGAGATCATGCTCGATACAGAGCGCAATCAGCCCTGCGCCCACCGCTGCCGTCGAGCACCTCTTATTTTCTCGCTCACCTCCCCGAAACTCATGCGCGTCGAGATACATTCCGTTCTCCGTCCGAAGCAACTTTCCATAGAAATCCAGTGTGCTTTAAAAAAGTGGCTCCAGCTGATGCCTCGGAGCACCCTTCTCTTCCGCGAAAAGAAAGCCGATCAAAAGGAGACTAACAAAGAGGAATTTCACTTCTTCTTTTTCCCTTTCTTACGACCTCTTCCCTGATGATTCTGCGCGTCCATCTCAGTAGCCTGACCTTGATCTCCCTGAGAGGTCATCCAATCATGTAATTCCTTTCGAAGCGACTTAATGATCTCTCCCTTGCCTTCCTCCTCCGCTAGGTTCTTCGTTTCGAGCGGGTCAGAAATAACATCGTAAAGCTCAATTGCAGGCCGTTTTTTATAACGATTCACTAAATAGGTCGCGCGTTCATCCCCTTTTCTTGCGAGCGCCTCCCAAGAACGAAACGTGGGAGTCTTCATCGCGATATTTCGGAACTCCACCTCAGGCGTCAGATTCACGATCAATTTGTGAGTCTTCGAACGCACCGAGCGAATGCCATAGTGCTCTGATCCATTAAGAATTCCCCGGGTTGTCATCAGCCCAAAGACATGGTTTTTGTGCTGCTTCTTTTCCCCTTTTAAAACTGGCAGAAAGCTTACCCCATCGAGCCCATCAAGAAGTTCTCCACCAGCAGCTTCGATGAAAGTGGGGCAAAGGTCGACATACTCGACCATCGCCTTGGTCTTCTTTCCTTTCGCAATCTCTCCCGGCCAGCGGGCGATCATCGCACTTTGAAGTCCTGAGTCGTAACAGGTCCACTTGGCAAATGGGAAGCCGTTCCCCTGCTCTGAGGTCACCACCACGAGGGTATTTTCCGCAAGTCCGTGCTTCTTAAGAAGCGCCAGGATATCGCCCACCTGCTGGTCATAATAAGTGATCTCCGCGAGATAGTTTGAGAACTCTTCGCGCGTCTCCGGGGTGTCGACCAAGTAGGACGGGAGCTTCACTTCAGAAGGCGGATACTTTGAAGCATCACCTTTATCCCAGGGAGAATGCGGTTCATTCGAGCAAGCGAAGAGACAAAAGGGCGCGCCCTTTTCCTTCGACTCCACCATCAAAGACTCAATCACCTCCATATCCGGATTGTTCTTCCTTCCAGAATACTCAAAATCGAAAACCTCTTTCGGAGCAATGTGGGTCTTTCCACTCAGAGCCACGCGATATCCCAAGGGTTTCAGATAATGCGTGAGACTCTTGGTTCCCTCCCTCGCAAAAGTGTGATTTGGATAAGCCCCACTTTTCACCGGGTAGAGTCCCGTATAAATATTGTGCCTCGTCGGCGAGCACATCGGCGCCGCCTGAAAACAGCGCTCGAACAACATCCCTTCCGTGGCGAGCCCATCGATATGAGGAGTCTTTGCCTGCCCCCCGTAACAGCCCAAATCCCTAAAGGTGCAATCGTCCGCCATGATGTAGACGATGTTTGGACGTTCAACCGCCGAGGCGATGACACCTAATAAGGAAAGAACGATTAAAAAAGAGGGAAAGCGCATCATAGGGAAACTGGTTTCGCATGAGAATATTTCACGAGAAGACGATTTTACTAAGCTTTTCACCACTTGGCATTTAAAAACTACCTGTGGAATCACAAATCGACAGCTTCCTCCTCTACCTCGCTACCGAGCGAGGACTGTCGTCAGCCTATCAACTCTCGGTCCGCCAGACGCTCGACAAGCTTCCTTCATGGTCCCAAAAAAACGGGTATTCCCAGTGGCGCGATCTCGGTACTGATGAACTCTCGGCCTTCCTTTCCCATCTCCGAAATTCCGGACTTGAAGCCTCGTCGCTCCGCATCGCTCAGGTCCACCTAAAGGTCTTTTTTCGATTCCTCGTAAAACGAAACCACCTCGAGATCGATCCTGCCGAGCCTCTTTCTGCCCCCAAAACCGCCTCCAGACTTCCCGAAACTTTAGGAGCCCAAGCCGTTGAGAAACTCCTCAACTCCATCAATCCCGACAAGCGCCTCGGCCGCCGCGACCTCGCCATCATGGAACTCTTCTACGCCTCAGGCCTCCGCCTCTCAGAGATTTGTAACGCCCGCCTCGAAACCCTCGACTTGGACGACCACTTTCTCCGCGTCACCGGCAAGGGGAATAAAACTCGGCTCGTTCCTGTCGGCGGACGCGCCCTCGATGCCCTCTCAAAATATCTCACCAACGAGCGTCCCACGCTCGTCTCAAAAAAGACTTCCTCTCACATCTTCCTCTCCGTGCGCGGCGGCCCCCTCTCAACCGTCCGCGTTCGCCAGATCGTCAAGGAACGTGCCAAGGCCGCCGGCATTGATCAGAACATCTACCCCCACCTTCTCCGCCACTCCTTTGCCACGCACCTCCTGGAAAATGGCGCCGATCTCCGGGTCATTCAGGAACTTCTAGGCCACGCCGATATTTCCACCACCCAGATTTACACTCACGTCGACCAGAAACGCCTCAAGACCGTCCACAAAAACTTCCACCCCCGAGGTTAGACGCTGCCTTCCCGCTCCTAACGCAAGCCCTTCATCCTTCGAATCTCACTCTTCAATGTTCAACGTTCCCAACCCTCACCTCCCGGATGCTTCCCCCGACCTCACACCGGAGCACACCCGCATTCATCGATCAGAATGTGGCCCCAAGTTTCATCAGGCCTGCCTAGAATTCTCCCAATCCCTCTGGTTTCAGGGAAAGCCCGCTCAAGCACTCCTCCAGCTCAATAAATCGTCCTTCGCTGAAACCAAAGCCCCCTTTCCCTACATGGCCCTAAAATGGTTCCTCGAAAACCGCGATAATTCCCTTTTCATTGGAAACCCCACTCGCCATTTTCAACACCTCGCCACCCGCATGGCCGGCCCGCGGGCAGAAATCCGCACTCTGCAAGCCTGGGCCTGCTACCATCTATCCAAGTCGATTCTCCCCGAGAATCAATTCCCCCCGGACCAACACCAAGTCGAAGAAGAGTCTCTCGTCATCCCTCCTCTCTCTGAAATCCAGCAAGCCCTTCCACTCCCCGATAAATCGGCCTTTCAATTCCTTGCCATTTCCCGCTGAGAACCTTACATCCCTCCCCAGCAGCACCCATAGCTCAACTGGATAGAGCAACGCACTTCTAATGCGTAGGTTACAGGTTCAAGTCCTGTTGGGTGTGCCACTTTTTCTACTTCATGTTTATCATCTTCGAAGGAATCGACGGTACCGGGAAATCCACCCAGGTCCAGTTCCTTGCCGACGCGCTTTGCGCAAAAGGCCACGAAGTCGTTACTTCTAAGGAGCCTACCGACGGCCCTCATGGAACCCGCCTTAGGAATTCCGCCGAAACCGGCCGCCTCTCCCCTCAGGAAGAGCTCGATCTCTTCCACCTCGATCGCCGCGAGCATGTCGAAACCCTCATCAAGCCCGCTCTCGCTCGCGGAGCCGCCGTCATTCTCGACCGCTACTACTTCTCCACCATGGCCTACCAAGGTCTGCGTGGATTCGATCCGCAAGAGATCCGCGAAACCAACGAAAAATTCGCGCCCATCCCCGATCACGTCTTCATTCTCGAGGTTCCCATCGACGTCGCCCTTTCCCGAATCGGAGTGCGCGACGGCGAGACCAACGAGTTCGAACAACGCGGTGCGCTCGAAGGCTGCCACAAGATCTTCTCCGCCCTCCCCGATAATTTCATCCACCGGATTGACGCCACTGCGCCACCGGAGACAGTTCATTCAGCTGTTCTAAGCCACCTCTAGGCTCAATATACGAGATGCGGTGGGCTATTTTGCCCTTCCCAATTGAAATCAGTCTGACAAATTCTTCTCATCATGCTTCAGAAAGGAATCCTCAATCCTCAAATCAACCATCTCCTCTCCCGCATCCGCCACACCAACACTCTCGTTATCGCGGACTGGGCCTTTCCTCACTTCAAGGATCTCGAAATCATCGATATCTCCCTCACACGCGGAGTTCCCCTGATCACCGATCTCCTCGATCTCCTTGCGCCCAATTTTAAAGTCGGCCACATCTGGCAGGCCTCTCAATTCCTCGACACCAACCCGCAGGACGTTATCGAGATCTACGATTCAAAGTTCGAGGCGTTCAAAGCCAACCAACCCAACCTTCAGATCACCCGCCTCGACCATGACGCGTTCAAAAAAATGGTCCCCAACGCCATTGGCCTCATCCGCACCGGCGACCCGACCGCCTACGGCAACCTTATCCTAGAATCCGTCTAAAGCAAAAAGGAGCCGCAGCACCGCGGCCGCTTAGCTTCGCTTGCCCCCAACCAAGCCTTCCTACCTAAAGTTTTCCCTGCCTTTGCGTGAGCCCCAAGCCGGCAACCATCAGCGTCAATCTGCGGATAAACCTCTCATCCCAGCCCCAACGGGTCGACCTAACGTTGCCCCAGAAGAAACGCTTGGGGATTTGATGACTATCAACTTCACCAAGCCCTGAAAGGTCGATCTAACCTTCCGCCAACCTCTTTAAAATGAAATCAGCCATCACTCTCTCCCAAGTCCCCGAAGCAGCCGCCGGCCCCTTCGTCTTTCATCAACCCATCGCCGAAGGATTCGCCGCCGCTAAAAAACACGGCTACGACTCCGTCGAACTTTTCTTCCCCGGCCCCGACTTCATCACCGTCGCTGAAGTCAAAGCCCTCGCGACAGAACACAACCTCGGCATCGCCGCCGTCGGAACCGGAGCAGGCATGGTAAAACACGGCCTCTCCCTCACCGACCCCGATCCCGCCAAGCGCGAGGCGGCCCTCCAGTTCATCCTCAAGATGATCGACTTCGGTGGCCAGCTCGGCGCTCCCGCGATCCTCGGTTCGATGCAGGGCAAATGGGGTGGCGACATCTCCCGCGACAAAGCCCTTTCATGGCTCGCCGACGCCCTCAAAGCAGCCGGTGCCGCCGCCGCAAAACACGGCGTCCCCTTCATCTACGAGCCCCTCAACCGATACGAGACGAACCTCATCAACCACCTCGCCGAAGGGGCTAAATACATCGAGGACAACAAGCTCGTTAACATCGTCCTCCTCGCCGACCTCTTCCACATGAACATCGAAGAATCCGACGTCGCCCAGGCAATCATCGATGCCGGCAAGCACACCGGCCACGTCCACTTTGCCGACTCTAACCGGAATGCCATGGGCATGGGCCACACCGACCCCGACCCCATCGTCGCAGCCCTCAAGCTAGTCGGCTACACTGGCTACCTCTCCGCAGAAGTCTTCCCCAAGCCCGACCCAGACGCCTGCGCCGCCCAGGAGATCAAAGCTATCAAGGAAGCCCTCGCCTAATTGGAAGCTTAAAACAGGGACTATTCCCAACGCGGGAGCGATATGATGTGATTCATTTTCGTCACGACAATTAGAATATTCATTGGCGCTGGGCCTCGGATTCAGATGTGATGGCGGGATGAAAGTCCTAACCATCCTCCTTTTTGCCAGCTCCTTCGCTCACGCCGAGTGGACTAACCTCTTCGACGGCAAAACCACCAACGGCTGGACACCCCGATCCGAGGTCGAAAGCTTCGAAGCCAAAAATGGAGAACTTCACCTCCTTTCGAAAACCAACGTCTGGGTCACGACCACTATCGAAATGGCCGATTTCGAAGCCGAACTCGAGGTCTTCCTCCCCGATGAACCCGGATTCAATTCCGGCCTTGCCTTTCGATGCCAGGGAGCCAAAGGGAAACCCAAAGGTTACCAAATTGAAATTGACCGCAAGATCCCCGGCGGAGTTTACGGAATTGGACTCGGCGGCTGGCTGAGCCAAAAAAAGGGCACACTGAAGGAAGGACAGTGGAACCACTTCCGCGTCATTGCGAAAGGCGACCACGTCCAAACTTGGGTCAACGGAGAACCTGTCTCGGACCTACGAGAGGAGAAGCAACTCAAAGGCTACTTCGCCATCCAGCACCACGGAAAAGGGGGCACTGTCAAATTCCGCAACATCCGCGCCCGCAAACTCATCAAGGAGACCACCTCTCTCGCAAAACCAAACATCCTCTGGATTATCGCCGAAGACATGAGCCCGACCCTCGGCTGCTACGGTGACGCTGATGCCTACACGCCCAATATCGACGCCCTCGCCAAGGAAAGTCTCCTCTATACTCACGCCTTCGCCGCCTATCCCGTCTGCTCTCCATCCCGATCCTGCCTCATCACCGGAATGTATCCCACCAGCACCGGCACGGGCCAAATGCGCTCCGCATTCCCTCTTCCCGCCGGCACCCGCGGCTTTCCCGAATACCTTCGCGACGCCGGTTACTACACCACCAACAACGCTAAAACAGATTACAACTCCGCCGATGCCGCCCGCCTAGTGAAAGATTGCTGGGACCAATCCAGCGCCAAAGCCCATTGGAGAAATCGTAAAAAAAAAGAACCCTTCTTCGCCGTCTTCAACGACATGATTAGCCACCAATCCCGCACCATGGTCTGGCCACACGAAATCTTCCAAAAAGAGGTTCAGTCCAAACTATCTCCCGACGAAATTCACAACCCTTCAAAATTACGAGTCCCCTCTTACTATCCCGATACCAAATCCATTCGTAAATCACTCGCTCGCTATCACGATTGTGTCTCGGTCATGGATCAAAACGTCGGACGCCTTCTCAAAGAGCTTGAGGAAGACGGACTCGCTCAAGATACCATCGTCTTCTTCTACTCCGACCACGGCTCGGGTATGCCCCGCCACAAGCGCGTTCTCACTGACTCAGGAATGCAGGTCCCACTCATGATCCGTGTTCCCAAAAAATGGCAGCACCTAGCAAACGCCAAACCCGGAACAAAGACCGACCGCCTCGTAGCCTTCATCGACTTCGCCCCCACCGTTCTCGATCTCGCCGGCATCACTCCTCCCGCCACCATGTCGAAACATCGCGTCATCGGCAAAGCCCCCGCTCGCGAGTGGGTTTACGGCGCCCGTGATCGTGTCGATGAAGTCTTCGACTGCTCTCGCTCCGTCCGTAACGGTCGCTGGCTCTACATTCGCAACTTCTATCCTCACTATGGATGGAACCAAGCGTCCACCTTTTCCGATCTCGGCGAAATCCGGAGCGAGCTTCACCGTTTCCAATTCAGCGGCATGCGCATGAACCGTGCTCAAGCTCACTACCTTTCCGCCCATCGTTCTCCAGTTGAATTCTACGACTGCCTTGCCGACCCTGAAAACTTGCGCAACCTTGCTAAAGAAAAGCTCACCGCAGAAGATGCCAATGCACTCGCAAAAGCCGCCCGCGCTTTCGAAAAACTGCGCAGGGAAACCCACGACACTCTCTTCATTCCCGAAGGCATGATGGCAAACTTGATCCAGAAGAAGGGTAAAGCCATCGGCAATCAAAAACCGGACCTGAGCCGCGTCTGGAAAATAGCAGACTCCGTCGGACGAGGCACAAAGATCGCCCGCAAAGCCATCAAATCTGACAACCCCATGGAAAGATTCTGGGCCCTCATCGCCCTACGCAACGACCGCTCAGAAAATCTCCTATTCGAACTTGCCGCCACCCTCCTCGACGATCCAAATGCCGAAATCCGCATCGAAGCCGCCAGCTGGCTCGCTGTAATGAAGCCTCATCGCGATCAATCATTCAAGATACTCATCAAGGAACTCGACAACCCAACCTGGGCCATCGCCTTACGTGCCTGCCGTGCCATCGAACTCCTCGGCAACGACGCCAAGCCGGCGATCCCCGCCATGAAGAAAGTCTACGCCCGCACCCGCAACACGCCCGGAGACGACAACTTCTTCCTAGCCTTCTCCTCCGGAGCCTTCCTCCAAAAACTCGGAGAGAAAACCACCCCCTGGGATTTCACCCCCGGCGCCGGCAGCTTCATGCCAACCAAGAAGAAGTAAGCGATCACAATCAAGACAAGCAGAGAGCTGCGGAGATGAAGAAAATTCCACCCTCGGCCATTTGGCGCATTAAATATCCCAATATGGTAGGACAAGGAATAATATCCAGTGGAGCGGGCACGGGTTTTCGGATCACGAAAACGAAGTATCTCGAAAGCGCTTTTTCCGGCGACGGCGCGCGTCTCGCCGAAGGCCGATGGAACCGCGTCGATTAGCGCATGGTCTATCTCGGGAGTAGTCTCTCGCTCGTAACACTGGAGCTTTTATCCATATCGAGAATCACGCGACGCTCATGCGACTCTTCAATTATTTTCAGGTCACGATTGATCGAAAACTGATCAAAACTCCAAAGGTGAAAGATCTCGCCAAGGGCTAAGACCGATAAGAAATCATGGCAAGCACCCAGATCTACGGCGGGGATTGGTTGCGGTCGAAAAGATCGGCGGTGCTTGTAGTAGTGCCGCGCGCGGTAATGCAGATCGAAGAGAAATTTCTCCTGAACCCCGAACACCCTGATTTTACGAAGATCAGATTAGGGAAGGCCACTCCCTTTGAACTCGATCCCAGATTGACCTGAACGCGAGCGACCAAGGACCCTTTTTAGGAAAGCGAAATCAGCTTGGCCACCAGTTGATAAAACGGATGCTTACTTTGATCGGCAAGCTTCCGGGCGAACTCTGGAAGCCAGCTAAGATTGTCTTTTTTAAACTGTATTGCGTCTTCCCCGGCGAGCGTGGTTTGCACTAAAAGTAGAATGGCGATGTGGTCAGGCGAGAGCGTCTGAAAGCCCTCGGGGATTTCGAGGAGGCCGTTATCGAGCATGAACTGGATGCGGCTCGCGATCTCTAGTTCCTTCTCCTCAAAGTAAGCAGCCGCCCGTGCCGGAACCTTGGGCTCAAGAATGAAGAGGCGACAGAATTCGACCGCGGCGTCATTAAAATCTTTTTTAGTCCATTCCCTTCCTAACAATTCGATACACGAAGGCTCGAGCTGTTTCAAAATAGCGGCGGTCGCTGGCTCCTGCAGGGTTGCTACAAGCTCCGGGGTGACCTCGCGCGCGAGCAGCGTCGCAGCGAGTTGTTGCACAGCGGATTCGGGATTCATGAAGTCAATCTCTCTATCTTACAGACATTGTCATACCAATTCTGTCCGCCGATGAGGGGCGCTGGGTTGATGGGCAGGGCGTCATTGATGTGGACTCCCCCACCGATACCTCCGCGCTGCTTTGACCACCAGGGGCTACGCTGAAGTTCGGAATCAGAAAGCTTCTTACTCTTGCCCTCGGCTGGCGATGTTTCCTTGCTTGCGGCGGAGCAAAGGAAATCACCGACTGATCCGGCTGCTCTAAATAGCGGACACGCATCCGAAAATTGCCGAGCGGAACATCGTTCTCCGTCTTGCAAGAGACTGAGCAAGAGTGACATCCGATACAGCGGTCGAGATCGACCAGCATCCCTGCCCTCTTGTAAGACTTCTTGAATTGGGGACCGACCTTTTCCCAAGGCATCAGAGTATGCTCCATATGACATAGCCTCCAAAAATTCATCTCCCCTGCAAGCCCAGAATTACTGATCACTGGTAATTCAATCTACTATTTTATTCCCTAAAAAATTGAAAAAATTCTCTCTTTTCCAACATTGAACATCTTCGCCCTATTCACACGCATTTTGCCGAATTTTCCTTCCCATTCAAAATCAGTCAGACAAATCTCTCCCAGCCCTTTATCCTCAATCAATATTTCGTCACTATGGAAACTCGTCCTCTCGGCCAAAGCGGCCTCGAACTCCCCAGCCTTTCCTTTGGAGCCTCCTCTCTTGGTGCCGAATTCCGATCCATCGATCTCAATGAAGCCTTCAGCGCCGTCCACACCGCGCTCGATCTCGGAATGAACTTCATCGACACCTCCCCCTTCTACGGCCGCGGAATGTCTGAGGTCATGCTCGGCCGGGCTCTCAAGGGCATCGACCGCTCCAGATACCTTCTCGGCACAAAGCTCGGTCGTTATTCCGAAATCCACTTCGATTTCTCCGCAAAACGCGTCGACGAATCACTCCACGTCTCCATGCAACGCATGGGCACCGACTACCTCGACCTCGTCCTCCTCCACGATATTGAGTTCGTGAAATTGGACCAGATCTGGGAGGAAACGATCCCCGCTTTGATCGAAGCTAAGAATACCGGAAAAGTCCGCGCCATCGGCCTCTCCTGCTACCCCATGGCCTGCTTCAATAAAGTCCTCGATCACGTCGAAGACGACATCGATTGCGTCCTCTCATACAATCAATACACCCTGCAGAACACCAGCTTCGCCGACGACCTCGTCCCGCGCCTTAAGTCAAAGGGACTGGGCGCAATCAATGCCGGTCCCTTCTCAGCCCGCCTCCTCACCAATGCCGAACTCCCCGTTTGGCTCAAGGAACCCGAGGAAGTGAAAGCTGCCGCCCGCGCCGCGGCAAAACTCTGTAATGACAACGGCGTCGATATCGCCCAGCTCGCCCTTCAGTATTCCTGTGGTCACGACGACATCGCCTCCACCGTCGCCGGTTCAGCAAATCCCAAGAACGTCGCAAAATGGGCCCAATGGCTCGCCGAACCCATCGACCAATCTCTCCTCGCCCAAGTCCACGAAATCTTCGCCCCCGTTAAAAACCTCGGCCACCCCGAAGGCCTCCCCGAAAACAACTAAAGGAGCCGCGGCGCCTCCACCGCCTCGCTTAGCAAGCTCCCTCAAAGAATCTCTGCCTCTCCACGCCCTCGCGTGAGCCTCAATCAAACATCAGCGCTAATTTACGAAATCTGCGGGTAAACTTCCCCGACCAAAATGCCTCAACCAAGCACGTTCAATTCTTAATTACCCATGTCCTACGCAATCGAATTCACCGACGTCAAAAAAATCACCCCCGTTGATCTCCCCGACGTCGGAGCGCCCGCTTCCGGCGAGGCCCTCGTCCGCACCCATCGCATGGGCATCTGCGGAACCGACCTCTCCTGCTACCTCGGTAAATTTCCCTTTTTCACCTACCCACGCACTCCCGGTCACGAACTCGGCCTCGAAGTCGTCTCCGTCGGCGAGGGCGTCACCAACGTGAAACCCGGCGACAAATGCTCCCTCGAGCCCTACCTCAACGACCCCGAGTCCATCCCCTCGAAAAAAGGCCACTCCAATGCCTGCTCAAATGTCTCCGTCGTCGGCGTCCACCAATCAGGAGGACTTCGTAAATCGAACTGGACTGTCCCCGCGGACAAGCTGCATCCCGGAAACGATCTTTCCTACGATGAACTCGCCCTCGTCGAGACCCTTGCCATCGGCTACCACGCCATAAAGCGCGGCAACCCACAACCCGGAGAAACCGTCATGGTTATCGGCGCCGGCCCCATCGGCCTCGCCGCCCTCGAGTTCCTCAAACTCATGGATCTCAAAGTCATCGTCGTCGATTTCGCCCAGAACCGACTCGACTTCTGCTCCGAAAAAATCGGCATTGAGCACACCATCCAGCCTCAAGCCGATGGCTCCCACCTCGCCGAGATTGAAAAAATCACCGAAGGAGGATTCTGCGACGTCATCATCGACGCCACCGGACACGCCGGCTCCATGGTCCAGTGTTTCGAATATGCCGCCGTCGGCGGCCGCGTCGTCTACGTCGGCATCACCGCCCAGGACATCACCTTCCCGCAGGCCACCCATTTCCACCGCCGCGAGCTCTCCGTCATCGCCAGCAGAAATGCCCTCCCAGCCGACTTCCCCGAAATAATCAGCATCCTCGGCCAAAAGAAAATCAACCTTCAAAACTGGATCACCCACCGCCTCGACATCACCGAGGTCCCCGAAGGATTCGACAAATTCACCGACCCCGCCACCGGAACCATCAAAGCTCTAATAATAGTGAATGATGAGTAGAGAGTGATGAATTTATGACTGAGTAACCAACAGAAATTTGTGAACGATCATTCGATTTTGCAGTTCGGATCGTAAAGATCTGCCAACAACTTAAAAACCAACCTGGAGTTTCCCGAACCCTGGAAAATCAGCTCCTTCGCTCGGGAACATCTGTCGGAGCAAACATCGAGGAAGCCCAAGCAGGCCAGAGCAAACCTGACTTCACCACAAAGATGTATATCTCCTGCAAGGAAGCACGCGAATCCCACTACTGGCTCCGCCTCCTCATCAAAACCGAAATCGTCCCCGAACAAAAACTTACCTCTCTCCTCGACGAATCAAATAGCCTGCTCAACCAAGCAATTCACTGCTCAAAATTCGCCAACGCTTCACCAAAAAAATTCAAAAACCAAAACATCAATTACACTCATGAAAATCTGTCCAAAGTATACCTTCGGCGTCGGCGATCGCTTCGCCCACGGCGCCCACGCCCAACTCCAAGCCTTTATCGCCGCCAAAGACCTCGGCGTCGATATCTGCCCCACCTGGAATAAATCCAACCGCGAGCACGAAATTATCGGCTCCGAGCCCCAAACCACACGCGACGCCGCTGACGTCGCCGTCAAAGACCTCGGCTGGACCGGCGAATACCTCCTCGATGCCGACCACATCAACCTCTCCACCGTCGACCGCTTCGTCGCTCCGTGTAACTTCTTCACTCTCGACGTCGCAGACGACATCGGCTCACCCGCCGCTCCTGCCGACGTCAAAGCCTTCATCACGAGTCACCCCGAGCTCATCGGCTCCGTGAAAGTCGAAGGCATCGACGCCCCACTTGAAATCTCAAAAGAGCTTGTCGAAAAAACAGCCAACCAATTTCTCAAAGCCACTCAAAAGGCCCGAGCGATCTACGACCACATTGTCGCAGCAAAAGGCGGCACCGATGACTTCGTCACCGAAGTCTCCATGGACGAAACCGACGACCCCCAAGTCCCCGCCGAGATGCTCATCATCCTCGCTGCCATCTCCGACCAAGGTATCCCCATCCAGACTATCGCACCCAAATTCACCGGCCGCTTTAATAAGGGTGTTGATTACGTCGGCGACGTGGCCCAATTCGAGCAAGAATTTAACGACGACCTCGCAGTCCTCGCGCACGCTATCAAAGCCTACGACCTCCCCGAGACCCTCAAACTCAGCGTGCACTCCGGCTCTGATAAATTCTCCATCTACGGCCCCATCAGAAAAGCGATCGCCCGCTCCGGCGCCGGCCTCCACATCAAGACCGCTGGCACCAACTGGCTCGAAGAAGTCATCGGCCTCGCCACCGCAGGTGGAGACGCACTCGACCTTGCCAAAGAAATTTACGCCAAGGCCCTCGAGAAAAAAGAAGCCCTCTGCGAGCCCTACGCCACCGTCATCGACATCGACCACTCCCAGCTCCCAAGCGCCGAGGAAGTCAACGGCTGGACCAGCGAGCAATACGTCAGCGCCTTAACGCATGACCAGAGCAACCCAGGCTACAACGCCAACGTTCGCCAGCTCCTCCACGTCGGCTTCAAGATCGCCGCCCAAATGGGTGACCGCTACCTCGACGCCCTCAAAAAAAATGAAGCAATCATCTCCAAGTGCGTCACCGGCAACCTCCTGGACCGCCACATGAAACCTTTGTTCACGTAGGCGAAACAACATTCATTCTTCCAAAACGGCTTCGGGAAACCGAAGCCGTTTTATATGGAAAACAAGCTTTTACCATTCACTACTCTTCGCGCAGCGATCCTCCAGACGATCCTTCTGGGCTTTCAACAATAGTTTGGGTCGACCGTCGCGATCCCCCTTATCTTCGCCGAAACACTCGGAGCAGGTGCCAGCTGGCCCATCGGGGGACTCACAATCATTTGGGTCATCGGCATGTCCATGGGAGCGATGACGAGCGCTACGCCTTACCCCCAAGCGCCGCGCTAGTGGGCTCCGAAAAACGCAACGACAACTTCTTTGGCGGCACCCGCCACCACAACCCTCTCAAAAAGGAGCCGTGGCGCCCCGCCGCTTAGTTTTGCAGGCCGCTCAACCATCGGTACAAATCTGCGAATCAACTCCCAGCAGTCCCTCAAAGAGAGGCAAACTTCGCATCAAAGGGAAACGGGCAAGTCACATCCTTAAGCCAAGCTTCCTTCTTCAACCAAGAGCGCTGCCTCTTCGCAAACCTCCGCGTGCTCGTATGAAGCCCCTTGTGACATTCCTTCAGCGTCAACTTACCATCGAGGTGCTCTTCAATCTCCGAAAATCCAATCGTCTTCCGGCACGTCTCCGATGCCGTCTCACGAAGCGCTTTCACCTCGTCAACTCCACCCTTTTCCAAAATCTGCATCGAGCGCGAACTAATCCGCTGCTTCGCGTTGTCATTATCCCACAAAAGATAAAGCCCCCGGAGACCCAGCGTGATTTCATCAAACTTCTTAAACTGCTCAGCCTTAAGAACCGACATCTTCTGCCCCGAGAGCAAACAAATCTCCAGCGCCCGAATCAGATAACGACGATTCTTCAAATCAGTCGCCGCCGCTCCTTCCGGATCGAGCCCCTTCAGCTCCTCTGCCAAATCATCATTGCTCCGCTCCTCGAACTTAGCACGCAGCGCATCATCCCTCTCCGGAATCGATGACGGCCCATGCGTCAACGTCTTTAAATAAACTCCGGAACCACCCACGACAATCGGTATCTTGCCCCGCGATTGAATCTCGGCAATCACTGGAACCGCCAAATTACGAAACGCCAAGGGATCACAATTCTCAGTCGGCTCAAGCACCCCATACAAATGATGAGCCGCATCTGCCTGCTTCCAATCAGCGGCTGTCCCACTCAAACGTTCAAGCCCCTTATAAGCCTGCGCCACATCTCCATTCACAATCTCCCCCCCTAACTCCTTAGCCAGAGAGATCGCCAAAGCAGATTTCCCCGAAGCCATCGGCCCGCAGATATAGAGAGGAGTCATAGAAGATTCAGACATGGCCGGAGAAGAGCAGAAGCCCCCCAAAAAGTCCACATATCCCGAAACCGATTCCAAATATCACGCGTGGCTCGGTGTGCTCCCTTCGGTATTCCAAGCCTACGTCCCCAATCACCTGCCGCACCGTGCCATAGCGGAGGAGGGAACCCCCCAAGGACAGGCGATCGCCGGATCGTTTACTCAACCTAAGCCCCTCACTGGAACGACATCGTCATTACCGTCAAAGGCACCACTGCAGCTACAACGGCAAAGACCTCGAAACCGCCCTAAAAATCACCAAGAACGGCCCCCTCGGCTTCGAAGGTGACCGCGGGCAGATGGAATACCGGAATATCCAGATTCAGCACGGTGGAAAATAACTCATCTTAACTTCAGAATCTCTCCACTTTTACTCCTGTAATCGTGCCAGGAATCTGCCAAATTTGCTGAGTGAAATTTCTCGCTCTTGTTCTTCTTCTCCCTCCCACCCTATCAGGGAAAGTCGATTTCAACCGCGATATCCGCCCCATCCTCTCCGATAAGTGCTTCCATTGCCACGGCCCAGACGAAAAACACCGCGAATCCGACCTCCGTCTCGACACCTATGAAGGGGCGACCGAAGGAGGCGAATTCAAAATCCCCATCGAACCAGGAAAGCCCGATGCCTCGGAAGTCATCGCCCGCATTCTCGATTCTGATCCCGATGAGATCATGCCTCCACCGGAGACTCACAAAAAGATCACTTCTAAAGAAATGTCACTGCTCCGTCAATGGATCACCGAAGGAGCAAAATACGACGAGCCCTGGACTTACAAATCTCCCATCGCGCACCCAACTCCCGTAGTAAAAACGAAAAACTGGCCCGTCAACTGGGTCGATCAGTTCATTCTCGCACGACTTGAGGATGAAAAAATTCCACCTTCCCCAGATGCGAATCTCGTCACTTTACTCAGACGGCTCCATTTTGACCTCACCGGACTTCCACCAAAGCCCGACGACCTTCGCCGTTTTAAAACAGCCTACCAAATTACTCCTCAATCCGCCATCGAGGCTGAAGTCGATCTCCTCCTCGCCTCTCCACATTTCGGTGAACGCATGGCCATTTATTGGCTCGATCTCGTCCGCTACGCCGACACCGTGGGATACCACGGTGATCAAGATCAGCGGATCTCGCCCTATCGCGATTACGTCATCAATTCCTTCAACGAGAACAAGTCCTTCGACCAATTCACCCGAGAACAACTCGCCGGCGATCTCCTTCCAAACCCCACCGAAGACCAACGCGTCGCCACCGGCTATAATCGCCTGCTTCAAACCACTCACGAAGGCGGGCTTCAGAAAAAAGAATACCGCGCCATTTATCAAGCCGACCGTGTCCGCAATGTCTCTGCCGTCTGGATGGGAGCCACCGTGGGCTGCGCGCAATGCCACGATCACAAATACGATCCCTTCACCGCCAGGGACTTCCATACCTTGGGAGCCTTCTTTGCCGACATCGACGACGAACAGCATTTCAGCGTTGGAACCAACTCCCTCCCCACCAATCGCCCTCCGGAAATCCCCGTCCTAACCGCCGCAGAAAATCAGCAACTCGACTCTCTTAACAAGAAAATCACCGACCTCTCAAAAGGCGAGCGCAACGAAATTGCCCGCCTCGTCGCGGAATCTGCCAGCCGGGACGCACGCGCGAAACGAGAGAAAAACTCCAAGAAGAAAACGGACGCCGAAGCCGCCCTCAAACGAACCAACGACGCCCTCGCCAAATTCATCTCTGGCGACCAACTCGCTGAGTGGAAGCAAGCCGAAGCCCAACGCAAGAAGATCGAATCCTCCGCCCGGCGTACCATGATTACCGTCGCGCTCAAGGAGCCCCGCGAATCCCGCATCTTCCCCCGAGGCAACTGGCTCGATGAATCAGGCGAGATCGTACAAGCTTCCGTCCCCCACTTCATGCCCCAAATCAAAAAAGAGGAGCGACAGACGCGCCTCGATCTCGCCAATTGGCTCACTGATACAAAAAACGGCACGGGTGGACTCACCGCTCGTGTCACCGCGAATCGTTTCTTCTACCTCTTCTTCGGCACGGGAATCTCTCGCTCCCTGGGAGACTTTGGAGGGCAGGGCCAACCACCCTCCAACCCTGAACTCTTGGATCGTCTTGCGGTCGACTTCTACGAATCAGGCTGGGATATGAAGCGCCTCGTCAAAACCTTGGTCACCTCGCGAGCCTATCGCCAATCCTCTCTCGAAACATCCATTCTCCGCGAGCAGGATCCCTACAACGAGCTCGTTGCCCGCCAATCACGCTTTCGTCTCCCGGCAGAAATGATCCGCGATAACGCACTCGCAATTTCCGGCCTCCTTGTCCCCGATATCGGAGGCGATTCCGTGAAGCCCTATCAGCCTTCCGGCTACTACCATCACCTCAACTTTCCGCCTCGAAAGTATCAGCAGCATAGCGATGAACGGATCTATCGTCGTAGCGTTTATATCCATTGGCAGCGCCAATTTCTTCATCCCATGCTCAAAGCTTTCGATGCACCCAGCCGCGAGGAATGCACCGCCGAGCGCCCTCAATCCAACACCCCGGTGGCTGCGATGAACCTGCTCAACGATCCCACCTTTGTCGAAGCTGCAAGAGTTCTCGCCGAGCGTGTTTTAAAAGAAGCCCAACCCAACGACCACCTCAATTACGCCTTCTTGATCGTCCTCAACCGGCCGCCGAACGAAGAAGAAATATCGACTCTCGGCTCCCTCTACACCTACGCCGAGAACGATTTCAAAAAGAATTCCAAGTCAGCCACCGCCCTAATCAACATCGGCCAGACAAAACCAGCCGCAGACTTCAATCACATCGAACTTGCCACCTGGACCACCATTTCTCGTGCCCTCCTCAACCTCTCTGAAACCACTACAAGGAACTAAACTCTGAACAGTGAGATTTGAACAAAAACGATGAACACCAGGACTTCCTCTTCACCCGATTTAAGCGAACGACCCATTGAGTTGGTCACTCGCATCATTCGCGTAAACAAAGAGATGGGTAAGAGCTACCCTCAACAACACGTCGCCAAGCAGACACTTCGATCTGGCACCGCTCCCATGGCCCACCACGCCGCAGCTCAATCAGCGGAATCGAAATCCGACTTCGTTTACAAGCTCAAAATCGCTCTGAAGGAAATGCGCAAAACCCGTCGCTGGCTCGAACTAGTCCGTCGCACTCTGCTCATCCTTTCACCTGAAAAACTCATCCCTCTCATCGATAAAAAAGATCAACTCGAGCGCATCCTAAACGCCTCCATTCCCACCGTGAAATCCTGCTCAACAAAATAGTTCAGCGCTCGAATCTCACTGTTCAAATCTCACTATTCATCATGGCCATGATCGACCCACATCAAAACTTCATCAAAAGGCGCACTTTCCTCAACAACGCAGGAATGTCCTTCGGCACCACCGCGCTCTTGTCGCAACTCATGCAGGCCGAGGGAATCGGCTCCGACTACAAAGGTCTCTCCGGCTTCCCTCACCATCCGCCCAAGGCAAAACGCGTCATCTTTCTCTGCATGGCCGGCGGTCCTTCTCATCTCGAGACCTTCGACTACAAACCCCAGCTCGATAAGCTCGATGGCGAACCCATGCCCGAGTCCTTCACCAAGGGCCAGCCCATCGCCCAGCTTCAGGGAAAGGAGCTCAAAGTCCTCGGCCACACCACCAAGTTCAAGCAATATGGTAAGTCCGGGCAGTATATCTCCGACTACCTTCCCCACCACGCGAAAATGGCGGACGACATGACCGTGATTCGCTCCATGGTCACCGAGCAGATCAATCACGATCCCGCCCACACCTTCATGAATACCGGCACCGCGATCAGCGGTCGCCCCTCAATGGGATCATGGGTCAACTACGGCCTCGGATCCGAAGCCGAAGACCTTCCCGGCTTCGTCGTCCTTTCCTCCGTCGGTGGCCGCAATCCTCAACCCATCGCGAGTCGCCAATGGGCATCAGGCTTCTTGCCTTCGCGATTTCAAGGCGTCGAATTCAATTCCACCGGCGATCCAGTTCACTACGTTTCCAATCCCGCCGGAGTAGACCGGACGCACCAAAGCGCTCTGATCAAGACGATCCAAAAGCTCGACGCCCAGCGTAATGAACTCGTCGACAACCCCGAAATCGCCACCCGCATCAGCGCCTATGAAATGGCCTTTCGC
>Ga0209830_10000971_pt1 | contig 26911 bp, 30 predicted proteins | sample ArcticOcean_MG_C_12_FD_187439 | JGI IMG/M metagenome (GOLD analysis project Ga0209830, IMG submission 187439) | Marine microbial communities from western Arctic Ocean - ArcticOcean_MG_CB8_130 (SPAdes) (version 2) | ecosystem: Environmental > Aquatic > Marine > Oceanic | place: Arctic Ocean...
CTTGAGCAACGGCTCCGAGGCGCGATCGCTCTGGAGGTCCAAGGTCTGCGTCCCCAAGTGGTTCCCCGGCATTCGAATCCTCCATTCAACGCCCGTTTTGATGAAACGTTTCATCCGCTTTCTATATATTATACCAGAACGGATTCTGACTGTCAAGTAGGACTACGCGCCGTGTCCGAAGCGCCACTCAGAGACGTAGCAGATGTCTACGGGCGTCGTCGGGCCGAAGGCAACCTCGTCGAAGGCAGCCCATCATTCACCTCGTTGTTGGTGGTCGAGTTCGGTCCCCGTCGGTGACCTTCGACCAAATACCGGGTTGACGGTGGTCCACGATCAGGTCAGCCCCGAGGTACCGCTGATTCAGTGAGTGACGCACCCCGACGGTGGTCGCTCCGAAGGCTCGGGCGAGCTCCAGATACCGCGGGGAATCCTCGAAGAGGACCACGCCCGCGCCGACCTCGCCAAGCATGTTGAGCAGGCGCGATTCCTTGTCGCCATCGACGGCCATCGAGGGACTTCCGGTCGCTCGGACCGACGCAAAACGGTGACCGATTTCCCAACGATCGAGCAAGCGGACGATCTGGTCGTGGTTGCCCGCCGAAACGATGTGATGAGGCACGGCAAGGTCGAGGACCTGCTGCACATACCAGGCGGGAGTCAGCGTCTCCGCTTGCCCCAGATAGACGTCGCTGCGGGCGGCGACCAGGTCGTTGACCGAAGCCGCAAGTCCGTGCTCGGCGATCAACGTCGGCCATATCCCGCGCTCGGTTGTCCCGACGAAGGGGTCGAACCATCCGGACTCGCACTCAACTCCGAACTGCGCGAGTACCAGTTCGTAGGCGCGCGCCTGGCACGGTTCGGTGTCGGCGATGACGCCGTCGAAGTCCCAGACGACGCAGACAGCGGCGGACAACTGCTTCGGCAGTGGGCTCGTCGTCACGGCGTCACTCTACGGGAGGAGGCCCGCTCGACGTCTTTCGTCTCACTCATCTCGGCCATCCCCTCGAAGCAGGTCGCCGGCCTGCCGTGAGTCGGAGGATCGACCACGCCATTTCTCGACATCCGAAGAACGTCGTCTCCGTGCTGGTAGATGACAAGCGTCTCGGCAATCGGATCGTGCAGACCATGACCGCGCGGATCGAACAACAACCCCTGAGACGCAGGCCAAGGCGACGTTTAAGCTGACTTCGTGACCGACGATCTGACAGCGCCTCCCGAGCCGACGGCTGTCGACAAGGCAATCGAGGTGGCGGCCGCATTTGCTGGCGAGTTTCCGGGCTTCGGGACCGCCGTCGAACTGATTCGCCAAATCTTCGGGACACCGTTCGAGCGGCGCCACCAGGAGTGGGTGCAGGTCGTCTACGAGATTATGGTCGAGCTTCGCGATCGCGACGTCGACATCGACGACTTGGCCGCCCGCCCAGAATTCATCAGTGCATTGCACGATGCGAGCCGTAACGCCCTCGGCGAACATCTGGAAAAGAAGCTGGAGATGCTCGAGGCCATCCTGATCAACGCTGCCGTCAGGCCAAGAGACTCGATTTCTGATCTCTGGACGCTCCGATGCCTTCGCTGGGTTGACGAACTTGAGCCACAGCACGTTGAACTCATGCGATTCGGGCGCGCTCCGATGGAGTGGCTCGCTGCGGCGGGGATCAAGTCGAACTTCGCAGGTGGAAGCAAACGAGCGATTCTCGACTTGGCCGGACTTCCCTATCCCAAGGAGCAACTCGACCTCGTGCTTGAAGACCTGGAACAGCTCAGACTCGCGCAGAGCCTGGGCGGAACGATGACCCGGCAGGGCATGGAATCGCCGTGGGTCACGGAGCGAGGACTTCGCTTTCTCGATTGGCTGACGATCGTCTGACTCCACGAGATTCAGTCAACACCAGAAATTTGCCGGAGGTCTGCGGCGAGAGCCCGGCGCTATATCCGGGCTGCGACGAGGCGCGGATTGACGGTCGCCGACCGGAATGTGGAGCGCGCGTTCTGTGCGGGTCCGCCCGCTCGACGGGTGCGCGCGTTTGCTACTTATGCCTGTAATCCACCTGGGGTTTCGCGAGGCTGATGGTGGGGCGGTTCTCTCGATGCTGGAGGTCGTGCAATGACGTGGATTCCGGTGCTTATCCGAGAGGCCGATCGCGGCAGTCGGCCGTGTCTTCGGCTCGGCCATTCCCAGCTGGATCGCTACCTCGATTTCGTGTCGGCTCGAGGCCGCCCGAACTCGGTGTTGGCAGCGGGCTACGACTTGAAGGTGTTCTTCTCGATCGTTGCGAAGGAACCGGTCGAGGTGACGACGAAGGACGTGATGGTGCGTTCATAACGCTCATCGTAAGCGGCCGGCCGAGCCGAGCAGTTCGGGACTTCCGATCGGTCGTTCGGCTACCTGCACCCGAGCGATAATCGCGGACGAGAACGCTCCGGTTCGCGAGGCAGCACCGGCGGAACGAACTGCCGCTTGCCCTACCGCTGCATGCTGGCTCAGAGCTCGATACCCATTTCGATCGACGGCAGCTGCGGCCTCCGCCGTTGGATCTCGACTCCTTGAGAGTCCGCCCATCGAGCAAGTGATTCGCCGAGCCGATCCGTTCCGGGAAGTTCATTGTGATCCGCAAGGATGGAAGCGATCTCGACCAAGTCTGCTGACCTGGCATCGCGACCGTCTGCCCAGTGCTTCCATTGGTCGATGGCGTGGCAGAGATCGCTGGCTCGGGCGGCAGCGCCGCCGAGGTCGTCCCATTCGTCGAGGATTCGGCGGGCCGAGTCGAACTGGCGGTGGTCGTCGATGATCTTGCGGAGGTCATCGAGTGGCGCACGGGTCGGTACGGCGAGTTCCTCGGCTCGTGTCAGACGGTCGTCGGCGACGGCAAGGATGTCGGTCGCTACCTCGACCTCTCGGCGAGCTGAGTGACGGTGAACTCGGCCAGACTTGCGCAGCTCGAACTCGGCATTCCACAGCGCTGACTGCGACTCGCCCACGACGCGCTTCGCCGCGACAACCTTCTCGTTGAACGGGGCGTGCGCCGCCTCGGCGGCGGGCAGGTCATGGCTTGCTTCAGCCACTCGTCTTCCGCCCGCAGCCCGCTCGGCGTTTCGGTCGGTTAGCGCTTGTTGGGCGGCTCGACGCTTCTCCTCGGCCGTCGCCCGCAACTCGTCGAACCATTCGGGGATCTGGACACGAGGACGTGGCCCCGACCTCGGCACGACTTCGGCGAGCGTTCGGCGGTGTGTCGTTGCGGGGATGTCGGCGCGGTCGATCGCGATGGCGGCTTCGAGGATGCTGATTGCTTCGGCGACGTCGGGTGTGTCGGTGACGACGAGGGCGTGGTTCTCGTCGCGTCCGCGGGTCATGCCGACGTAGAGGCCTCGGCCGGTCGTGGCCGTTGTGGCGAGGGTGATGCTGCGGTCGGCGGTGTCGCCTTGGGCGCCGTGTTCGGTAGTGGCGTAGGCGAGTTGCACGTGAACGCGGACGTAGTCGGCGGGGAGGGTGATGGTGCCGTGTCCGTCGAGTCGGGTCACGGTGAGGTCGCCGTTCGGGTTGGTGTCGGTGATGGTCCAGCGTTCTCGGTTGCGTACGGGTTCGCCGGTGGTGGTGCGGAGTCGTCGGTCGTTGCGGCGGGTGGCGACGATGTCGCCGACCATGGCCCAGCCGTCGGCGATCGGGGTGAGTGTGTCCTGATCGAGTTCGCCGGCTTCGACGCGGCGTTGCTGGATGTGATGGTTGATGGCGTGGACGTGTTCGTTACGACAGGTCGTGATCGAGATCGTCACGCCGTCATCACGGCACTGGGTCCACGCTGCGGTGATCGTGTCCAGGTGGTCGTCGAACGTGCCGGCCCTGATCCGGTCGAAGGTGTTGTAGAAGTGGAGTGCGTCGGGGTCGCCTTGGCGGAGGCGGAGTGAGTTGGTGGCTTCCCACTCGTTGGTGAAGCGGTGGAGGTGTTCGAGTTCGATCGTGCGGCCGGTGGTGCAGAGTTCTTGAAACATGCCGCCACGACCGACGGCTTGGAGCTGGTGCGGGTCGCCGACGAGGGCGAGTCGCCACTGATGTTGTTCGGCGTGGACGACGAGGCGGTGGAGGTCGGCGGTGTTCAACATGCCGGCCTCGTCCACGATCACCGTCGTGCCGGGTCCGGCGTCGAACCACGGTTGCCGGTTCGGGTCAGGATGATCGAGTTCGTAGAGGAGCTTGGCGACAGTGTCGGCTGGCATGCCTGTCCCGGTTTCCAGGACACGGGCCGCTTTCGCGGTCGGGGCGAACCCGATCACCGATCGGGTCTGTGCGTGGAGATCGGTGACGGCGGCTTGGAGCATGCGCGTCTTGCCGGCACCGGCGGGGCCGACGACGAGCACGAGCCGATCGTGTCCCGCGACCGCGCTTGCTGCGTCGTGTTGACCATCGTCCAAAGCATCATCCGCGACCGTGTGCGACGGAATCGGGTCGCCGGCTTGAGCGTCGAGTGCCCACGTGAGGATGTGTTCCTCTTGGGCAAGGACGTGCTCGCTTGTCGACTGGTTCGTGATCGGCTCGATGTAGAGCGACCGGCCGTCGCACGATCGCCGCACCGTGCGGTCGGTTTCCGGATCAAGATCGATACACGACCCGAGCACCCGATCGACGGCTTTGTCGAGTGCGGTTGCCCAGGTCGTGGCGTCGTGTCCGGGTTGCGGCGTGACGGTGTCGCAGATCGTGCGCAGCACGTCCATCCGATTCCACGTCGACTTGCGCGTCGCCAACTCCTCGATCACATCCGACACCGCCACCGGCGATGCTTCGATCGGACGCTGTCGAGCGGCTTCGGCAATCGAGTCGACGAGCGCGCTGGCGTCGATGCCGAGGCGGGCAGCTTCACTCCCCCACCGTGTCCGCAGATCCGACACGGTCGCGCCTGTCTTCTTGGAGCGGGTGTCGACGGCGGCTTCGCGTTCCATCGCCGCGTACTCGAACGCACTCGGGTCGCGTCCTTCGCGATTGTGGAAGTCGGCGAGCTTGTCGTTCATCTCGGATCCGATCTCACGGGCCCGCTTCGAGAACTGATCCAACAACTCCGACGGCAGGCCGGCGATCTCGGCTTGGCCGTTCACGATGGGATCGAACACCACCCCGTACCGGTGAGTGACTTCGGCCCGCAGCGTTGACTGATACAGGTAGCCGAACGCCTGCTGATACTTCTTCAACGTCAACGCATCGAGCGCATACCACCGGCCATCGGCGGTCTGGACCTTTGCTGAGATCACCACATGCGTGTGTAGTTGCGGGTCGTCGGCGCGGCTCGTCGACTGCCGGAACGCCGCGACCGACAGTCCGTGCGTCTCGGGATGGAGCCGTGTCCCGTTTGATCGGATGCGGGTCGTCGAGCCGTACTTCTCGATCATCTCCACCACGGCGTTGACCGCAGCGTCGTGGCACTCGGCGAACCCGTCGTCGCCGGTCAAGCCCCACATCACTGACAGCGACTTCGGCGCGGAGAGCGTTGCGTCGTAGCCGGCGACTGCCTTGATCGTGTTGCCGTGCTTGTCGAACCGATCCACCAACGCACGACCCAACTGCATCCCGGTCGACGGATCATGACCCGACAGGAGAGCTTCGAGTGATTCGGTCGTCACCTCACCCGACAACCCGAGCCCCGGCGCCTGTGATCCCATCCACACACCCGGCAACTCGCCATCAGGCTTGGTCAGATAGCCCGTGTAGTACTCGGCCGACGCACCCGCTCCCGACGCATACAGCGTCGTCACCCGGATCATGAACCCACCCGATCTCGCGCGGGCACCTGTCTGAAGAAAGAAAGAGGAGCGAAGCGACGGACGAACACGGGAGGGGCTCTCAGACCTCGGAGAGCAGCGAGAGCTGACCGGACGAGCGGCGGGCCGACGACGGACGAGCAGCCGACGGACGAGCAGCGGACGGAGCAACGCGGGGCTGCGAGGGGCCGGCGACCGAGAGACAGGCGACAGGAACGGCGAGGCGATACGAGCCGGCCTGGAAGGCGCCGGATTCGCAGCGAGCCTGAACGGCAGCGATGACGCCGAGATCGCGAAGTCGCCGGACAGCGCGATTGACGGTGTCCTTCGCGAGACTGAGCGACGAGGCGAGCGAGCGGATCGACACCTGGGCGATGACGTGATCGCCGTGGCCGGCCGAGCGCTGCATCATCTCTTCGAGCACAGCCCACGCCGTCGAGCCGACGTAGGCGCGCAGCTCGTGTGCCCGCGGGCCGAGGACAATCGTGCGCCGGGTCGGGTCAGCGTGCAACGGAAGCTCCCTCAACGGGTGCCTCCGCATCGCACAGCCGCACGACCCGGCCAGTCGTCACGAGTTCCATCAGCGCCCAACGCGGAACCCGGAGGCACTCCTTGCTGAACCGGATCACCGGAAGCCCAGACGTGCCACCCGAGTTCAGGTACTCATGAGCGAGTGCGTAGCCGAGCGTTCGACCAATGCGCAAGATCGTGGTGGCCTCGCGCATCGTGAGCAGCGGATGCTCCTCCGACTCAACGAACTCCTCCAGCAACGACATAGGCCATCAGAAATACACCCATGTCATTCACCCCGCAAGCCCCGTGCTTGTTGGGGTTCCGGACGATCTGGCACGAAAGCACGCCAACGGATACCGGCGGACATCAACGGGCACAAAACGGACGACCGGGTGTGACGAACAACACGCCCCGGCCGGCTGACCTGATATCTGGGACACGGACTCCAGAACGGTCGCACGCTGGTGAGCTGTATCTGTTGCGCAAACGCAATAGATACATATATTTATTGCTACATCGCAATAGTTATGCACAACTCTTGCGCATCAGTCTATGCTGCTCGTTATGCCTGAACTTTCCGAGTACTTCACGGTGGCCGAAGCCGCCGACGAGCTTGGGGTGTCCACAGCGCGGGTCCGTGCACTGATCGACGCCCGGATACTCTCCGCCGACAAGGTCGCCGGCCGCTGGTTCGTCTCGCCGAAGTCAGTCCACGCACGCAAGGGCAACCAACGACGCAGCGGTCGGCCACTCAGCTCTCGCAACCTCTGGGATCTGATCAACACCGGCTTCATCGCCCAGCTACTGATCTCCGCCGACGAGGCCGCGCAGCACAACATACGCGTGCAGCTCGCCAACCGAGCCGAGATCCACGATGTCTACGTCCTCCCCCAGCTCGTCGGCAAGATCTGCCCACTCGTCTTGCCCGGCGGCCGAGCACTCGCCGAATCGGCGAACGTGCCGGCCGGCAACGATCAACGTTGGGAGCTCGACGGTTACGTTCGCAGAGGCACGTTCAATGGACTCCGCAAGGCCAAGCACATCACGGCGGTCACGGGCGAACCAAACGTCCGGCTCCGTGTCGTCGTCGACGACATCAAGTGGCGGGAGTCCCGAGCAAGCCGAATGTTGCTCGCCTGGCTCGACCTCGCCGACGAAGGCGACAGAGCAGCCGACATCACACTGCGGTCTCTGCTCGACGAACTCCACCACGCCGACATCCAGCCCTTCCCAGTCGGCAACGAGTTGATGTCCCGGGTCACCCTCGGGCTGCTCTCCGCGCTCAACGACGAGTTGTCCGGATAAAACCAAAGGGTGGCCATCGAAGTCGACATCACGAGCGGACTACTCCCGCGACACGTCGATGTGCTGGACACGATCGCCCAGCTCGGGGTCAAGTACGGGCCCGGGCCGTGGGCGATCGTCGGTGGGATGATGGTGATGATCCTCGGCCGCGAACACGAGGCACGTGCACCACGGGCTGAGGGCACCAAAGACGCTGACATCCTCGTCGATATCGCCGCACACCCAACCTTGCTCGACGAGCTCGCGCACTTCCTCGACTCGGTCGGCTACCGGTTGCAGGATGGGATCGGGAATGAGACCAAGGCGGCTCGCTGCTCGTTCGTCTACCACTCGGCGCAGATCGACCTGTTGTGCCCGGACGACACGCCCGAAGACCAGCTCGTCGTCCCGCATCGCAATGTCGCAAGCATCGCTATCCCCGGTGGCCGACGTGCATTTGAGACCGCTCGGGAGGTCAGCCTGTACTACAGCGAGGACCGCCCGAATGCCGAGGTGTTCGTACCCACGCTGGCCGGGGCGATCGCTGTGAAGACTGCGGCGGCGGTCGACTCTCGAACCGCTGACAGCCCTCGTCATCTCCAAGACATCGGGTTCTTACTCACGATCCCGGCCGACCCGGAACAGACCCGGGCGGAGTTCACCGAGGCCGATGTCGGCTTGCTCCGCAAGATTGAGTCGCACGTGCAGAACCCCCGGTCCAAGATGTGGCTGCAACTCGACTCTGAGCAGCTCCAGGCCGCCCAGGCGACGTACGCGTTCCTGACCTCGTAGCGGCGACCGCTCAGGCGTTGGAGATCAGTCGCCGCCGTCGAGGCGGGCGCCGAGATCGTCGGCTGCGGCGCGATCGCTGCTCTGGCCGCGGTGGGCGTAGACCTTGGCCAAGGTCTCAACGTGATCGCCGATTCGGGCTGCGACGGCCGGCAGTGACTCGCCAGCGTCGAGCTGGGTCGTTGCGTACCAATGGCGGAGGTCGTGCAGGCGAATGTCGACGGCTCCAGCAACTCGCATCGTCAACCGCTTGAACGCCTGGGTCAAACGGTCTGGGCGAATCGGCGTCGCTCCGGTCGGATCGGCGACGAGGTCTGCAATCACAAAAGCGTCGTCGCTGAGGCCGCATCGCGCTTGCGCTGCAATGGAGTTCTGATGCTCGTGATGTGCTCGCAGGATCTCGCACGTCGTCGGGTCGATCGCGACCTGCCGAGTCTGATGGCTCTTCGGGTCCTTCTCAATCAGCTCGCCGGACACCAGCCGCGCGACGGCGTGCCGAATCCAGATCGTCCGCTCGTCGAGGTCGACCGACGACCAGTGCAGTCCGCACACCTCACCCCGGCGCGCACCGGTCGCGGCGAGCAGTCGGAACGCCACCAAATTCTCCGGATTCCGACTCGCGCCCGCTTCCCGGAGGAGTGCAGCAACAAGTTCTGATGTCGGCACCGTCCTCGATTGCCGGGGCACCGACGGCGGCGTTGCGAGCCGCACGACGTTACGCGACGCCCAGCCCCACTTCATCGCCTGCTGGAACGCGCCGCCCAACAACGCGTGGTATCGCTGCACCGTCGCAGCCGACAAGCCCTTGGAGCGGAGGCGGTCGTAGAAGTCGTCAAAGTCCTTCGGGCCGACATCTTTGAGCTGCCGACGGCCGACGCGGTCGGCCGCCACACCGCGGGCGATGCTGCGGTAACCCTCGATCGTCCGCGCCCCGCGACCGCGCTGCTCGAGATGGTCGATGTGCGAGCCGAGCAACCCATCGACCGACAGGTCTGCTTGCGCGCCCTTCACGTCGATCTCGGCGACGAGCTGCGTCAACGCCTTGCCCGCATCGCGCTTGCCGCCTCGAAACGAGCGACTCACATACTTCGGCCGAGCGGTGATCGGATCGCGCCCCGCATACGCCCGCAGCTCCCAGTAGTCGGGTTCACGCTTGAGACGCATACTCCCTCGTGCCATACCCGAAACGCTAGCCTATATGGGACACGTATGGGACAAACCCGGATTTGGCTTCCGGCTCTTCGGCCGGAATAGCTATCTAGCAGGCATTATGCAGCGCCCCTGGCAGGAATCGAACCTGCGACACACGGTTTAGGAAACCGATGCTCTATCCACTGAGCTACAGAGGCGGGGATGGTCCGGAACGTGGCGCGAAACTCCACACACGTTCTGTTCGCATCTGTAGCGAATGCTAGCGGCAGGCGTTCGAGGGCAGAGCTACCGATTTCCGGCGAATGAGACGCCAGTTCTCGGCTCTTAAGCAAAAAGTGGCGCGCAAAAGCGGCAGTGATACGTCGACTGATTCAGGCAGCAGGTCGAAGGCGGTGTTCGGGTGGCCGCCAAGCCTCGAACATGTCGAAGCTTGAGGTGCGTTCTGCATGGCGCAGCAGCGTCGTGCTGTTCACAGCCATTTGATAGCAGTGGAAAGCGTGTCGTAGCCGTGCAGCACCAACCGTGCGGGCCCTTTTGTTCATGAGGGAAGATTTCCAGTGTTGATGCATGGACTCAGTTGACTCACGTCTACCGAACAGCTCCCTGTATGCCGGATCGCCGGGCGGGATCGCTCGGAGCGTGAGCGTCCGCCGCTTTGGACGACATCTTGCAGGGCGACCAGCCTCAGCTCATCGGGAAAAGCATCATTGCCACCGAAATTGTTGAGGAAGAGGCCGAGCGCCTCGCTGCCAAACCGCTGCGAGGATTCCAATGGAGGTCACGACGCCCAGCAGAAGACTTGGAGATCGCCACCGGCACGGTTCAAGTTGATCTAGCGATGGGCGCAGACGAAATCGACTGGGTAGCACTTGATCTTCCCGAGCCGACCCCGCCACGTCTTTGAGACGCTAACGACCGCCCGCTGAGGAGAGAACGTCGTAGCGACGTCGATGTGGGTCGCCTGTCTCGCGAGCTCATGTCATTGTTGAGCTCGCCTACTCGTCAGAGGATCGCTAGCTCAGTGCCGGCCGCCTGGCCGCCATGCGGATCTCGGCCACCCAAGTATCAGACGTCGCGGTAGCCCGTGTTCACCCAGTCGGTGACCATCTTGGCAAACATGTCCGGCTGGTCCGACCAGCTGAGATGGCCCGCTTCGGGGAAGATCTGGAGCGCGCTCTTGGGCATGGCGTCATGGAGGTAGTGGGCGTTACTCACATCGAACAGTGCGTCGAGGTCACCCCAGAAGATCTGTGTCGGCACTTCGATCTCGCTCACCCGTTGAGCTAGGGCCTCGCCGTTGCCTCGAAGGTCAGCGAACCAGTGGATGACCTCGAACGCTCGTCCCGAGTAGGCCCGTTTGAAGTCGTCGACCTGTGTTGGGTTGTAGCGATGGCGGATTGCGCCAAAGGTCGAGGTGAAAGCGATAATCGGACCGGCTCCGAGCAGAGCCGTACTCCAGCGGAGAAAACTGAACCGCGACAGCAGGTTGATGAGCATCGCCAACTTGAGTGGACCGGGAGCGCCGACGCTGTGTCCGACCACCATGCTGGCGAGGCGGGATTTCGGTGAAAGGGCATAGCTCAGTGCTGCAGCCATGCCGACATCGGGCGCGACGAGGTGAACGTCGGTGAGGTCGAGGTCGTCGAGGATCCTGCCGAGGAGCTCGCCCTGGGCAGCCGGGGTCATGTCATTGCGATCACCTTCGGAGGCTCCGAAGCCAGGCAGATCGATGGCGACGACGTGAAACGTTCCGGTGAGGGCTTCCCAGGATCCAACGAAGCTCAGAATGCTCTCGGGAAATGGGCTGAGCATGACGACGGTTGGTGCGCCGGTTGGCCCGGCCTCGGCGAGGCGTATTCTGCGACCGGCGAGCGTGCGGAACTCTGTCGTGATGTCGACATCTGGGTTGTCGAACGACGTCGCTGCTTTGCGGGCTCTCTTAATCTTGCGCCACTCGGGGGAGATCGCCCGATTGGCGGCACCGTTAACTCGGTCATAGATGCTGAGCTTCTTCATCAGGGTCCTCGTTGGGTTTGTTGAGCGAGTTGCGTACTGAAAGGTACGAAAATGCATCCTAGCGAGTTTTGTACCGGACGGTACGCTGGAGGTATGAGGAGTGATTCGTGAACACACCGGCTTCGCCAGTCAGGGGGCGGCCGCGCACGTTCCGGCGAGACCACGTTGTTCAGGTTGCGATGGACGCGTACTGGCGCGAGGGGCCCGACGCTGTGTCCTTGAATGAGATCTGCCGGCGCGCAGGCGTGTCGAAACCAGGTCTGTATCGGGCGTTCGGCGGTGAGGACAAACTGTTGGATGCAGCGTTGGAGCACTACGCCGACGTTGTCCTTGCCCCGAATTTCGCAGCGATCGACCCTGACACACCGCTGCGCGACACGCTCGAGGCAATCGTTGCCTCGTTCACCGACGCGGACCGCGCCGGCCCGCCGGGGTGCCTCCTCGCTCGGCTCCAGCAGGCCGACGGATTGGGGCCATTGGCCACAGGCCGAGTTGAAGGTCTGCGCCAGCACGCTCGGGATTCCCTTGCAACACTGATCGAGCTGGCGAAGGCCCGGTGTGAGGTGGCCGAGGAGATCCCGACCGAGGTCGCTGCGGCGATGGTGGACATCGAGTGCAACGCCGTACTCCTCAGAATGGCCGCCGGCGAAGATCCTGAGCTCCTACGCGCCCAAGCGCGTCTCGCCTTCTCGATCTTCCACTGAACGCCCACGCGCGTCCAAAGCCGCGCATAACCGGCAAGTTAGCCCGATGCGTTGCGGGGCGGGTTCCGGTCGTGTGCCGCCTCTCCCGATACGGAACACCGTGAGGTGGCATTGTCAGTTCAGAAGCGAGGCGTCGACGGGTATAGAGTTTTCAAATCAGGGCATAGACCAGCGCCCTGACCAAACTCAAGGAGGATCAGATGTTGTTTATGATCGAGTGGGAAATTCACCACGAGCAAAAGATGGAAACATTTGGAGCTTTTGGTGGCATGACAGCTGATGATGATGCTGCCGTTGAGCAAGCCCACGGCTTTAAACAGCTTGGCCGATGGCATGACCTGGCTAACGGCCGAGGCGTTGCAATCGTTGAAGCAGATTCAGCTGAAGCAGTGCACGGTTTCCTCATGATGTGGACCGGTGGGCTCAGCACGTTGAATATCACTCCGGTGCTTGACGACGCCGCAGCCCGGTCGGTTGTGAATGGGTACCTCGCTACTCAATAACACTGCCGCAGCCGGGCGTAGGTGAGCGACATTTAACTGCAATCTGCGTTCGGCTCTCGGACGAGGGTGCGCCGCTGTGGAACATCAGCGCTACATCGGCGGAGGGCACGTCTGGTTTGATGTTTCGCGCCATCCCTACAGAGGGGGCCGGCGCAAAAGGTGGGAGAAAGCCCCCTCGGTTCGTGGGTGCCGGCAACGTGGGCCGATTGTAGAGGCCGGTTGCCGATCCGAGTCTGCTTCCACCCGTAGTAGCGCGTGTCGTACGCAATCAACGACGACCGAGATCGGGACGCGATACGACTCGAGCCTCCCTCCCCCACTCCTGGGGGGCCAGCAAACAGATCTCGCGTCTCTCCGAGGTCAGCTCGGAGGGTGGTGCAGATCGAGGCACTCCTTCAAGTCGCCATCGAGATCCTGCAGAGCGGAGCGCAACCATCTCACATAGTCGGACGGCAGGTCTGCGATCGGTGTGTTCTTGTGTTTTCCAAATGGCATGTTCATCTCGAAGAGCGCGCGTCCCGCGAGAGCAAGTAAACCGTCGATGCCGTCTTCGTGATGATCAGCCAGCTGCTTCATGAGAGCCAAACACATCTCAGTGTCACCCATTGCCCGATGCCCTTGCGCACCACCCAGACCGAGGTGAGTGCACAAGGTTTCGAGACGGTAGTTGTCGAAATCGGCAAGGAGGTGCCGGGAAAGGCGCATGGTGCACAACGATTCGCTGGTGTCGAAGAACGGAGCCAAGTGGCGATAGTCGAAGGGTGCGTTGTGTGCAATCACGAGTGTGTGACCAGCGGAGAACGGATCGCCATGAAGCGACCGCACAAGGTGCTCGAGCGTTGGCGATTCGGCGACCATGGCATCGGTGATTCCGTTCACCGCCGAGGCTCCGGGTTCGATGGGGATGCCGGGGTTGACCAGAGATCCCACTCTCGCCACCTCGTTGAGATTGTGATCGACTTGAATCCACGCGACCTCAACCGGCCGCGCTCGCGGCCCAAGCCCAGTCGTTTCGATGTCGACGATGATGATCCGATCGAAATCTGCTGCCCGCATGGTGCGAACGTTAGGTGTTCAGCTCTGTCGCGTGAGTGGACCGGACGCAACAGTGCCCCCGAAGGCCGTTGGCAATCATCGAACTGGATGCAACCCGAGAACCAGAGTCTCCAACCGGCTGAAGGTGGCGTAACTTGGCCGGGGCTGGAATGTCTGATCCACCGCTTGTCCGGCGGCGGCTCGCGAACCACGCACTTAAAATGAAGGAGAGCTAGCTATGCAAGACGTCAAGTGTCCGCACTGCGGTCAGACATTCAGCATCGACGGGGCCGGGTTCGCAGAAATCCAGAAACAGGTTCGCGACAGCGAATTCGAGCGCGATTTACACGAGCGACTGAAGCTCGCAGAGCTGGATAAGCACAGCGCTGTGGCGCTGGCAGAGGCGAAGGCAGCTAGCGGGCTCCAGAAGGCAGCCGCAGCGAAGGATGCCGAACTTCAGGAGTTGAAGGCAAAGCTCGACCAGGCCCATCAGGACAAACAGTCCGCTATTGACCTTGCAGAGGCCAGATCCGTGAACGAACTGCAGAAAACAGCAGCGGCCAAGGATTCACAGATCCAGCAGCTGATAGCGAAGCTCGACGCTGGCGAGGTTGAACAAAAGCTGGCAATCACCGCCGCAGTCGGTGCCGTCGAGAAGGAGCGCGACGAGCTGAAGAACGGTCTTGACCGGGCTGAACTCGAGAAGGAGCGCGACGAAAAGTCTCTGAGGGACAAGTACGAGACTCAGATCAAGGATCGCGATGAGTCGATCGAGCGGCTTCGGGATATGAAGGCGCGGCTCTCGACAAAGATGGTCGGAGAAACCCTCGAACAGCATTGCGAGACCACGTTCAACCAGCTTCGCGCTACAGCTTTTCCCCGTTCCTACTTCGAGAAGGACAATGATGCGCGGGCCGGCAGCAAGGGCGATTACATCTTCCGGGAGTCCGACGCGACCGACACCGAAATCGTTTCAATCATGTTCGAAATGAAGAACGAGACAGACGGGACCGCGACAAAGCGTAAGAACGAGGACTTTTTCAAGGAGCTCCACAAGGATCGAGTCGAGAAGGGCTGCGAGTACGCGATCCTGGTTTCCTTGCTGGAGCCAGACAGCGAGCTCTACAACTCGGGGATTGTCGATGTTTCTCACCGCCATCCGAAGATGTATGTCGTTCGGCCGCAGTTCTTCGTTCCGATCATCACGTTGCTGCGCAACGCTGCGCTGAGTTCGTTGAAGTACAAGTCGGAGCTCGCGTTGGTGAAGTCGCAGAACATTGACGTCACGAACTTCGAGGACGACCTCGAGACGTTCAAGGATGCTTTCGGAAAAAACTACGACCTCGCATCCCGGCGCTTTCAGACTGCCATCGACGAGATCGACAAGTCGATCGACCACTTGGAGAAGACGAAGAAGGCACTTCAGGGAACCGATCGAAATTTGCGGTTGGCGAACGACAAGGCGCAAGAGGTCACGATCAAGAAGTTGACGCGCGCCAACCCGACAATGACGGCCAAGTTCGCCGAGTTAGACGGTTCCGATACGCCTCGCACCGAATAGCGGAGCGTCTCGACCGTGAGGTGGCAGAGGAGGGCCCCGGTCGCGGCCGGAACGGACGGCGTCAGTGATCCAGTGCGCCCGGGACCGGCCAACGCAACAGTGCCAGTGCCATCGGTTCATCCAACCCGGCGGTCTTTGTCTTCCCAGTACGGATCGCGCATGTCCTTCTTCAAGATCTTGCCAGCGCCCGACTTGGGCAGCGGATCTTCGGCGCCCCGGATGACAACGGACCGCGGCAGCTTGTAGCCGGCAAGCCACTCGCGACACGATGCAATGAGTTCGTCAGAGGTCAGCTCAGCTCCCGGCTTCAGGACCACTTCGACGTGGACCGTCTCGCCCCACTCCTCGTGGGGGATTCCAAAGACAGCGGCTTCAGCAACCGACGGGTGGTGATAAACGGCGTTCTCGACTTCGGTCGTGTACACGTTCTCGCCACCTGAAATGATCATGTCTTTGGCACGATCGACGATGTAGAGGTAGCCACCATCGTCGGCGTATGCCACGTCACCGGACCGGTACCAGCCGTCGACCAGCGCGTGCGTCGTCTCGGCTTCTCGGTTCCAATATCCACGCATGATGTTCGGGCCCTGAATGTAAATCTCGCCAGCCTCACCAACCGACGCGAGGCTCCCATCCGGGCGACGGACCTCGGTTCGAACACCCACAACCGGCACACCTGCAGAACGCAGACGGCTCGCATACGGCTCTTCGCCGCGAGCCCCGCGTTCATGGGTTTCTTCGTCGAGCCAGCTCACCAGTGGCGAGGCTTCGGTCATGCCGTAGGCCTGTGCGAAGCCGCAACCAAACGCCTCAAGGGCCTGGCGTTGCACTTCGCCGGGCATCGGCGAAGCGCCGTACATCACCACCCGCATCGAGGAGATGTCGGCATCTGCCAGACCACCGTGGGCGAGCACCATCGAGATCATGGTGGGTACGAGCAGCACCATCGTGCAGCGTTCGTTAGCGAGCGCAGCGATGGTCGCTGCGGGGTCAAAGGCCGGAATGAACACGTGCGTCCCACCAGCCCAGGTGAGAGCGTACGCAAGTGCGCCGTCAGCGAGGTGGAACTGCGGCGCAGCATGCAGGTAACGGTCGACGGGGGCGATGCGCGCGTGTAACCCCATGTGTAGAGCGTTTGCGGTGAGGTTGCGGTGCGTGAGTATTGCGCCCTTGGGCAGACCGGTCGTGCCGCCGGTATAAAAGATCGCCGCAATGTCTTCCGATTCAAGCTCTGGCAACTCAATCGGTGGGGTGTCAACCATCGACTCGTAGGCAATGGTCCCGTCCGGAGCTTCGGTGCCGGGGCCGACCCACACCAGGGTGTCGATCGAAGCAACGCTGTCGCGGAGTTGTTGAGCGACCGGCAAAAACGACTCGTCGACGAACAACACTTTGACCTGGCTGTCATCGCAGATGAATCGGAGCTCTTCAGGCGCAAGGCGGAAGTTGAGGTCGTTCATCACCATTGCTGCAACGGGGATTGCAAACCACAACTCGAGGTGGCGAGCCGAGTTGAGCATCAAGACACCAACGCGGTCACCACGGTCGAGATCGAGGTCGCTGAGCCCCGACGCCAGCCCGCCGACTCGCCGTGCGACCTCGGCCCAATCGCGACGTTCGCCGGTGCCGAGGTCGACGGTTGCGGCTCCGTGGGGGTTGATGTTCGCGGCCCGGTCAAGAACCCAGGCAATGGTCGGATCGTTCGTTGGCATTGGGGGTCTCCTAGTTTGCTGACTTCTCATACAGCGTCACGACAGCGGCGCCGCCAAGACCAATGTTGTGCTGAAGCGCTCTGGTGGCATTGGCAACTTGACGAGGACCTGCTTCGCCGCGCAGTTGCCAGTTCAGCTCAGCACATTGCGCAATTCCAGTTGCGCCAAGCGGATGCCCCTTCGAGATGAGGCCGCCCGACGGGTTAACGACCCAGCGGCCGCCGTAGGTCGTGGATCCATTGTCGATAAGTTCGGGGCTGTACCCGACCTCACACATGTTGAGCGCCTCGTAGGTCAGCAACTCGTTGGGCGAGAAGCAATCGTGCAGCTCGATGACCTGGACATCAGCGGCGTCAAAACCGGCCGTGTCGTATGCGGACCGTGCAGCTGCTGCAGACATGTCTGCGCCGACGATCGTGCGAGCGTCGTCGGTGTCGAATGACGACGCGAAATCGGTGGCCATGGCTTGACCTGCGATGCGCACCGCTTGGTCACCCAGATCGAACTTGGCGACGGCGTCTTCGCTCATCAGGATTGCAGCCGCAGCTCCGTCGGAGGTCGGCGAGCACTGCAACCGCGTCAGTGGCCCGTCGATGTGGGGCGAGGCGAGAATTTCCTCGAGCGTGTACACGTCTTGGAACTGGGCGTACGGGTTGTTGGCCGAATGTCGGTGGTTTTTCTCGGCAACCTTTGCAAAGTGCTCTGGTGTCGAGCCGTATCGACGCATGTGATCCTCAGCAGCACGCGCCCACATCTGCGGAGCAACGGGGCTTGTGGTCTCTTCGTGCATGGCGTGCAGGCTCGCGATGTGGCGGTCGAGTGGCGCTGTTCGATCTTCTGAGCCGAGGTCGAGTGAACCTCGCTGCATTTTTTCGAATCCAACCGCCATAGTGACCTCAGCAAGACCACCGGCAATCATCTGGCGGCAGTACATCAACGCCGTCGAGCCCGTCGAGCAGTTGTTGTTCATGTTCACCACCGGGATGCCGGACAGACCCAGTTCGTACACGGCTCGCTGACCCGCTGTCGAGTCGCCGTAGACGTAGCCAACGCCAACCTGTTCGATCTCTTCGTAGCCAATTCGGGCGTCTTCCAACGCTTTGGTTCCAGCCTCTCTGACCATGTCGGGATAGTCCCAGTCACGGCGACCGGGCTTTTCGAACTTCGTCATTCCGACGCCGACGACGTACACGTCTCGAGCCATCATCTCTCCTTTATGTGGGGCTACTGCTGGTGCTGGTGCTGGTGCTGGTGCTGCTGTTGCTGGTGCTGGGGTTCGCGCTGGGCTGCCAGACAGTGGCGTCGAAGCAGCGTTGCCCTCCGTGGCGACCTTACAAACCCGACAATGTGTTTGCGAAGCCGGACCGCCCTCACGGCCGAGCTCCGGCGAATGCCGCTGATGAGCCGTCGGAGGTGTCGTCGGATGTTCTTCGTCGACCGGGATCCACTCCGGCCGCACCTCGCCATCGGTGAAACACACACGATATGTGGTCTCCGAACTCGCAAACACAACCTTCGAGATACCGAGCTTGACTGCAGCGTGACACCGCGGGACTCCGGTACCGGCACGGACAAGGTCGACATTGGTGCCCCGGCGCCCGCATTCGACGAGGTGCGGCCCGTGCCGAATGGTCGCACCAATCCTCGAGATGCTGTTTCGCGACTTCGCGACTGGTCGCGAATCTCAACGTCGACGGTTCCCCGACAATCTCGCAACGATTCAACGCGTCGAGTATCGCGATGCTCGTGTTCTTGCGCGACGGAGCCGTCGTCCACACGGTGATCGGCGCACAGCCCGAGCACGTCCTGCGCAGCGCAGTCGAACGGCTGACCTCAAACCACTGACCTCGGGCAACTCACTTCGACCAGTTGACTTTGCACGACTATCGTCCGCCGAATGGGCGACTTCGATGGGCAGTGTGTATTGGTGACCGGTGGATCGCGCGGGATTGGCCGCGCTGTGTGCGAAGAGTTCGGGCGACGCGGAGCTGTCGTTGCTGTGCACTACGCAACCAACGAAGCAGCCGCACGCGAGGTCGTTAACGGCCTTGCCGGCAACGGCCATGTCGCCATACCGGCCGACCTCGGTGCAGGCGGAGCGCGCGGCCTGATCGAGTCGACGATCGAAAAGTTGGGGCGGATCGATGTCCTCGTCAACAACGCTGGCATCTACGAGGCGCATCCCGTGCTGACGACCTCGCCCGACGACTGGGACGCGAGTTGGGCACGAACGATCGCCACCAACCTGATCGGTCCGGCCGATCTGATCCACGCGGTGGTCCCGCACATGGTCGAACAAGGTGGCGGACGCATCGTGAACGTGACGTCGCGCGGTGCGTTCCGTGGCGAACCCGCACACGCCGCGTATGGCGCAAGCAAGGCAGGGCTGAATAGCCTCAGCCAGTCGATGGCCGTGGCACTCGCGCCGCACAACATCTATGTCACCGCGGTCGCGCCGGGCTTCGTGGAGACGGATATGGCGTCTGCCTACCTGAACGGCCCCGGTGGTGATGCCGTCAAAGCGCAGAGCCCGATGGGCCGCGCTGCCTCCCCTGCCGAGATAGCGCGGGTCGTGGTATTCCTCGCCAGCCCGGGCTCGGAGTCGGCAACCGGCTCGATCGTCGACGTCAACGGGGCTTCCTACCTCCGGAGCTGAAGCACCGAGAGGAACACACCGCTGCGAAGCGCAACGCTGAGGGAATGGACATGGGCGAAGCCGACGCTGACCATGCTGAAGCTGAAGCCACCCCTGACGGCCACGACGACCAGGACGCATCCGTCGACGCAGCCTGATAATCCGTCAGGGACGGCCCGAAGACGAGCGTCTCAGCGAGTTGCCGTGTAGAGGGTTCGCAGCAGTAAGCCCTCCTCGATCGCGTTCACTGTGCGCTGTCGCCGCTCGATTCCTGCTCCGACGGCGTCATCACCAAGCGCGCCACGTAGACCCTCTTCGTGGCGGAGCGTCGCAGCGAGCCAGCGGTGCTGGGTAGCCAGATACTCAGCCGTCAGATCGACCGCGTCAACCTCGATGAAGCCAGCTGATTGGAGGAGGCCCAGGTAGGAAGTCCTGACAGTCACCGCTGGCGGCCCAATCGAGATCGCTCGGCGTCGCTTCGCTCGGGCCAGCCCTGGTGGCAATTCGATCGTGTGGAACGCCAGTCGACCGGCCGGACGGAGAACCCGATGAGACGCTCCCAGCACGGAGAGCTTGCTCCTCAGTCAACACATCACATCGGCATGCACGACTGCGTCGATCGAGCCCGGCCGGATCGGGAGATGCTCACCGGTTCCGAGCAGCGCAAGTGCCCGCGGTCCGAGGCCGTCGCTGTCAATCCGCTCAAGAGCCGCTCGTGCACCTTCAATGACCGGATCCACGCTGATCACCGAGCAGCCGAACGCCGTCGCTAAGTACAGACCAGGCCATCCGCACCCTGCACCGATGTCGACGAGCACACTGGCTGGGCCGAGCGCGAGGAGGCGGCCGAGGCCGTCCGCCTGCTCACGGGTCGTGTAGCCAGTAGCGCTGTAGTCGCTCCCGAGTGCCTCGAGTTCGGCGGCCCTCGGGGCCGCCTCGCCGGACGCGGCATAGCGATGTCCGAATCGTTCTGGTTCGAGGAGCGGTTCTTGAGCCACCGACCCGAGTCTTGCCGATGACCATCAGACAGTTCGCCATCGCTGCCTACTCGAAGGTTCGTCGCACATCAAAGTGCAGCCCACGCGCGTGGATCGGTGCGGCGCCGCCTCGCCGGCGGATTTGAACCGCCGACAGTTCGCCAACGATTGGAGTTGGGTACGGTCGTTACGTGCTTGACCCGACCGGCAGAACAATCATGATCAGCGGAGCGAATCGGGGTCTGGGTAATGCCATTGCACGACGGCTCCACGACGACGGATACAACGTCAGTGTTGGGGGTCGCGACATCGATGCGTTGCGCCGTTCGATGGATGGATACGACGACGACCGGGTGCTGTGCCATTGCTACGACGCAACGCAGCCTGAAACCGGCGCAGCGTGGATCCATGCGACAATCGAGCAATTCGGGTCGCTGTCCGGTCTCGTCAACAATGCGGGGATCATCGACACCGCAGAGCTTGACGTTCTCACCGAAGAGTCGCTCGATGCCATGTGGGCAGTCAACGTCAAAGCGCCGTTTCGAATGATTCAACTCGCGCTCCCCCACCTGCGAACCGATGGCAGCGGACGCGTCGTCAGCATTGCCTCATTGTCCGGTTTGCGAGTCATGGGAACCTTCGCGCCGGGCTACGCGATGTCGAAGCACGCGGTGCTCGCACTGTCGGAGGCAACGAAGCAAGCGGGTTGGGATGACGGCGTCCGCGTCACGTCGGTCTGCCCTGGATTCGTCGCCACCGACATGACCAAAGACTTTGGTGGCGACCAGGCCACGATGATCGATGCGGCCGACCTTGCCGAACTGATCTCGACAACCATCTCGCTGCCGAATACCGCGTCGGTTGCCCAACTCAACGTTGCGTGTCGTCTCGAACCTCACTTCTGACCGCACCGCCGGAAGGAGCCTCAGCGAGTCGCTGTATAGAGGGTCAACAGCAAGCCCTGCCATTCGACACCTGACCGAAGGAACCGAACTCTGTGTCCCCAGCGCCGTCGAGGAACTCTTGCCACTCGTTATTGTGGAGGACTGATCATGTCACCTGAAACCGTTGCCGCCCTTTTTGCTACCTGCCTGCTCGCCGGGTTCGCCGGCGCAATCGCTGCCTATGCGGCGCCGGCAACGCGCTCCAGGCTGATCGCCGCGGCACCGCCGATCGCTGCTGCCGTCGCGATCGCTGCGACAGCCGGAAGCCTCTACTTCTCCGAGCACGTCGGCTTCGTCCCGTGCAAGCTGTGCTGGTACCAGCGCATTGCGATGTACCCCATGGCAATCATCCTCCCGCTCGCGGTGCTGCTACGGGATCGGCTGGTCATGCGATATGCCCTCGCACTCGCAGGTATCGGGCTGGCCATTTCCGCTTATCACATTCAGGTCCAATGGTTCCCCGAACGATCAAACTCCTGCTCGTTCGACGACCCATGCTCTGCCAAGTGGGTCGAGGCATTCGGCGTGTTCACGATTCCTCAGATGGCAGCGATGGCATTCACCCTCATCGGGTTGCTTTCGGTCGCTGTGATCGTCGACCAATCGCGACGCGGTAAGCAGCCACCGACGGCACTCGGCTGAGCGGGCAATTCACTGTGCCTCCATCTGACCCGTCAGCGGTAGCTACTCGGCGACAAACGGTGCACGCAGTGGCATCGGTGCGCGCCACCCGAACTGCATCGCAGCAAGCCTGACCGCGAACACTGCGATGGCCACCCCAATCGCCACGCCACCCGAGTACCAGCCGTTTCGCCACGCAACCACGACAGCCGTCGCTCCGAGGCCAGCGGGAATTGCATACAGCGTGCTCGATCGGTGGAAGAGGCTCGGCGGCTCGTTCGCCAGCACGTCGCGGATAATGCCACCGCCCGCCGCCGAGATCACACCGATCAGGATCGCACCCACCAGGCTCGCCCCCAGCGTCGACGCTTTGATCGCTCCGGTCACGCAGAACAGGCCGAGGCCTGCAGCGTCGAAGATCAGCACTGCTCGGTTGAGGGTGCGGGTGATCATCCAGTGGCCGAGGAACACGACAGCCGCTGCAGCGAGCGCAACGACCAGGTACAGCACCTCACTGAATGCGGTCGGCGGTGTCGCACCGAGCAGAAGGTCGCGGACCACACCGCCACCAAGCGCGGTGACCAGTGCAAGCGACGTGACGCCGACGAGTTCGAACCCTTTACGGACAGCGAGCAGACCGCCCGAAATTGCGAACGCGAAAACCCCAATGAGGTCGAGCGTCCTCTCCAGTGTCGGTTCGAGTCCGGTGGCCGATGCTTGAGCGAAAAGCGTCACTCGGAGGGCGCTTCCGGAACCGGCTTTGCGAGGTCTTCAACGACTTGGACGTTCGGGAGTGAGAGCAAGATCTCCGGCGAACCAACGAACTTGCAGGCTCGGCTTCCTCCGCCCAACACGATTTCGGAGAGTGCTATCACTCTGCTGTCGACCCACAGCGGCATGTACTCGCTGAGCCCGAGCGGTGTCACACCGCCAACCTTCATTCCGCTCAGTTCTTCGGTCATCTCAGCCGGGGCGAACGAGCACTTCTTCGCACCGAGCTTCTTACGGACAACCTTGTTGACGTCGAGCCGCGTGTTCCCCAGCACAACGCAGGCGACGTAAACGGGCGGGTCGGACTTGCCGATCACGATGAGGGTGTTGGCCGACTGGCCAAGGGTGTAGCCATAGGCCTCAACAAATTGGGCTGTATCGGCCAGATGGGGATCGCAGTCGATGACCCGTGCGGCGATGTCCGGCTTGTCGGCGTTGAACTGCGCCACGATCTGGCGGACCCGTTGCTCGGTCGCGTCCGGCGTTTCACTTGCTGTTGCATCCACGACCCCAAAGCGTAGGTGCCAGAAGCGTGGGTAGCGTCACCATCATGGATCAGTTGCGCGAGGCCCAGGCCAAGGTTTCGCAGACGGCGTTCCGCACGTTAAACAGCGTTGTCCGACCCGCCGTGCTGGCAGGAGCGGGCAACCCGTTGCCCATCGGCGGCGGTGTTGTCGTGCTCGAAGTGACCGGCCGGGTGTCGGGTAAGCCACGCCAGGTCCCGCTGCTCACAACACGCGTGGGCAACCGGCTCGTCGTGAGCACGGTGCGCAGCGATTCGCAGTGGCTCAAGAACATCGAGGCCGACGCTCAGGTGGTCGTGCACCTGTTCGGCAAACGCCGCACCGGCACAGCGTCGGTCAACCGTGGCCCGCTAAACACCGCGGTCATCACGCTCGACTGAACCTGTTCTACACAGGAAACTCGTCCGCGAGCGACGCGGTCAGCATCGACCGGCTCCGCTGCAAAATACTCTGTGACACCCCAACTCTATGGTGGAACTCATGGGAACAGCAGGGGCGATCGAACAATTGGAACGGGTGACCCACCTGCAGTCCAACGCCAATGCCACCATGGTCGAGCTGCAGGCCGGGCTGGCCGACGTTCGCGTCTTACGGTCATTCTTTGACTCAGCTGAGGCCAATTTCGCACGACGCATCGCTGCGGGCTCGTCGTTTCCGGAGAAGGACGTCGCCGAGGCGGCCGGCGGCACCTTGAACGACGCCAGCCGAATCCTCGAGCGCACTCGCACACTCGACGCTGCACCCGAAATGGCCGCAGCGCTCGATGCCGGCCGCATCAGTGGCAGCCACGTCGATGTGTTGAGCCGGGCAGCGAAGCATCTCGACGACAAGCTGTCCGTTGTTCTCTTCGACAAGGTGGCCAATCTCGTTGACGTCGCAGCCGTTGCAACGGTGCCCGACTTTGCCAAGCGTCTCCGTGACGAGGTGTCACGGATCCTCGCGGATGACGGCGTGGCCCGGCTCGAACGGCAGCGCCGATCAACTGCGCTGTCCACCTGGGTCGATGACGAAGGCATGTGGCGCGTGAGCGGCAAATTCGATCCCGTCACTGGTATACGACTCGCCGCCACACTCGAGTCGGCTGTTGAGACCCTCTTCGCCGAGGCGGAGTCACCAACGTGTCCAACGGATCCCATCGAAAAGCAGAAGTACCTCCGAGCCCTGGCGCTCAGTCGACTGATCGAGCGTGCCGGCGCGGTCGGCCTCGGGAACGCCGCCGATGGCGCCCCACCGAGGACGCCTGGCATTGGACACGGTGCTGCCTCGCGGTCAAAGTCCGGCCGACCAGAGTTCGTCGCGGTCATCGACGTATCGCTGAATCAGGCAGCGGGTGGACGCCGCCCAATCAATCACCGCAGTCACGACGACCCGGCTCACGCGGCCGAACCCGGCACCACCGGGTCCAACACGAACGGGGCCAACACGAACGGGGCCCGCACCGACGCCGATTCGACCCCGACATCTCCTGCGTGCGTGACGTGGCCTATTCCTGTCGAAGTACCCAACGACGTGCTTGCCGAACTACTCGGCAATGACCTCAAGTCCGAAGTCTCAGCGGTCGTGATCGCCGATGGCTTGGTGCTGCATGCTCCCGGGCGGCTTGATCTCGGCAGGGCTACTCGCTTGGCCAATCGCGCTCAGCGGCGAGCGCTTCGCGGGCTGTATTCGTCATGCGCCATCCCGGGATGCCGCTCAAGCTATGACCGTTGTCAGTTGCACCACATCACGTGGTGGCGGCACGGCGGGCGAACTGATCTGGGCAATTTGCTGCCAGTCTGCTCACACCATCACCATAAGATTCACGACGACGGCTGGGCCATCGAGCTCGGGCTCCAACGTGCGCTCACACTGCGACTTCCGGATGGCCAAGTCATGACCACCGGGCCACCGACTCGCACCGCGGCCTGATCGATGCGGCCGCCGGCCATCAGACCGCTTTCTGTTGGAGGGACAACAGGTTCGGTCCTTGGAATGCAGTACCGGCGCTCAGTCCTGAGCAGTGAGAGGAAGGCAATCGTTCGCGCAACCGGTGGCTGAATTCGCGAAACCCGGTGTTGCTGACCGGTGAAGCACGGCACCGGTCGGCGAGAAACGGATGAGCTGCTTACCATCCGGGACGTCGACGCTTGGGCTTCCTTCAACTTGATCAACAGCACCGGCTGTGCCGTCGACGATCAGGCTGTATCCATCATGATCAAGCGGCGGGTAGCACAGCGTGATCGTCGCGCCGACCGTTGCATTGCGCGCCGTCCCAGCACTGACGCAAAGCAGAATCATCGCATCACTACCCGCATCATCACCCGATTGATCAGACCATTGCGGGGAGATGGAGACGAGATGCGGCGTGGCATCAGGCCGCACCGTCAGCAAGTACGCCCATGTGTACTCGGCGGTTTTCGCGCGGAGGTGAGCCAACTCAACGGGAATACTCATGACCGCACACTACGACGCACGGGCCTGAACGCCCAGACACCCAGACACACCTGCCTGGCCAATTCTCGATAAATCCGACCTGATTTGTCGACATTAGCGGCTAACATTTGATTAGCGAGCCTCGGCAACCTCCTCGGTTCGGCAACCTCCTCGGCTCGTCTACGCCATCCACACCGTCGGTCGCCGGTCACCCCGGTCCCGGCGTCTGAACACGTTCCCCACGAAAGCGAGCTCATCATGGCCATCCGTCTCGGCGACATCGCCCCCGACTTCACCGCAGTCACCACCCACGGTGAGATCAACTTCCACGAGTGGCTCGGCGACTCGTGGGGCGTGTTGTTTAGCCACCCCAAAGATTTCACGCCGGTCTGCACCACCGAGCTCGGCACCGTCGCGTCGCTGAAGCCCGAGTTCGACAAGCGCAACACCAAGGTGATTGGCCTGTCGGTCGACCCGGTCGAGAGCCACATCGAGTGGGAAAAAGACATCGAAGAGGTCGTCGGCACTGCCGTTAACTTCCCGATGATCGGCGACTCCGACCGCAGCGTTGCTGACGCCTACGACATGATCCACGAGAACGCGAACGACACGCTCACTGTGCGTTCGGTGTTCATCATCGGCCCCGACAAAAAGGTCAAGCTCACCTTGACGTACCCGGCCTCGACCGGCCGCAACTTCAACGAAATCCTGCGGGTCATCGACAGCTTGCAACTCACTGCCGACCACAAGGTCGCCACACCGGCCAACTGGAACGACGGCGACGATGTGATCATCGTCCCCGGCGTCTCCGATGAAGAAGCCAAGACCCTCTTCCCCAAGGGCTGGGACCCTGTCAAGCCCTACCTCCGAGTCACCAAACAGCCCAGCCGCTGAACACCCCAACTTCGAAGAGGTACACCTCGGACGTCACTCTCCTGGGTGTACTTTTTCGGGCTCAAGCCAGTTCGCCTCGACCCACAACCTCACAGCGGGTGCAAGACGGTCGAGATGAT
>Ga0209830_10000972_pt1 | contig 26905 bp, 27 predicted proteins | sample ArcticOcean_MG_C_12_FD_187439 | JGI IMG/M metagenome (GOLD analysis project Ga0209830, IMG submission 187439) | Marine microbial communities from western Arctic Ocean - ArcticOcean_MG_CB8_130 (SPAdes) (version 2) | ecosystem: Environmental > Aquatic > Marine > Oceanic | place: Arctic Ocean...
GAGTTTCAAAAAGCTTAAAGAAGATTGGATTCTTACTACCTAACGTGTGAGCATGGCGCATTCCTCTTCTCATAATTCTTCTAAGTACGTAACCACGACCTTCATTGGAGGGGAGTATTCCTTCTGCAATTAAAAAACTGCTTGCTCTTAAGTGGTCAGCAATCACTCTATGGCTAGCAATTGTTTTGCTGCTGATAGGAGCTTTAATAATATCAGCTGAAGCACTTATAATTTTTTTAAAGTGATCAATGTTATAATTATCATGTGTACCTTGAAGTACTGCTGTCATTCTTTCTATTCCCATACCTGTGTCAACAGATGGTCTAGGTAGATCAATTCTTTTCTCTTTTGAAATTTGTTCATATTGCATAAAAACTAAATTCCAGATTTCAATAAATCTATCTCCATCTTCGTCTGCACTACCAGGAGGTCCTCCTTTTAATTTATCACCATGATCATAAAAAATTTCAGAACACGGTCCGCACGGTCCTGTATCTCCCATTGACCAAAAGTTATCAGATGTAGATATTCTGATAATTTTATCATCACTAAAACCAGCGATTTTTTTCCAAAGATTGTAAGACTCATTATCTTCTGAATAAACTGTTACTAATAATTTTTCTTTGGGTAGTTTAAATTCTTTAGTTAGTAAGTTCCACGCATGTTGAATAGCTTGTTCTTTAAAATAATCTCCAAATGAAAAATTTCCCAACATTTCAAAAAAGGTATGGTGTCTTGGGGTATATCCTACATTTTCTAAATCATTATGTTTGCCTCCGGCACGAACACATTTTTGAGCTGTAGTAGCTAATTTAAAAGGTTTTTTTTCAAGACCCGTAAAAACATTCTTAAACTGAACCATACCTGAGTTGGTGAACATTAATGTTGGGTCATTACTAGGAACTAAATTACTAGACTCCACAATCTGATGATTGTTTTTTTTAAAGTATTCTAGGAATATTTTTCTTACATCAGTTAATAAAATCTCGCTCATAACTTAATAAATACAGATATTTTTTAAGTTGTCTATAAGTCTAAGTACTGATTTTTTAATTTTTATCGTCTTCTACCAAGCAAACATCTGATCTTGTGAGAAACCTTCGACCTGTTCCATTATCTAGTGAAAACATGCCACCCAAGCCATTAATGGCATCAATAGTAAGATCTGTGTGCTTCCAGGTCTTGTACTGGTCTTCATTCATATAAAACGGTGTGCCGTCAATTTCACCTAATTTTATATCACTATCACCTACTTGATATTCTTTTGCGGGAAAACACATCGGTGCACTTCCATCGCAACATCCACCTGACTGATGAAATAAAAGATCATTTCCATGAACTTTTTTTAAGTCATTAAGTAATTTTTTTGCAGATAACGTTGCAGTAACTTTCATTTTTATATGGCTCGTAATGAGCACGAGCCACTATAATATATTTTTTAAAAGAAACCTAGTTTACTTTCACTATAGGACACATGTAAATTTTTCACTTGCCTATAATGATTCAACATCATTTTATGAGTTTCTCTACCGATACCAGATTGTTTGTATCCTCCGAATGCAGCATGAGCTGGATAAGCGTGGTAACAGTTTGTCCAAACTCTACCTGCTTGTATTCCTCTACCCATTCTGTATGCAATGTTTCCATTCCTAGTCCAAACACCTGCTCCTAAACCATAGAGAGTATCATTTGCGATTTTAAGCGCATCTGCCTCATCTTTAAAAGTAGTAACCGAAACTACCGGTCCAAAGATTTCCTCTTGGAATACACGCATGTCATTTTTTCCTTCAAAGACAGTTGCTTCAATATAGTTTCCTTTTTCTAAACCACTATTCATTTTAGTAACATTTCCTCCAGCTAGAACTTTGGCTCCTTCTTTCTTGCCTAAATCTAAGTAAGATTTTATTTTTTCCATTTGTTCTAGAGAACATTGCGCTCCTAACATAGTGTCCATTTGTAAAGGATTACCCTGCTTGACTGCTTTCACTCTTTCTAAGGCTCTTTTCATGAATTTATCATAAATAGATTCTTGAACTAAAGCTCTACTCGGACAAGTACAAACTTCTCCGTTGTTGAGGGCAAACATAGTGAAACCTTCTAAACATTTGTCAAAGAAGGCATCATCTTTATCCATGACATCTTCAAAGAATACGTTTGGAGATTTCCCTCCTAATTCTAATGTTATTGGGATTATGTTTTGTGCAGCATATTGCATTATTAAGCGTCCAGTAGTTGTTTCACCTGTAAAAGCAATCTTTCTAATTCTTTTAGAAGACGCTAAAGGTTTTCCTGCTTCTAAACCATAACCGCTAACAATATTTAAAACACCTGGTGGTAATAAATCACCAATTAGTTCCATTAAAAGTAGAATAGATGCTGGTGTTTGTTCGGCTGGTTTTAATACAACACAGTTGCCTGCCGCCAAGGCTGGAGCAAGTTTCCATGTAGCCATTAAAAGTGGGAAGTTCCAAGGTATAATTTGTGCAACTACGCCAAGTGGTTCCGGTACATGATAAGAATACTCATCGTTACTTATCTCACCTATTGAACCTTCTTCCGCTCTGATTACACCTGCAAAATATCTCCAATGGTCAACTACTAATGGTAAATCAGCAGCCATACACTCTCTAATTGGCTTGCCGTTATCAAGACACTCTGCTGTTGCTAGTAGGTTTAAGTTTTTTTCTATTACGTCGGCTATCTTTAAAAGAATATTAGATCTCTCGCTGATAGAAGTTTTTCCCCATGTAGGAAAAGCTGCGTGAGCTGCGTCTAATGCAAACTCGACATCTTTTTCATTTGATCTTGGCACCTGACAGATAACTTCATTTGTAATTGGTGTTGTATTGTCAAAATATTTTCCTGATTTTGGTTCTACAAATTTTCCACCAATAAAATTTCCATATTTAGATTTAAATGGAAACTTTACTTTTAAATGTGAGGTATCTATGGAAGATGACATCTTCGGGCTTTTTGTTTGCGCACTCATTCTTCCTCCTTTTGTTTATTTTTTAAATCTAACTACAAACAAAATTTGTATTATACTGTAAATTTTACCTGTATGTAATTACAGGTTGTGCTTTAATTTTATAAAAGAATTTGGAAAAAAGGGACACGAAAGGCCTATTGAGGCCTTTCGTTGAGATAACAACTATAATTTTATTTTTTTACCGTGTCAGTTGATTCTTTTTTATTTTCAACTATTTCTTTTGAATCTACAGCTGTATCTTTTTTCTCAGCTAATTTACTTTCAGAATCTTTTTCTTTGGCAACAGGATTTCCATCAAGAGCTTCTCGTATTGCAGAAGCTTGATCTCGTATCGTTTTTTCAATTTCTTCTGCAGCTTTAGGGTTTTGTTCTAAGAAAATTTTAGCATTTTCTCTACCTTGCCCAATTTTTTCTCCTTTATAAGCATACCATGCACCTGCTTTTTCTACGACGCCAGCTTTAACTCCAAGATCCACAAGTTCGCCGGTCTTGCTTATTCCTTTTCCATACATAAGGTCAAATTCTACTACTTTAAATGGTGGGGCTACTTTATTTTTAACTACCTTAACTCTAGTTGAGTTACCAATAATTTCATCTTTGTCTTTTATCGCACCTATTCTTCTGATGTCTAATCTTACAGATGAATAGAATTTTAAAGCATTTCCACCCGATGTTGTTTCTGGATTTCCAAACATAACACCAATTTTCATTCTTATTTGGTTTATGAAAATAACCATTGTGTTTGATTTAGAAACAGATCCAGTTATTTTTCTTAAAGCCTGGCTCATTAATCTCGATTGAAGGCCAACATGATGATCTCCCATTTCACCCTCTAACTCAGCTTTTGGTGTAAGAGCAGCTACTGAGTCAATAACAAGTACTGATATTGATCCTGATTTAATTAATGTATCTGCTATTTCTAAAGCTTGTTCACCTGTGTCTGGCTGAGAAATTAATAGCTCGCTTGTTTTTACACCTAATTTTTTTGCATAAATAGGATCCAATGCGTGCTCTGCATCAACAAAAGCACATATTCCACCTTTTTTTTGAGCTTCAGCTAATACTTGAAGTGCTAATGTCGTTTTTCCTGAAGATTCTGGTCCATAAACTTCTATAATTCTACCTTTCGGTAAGCCTCCAATTCCAAGCGCTAAATCTAAGCTAAGAGAACCCGTTGACACTGATTCGATGTCTAGTGCTTGTTGTTGGCCAAGTTTCATTACTGAACCTTTTCCAAAATTTTGGTCTATTTGGCTAATAGCGGCTTCTAAGGCTTTATTTTTTTCTTTTAATTCTTGCTCTTTTTTACTGTCTGATTTTACTACTTTTAAGTTATTTTTTATCATTTTTTATCCTTTTATTTGTTCGAATCGTTTAATTTAATGTACACACTTTGTTCTTTTTATACAAGCACTAATAATTATGGCAAAGAATTCAGAATATTTAAGATTTTTTTAGATTTTTTAGTGTTAGTTTCCCAACAATAGCTAATAACTCGAATTGAGATATAGCAAAATTTCTTTCTGCTATTGCATTGCTTATTCTTGCCTCCAAAAGCAGGCTTCTAGATTGTATAACCTCAAGAGTTGTTCTTGTGTTTCCAGAGTCATATTCTAGGGTAATTCCTTCATTCGCAATTTCTGCAGCTTTAACTTGTGCTTGAGTAGATTTTAAAACACTTCTAGATGATTGGTAGGTTGACCATGAGTTTGCTGTGTCTGTTTTTACTTCATTGACTGTGTCTTGCAGGATTAAGCTATTTTGTTTTCTTTTAAATCTTGCTTTTTTAAGGGAAGAATAATTTTTACCTCCTTTAAAAATTGGGATAGTCATTGTTGCTTTGAGAGACTCTTGATCTTTTTTATCAACAGATGAGCTAAAATCTTTGCTTTGAGATTGTGTATAGTTAATTGAAGCAGATGGAGAAAATTTAGATTTTTCAATATTAACATTTTTTTTTGATATTTCATAATCTAGTTTAGCAAGAAGTAATTTAGGATTATTTTTTTCTGAAAAGCGTAAGGCTGTATTTAAATCTGTTGGAAAATTTAAACTTATATTTTTTACAAAGTTATTTTTCTTCCACTTTTCTGGTGCAGGTGTTCTAATTATTCTTTCGAAATTACTTTTAGCTGTTAAAAGTTTAGTTTCTGCTGCAATAAATTTTGCATTTGCACCAGCAAGAGAAGATTCGGACTGGGCTAAATCTGTTAAAGTGATTTCACCTTTTTGTAAACGCGATCTATCTGTTTCGACTTGTCTTTCAAATAAATCAACATTAGCTAAATTAAATTGAGTATTTTTAGTTTTATATATTAAATCATAATAAGCAGTAGCAGATTTAAGCAAAATTTGTTGCTCGATGTTTTTAAGTTTAAGTGCTGCCTGTTCTGACTCTAGTATAGATTTTTTTAAAGAGTTGTATCCTTGGAAGCCTTGAAAAATTTTTTGGTCAACAGAAACAGATTGCGTTTCAGAAGTGTTGCTAGCATCGGGAAGAGTAGTTCCTGATTGATTAGTTCTATTAGAGCTTTGTTGGCTTTTTTGGCTTCCCGAAATAGAAACGCTAGGTAAAAATTCACTTATTGAAATATTTATATTTTCTTTAACAGATTTATAGTTCTCTCTTTCCGCGTTTAAGGTTGGGTTATTTTTATAAGCATTTTCTAAATAAGTTAAAAATTCTACAGCGCTAACGAGATTTGTATTAATAATGAAAAATATAAAGATAAGAATGAATTTCATATTAATTAAACTTAATTTTATTAAATCTATGGTGCTTGTCTAAATAGAGAACTGCATAAGCTTTGTTTGGTAGATCTTTAAGCATTTGCATGGTAATTCTTTCATAATACATGATAAATTCACGTACATGTAGTGGAGACATAATTTTTTTTCCCCTAGAAGTCAATTGAAGTTTTTTTTCTTGTAAAAGTCGCCATTTATAAACACAATCAAAATTAGGTACTTTTAAAAAAATTAACATATCTATTTTGCTAAAAATTTTTTTATATGCATTTTTTAACTCATTATTAACTCTTGATCTCCATTTTAAATCTAAATCTTGTTTTTTTTCTAAAATATTAATTGATTTTAACAAATCTTTGTGTCGTTGAGGTCTAGCACCTACACACCAGCCTTCAAAAATAATTATCTTAGGTTGTTGCTTTATTTTTTGCCAATATTTTTTTGGAAAACGGTCATCTTTCGACTTGTCAAAACGAGGAATAAGTATTGGTTTAAATCTTTTTTTAGTTAGATTAGTGAATATTTTTTTTATTAAATTAGTATCGTGTGTACCAGGCACACCTCGCGTTTGAAATAATTTATTTACGTTGTTTGAAAGAATGGTTCTTTCACCTAAAGTTTTATAAAAATCATCGATCGAAAAGCAAACTACTCTTAAATTATATTTAATTTCTAATATTAATTTTAGAACTTGAGTTATGGTGCTTTTTCCTGCGCCCTGTCCTCCTGTCAGTCCTATGATTTTAATTTTTTTATTCTTTTTATAATCTTGATAAATTTTTTCACAAATAGGTAAATAAAAATTATTTAGTTGAGCGATCTTATTGTGGAAAGGTTTACTTGTTATTTCTTGAGTGGATAAAAAATATAAATATTTTTTTTCTAAAATATTGGCAGGTGCATATTTTAACATCTTAGAATTTTTTCAAAGCTCTTTCTAAAAACTCCAACCTATCTTGCCCCCAAAATAATTCATCATTAAAAATATAAGTTGGTGCTCCAAAAACATTTTTTTGAATAGCTTCTTCGGTGTTGTCTATGTAAATTTTTGAAACCTTTTCTGATTTGGCTAATAAAGAAAGATCTTTAAAATCTACTTTGAACTGTTTGCTAATTAATTCAATATTTGCTTCGTTGGATATATCTTTTTCTTCGACCCACAATTTTTTTAAAAGCTCGTGTCCAAAAAATATTTTAACACCAGATAAATTTGCAGCTATTGTATATTTTGCTGGAAGGTGTGGATCTTTGGGGGGGAAAAAAATTGGTTTTATATTAATTTTGATATCTAAAAATTCGCTCCATCTTTTTAATTCATCCAATCTATATTTTTGTCTCTGCGGTGATCTTTGTGGAACGGGTACACCGCCAGTTTTGGAGAATATCCCTCCTACTAAATCACATGGTTTTTCAATTATTTCTACGTTATATTTTTTTGCAATTGCTTGAAATTTTTCAGACCCAAGAAAAGTAAATGGGGATGCTAGACTGTAAAAGTATTCAATTTTCATAATTGTAGTTGGATTAAATCTTTTTTTACTATTTTATCAAACGATTATAAGAATACATATTGTTATATTTATCCACATTTAATATAGTTACAAATTGGATGTTCACGTTTTGATTCACCTTTGATTCTATTCTAGACTCATTTTACAACCCTTTAGTGTGTAAGGTTCTCTATCCTGCCAATATCATATTTGCTGTTTTCAAGTTCTTTTTCACTTTCCCTAAAAGAGACAATGAAAACTAAAATATTAAATAGAACTATTAATATTTGAAAAAGTAAAAAACTAAATTTTATAAAAATTCCCAAATAATGAAATGAAGCTAATAATACAAGTGATATAAAAAATGCTCTGTACTTAAATACAGCTATAATAGAAAAAGAGTGAATAACAAGTTTAAATAAAGACATTTGAGTTGGGCCAAAATATCTTATTCCTCTTATCGAATTAACTTCGTTGTAGTTTTTTACATTACTTTTAAATGAACCCGAATAGCTACTCCACAAACTTGCTTTGATGGATAGATTTTTTAAGTCGTGCTTTGTTAAACAACTATAATTACCAAAATTAATAAGTTTGCCCGTTGTTAAAAAAGTTAGACTTTTGTGAAGCCTATAAAGCATTTGAAACAAAGAACCTTCTGATCTTTTAATGCGTTTTGCCACCACAGATTTATTCGGTTCATGTAGAATTTTATCTACTAGTAATTTTATTTCTTCAGGCCTATCTTCGCCATCGCCGTCCATTAAAATAAGGTAATCAAAGTCTGAACTCTCAGATAGGTGTTTTATGCCAAAAGCAATGCATCTAGCGTGACCTTTGTTTTTACTCATATGAATAATTTTTGCTGACTTAATTTGAGATGGAATTCTAATTTTTGAATTAATTATTGTTGAGCAGTCATTGACTATAACGCAATCGAACTGGGCCCCTTTTATATTCTTTATACTCTCGCCAATATTACTTAGAAGTTTTGTTAGAGACTTCCAGTCATTATAAATGGGGATTAATATTATAAATTTTTTCATCTTATTCCAATCATGCAGATTCCTTGGCTTTTAATACTTCCGAAATCTCCAGGACAAACTGACTTCAAGATATTCGCATTACCAACATAGATTACGCCACCATTTAAATTTAGATCCATTATTCTTGGTTCCAAATTATTAAACCATTGCGGTCTAGACTTAAGGTGATAAGATAAATTTCCAGCTACCCACTCATCCCCAACTATAATCGCTATATTATTAACAAAATTATTATCCCACCTGTTCTGTACTAAGTCAGCAATTTCTTTGCCTGGATAATCTGTTCTTTTGTCATCTTTTGAAATTGAAATATATAAATAAGCTGCTGGCGAAAGAATAAAAATAAATAAAAAAATAAACATAAATTTTTTTAAAAAATTTAAATTAATGCTAGTTTTTAAATGGTAAATAAAAAATAAACCAAAAAATAAATAAAAAGGTGTCATCCACATCGTACGAATATTAGCGGCCAAAATTAAAGAGGTTAGGAACATTAATAAAATCGGCACAAGAGTAACAAAAATTAGAAAAATTGATTTTTCGTCAGTTTTATTGAATTTAAATTTAAAATTTTTAAGAATTAGACTTAGAAGTATAAAAAAAGGCAAAAGGATACCTAGTTGCTTGAAAATAAATTTTAGCGGATAAATAAAATGATTTAAAAAAGTGCTACCGTCAAGGCTTGTCCTTTTCAGTCCATAAACTATCGTTTTATAGTCATTGTCTATTAGCCATCTAAAATGGGGACTTAAGATTAATAAAAAAACTATGATTGGAATAAAATATCTAAAATTAAACTTTTTATTTTTTTTTAAATAATAAATAAAAAAAAGCTTTATGCCAATTAATAAATATATAAATAAATATTTAGACAAAACTCCTAGCCCAGCAAATAATCCAAACAATATCCAGTTGTGAAATTTATTATTTTTAAAACTTTGCCAACTATAATAAACAGTCAATGACCAAAAAGGGATTTGACATACATTGACGTTAAACTCTGGGGTGGTAAAGTTATAAAAATAAATTCCTTCAAGTAAAAGAACTGAAATAAATGCGTAAGTTTCATTTTTTAAAAATTCTTTTGCTAATTTAAAAATAGCAACAAATGAAAAAATAATAAACATTTGGCTTAATAAATAATAAGCCCAATCTTGATTTCCAAATAATTGATAAAAAATTTCTGGAAAAAAAATACTTAGAGGTGGATGCTTGTCCCATCCCCAATCTAAGTGAGTGCCCCAAGCCAAAGCTTCGATTACATCTAAGGGTAAATTTTTATTTGAAAAAAAAGGCACAAGAGTCCAGATCAATAAATGTGTCAGAAGAAATAGATTAAATATAAAAGTAATATTTTTTTTCATTATTTGTAGCAAATTAATACAATTTAAAGTCTATTGACACGCATAATTTGAAACATATACTCCCCTCTTTTTAAAATATGATTAAAAAACCTGCAAAAAAGCCAATAGCTAAAGTTGAAAAAAAACTTAAAAAAAAAGGCTATGCGCCAAGCAATAAAGAAAAGTATATGTGCTCTAAACATAAACAGTTCTTTACAGCAGAACTGTTACGTTGGAAAAAAGATATAATTAAATCAAATTCTTTAACCAATCTACTAAACTCTTCGGATGATAGTGTTTCATCGGCTGATATGGTTGATCAAGCTTCTTCGTACACGGATAAATCAGTTGAAATGAAAGCTTTAGATAGAAGTCGAAAACTTATCGAGAAAATTGATGCTGCATTACGTAGAATTAAAAATGATACTTACGGATATTGTGAAGAAACATCTGAACCTATAGGATTAAAAAGACTTATGGCAAGACCAATTGCTATTCTTTCAATCGAAGCTCAAGAAAAACATGAGCGTGATGAAAAAATTTTTATTGAAAATTAGACCCTGGGAATTTTTTCTCCTTTTTCTAGCAGATCATATCCTTTTCGAACCGCTTCTCTTTCTGAGATAAGTTCATACCATCGTGTTAGATTTTTATATTTTTTCAATCCAATATCATGCCATTCATGTCTTGCGATCCAAGGAAAGGTTGCAACATCAGCTATGGAGTAAAAATTACCGGCTAAATAAACTGTCTCTTCCAGTCTCTCATCTAATTCTTTGTAAATTCTGGTGCAAATTTTAAAATATCTTTCTTCTCCAAAATCACTTTTTCCAGAATTATAGTGGTGAAACTGATGGTGTTGACCAAGCATAGGACCAATATAAGATACTTGACCCATTAACCATTGGTTAATAGCTATTCTTTTATCTTGATCATAAAACTTTCCGCTTTGTTCACCCAAGTAAATTAAGATAGCACCAGACTCAAAAATACTAATATTATTTTTATGATCTTTAATAACGGGAATTTTACTAAAAGGACTTATTTTTTTAAAATCAGTTGTAAATTGCTCATCTTTAAAAATATTTATTTTAGTTACTTTATAGTCATACTTTATCTCCTCAAGCATAATGGAAATTTTTTTTCCATTAGGAGTATCAGCGGTAAAAAGTTCAATCATTTTTTTAAACCTAATCTACCATGAATAGATTTTGAACCAGTAGTAAACTCAAATCTATAAGTCTCGTTAGGTCTAGCTCTTTTAAAGCAACCTCTAGCAGCTAAAGCAGCTTCGTGAAAACCCGAAAGAATAAGTTTTAATTTTCCAGGATAGGTGCAAATATCTCCTATAGCAAAAATTCCTTCTTTATTTGTTTGAAAACTCTCCGTGCTAACAGGAATAGTTTTGTTACTTATATTTAAACCCCAATCTACGATAGGTCCAAGTTTCATAATAAGTCCAAAAAAACCTAAAATATAATCACTTTTAATTTTTTCTAACTTTCCGTTCTCATTTTCAATTTCAATTCCTGTTATAATTTTATCGCTCTCAATAGATTTTAAGCTGTAAGGTGTTTTTATTATTATTTTTCCTTCTTTTTCTTTTTTCTTTATTTCGCCTAAAGTATGTGCAGCACCTCTAAACTCGTTTCTCCTATGAATTAAAGTAATTTTATTTAATTTTGAGAGCTCTAAAGCCCAGTCTAAAGCAGAGTCACCTCCACCAAATATAGATATTTTTTTATTTTTAAATAGAGTTTTGTTTGTTACTGAGTAAAATATTTGGCTACCTTCAAATTTTTCTGCTTCTTTTAAGGAAAGTTTTCTAGGCTCAAACGAACCTACCCCTCCAGCAATAATTATATTAGGTGCAGAAAAAAGATTTCCTTTGTTTGTTTTTAAAATCCATAATTCATTTTCTTTTTTTATTTCTTCTACTCGCTGAGATAAATGAAAATTAGACTTAAAAGGTTCTATTTGTTTTAATAAGCCATCAGTTAATTCTTTTCCTGTGCATTCTGGAATAGCCGGAATATCATAAATTGGTTTATCGGGGTAAAGTTCTATGCATTGCCCGCCTGGACGATCTAAATTATCGACGACTTCACATTTGAGTCCAATAATACCCAGCTGATGAACTGCGAACAGGCCAGTTGGACCTGATCCAATTATAATTACATCTGTTTTTATCATTTAAGTTTGTTTTATTGGCATTGTCACTATCAAACCATCAATTTCATTTGAGACAATAATCTGACAACTTAACCTGCTATTTTTTTTTGGCTCATATGCCATATCAATCATATCTTGTTCTGCATCTGGCGCTTTCTCCAATTTATTAAACCAGTTTTCTGGCACATAAACATGGCAAGTTGCACAGGCCATCGAGCCACCACAATCAGCATCGATTCCTTGAATATTATTTTGTAAGGCCCCTTCCATAACTGTAAGCCCCACGGGAACTTCTACTGTATTTTTTTTTCCATCATGTGAAATATATATAATTTTAGGCATCTTTCTAAATATAGGTATAAAAAAAAATAGGGCAAGTATATAAACTTGCGACACTTTAAATGGCTAAAACCATTTTTTTACTTAAAATTAGCATTTAATGATTGTGTAAATTTTATTAGATTTTTTACTTTATATGTTGATAATTAAAATAGTTAATAATTAAAACCAAGGAGCAAATTAATTTGTCTAATAATTATAAAGAAATTTATCGTTCGTCGATAAAAAACAAAGAAGAATTTTGGCAAAAGGTTTCTGAAGAAATTTTTTGGTATTCAAAGCCAACTAAAATTTTAAACACAGATAACCCTCCTTTTTATAAATGGTTTCAAGATGGTATAACAAATACTTGTTATAACGCTTTAGATATTCATATTGACAATGCATTAGGTGAAAAAGTAGCTTTAATTTGGGATAGTCCAATTACTAACTCTAAAGCAACTTATACTTACAACCAGCTGAAAGAAAAAGTTGCTCTTTTTGCAGGTGCTTTAAAAAATCAAGGCGTCACCAAAGGTGACCGGGTCATTATTTACATGCCCATGATACCTGAGGCAGTTATAGCTATGTTGGCTTGTGCCAGAATTGGTGCAATACATTCAGTAGTTTTTGGTGGTTTTGCTTCAAATGAATTAGCAAATAGAATTGATGACTCTAAGGCAAAAATTATTATTTCTGCATCATGTGGTTATGAGCCTGGACGAACTGTTGAGTATAAACCTTTACTAGATAAAGCAATTGAAATTGCAAAACATAAACCAGAACGCTGTATTATTTTCCAAAGAAAAAATTTTAAGGCAAATTTAGATTCTAAATTAGATGTTGATTGGGAGAAAATACTAAAAGATGCAAAACCTGCCGAGTGTGAAAAAATGAGAGGTAGTGATTACGCTTATATTTTATACACCTCAGGAACAACAGGTTTACCAAAAGGAATAGTCAGAGATATTGCGGGGCACATCGTGGCTCTAAAATGGACTATGAAATATGTCTATAATATTAATCAAGAAGATGTTTGGTGGTCCGCGAGTGATATTGGCTGGATTGTTGGACATTCATATATTGTCTACGCTCCATTATTTTACGGTTGCACTACAATTTTATACGAAGGTAAACCCGTGGGTACTCCAGATGCGGGGGCATTTTGGAGAGTGGTGTCGGAACATAAAGTTAAATCTCTTTTTACAGCGCCTACTGCTATTAGAGCAATTAAAAAAGAAGATCCTAATGGTGAATTTTTTAAAAAATACGACCTTACTAATTTTAAATATTTATACTTAGCTGGTGAAAGGGCTGATCCGGATACCATTAAATGGGCAGAAAAATTATTGAATGTTCCTGTGTTAGATCATTGGTGGCAAACCGAAACAAGTTGGGCAATTTCTGGGAATTGTACTGGGATTGAATCATTTCCAGTTAAATACGGCTCAGCTTTTAAACCTGTGCCAGGTTACGATATTAAAATATTAAACAGTGATGGAAAAGAATTAGAACCAGGTACAATGGGCGATATAGTAATCAAGCTTCCTCTTCCACCTGGAACATTTCCAACGCTATGGAAAGCCGACGAAAGATATAAAGAAAATTATATGTCAAATTACCCTGGATACTATCAAACTTACGATGCGGGGCACATTGATGAAGATGGTTACGTTTGGATTATGTCACGTACTGACGATATTATTAACGTTGCAGGTCACCGATTATCAACTGGATCTCTCGAAGAAGTTTTAGCTGAACATGTGGACGTAGCAGAGTGTGCGGTTATCGGTATTACAGATAAGCTGAAAGGACAGGTTCCAATTGGTTTGCTTGCTCTTAAAATAGGAGTAACAAAAGATAAAAAAAATATTATCTCAGAATGTGTTGCTATGGTCAGAGAAAGAGTTGGACCTGTTGCTTCCTTTAAATTAGCAATTGTCGTTAAAAGACTTCCTAAAACAAGATCTGGAAAAATTTTAAGAGGAACGGTAAGAAAGATTGCTGATAACGAACCGTATAAAATGCCAGCTACAATAGATGACCCAGCTATACTTGATGAAATAAAAAAGGATTTAATAGAAAATAATATTTTAAAACTCTAAAGGTTGGCCAAAGCCTTCTGTCACAACTTTACCGTTGGACATTACTATTTTGCCATTAATTATAGCTGCTACAGGAAAGCCTTTGACAACCATATTGTTAAATGGTGTCCAACCACATTTACTAGCCATCATTTCATTAGTGATAGTTTGTTCTTTATTCATGTCTATAATTGTTAGATCTGCATCAAAGCCTTCTTTAATATAACCTTTATTTTGAATGCCAAAAATTTTACACGGGTTTTCGCACATCAATTTAATTAATTGTTCTAAGCTTAATTTTTCATTGTTAATATGATTTAACATGATGGGTAAAATTGTTTGTACACCTGGCATACCTGAGGGTGATGCTGGATATTTTTTATTTTTATCCTCTTTTGAATGAGGAGCGTGGTCTGAACCTAAAATATCAACAACTGAATTTTTTACAGCAACCCATAGTCGATCATAGTGATCTTTTTTTCTTATTGGCGGATTCATCTGCGCAAAGGTTTTAAGTTTATCGTAGCAGTCAGGTGCATACAAAGTTAGATGTTGTGGTGTTATTTCAAACGTTACATTTTTTTTATGCATTGCTAAAAAGTCAACCTCATCTTTTGTAGTTACGTGTAGTATGTGAATTTTTTTATTGTATCGTTCGGCTATTTTAACAACTCTTCTTGTGGAAGACATGGCACATTCAGCATTCCTCCATTCTGCATGAGAGTGAACATCTCCTTCTTTAATAAATTTTTTTCTTAAATTTAATATTTCTTCATCTTCAGAGTGAATTGAAATTATTCTATCACTCTGAGAAATAACTTTTTCAATATCAGACTCTTTGTCTACTAATAATTTACCCGTTGAAGAGCCTGCAAAAAGTTTAACTCCACAACAGCCTTTTAGATCTTTTAGCTTTGCAAGTTGATCGGTATTTTCTGGTGTTGCACCAAAATAAAAAGCATAATTACAATGCATTCTGTTTTTTGCTAGGTTTAGTTTTTTATCAAATTCGGCTAAATTAGAAGTAGGAGGATTCGTGTTTGGCATTTCAAATACTGAAGTTACTCCTCCCAATACAGCTGCTCTACTGCCACTTTCTAAATCTTCTCTATCTGTTGAACCAGGTTCTCTAAAATGTGTTTGAGTGTCAATTATTCCCGGTAAAACTAATTTATTTAGGGCATCAAATACCTTGTTATTATTTACATTAATTTTTCCAATTTTTTTAATTTTATTATCTACTAAAGCAATGTCTGTTTTCTCTAATTTGCCATTAACATAGCAAGTTCCATTTTTAATAATAAGAGTATAATTTTCAGACATAGTTAATTAATTATATTATACATAGCAAACTTGCAAATATGGAAAAAAATCAAATCATTATACTTGAAGATAGAGCTTTAATTGCTATTGAAGGGCTTGACGCCAAAAATTTTCTTCAAAATATAATTAGTAATAATATTGAAAAAGTGAATAAGAATAATTCAATTTTTTCAGGCATCTTTACAGCTCAAGGTAAATATTTATATGAATTTTTTATTATAAAAAACGATAAAGGCTATTTTTTAGATTGTGATAATATTTTTAAAGAAGACTTAATTAAGCATCTATTGAAATACAAATTGAGGTCTAAAATTGAAATTAAAGATTTATCATCTTCTTATGTTGTGGGAATTATTAACGAGGAAAAATTTAAGGAAATTCAAAATAAAATAAATTCAACAGAAAAAACTATATTGTACAGAGAAAGTCCTTGTTTTTTGGATACTCGCTCAGCAAAACTTGGGGCTAGAATTTTATCAAATCTTGAGAAACTACATCTTACAATAAAAGAATTAACTTTAAAAATTATTGATAAATCTTATTATTTAAAAATTACTCATTTAGAGGGCATACCTGTTCAGGGAATAAAAAATCTTCAAGATAGTTTATTTGCTTTGGAGTCTAATTTTGAAGAGTTAAACGCTATTGATTTTAAAAAAGGTTGTTATGTCGGTCAGGAAAATACGGCAAGAATGAAACTTAAGAATAAAATTAGAAGGAAACTTCTTCCAGTTATTTCAAAAAATACTTTAAAAATTTCAGACGAGATTAGATTTAAAGAACAGGTAGTAGGAAAAATTTTAATTAATGGTGCCTACTCTTTTGCTTTAATAAAACTTTTTGATCCAAATTTTTCAGAATTTTATAAAGAGCAATTAAAAGTTGATCAAACTGAACTTCAGATATTAATACCTTCTCATTTTAAAATTTAAAATGGAGATTGATCTTTTATTTTTTATTTGTGTTGTTCCTGCAATTATTATTTTTGGTATTGCTAAATCAGGTTTAGGAGGGTCTATTGCACTAATCTCTATTCCGTTAATGACAGTTGTTATGCCACTAGGGCAAGCTCTAGCAGTCATTCTACCAATACTTATTCTTTCAGACTTTATTGCGGTGTATAGATTCAGAAAAGAATTTGATCTTGATACGCTAAAGTTGATAGTTCCATTTTCAGCAATTGGAATTTTTGTAGGTTCCGTAACATTTTCATATTTTTCAGAGGATTTATTAAAATTTATTATTGGCTTAATGGGATTTCTTTTTTCAGCACAATATTTTTTATTTAAAAAAAATAAAAATATTCCTACTAAAAGGTCGTTTACAAAAGGTAGTATTTGTTCGACTTTTGCAGGATTTACAAGTTTTTGTGTTCACGCAGGAGGAACACCAACAAGTATTTATCTACTTCCTTTGAGAATGAAAAAAGAAATATATGTTGGAACAAGAGTTATTTTTTTTACATTTGTTAATTTAATTAAGTTTCCTTTTTATATAAGTCTCTCTATGATTACTCATGATAGTTTAAAACAATCAATGATGCTTTTTCCATTATCTGTTATTGGAATTTTAGTTGGTTATCAAATTTTGAAATATATTGAAGAAAATATTTTCTACAATATAATCTATATTCTCATTTTAATATCAAGTTCAAGACTACTTTATAGCTATATCTTTTAATTAATATTTGATTTTTTTCTATAAAATGAAATATTAATAAATATAAATAATGTATAAAAATCTTCAAAATTTAATTGCTGTTAATTTAAAAAAAAGTCTTTGGATTAATTTTGCAGTTTTTTTTTATTTTACTATTGTTTTAGTTAACTTTTTTCATAATAATTACGATCCTTATAAAAAAATTAATTATCAAACGAAAAGTATAAGTGCTGAAATTTTTACTAAATCTGATAATTATAATAAGAGTTTAAAAGTAGATATTTCAAATCAATTAACTGATGAAAAAATATACAGCGTATTCCTTGATCGAAATTGCAAAATTACAGGTGATATGCACGACAGACACAAAGTTAGGTGGGTAAAAAATATTTTTTTAAAAAAAATTTTTGAATATTCAAAAGGTTTAAATCAATTAGCTCCATATTACGTAAATATTTTTTTACATAGCTTAATTTTATTTTTAACTTTTTTTTTGATAAACAACACTTTTCATTACAATAAAAACTATAATTATTTATTCCTCACTTATATTACTTTTATATTTCAGCAAGATCTTAGTGAGTATAGTTACTCCATTTTTGAAATGTTTTTTTTAAGTCTCGCTTTATACTCAAGTAAAAGAAAAAAGGTATTTATCTTTTTTCTCGCATGTACACTAGCTGCTTTGAATAGAGAGAGTGGTTTTATAATTTTAACAACATGGTTTATATTCAATAAAGATATTAAAAAAATTTTAATAATTGCTTTTTTAACTACAATTTTATTTTTAATATTTAATTTTGACCTTATAAACTGTTTATTCAATCCAAAATTTTTTATTCCTTTAGAAAATCAAGAAGGCCAGGCTAATTTATTAGAAGTGGGTAGCAGAAATCTCTTTTCAAATTTTAAATTATTGTTTGTTAATTTTTTTATGCCTTTTGGACTAGTTTTTTATTTTTTATTTTATTCAACTAAAAAAAATAAAGCATTAATTTTAATTTCTTTATTATATTTATTAGCTTTTATTTTTGCTTCAGTCGCTCATCATATTTCGGTGAGAATGCTCTTACTGCCAATAATTTTTACAGCAATACACTTTTATAGTGAAAACATAAAAGTAAATAATTAAGTATCTGATTTTATTAATTTTTCCCAAGTCTTTAGGTGTTTTAGGCTTGTCATAACTGAGTTTGGGAAAAAATTTAATTTTTTTAGTTTGTTAAAATATAATTTAATTTCACTTGGTCTTCCCCATCTTTCTGGGCACACTAAACAACTATTAAAATTTCTTATAATTTTTAAATTTTTTTTAGTAATTGGAAGTTTTGTAAAAGTGTCGATCCATACCCATCCAATATTATTTTTAAATTTATTTAAAGTTTCAATAGGCTCAAACTCTGAAAATCTAATAGAGAGATATTTGTTTAATTTTTGGGAACTCTTACATATTAAAGGCATTTCTACATCTAATAAGAAAAAATTTTTTATTTTATATTGTTTTACTATTCTTATAACTTCAATTTCTATGCCAGATTCTTTCGTGTTCAATATTAATGTTTTGTGTTTATATTCGTTTAGATAATTTTTTAATGTATCTCCTTTTTTAAAAGGATCATGATTCAAAATTATTTGAGATCCAAATGATCTCAAGTCAACTTCAACACCATATTTTTCTGGCAATTGATTAAGGTCTTTAAGTTTATTTATTTTGTGAGCGATTAATTCCATAATTTTTTTTTAATTTCAGCATATAATTTAAAGTTCTTGCAGTTAATTTTAATTTAAGCTTTATCGAGTCTCCTCCTTTAGCTTCTCCAGCGTATCTATTATGCCAAATAACAGGTGATTCATATATTTTATAATTACATTGCTTTGCTTTTAAAAGAAAATAGAAGTCAAAAGAAAAATCTTTGGGGGAATCTTCTAAAAAATGTAAAAAATTTCTATGAAACATCTTTGGTTGGGCGTTAATATCGTTCAATCTTACGCGAAACAAAAGGTAAGTAAATAATGTCATACCGAATGTAAACATTGTATCTATAAAATTTCTTTTTGTTCTTTTTCCTTTAATAATACAATTTTTATTTAAAAGTTCTGTTTTATATTTTTTAAATATTTTAATAACATCGTGTGGATCGAGTTGTAAATCTGAATGACACCATGCGATATAATTTCCTTTGGCAAATTTTATGCCTTGAAAAACACCATTTCCATACCCAATATTATTTTTAATTTTTAAAACATTTATTTTTTTTTCTAAAAATAAGTTACTTTTTTCTAGTATTGAGAATGAATTGTCGGTAGAGCCATTATCAACGATGATTAACTCTATTTTTTCATCCTGATTATTTTTTAACATTAATTCCAAGTTTTCTAACAACTTATCTATATTAGGTGCTTCGTTAAAACATGGAATAATTAAGCTCAACATAATTTATTTATTTTTATAATTTAATAATTCTTCGTGAGAGCCCCAGCTCTTGTAGTTTTTAACTATTATTTCTCCAATTCTATATCCAAGGCTTGGTGAAATCTTGGCTGCCATATCAATATAATACTCTTTTTTAATTTTTAATTTATTTTTAAAGATATGTTGTATAGAATTTTTTAATATATTTTTATTTTTAAAAATAAATGATCCAACTAAAACTCTATTTTTTTTTTTTTTTGTTAGAAAAATTTTTTTTACATGATATCTCTATATTTTTTTGCTTTAAAGAAAAATTTTTTCGCACCCAGCTAAATTGGTTAGAATTCTGATGATGAAACTTTTTTCCTTTTGTTGTAAAAACAATAACATCATTTTTTTTAATTTTCCTATAGATCTCACTCATTTTAACACTAAATTGAAGATCACAAGAATGGATAATAACGATCGAATCTTTCTGTAAATATTTTAAAGATTTTAAGACTGTTGCAGCTTGTCCTTTCGTAACTTTTTTTAATAAAATAAGTTTCTTCTTTTTAAAGAAATTTAAAGACTTTAGAAAAAAAGAGTTTTTTGATAATTGTTTTTGTAATATTAAAATCCATTTTATACTTTTTGGGAACGTTTTCGCTGCTCTTAGAAACATCGGCTCACCACTAATATCAATTAAAGGCTTAGGAGCTATATAGCCAAACTTTTTAAACCGTTCTCCCTTGCCTGCCATAGGCATAATACCTATAATTTTTTTTAAACTAACTTTATTTTCCATAAAAATTTGTGTTGTTGTTTTTTTATTTCATAAAAATATATATATTTTACTTTTTGCTTTGGAGTATAGTTTTTAAAATTTTTAAAATTATTTATAAATATTTTTTGGTTCTTTTTTTTTGTAATCGAAGCTACAGTAAAATGCGGTAGCCAATTTAAGTTTACAAAAGGGTATCCATACTTTTTAAAATTATTTTCCATTTTTAAATTTATAAAATTAATTTTTTTTTTTATTAAATATTTTTTCATTAGTTTGAGTATCTGTAATTGCAAACTATTTAAAAACTTATTTTTTTTAATTTTAAAAATTAAAGTATTTCCTCTTGTTACCGGGTCATTAAAAAATACATCTGTTTTTTCTATTTTAAATTCCTTTAGATATTTTACTTTTAAACTTTTTTTTTTCATACTTTGTAAAAATAAATTTGAGACGTACAAAACACATAAAGTACAATGAGGTGGATGGCTCAAGTACTTTTGAGAGCCAAAATTTTTTTTTACTTCTCTTTTTAAATTACTTATTACTTTTTTTAGCTTATTATTCGGTATTAAAAATACACCTAATTTAATCATACATTTGCCTATAAAAGTTTTTAGTTGCTTGTCTATCTATGTTTGAAATTAACTCTTTTCCACTCCTTAATAATTGAATTTCTTGCATATATTTTAGATTGATTTTATATATTTTTTTTAAATCTAATTTTAAAATTACACCAATTAAAACTCTTATAAAAAAACTATGAGTAATTATTAAAATTTTTTTTTCATTATTTATTTTTTTTAAATATTTAAAAAATTTTATTACTCTTTTTTTAACATCCTCAGTATTCTCTCCATCAGGATACCGGGGATCTTTTCCTTTTTTCCAATTTTTAATTATAAGTGGATATTTTTTTTTTAGTATTTTATAATTTAGTCCATCTACTTTTCCGTAATCAATTTCATTAATTAAGCTATTTTGTAAAATTTTTTTGGACTTAAAAAATTTTGATGTTAATTTTGATCTTTTTAAATCACTAATAAATAAATAATCATAATAATTCATGTCTCTCTTTTTTTTGGTATAATTATCTATTATTTCTGGATCCAATCTAATTCCTAAAAAAACTCCTTCTTTGTTTAATTTAGTTTTTTTATGTCTTACAAAGTTAATTAGAGGGTACTTTTTTTTCAATTCATCTAAAAATTTATTATAAAAAGTAATGAAATTTTTTGCTAAAATAATAATATTTTTATTATAAAATTGAATTTTTTTTTCTTTATTTGATCTTAAAATTAGAAATTGATTGTATAAATTTTTATTATTTTTAGTAATCTTTATAAATAATTTTTTAAATTCATCTTTGGAAATTTTAATATTCTTATTCTTTATAAATTTATATAGATTAATTACTAAAAAATTAATAATATGATAAACAAATTCACCTCTATTTCTTTTATCAATTTTGTATAATTTTTTTTTGAATAAAACCTTTTTATTTTTAAAGACATAATTTCTTACTGAAATTTTATTTTTTTCTAAGTCTTTTAAATATTCTCTAGAATTACGTCTTGAAATAAAAAAGTCGCTAAGTTGAAGTTTTCCAACTGGATAAATTTTTTGAAGACTTTTACCTTTGAACCACTTGGTTCTTTCCCAATCATAACATGTAAAAGGGCTCGAGGTTACATGTTCAATATGTGAATTAACGTCGTACACCATAAGATGAATTGGCAATATATTGTCTCCATTTATTTTAACCGGGCCAAAGCTACTGTTAATTATGATTTTTTTTTCTAAATTTTTTATTTTTATTCTAGAAGTTTGATTGATTAATTTTTTAATTATTTTCTTGTTTAATTTTTTACAAATGACAACAACATCTATGTCACCGACTTTACTAAGGTTTTTATTCTCCGAATAGGATCCAACAATGTTTACAGAAATAACTTCATTATTATTGTATAAAATATTTAAGATTTTTCTTCCAATTTCCTCATTATTTTTCATATCTAGAGAGGGTTTGTAGTTTCATAATTTTTTTTATTGGATTATTGCTGTTCAAAACATCTGACCCTGAAACAACTTTTTCACTAACAAATCGATTTATAATATCACTCTTAACACCCCCATCAACACATAGAACAAAACTTTTACGTTTTTTTATAGAATTAACTTTTTTAATTAATTCATAGGATCTGTCCTCAAATGTTTGTGCTGATACTCCAGGCTTATTTATGCTTAAGACTAAAACTTCTTCAAAATTTCCTATGATTTCTTCTATATTTTCATAATGATTTACTGAATGTAAAACCAACCCAGGAATTTTATTTTTATCTCTAATTTTTTTGATAACTTCATCTTTATTCTCAATCTCATGGTGTACATATATTACGTCAGAAAAAATAATAATATTTCCATCTAGTAACTTTAGTGGACTTTTTGACATGATGTGAGTATTGATCTCGTGATGTGGCCAGTACGCTTTGACAAGTTCTAGCTTTGACAAGTTTGTATCCGCAGCTTTGTCATTCATTGTTTTATCAACGATATCTACATGGATAAAATCAGGATAGGGACCAATTTTCTCGAATATTTTTTTTACATCTTCGTATCCATTGGCATAAATAGCAACTCCTACTTTTCTATTGTCCACAAAAGAAAATTTTCTATGGAATAAATAAGCTATAATAAAAAAGAAACCTGAAACTAAAAATCTTTGTTCTCCAAAACTTAAATTATCAAATTCTAAATTCTCTCTTATTAGAATCTGTGTCAAATAAGATATAATTGAAATTAAAAAAAAATAATATAAAGAACGTTTGAAATAAATTTTTGGTATATTGAAATTAAATTTTATATTAAAAAAAAAGGCAAATAATATTCCAAAAAAAACTGAAATATGTAAATATATGCTGCTTGAATTAAAGTAGACTTCTAAAATTTTTCTTATACTAATTTCTAGGCTTATTGAAAGAAAGCCAATAAATACATAAACTATTAAGTGTTTTTTTTTATATAAAGAAAAATTAATTTTTTTTATTAAATCATTATTAAAAATCATTTATTTTGACCATAATATCTTTTTTTTCCAAATTTTCTTTCAAAATGTTTTCTAGATATATAGTCAGGTAATTTTTTGTCTACTCCAATTCTCTCTGAGTAATATGCCAACTCTGCAACAAACTCCAGCATTTCAGAAAATTTAACAGCGCTATCAAATTTATTTCCCCAACAAAAAGAGCCATGGCCTGCAACTATAATTCCTGGGCAATTGTTTATTGATAAATTATTTTTTTTTAGACATTCCAATATAATATTTCCTGTGTTTTTTTCATAAAATTTTAACTCATTTTTTTTAATATATCTTGATACTGGAACTTTAGATGGCCAATAATCTGAGTGTGTAGTACCGTAAATAGGGATTGACTTTCCAGTTTGAGCCCAAGCTGTAGCAAATTTTGAGTGAGTGTGCGAAATACTTTTTAAATCATTAAAATATTTATATAAAATTTGGTGAGTTGGCGTGTCTGTTGAGGGGTTGTATTTACCTTGTATTTTTTTACCATCACTTATTCTGATTACTGGACAATCTTTAGTTATGATCTTATCAGGAATTACTCCACTCGGTTTAATTGTAAAATATTTTTTATCAATTCTAATGCTGACGTTTGAAAACGTTTGCATACTTAATTTTTTTTTAACTAAAATAACGTTTTGTTTTTTACATTCGACAAAAAAATTTTTCACATTCATAATTATTTTAATTATTACTTATATAAAGTTTTTCTAAAGAGCAATTTTTAATATAATTAATGTTTATATGGTCTAAAATAACACTTATATAACTAAATTTTATTCTCATCTCTTTGTCAAACAAGCATACATATGAAGAGGAAAGATTTTGTGAAATTTGCTTAAAAGTTTATCTACTTTATAAAAAAAATTATTAAATGAGTTATTTAAAGGTATATAAGGAGCGTCAATAATAACACCTCCAGAGTTTACAAAAATAAAAAATTCTTCAAATTTAAATTCAGTTATTTCAAATTTAAAATCTAAATTATTATTAAACTTTTCAAAATTTTCAAATATAAGAGATGGAACGGCATTATTACTATCGAAATGATCTTTGGGATCAGTTAAGTTTATATTTTTATCATAAATATTAACATCAAGATCGTAATTTTCACTTTTCGTGAGAATTGTAATTAATTTAAAAAAGAAGGAACAATTAATGTCAAGAATTATATATCTTCCATTCTTTTTTAGAATTCTCCCTACTTCATTAAATAATTTTATTGGGCTGGGAATGTGATGTATTAAACTAAATGAAAAAACTGCATCAAAAGAATTTTCTTTAAAACCAGTATTTAAACAGTCTACATTTTTATAATCTAAAAAATCATAATTTGTTATATCTGATATTTTTAAATTTTTATTTTTAATAAAATGCTTAGCGTGACCGGCTCCACACCCTAGCTCTAATATTTCATCATTTTCTTTAAGATGCTCTGATACGAAATCGTACCTTTTTTTTAGTAAATAATTTAAGTTATTGTTTCGAAATATTTTATTTTTACTAGCAAGAATGTTTCCTTCATTCTTAAGCCTGTTTTCATCATGCTTATTTATAACTTTTCTGGGCAACATAATATTATTCAATTTAAAATAAATTTTTTAAAATTTATAGTTATATTCATATAAAATCTATAATTTAATATTAAAACAACTACGTTTGTTTCCTTAAAAAACAGATAATCTAACTCATAATATTGTTAAGCTAATAGCTCTATTAGAGCTTGTCGTCTCATCATCATTAAAATTTTAGTCCGTATATATTTGTATATCTTCAATTTATGGTGCGGTTGGAGAGACTTGAACTCTCATGGGTTGCCCCACACAGCCCTCAACCGTGCCTGTCTACCAATTTCAGCACAACCGCATAATATCTGCGACAATAAATGAATGACAATTTTAGTTCAAGTTGGTAGACTAGAATAAGTATGTCTACACAACAACAGTTTAATAGGTCAACAGCTGAAATTTATAAAAAAATTTCTAAGTCTGTGCCTGAAATAGAGTGGAAAATTCATGCTCCACTTATTGAAAAAATTAATAAATTAAAAATAGAAAAAAATGCTGTTATTTTAGCTCACAACTATCAAACACCAGAAATTTATCATGGGGTTGCGGATATTTCCGCAGATTCTCTTGCACTAGCAGTTGAAGCCGCTAAAACTTCAGCTAGTATCATTGTACTCTGTGGTGTGCACTTTATGGCTGAAACAGCGAAACTTATGAATCCATCTAAAAAAGTTTTATTGCCTGATATGTCTGCAGGTTGTTCGTTGTCAGCATCTATTACGGGTGATGATGTAAGATTGCTTAAACAAAAGTACCCAGGTGTCCCTGTAGTGTCTTATATTAATACCTCTGCTGATGTTAAAGCAGAAACAGATATATGTTGTACGTCAGCTAATGCAGTTAAAGTAGTAGAGTCTTTAAATGTTGATAAAGTTATTTTTCTTCCAGATCAATATTTAGCAAATTATGTTGCAAGCAACACAAAAGTTAAAATTATTTCTTGGAAAGGTACATGTATCGTTCATGAAAAATTTACAGCTAGAGAAGTTGAAGAAGTCAGGGCAGCAAATCCAGGAATTAAAGTTATAGCACATCCAGAATGTCCACCTGATGTAATTAAAGCATCTGATTTTGCGGGATCAACTTCGGGCATGGTTGATTATGTAAGTAAAAATAAACCTAAAAAAGTTATGTTAGTTACGGAGTGCTCCATGAGCGATAATGTTGAGGCAGATAATCCTGAGGTTGAATTTGTTAAACCATGTAATCTATGTCCGTACATGAAAAAAATTAATTTAGAGAAAATATTAGATTGCCTAAAAAATGAGACTAATGAAATTAATATTGATAAAAAAATTTCAGATGCAGCAAGAAAATCAGTACTAAGAATGACTGAAATCGGTCGTTAAACTGCGGTGAGAAAAATAAATCAAAATTATATCAACTCATTAGTCAAACAAGCTTTAAATGAGGATCTTAGACCTTTGGGAGACATCACAACCAAACTCATCAGTTTTAAAAATAAAAACATAAAAGCAAAAATAATTGCAAAACAAAATGGGGTTATTGCTGGTTTAGACTTCTGTAGGGCTGCTTTCAAAATTGTAGGTAAAGAGTCAATTTTTATAAGTAAAGTTAAAGACGGATCTAAAGTTAAAAAGAATAAAATTATCGCTGAGATAAAAGCCAAAACAAAAACAATTTTAATTGCTGAAAGAACAGCTTTAAATTTTTTAAATCATGCCTCTGGTATTGCAACATTAACTAATCAATTCACTCAAAAAATTAATAAAAAAACAAAAATTTGTTGCACAAGAAAAACTACACCTAATTTAAGATTATTAGAAAAATACGCTGTTAAAAAAGGTGGGGGTTACAATCATAGATATAATTTAAGCGATGAAATATTAATTAAAGATAATCATATAAGCGCTGAAGATAATCTAAAAGATTTAGTTAAAAAAGCT
>Ga0209830_10000976_pt1 | contig 26772 bp, 4 predicted proteins | sample ArcticOcean_MG_C_12_FD_187439 | JGI IMG/M metagenome (GOLD analysis project Ga0209830, IMG submission 187439) | Marine microbial communities from western Arctic Ocean - ArcticOcean_MG_CB8_130 (SPAdes) (version 2) | ecosystem: Environmental > Aquatic > Marine > Oceanic | place: Arctic Ocean...
TTGGAGGAGACACATATTTATCAAGACAAAGTGTAAGATCTAGATGGGAAACTAATGGTCGTACATATCTACACCCTGCAGGTACTACACCAAACGATACAAATAGTCAGGCTGCTTCTGGTCTGTTTACATATATTGTAGAATCTTCTGATAATATAGGCATGCAGCACAGTGAAGGTATAGGTACCGCATACGCTCCTTTATATTATCCTAAACAGATATTATGGTCTTTAGAAAAAGAATGCTTATATAGTCAAGCAACTCTAGCTAGTGGGAGTTGGGGTACTTTTAATAGTGCTTGGTATTCAGTATGTTCATGTTTAGATTTCACTGCGCATAAAACTGCTACTCACCCCGGGGATGTTCAGATAGGTATAGCAGCAGGTGATCCAGAAGGTATAAGATATAATACAGTATTTTCTCTTCAAGATGATTTAAAATCTCCTTTCCCTCTTCCACTATACCCTAATATATTTGATAATTTTCCACATAGAATAATTAGAAGTATAGAGGGTGGAACTAATAATGATTCTTATAGAATATTTAAAGCGTTAGATTATAAAGACATTAATAAAACTAAAGGAGATATAAATAATTTATTTATTTTAAATGATTCTTTATATATACATACAGAAAGGAGTTTATATAAAACTCAAGGAAAGCAAACTATGGACACCTCTTCTGGGTCTGCATTTGTTGGAAGTGGAGATATATTCTCTCAAGACCCACAAGAAATACTAAGTACAGATATAGGGTATGGAGGAAATCAATTCAAATTTTCTAACTTAACATCTAGGTACGGATATATATGGATTGATTATTTAAATAACAGAGTATATTCTTTGACTGATAAGATAGAATCTATTTCAGACAATGGAATGTCTAATTGGTTTAAGACTAATTTACCTTTCTCTTCGGATCTTTTTAATATAGATAGTCCATATAATGAGAATGGTATTCATATAATTGAGGACATTAAAAACAAAAGAATATTAATAACTAAAAAAGAAATAGTACCTACTCCTGCTTTATCAACTGCTGTATCAAATGGTGATCTAATTTATACACCTGCGGAAGATTATTGGAGTAGTGTTGTAGTTACTCCTACTGTATATGATCTTATAACTGATAGAACATTAACTACTGCTTTGTTTGAAACATTATGGAATAACACTAATCCTGACGATCAAATGATATTTCAAATCCAAATTGGTACTTGGGCAAGTTTCTACGTTGAAGATTATGTTAACGCTGTTTCAACACCTGCAGATACAAGCAATACTCTATACTTTACACCTCTACTTCAGACACTTTTAGATGGCGGAGCTATTATAGGTTGGGACATGACAATAACAATAAATCCAGGTGGAACTACTTATACTCAGCTAAATATCGGTGCTTCAGGTGGTCTAGATATATATAGTAATACGTATTTAACTGTTAGAGGTTGGACTATATCTTATCAAATGGATCTTAAAATGTGGGTTAGTTTCCATGATTATATTCCAAATATGTATTTATACATGAACGATAATTTGTACAGTTTTAATTTATCTGTGCCTGATAGTTCTGGATCCGTAGACTTATCATATCCATTATACGAACATGGTATACTTACAGATATGTGTAACTTTTATGGAACTCGACATTCTTTTGAATTTGAATTTGTAGACTCTGCTGAAAAAGAATCTACGAAAGTTTTTACTAATATATATTATAATATAAAAGTATCAGACACAACTGGAACAGAGTACCATCGACCAGGACTAACATCGTTCTATGTGTATAATAACAATCAAATGTCGGACGAGATTGATTTAGTATATTTACAGAATATAAGAAACAATGAAGATACATGGACTATATCTAGATTTAGAGATATGGCTGCGGAGGTTTTAGACACATACTTGTCGGGCACCACTAATTATTTAGGGGTTAATCTTGCAGGGGTTTTATCTACTTCTAATTCTATAGTGGATATGGTAGGAATGGACCAAATAATAAATAATAGTTTTATAGACGCATCTAAAGTTTGGAATAGACAAGGTAAGTTTATAAGTAAATATGTAAATATACACTTAATAAGTGATAATATTGACAATAAATTGTTAACTTTGTATTTTGCAGGAGTTAGTAAAAGGCTGTCACATAGATAATTAATAAAAAAATTAAAAACAATATACAATTATGGGACGTAAAAATATAAAAAGAAACGCTAAAAAAGGTACTAATTTTATAGGAACTAAATCAAGATACCAAGCTCCTTCTTCATATGCTACTACAGAGTCTAGCTATAATCCTAATTCTTATTATATAGACAACAGTGCTCAAGTAGAAAATGCACAAAAAAAATTAGATAACCAACATTTAATAGATGACAACGAGCTTGCAATTCAAAAACAAGGGTTTGCAGCAGAAGAAAAAACTGTTAATTCTATAACTATGCCGGGAATGATGACTAAGGCAGGTGCAGCTTTAAAGACTTTCAATAAAGCTAGAGCAGGGTACAATACTCTGAAAGTAGGTACAACTGCATTTAAAGGAGGAGCTGCGGTAACTAACACTGCTACAGCAGCTAAAGGAGTTGAATTAGGATTATCAGGAGGACTCAATGGAGCTAAAGGAGGGAGTGCTTTAGGGGCTGGTTGGAAAGCTTTAGGACACGCAGGTAAAGCTAATCTTATAGGTACAGCTGCTTCTTTTATAGGAATGGGTTTAAAGAAAACTAAATTTGGGAATGATGGAGATGATACTACATATAAGTTTGGAGAAGGAATGTCAGATGTTTTACAGTATGGAGGACAAGGAGCTGCATGGGGTAGTTTTCTTGGGCCTATTGGTACAGGAGTTGGGGCTGTTTTAGGATCTGCATACGGTCTATGGAAAGGGTTTAGAAATAGAAGAAAAGCTAGAAATTTGAAAGGCGGTCAAGATACTCGCATGCAGAGACTTAGAGGTATACTACAAGATAGACAATCACAATCTCTTCTTTTGAAGTCTACAACTTCTGATACAGGAAGACCTATATTAAACGCACAATAATTTACTATGAAAAAAATAAAATACTACCAAACAAACGAAAAGCCTTATGATGGAGGAACATTACCAGAGATAGAGGTTAATGCTAAACTTCCAACTATAGGTGCATATAGACAGTATGTTAAAAGTAGAAACCCAGACTTTCAAGTATCAGATGATGGACAAGTAATACCAACTTCTGGTGCTGTATGGAGAGATTTTTTAAACCCTTCGTATACTCCTGATAATTTTGGTATTGAAGAGTATTCAGATTACAAAACTAATTATGAAGCTTCAGATGATGGAGATCCTAATACTAGGTATATGCCAACAAATCTACAATATGCAGGAGCAGGTTTTCCTGGTATATCTACATTAATGAAAATACCAAGACTTATTAAAATGCGTAAACGTTTAGGGCTTTTGAAAAAAATACAACAAACGTCTAAAACTAGTATGACGTTTTCTGATCATGTTAATAACGCATCTAAAGTTAAAGACGTTGTATCTAAGACAAGTAAAGTTAAAGAGGTTGTATCCAAGACAAGTTCTAAAGTAATGGATAAATTTAATTCTATACCAACTTCATCAAAGATAGGTGCAGGAACGGTAGTTGGAGGTAAGATTATATATGATGCAATAAAAGATCAAACAGGAGGGTTTCAGAAATTTCAACAGGATGGATGGACTGATCAGGATTATATTAATAATGGTATGACTCCCCCGACAGAGGGGGGTACTACTACAGGTAATACTGATCCTAATGCAGTAGGAAATTGGAACCCTGGAACAGGTTCGTACAACCAACCCGAAGCAGATATTATGTTTAAGGCGGGTAATAGGAGTGGGGTTGGCATAGATTGGGGAGGATCGAAAGGAGGTTTAAAAAAACTGGCTAACTGGGGTAAAGGGGTATGGAATAAATCAAGCGGCTTAGGTAAAGCAGGAATAGCAGCATCTGGAGTAGGTCTTCCAATAGCCGGAATAGCTGCAGGGCTTGATCCCACAAGTTGGTTTAGCCAAGCTGGAGGATTTGACGAAAACTATCAAGTTGATGGAATGCAAGGAATGCCAGACGCTTACTCTGCTCCAGAATCTATTACTGGTATTCAACAACATATGCAACCTCAGCAACAGCAAATGCCTTACCCTCAACAACAGGATACTCAGATGTATCAAATGAAAGGGTCTAATCAACAATCTAGCCTTTTAGATAGGATAGAATCTACAACTAGAGTTAAAGGTGGTAAGTTAGTGCCTATAGGAAATGGCGTTGCTATTGAAGGTAATCAACATGATGTATCTAAAAAGGATGCTATTGATGGATTTACAGAAGGTGTAGAGTTCGCTCCAGGTAAAGCTGCTGAAGGAGGAGAAGTTATGGCAAATGCACAGGTAGCTGGTAACACAGGAGAGTATATGTTTTCTGAAGCTATGAAGTTGAATGGAGAATTTGGATACAAAAAAGGTTTAGGACCTTCTATAGCCGACGGAGCTAAAAATATATTATCTGCAAATTTACCTAAGCAAATAGAACAAGAAAAACTTAACAGTTTGGCTTCGATGCAAGAAACTAATAAGCCAGACACAAACGAAGACGGAATGGCAAAAAATTATGAGTACTCAAAATATGGGGGATTCCCTAATAAAAAATATCAAGCACAAGGGAATGTATATATAAATGATGATGCAGCAAATAAATTATTTAATGACAATTTTGATATTAAAGATCCTGAATTTACTCCTTATATTATGCCGGGGGTTACGAATCCTGCTGATAATAATACTAGTGTTGCTAATACTAATACGAGTGTTATAAAGGATGATTTAAATGTGGCATCTACTGATAACTGGGATTATGGAACTATACCAGGTTCACAAGGTGCAGCTAAAACTAAAGGAGGTTTGAACTTCTTTAATGCAGATAAAGATTTAGAAACTTTTGTAAACTCTGAAGGATTTGGAGAAGAGTGGTTAGGCGGTATAGACCAAGAGATAAGAGAATCTGTAGGCATATCATCTATAAATGATATGAATAGTACGGCTAAAGTTACAGCTTATCAAAAAGCCTGGAATCTTAAAAATCCAAATAATAAAATTAAAGTAGATGGTAAATTTGGAGAACAAACTATAAGAACTGCAAGATTAGGATCTACTGAAGAAGTAGTTGAAGAAGAAGTTCCTGATAATACAGAAGAGAATCTTAATAATAATCTTTCGACATTAGATAAGATTGAGAATAAGAAAAGAAGTAGATGGGGGGAAGGTGTAAATAAGATGGGTAAGTATTTATCAAAAAACGGGTTAGATTTAATTGCAGGAGGCATACAATTAGCAGGACCTATAGCTGCATATAAAAAACCTATTAGAATGGCTACAGCTACTATGACACCGGGATATAGAGGGTCTAGAGTTAATTATGATAGTCTTATAGCTGAAGCTACACAACAAGGCAATGCTAGAAAGCAAACTGCAAAAAATAATATTACAGGTCCTGGCTTAGAAGAAACTTTGTCTAAAATAGATGGAGAAACTAGAGCTACTATAATGAAGATTAAGAACGGAGAGTCTAATCAAAATTTATCTTTACAAGATTCAGAAGCTAAGATTAATACACAAATTAATCAAGGGAATTCTACAGCTATAAACAGAATTGAGGAGCTTAATACTAAAAACTTGATACAACATGATGTTGATAAAGTAGAAGCTATAGATAGAGCTACTAACAGAATTGCTAATGTAATAGGTAATTACCAAGATAGAAAGACTAGAGAATTTAGTGCAGAGATAATCAGTGGGGAAACAGGTGTATATACTAGAATGGATTTCCAAAAACAAACAGGAATGACAGCAGCTTCTAATCCTGAAGCTTATATACAATGGCTAGAGTTAAATAACCCTGCTATGTTAAAAAGATTAAAAGCTGATAAATTAGGAGATACAAAAAATACTGACGGAACTGAAGAGAACAACTAAAACTAAATAATATGGCCGGAATTAAGTACACAGATTACGTAGAAACTTTTAGAGATCGTAATGAAGTAGCTAATACAGAATATGTAAGAAATTTATATGATACTAATGTAGCTAATAAAGATAAGATATATCAAGAACTAGCAGCTACTCCAGTTGGTGCTGGAGATAAAGTTCATGTAGATAACTTAACAGAGAAGATAAACGGAAACCTTTCTAATATAGCTACTACTGGAGATTATGAACATTCAGGTGTTGCTCTTAGTGAGTCTATGAATTCTATGATGACAGATAAGGGATATTTATTATCTAAAGCTTCGTACAAAGCTAGATCAGAAGAAGTTAATTATATACAAGAGCAGACTAAAAAGGGAGAAAATGTATTAGACTTTGGTAATGGATCTTGGAAATCTCATCAGTCTTATTATAAAGACGAGAATGGTGATATGATTGAAAATCAATATAGCTCTAAAGTAGAAACTCAACTAGAATATGGTAAAAAAATGTCTGAGCTTTTAAAAACTATAAAAGCTGATGATTGGGGTATAACTCAGGGCAAGGCCGATGGAATTGCATCTAGACTAATTAACACATATTTATCATCTAAAGAAGGTAAGCAGGATTATAGACGCTTAACCCAAATAGGTGTGGATCCAGAACTCAGTAAAGAAGATGTACATAAGAATGCTGTGCAAGATATTTTTAGTAGAATGAAATCTTTCACTAGTCAGTATGTTCACCAAAAGGCAGTGGAGGGGGCTAAATCTAGATCGGGAATGTTATCAGGTATGAACGCTCCTATAAATTGGAAAGGATCTACGTCCACACCTATAGGTTTAGTTACAGGAGGGGCTAGTAATAATATAATGGAGTTGAGAGGTAGAGCAGCTACAGCAAGTAAGAGTGGAGATTTCAAGTCTGCAGCCAACTATAATAAAATGGCAGATCAGTTATTACACACTGCGTATTCATCAGGAGCTATAAGTAAAGAAGACTATTTAGATTACTATAATAGTGAAATTGGTATATGGACAGACAATGGAGATAATGACGAAGCTGTAGGTGGACTAGTAAGTTACTGGACTAACAATACTTGGCAGTCAGATTTCTCAACTCAAGATGATTTTGATTGGGGTACTACAGCAACGGTTTCCGCGGCATCAGGTGCGGTAGCGGGTACAGCAGCAGTTGTAATGGGTGCAAATGCTTGGAATCCTATTGGATGGGGTATAGGACTTGGGTTTTTAGCTTATGGTGCGTATGAACTAGGTAGTATGCTTTTTGAAGATGAGACTAATGTTAGAGATCTAGGTAGAAATGGATCTGCAGATAATATAGCAGATTATAGGAACGAAGGAGACCAGAGTTACTTTTTTGATAATGAAGTTGAACAGCTAATGCAGAATATAGAAAATATAGATCGTGTTAACGAGCTACTAGGAACAACATATACAGAAAAAGATGTACCAAGACTTAAAGATAAAGCCTTAGTTATGTTAGATCATAAATATAATGGAGGAGATGATATAGATCAAGTGTTAGAAGAGTGGGATGATGATGTTATAAATAGTCATGTATATGTACCAGACTCCTCTAAAGAGGGTGCTCTAATTTTAAATAGGATACAAGGAAGCGTAGAAGCTATGAATTTAAAAGACTTTGAAGTTTTAGGTATACCTCAAACTAGTGAGGCATATGATGAACTTATGGGTAAAGATAAAGACGGGAACATAAATCATAATACTAAGTTAGATTTTAAAGGTCTTATAGCATCAGACTTATTAACAGATACACCTATAAGAATGATGGTAGGTGTAGGAAATAATATAGTTATGGTAGAACCTAAAGGAGAAAATAATAGTTCATCTTTTGAATATTTAGAGGGTATAGCTGAAACTATGGGTAGAGGAGACCTTATTGTTATGAATAGGGCTAGGCAAATTCTATATGGAGAGAACGGTAATGGAAGAAATTCTACTTATAATGACTTGGCTTATGCTATAGAATATGGGGCTATGTCTTCTGGAGCTTCAGAAACTGAGGCAAATGCTTTGACGTTCCAAATATTTTCGCAATATTTGCAGACGGACCCGGATCATAGAAATGCATTTCAAATAAATGCACAAGCTCTTGAATCAGGGCAGATAGACCAAGCTACGTATATGAGAAATATACAAACATATACTGTAAATCAAATGAGATCTACAGAAAAAATATTTTAATTTATGGGACTAGATAATAATAATGTTATACTACCAGGAGATGATAGTACAGTAGATGGTAATGGATTAGTAAATACAAATGATATTCCGGAAACTACTGCTCCTCCAACAGTTAAAAAAGAAGGAAGTGTTTTAGATGCTATGTTCCAAGCAGGTAGTGGAGATCTAGGAACTATGCAACCTTTAGAAGGTACAATAACTAAGAATGTTGACTATGCTAATTTTGATAAGTATATAGATCAACCTTTTTCATTTACACATGATGATGTTTATGATCTACGTGCTCATGGACAGTCTACCTCTGAGAAGTGGGGACACGGTCTTTTAAAATTCCCAAGTAAAATAATTACAAATGTTATAGGAGCAGTACCAGGTTCTGTTTATGGTTTAGGGGCTATGGCTGTAGATCTTGCTGAAAATGGTCCCAGTGCTAGTAATTTAAACAAATTTTTTGATAATGATTTCCAAAGAGGTTTAGATGGTGTAAACGAATGGATGGATGAAGAACTACCTAATTACTATACTAAAGAAGAGCAGGAAATGAACTTCTGGAATAGTATGGGTACTGCTAATTTCTGGGCTAATGATATGACTAATGGACTATCATTTGTTGCTGGTGCGGTATTATCTGAAATGGCAACGGGAGGATTAGCTACATTAGGTGTAGTTCAAAGGTCTGCATCTCTAATGAAAGGAATGTCTAGAAAAATGATAGGTGCAGGTTCAAAAACTGTAACTGCTGCTCAAAAACAAAAAGGCCTTTTAAAACAAAAACAATGGGGTAATGGACTAGTTACAGCTAGGCAGTTAGCTACCGGTGCCGGGTATGAGGCAGGAGTAGAAGCTAGGCATCATTTAGACTCTACAGTTTCAAGGTTAACTGAAGAGCATATGGAAAGAAATGGAGTTCCTCCTACACAGGAGGAAATGGCTAAGATTAGAGATATAGCTACTAAATCCGCTAATGGTGTGTTTGGTGCTAATCTTGCATTAGTAGGGTATAGTAACTATATTATGTTTCCAAAAATATTTGGAAAAGGTATAAACGCATCAAGAGGTTCTTATAGAGGTCTAGTAAAAGAAGAAATAGTTGACGGAGTTAAGAAGTACAGATCTGCATACAAAGACTTTAGTAAAGGTCAAAACATTAGAAAACATGCATGGAAGATAGCAAAAACTCCATTATATGAAGGGTTCGGAGAGGAAGGTGGTCAAAAATGGGCAGATCTAGCGGGTCAACATGCTTCATCTAGGTTTTATAGATTAGGAGAAGATCCATCATCTATGAGAATGATAGGAGGATTATTAAATTCTATGGATGATTCTTTTATAGAAGCATATGGTACAAATGAAAGTCAAAAAGAAATTGGTATAGGTGTTATATTAGCTGCTTTAGGATTACCAACATTTATAAAGACTAATTCTCAAACAGAGAAAAGAGAGTTTGGATTAGGTCTATCTGGAGGTATCTTTGGATCTAATGGTTCTATAGACAATATGAGCAAAGAGCGAGCTGATACTGATAAGTTAGTTGATTTTGCAAATTCTAACCCATCAGCTTTTGAATCTATAAAAGTTAACTTTGATAATATGGTAAGACAGTCTGCACTTCAGGAGGATATGGATGCTGCAGGAGCTGTTGATGATATACACGGATTTAAAAATGCAGAACATGATGCTTTCTTTAGTTTTATATACTCAAGACTTAAATTAGGATATTTTGAAGATGTAGTAGAAGATATTAAGTCTGTAGAAAATATGTCTCATGAAGACTTCGCAGAATCTTTTGGGTATGATACTAAGAACATGACTAAAGAGGAGTTAGATGCTAGAAAAAACAATGTTATAGATAAAGCTTTAGAGAGAGCTAATAAAATAAAACAAGTATACGAAGAGCAAGATGGCCTTTTCAATAAGTATTCTGAAAAAGTTAAGATGGAGATAGCACATACAATGTCTGTTGCTGAAAATTTAGATGAAAGAGAAGAAGCTTTAAAATCTAAGATAGAAAAGAAAACAGGTAGAAGCTCTATAAGAGTAGAGAACAAAGCTCAAGAAGATGAAAAAGCTGCAATGTCTTTTAAAGATAAAGTTAAAAGTTCTTTTAACTATATTATAAACGGAGATAAAAAAGCATACAGAGATTTAGTGTCATCAGGTATAATACAAGAGATTAAATCAGAGTTAGGAATAGAAGAGTTTACAGCTCCTTCTCAGTTAGTTGAATTACATTCTGTATTAGCTAATAAAGCATCTATGTTAGATAAAATGCTTGAGGATCCAAATATAACTGACGAGCAAAAAGCAGAAATCGAAAGCCAACTTAATGAAATAACTGTAAGATCTAACCAGATTAGACAAATGGCTGCTGATGGGATTAGTGAAGAGCTTTCTTCTGAAGAAGCTCAGCTAATGGATGAGTGGAGACAAGAGAATCCAACAGGATTTGCAAAAGATTCTGAAGAGGTTACAAAAATGCTTCTAGACATTAGAAAAGTCAGAGCTAGAAGACATGCTTTTATTGATTTATACAACGAACTTACAGGTATAGACACAGCAAAGCCTAAGATCCAGCTAATGGAGAATGCAATAGAAGATATTAGAAAGGAAGACTCATACGATCAAATAGAAGACGCAGAGATGAAGCGTTTATATCTTAAATATGCAGGAGAGATATTAGAGTTTGACTATACAAAAAGCGGGGTAGTTAAAAAATACAGAGTAAGAATGGAAAAAGAGCTAGACTCTGACAGCAATCCTATACTTACTAAAATACCTACTATAGAAGATGCGTACAAATATAAATTAGCAGAAGAAATAAAGATATTAGAAGGTAAAGAAGATGAGTACTCTAAAAAGAGGATACAAGAGTTACAGGATAAAATGGCTGAGCTGGGCGATCCAAAACAACCTTACAGTGCTGGATTCTTAAAGTCTGCTAAAAATATAAAACTTATAAGCGGTAGTGAAATATTATTAGAGAGAGTTCATTATATATCAGAGATGATGAGAGATGAGTTTGGTATGGAGCTACATAATACTGTAGATAAGATAGGAAACAAAAGAAAAGAAATACAAGAGATTAGAGATCAGATAAACTCTGTTAGAATTCAAATAAGAGACAGCAAAGGATCTAGATTTGGTATTAAAGGTCAAAAAGGATTATTCTCTATAGAAGGAGCTAATAACATTATACAAAAATTAGATGCTCTTGTAGAAGATTTAAATAAAGATATAGTAAAATTAGAGGTTAGTAGAAATAGATTTTTTAACAAAGTACAAGAGATTGATTTTCTAGTATCAGAGGTTGGAGATCCTAATCTATCAAATGCAGCTAGAGTTCAAATACTTAATAAGTTATTACAATATGCTAGATATGATGATGCTGTTAAGCAGACGTTCTATGAAACAGAAGCTCAATATAATCCTATATTAAAAGATATTCTTAAAACTGTAGATGTTACGGATAAAGAGGGTAATATAATAGGGTCAGAAGTAGTTGTAAATCAAGATTTATATAATCAACTTGCTAAGGATTTATTAGGCACTAACATTACTGAGGATTCTTTAATGTATTTATCTTTAATGGATGAATCTATAAACACTTTAAAACAAGAATTAGAAGGGTTACAGGACTTACAAACTGGATTACATACTGATTTCAGTGAGCTTCTAGGGTACGACACTACTACGCCAGGAGGTAAAACTAGGTTGATGGACTCTATGGATAAAAGAACCAAAGAGTATAAGAACTTCAAAGCTAATGAAGATCAAATACAATCTATCTTAGATAAACTAGACATACTTACAGGCGATACAAGTAATTTAAGGTTTGGGGAGGAGGCTCGTAAATTTGTAGAAAGGGTTGAAAAGATAATAGATAAGAGTGAAGCAATTGCTACCATTGCTGTAGAGATGCAAGCAAGGTTAGAATTTGTAGAGAAGTTTGTAGCTAAGATGACTGCTCCTGAAATAAAGACAGAGACAGAGAATGAAGTTGCTGCTGATAAAATAAGTAATCCTTCTACTAGATTAGGTGTTATGACGGATGAGGAAATATTACTATTACTTAAAGATTCTTCTGAGCCTGGTGTAGTATATAGTTACCATTCAAGTATATTAACTACTAAAATGGCTAAAACTTCTGGTAATCACCCACTTATTTTAAAAAGGATTGAGTTATTACAGGCATTAGAGAGTCCTTCTATGGATGAGCAACTGGAGTTATCTCATTTACAGGCTCAAGCTAGGATGTTTGCTATATCTGCTTTATTTACTACTAAAGAGGGGGATTATAAGATGAGTGATTATAACTTTCAAGTAGTTACTAGATCTAATATTATAGGTACAGACCTTGAAGATAAGGTTTTATTTTACGATTCTAGAAATGGTAAATATAAAAGAGCTTCTGACTATACAGGAGATGTAGATCCTAACATAGAGAATATAAAGTTAGTATTAGTAGATCTAAAAGGAAACCCTGTTGAGTTTAGTGGTGGAATTGCTTATACTAATATACATGAAGGGGAAGTGTTTGATAAAAATGGTGTATATAAATTTGCACAATCTGATTTAACAGAGGCAGGAGATCTTAAATCTGATGCCGCTAGTGTTTTATCAAGATTTCAAAAATTTAGATCTAATATACTATCTTTAAAAACTCCAGGATATTTAACCGTGTCTGGTACTTCTAAGGGTATGAATTCTTGGATCAATGATGAGAATGGGATGCCTGATGCACTAGCTAAGGCACCTGTATTAAATAGAATAGCTAAGAATAGAGCAGGAGTTAAGAATGTAGACCTTAGAGTTGCAAAAAGCGATAAAGATGTTAAGACAGAGTTTTTATACACTAAAAGTGGTTTAAGAGGGGCTCATAAAGTAAGGAATGGGTTTCCATATATTATACATAATCAAACAGTTATACCAGCAGTTGTAAGTTTACTGTCTGAGTCTCAAACTAAGAATATACATAATCTACTTAAATTGTGGGCTACTCAACAAATAGCAAGAACTGAAGGAGATCCTAAGTTTAAAGGTCAAGATGCTAATTATTTACCTGGTACAGATATAAATATTTTCCACGTAATAAAAGATTATGCATACTTTGGTAAAGCTTCAAAGGACCGTGAACAAGAGCAGTTTAGATTTTATATAGAGAGTGATACTATATTTTTTGGGGATAACTCCATAAGTGTAGGAGAACTTGCAGATCCTGCAGAGAATGAAACATTAAATCAACAATTTAGAGCATTTCTAGGCACACTAACTCATCAAGTTAATGGATTTAAAGTAGATGCAACAATTGACGCTAGAAAAACAGCTGCCAAAGCAGCTACAAAATCTAAAAAGTTTATATCTCCTACATATGAAGAGTTCTCTCAAGTTATAGTGCAGGATAATTTAGAAGTAGACACTGTAGAGTGGTCTAATTATAACACATACTTACTGGCAGATCAAATGCCTGATAAGACACCTAGAAACTCTGATGATATTCCTTTACAAGTAAATCTTGTAGAAGATCTTACAAGAGAAAAAGGTATGAGTGAAATGCACCACATGTTCCCACAAGTTAAAGCTAGATATACTACATTTAATGCCAGTTTTGAAATATTCGAAGCTCCAAAGGACACAAAAAAGAAAAAAGGAACTCCTAAAAAAGACAAAAAAAATGTAGCTCCTACTGTTAAAAAAGTTGTAGGTGGAAATTACGCATTAAAGTTAAACTCAGAGTACTCTGTAAATATTAAATTTGGACAGAATAATTTTAGTTTTACTGTTAAAGTGGACTCTTTAAATACGGATAGTAAATATACCTTTAAGCTTGTAGATTCAAATGGATTAGCAAAAGAGCATACAGGAGCTGTATTACAACATATTATAGGTACTACTGAATTCTATACAGGAGTAAACACAGAAGGAAGTATAACTAAAGTAGAATTTGGTCCAGGACAAACTACAGATGTAGAAGTAATTTTTACTGAGCTTAACGTTAAAAAAGAGAAAGGATTACCAGAAGGTATGTCTAACGGAAAAGTAGATGATAATGTAGATACAACTGAAAAAACAAATCCTATCAACAAAAAAAGTAGTAAAGTTCTTTTAAACAATTCTGAGTTAAAAGAGGGGGATATTGTTTTTGATGAGAATAACGATAAATATATATTCAGAGGATTTAGAGAAGAGAACTTAATTAGTAATGACGCAGACATACCCAATATAGCAGGAGGAGCCATTAGACTAGAAGATAAAGATGGCGCAATACTGGTAGGTGGTAAGAATAGTAAATTATACACTGAAGTACCACAACAAGGAGGTAGACGATCTATCAATTTTTCATCTAATAGTCAAAATGACGTGCTTCCTACTATAAAAGAACAGTTAGAAGAAAGTATATGGTTTACAGAAAATATGCCTAAAGACTCTACAGGTAAACCTTTATTTACTATTAAGAGAGTAGTAGGACTTATTGATGGTAAGTTCTTAGGAGAGCTTACAGAGGCAGGAAATATACTATTATCTATGGACGCACCTAAAGGTGCTATTTACCATGAATCTTGGCATGCTGCAACTAGATTTTTAATTTCTCAAGACAAACTAGCTCAAATGTATAATGAAGTTAGAGGACTAAGAGGAAAAGCTACTACATATAAAGGAGAAAATAAATCCTTATCTTCATTTACAGATAAAGAAGCTGATGAATATTTAGCAGAAGAGTTTAGAGAATACGCTTTAACAGATGGTGTTCATACTATGGGAGATACAAGAGAGACTTCTTTCTTAGATAAAATTATGGACTTCTTATATAGAGCTTTAAAATTCTTTACTGGATCAGAAGGTTTAGCAGAAGATATGGCTAATAAGATTTATACGGGGTATTTTTCTAAAGCAGCTATAACTGATCATAATTTTGATTCAAATGAAAGAGTCAACATGAGTGTTGGTCCTAGTTCTGGATTTAAAGCAAATGCAGTTGAAGGTATGACTACCCATTTCTTTAATGTAGCATCTAGAGAAGGTCATTTAGATTATACAGAGATATTTGATATAACAGAGTTAGAGCAAGGTATTAAAGCTGTAGCAGAAAGAGTATACGGAAGCCCTAAGACATACACAGATGGTGAATATTCAGATGATACAGTATATGGATCTATGATGTTAGACCTATCAGATGCATGGGACTCAGCTAATAATAGTTTAAGTATGGCTAAAACTGAAGAAGAGATAGCATATTTTGGTAGACAAAGAACTAATATTGAAGATGGTATTAAATTGTTAAAAACACCTTCTGTATGGGAAAGCCTAAAAGCAGAGCACGGTGAATATTTAAAGCGTTGGAAAGTAGATTTTAAATTAGATGAAGAAAGCGAAGAGGATATACAAGGTAGGAATAAAGTAGATTTTAAACCTGCTAATGAAGTAGATCCTAACGGAGTTATGCCTAAACCTTTACAGTTGTTAATTGCAACACTTCCTAGATTAGATGAGAATGGGACTCTAGTTATGAACCCTAGCGGATTTGCACGTTTAGCAGATTTTGGACAAACAATGTCTTTCTTATATAAGAATCTATCTAATATGGATAATCCAGTAGATGTTGTAAATAAACTTAAGGAGTTATCTGTAGTTAAGCCTGAACTTAAATCTTTAATCAATAGATTAGGACTATCTGAAGTAGACAATTTAGAAAACTTTAATGATATGGCCTTTAATGATGTTAGATTAGTTACACTATTCTTACTTCAAATGGACCAAGCGGTTAACAAATACATGATACAAAGCATTAATAGATATGGAGGCAGGTTCTTCATGGACGCTAATGAAAGTAGAATTGGTAATATAATTAGAGATGTATGGAAATTAGAATTCAAACTTAATGTATTAGATAAAGGTTTGGGTAAGCAAGTTGGTGGAGAATATGTTCTAGACACGAGTACAAAAGTAACAATAGATGGAGTTACTCGAACATACAAAGAATGGTTAAATAGAGCTAGGACATATGAACAGGATCTAGCCCTTTTAGAAATAGTGGGTATAAAATTTTCAAATAAGGAAGCAGTTCTATCATCTTTAAATTCAGGTGAAAACGAAACATTAGAAAATGCCTTAGAAAGAGTTATAAGTGCTATTAAAAATAATCCTAATATATCAGATTTATATAAAGCTGAGATATATGGACGTATGAAAACTTTAATTGAAGAAGAAATTAAGAATACATCTTTAGCTTCTGATTTACAGCATCAAAATCCTGAAGGTAAAACTGTATATGGTGTAAGCCTTAAAACATATATGGATAAGATGGCACACAAGTTTAATAATAACAATGAATTTATTGAAGACTTGCTTTTAAGAGATAACTATATGAACTCTGAGTATCTAAAAAGACTTTCTCAAGGAGCTAGTATGGAGATATTTATTTTAGAAGGCCACACAGATGTATCTACTGGAAGATCTAAACATATGTCTAAAGCTAATCCGGCTATGATTATGCTTACACATGCTAATGCGATTCTTACAGGTATGATACCTTTTATTAGACCTGCAGATAGTAAAACAGAGTACGCAGTTAAAGTTGGTTCTCCAGATCTTAAAATGAACAGAGCTAAAATGATTAGTATTCTTCAAGGGTATTTAGTGGATGAAATAAGAGTTAGTAATAAAGTAAACAATGCTGCTTTAGATTCTAAACTTAGACAAGTATCTAAGTTCTCTGAAAAAGCTAAAGAATTAAGAATATTTAAAAGTTTAACATCTATAGATCCTTTATTGTTAAGCATGAATTTATCAGAGAAAGAACTTCTCGACTTAGTAAATGCAGAAGAAGTTGTAAAAGATCTTAATTCTTTATTAGACCGTCGTATAACCCAAGCAAGTAAAGATTTAAGTGCTTACGGAATAATAAATACAACAACTACAGCTAAAGGAGAAGTTCAGGCTTTTAGAGGTATAGATAAAGATTTAGTAGAAAAAGCAGAAAAAATAGTAGGAAAAGATAGAACTAGAATCAAAGATTTATTAATAGAGCAGTTAGTATATAACCAGTTTATAGGGATTGTAGAACAATCTAAATTATTTTTAGGAGATCTATCTTTATATTCTGATTTATTCAAAAGAACAAAAGGAGTAATAGGTACAAAGAAATACCCATCTACATCTAGAGCATTAGCTTTATGGATGGAAGAGAACATGCCTTACCTAGGATATGAGAATAGATCCTACGTAGACAACTTAGGAAACCCAGCACCAGTTAGAGCTGTAGTTAGACAAGATGTTTTTGTAGACTCTGAGTATATAAATGATTATAAAGCTATAATAGCTGTACTAAAACCTAATGATAATCCTAAAGACATAAATGACACTATGGACTCTGCATATGCGGATATGCAAGAGTTTGATGGGGGCGGTATAATAACTTTAGATGCTTATAGAAGATTATTACATTCAATTGGGCAGTGGTCTAAGAGACAAGAAGCTTTATATCAAAAAATAATGCTTTCTCCTGAATCTATAATGGCTTCAGATTTAGCATATTTCCCACCACTTAAACCACAAGTATGGGCTCCTATGAATGTAGATAACATAGAATTAAAGACTTTCCATAAGTTTGCATTATTCCCTGTTCACCCTGAGCTAAGCAAAGTTGTAGGTAATGAAGCATCAGATGGTATGAAAGGCGTTGATATGGCTTACCTTGATATGCTAGATAATCATATAGATTACCAAGTATTTGAATCTGTTACTAAGGTAGGAGGAATAACAGACATTGATGGTAATTTTGAGTCTTTTTATATGGAAGATGGTAATGGGCTTAATATTTATAAGCCTATGGACACTAATAAAGATGGTTCTCCGTCGAGTTTACAGGAGTTTGATTTTGAGTATTTTGGCATACAAGTAGATATAGCTGCTAAAAAAAATAGAACCACTACTATGGGTACACAGACTAATTCATTAATGCCTGTTAATATTTTCTCTGAGGGTGAAGTATCTGAAGAATACAGTGGAGAGTTTATTCCAGGTCAATCTTGGGAGCAAGCTATTGAGATGTACCATCAACTACATAATTCTATTATTGGTAAAGATATAACAAAGCTTATTAATAAATTAGGGTTGGTTGAAACTGATGAAGGATTTACATTTGAAAATGGAGATGCTTCTATACTAAGAGAAACTCTTTTAGAAGAATTAGGTAAGAGAGATATGGCAGAGCATATTAAAAGAGGTATCACACTTTTATTTAACTCTGATAATAAACACATAAATCAAGTTTACGACAAAACAAAGATAGAGACTATGTTATACTCTATTGCAACTAGTTCTGTTATAAAAAGGAAAATGCCCGGAACTCTAGCTGTGTTACAATCGTCTACAGGATTTGAAGTAGGATCTAGAGCTTTAAAGCAAGGAGAGTATGAACGTATGCTTCCTGGACAGTCTCTTCAAAAGCTTAAGTTTTACAGAAAACCTACAGGAAAAGCCGGGGAAACTACTCTTAGGATGCAGGTATATTTACCACACTTCTTTAAAGAATTTTTAGGAGAGGGCCTTACTATAACTAGTGAAGGTATATTTAATGCAAATGGTTTTAAGGTAGGAGAATCTGAATTATTAGAAGTTATAGGATTTAGAATACCTACTGAGGGTCTTAATTCAATTGATGCTATAGAGATTGTAGGATTTTTACCTGAGACCGCTGGAGACGCTGTTATAGTCCCAACTGAAATGGTTGGAAAAGCCGGGGCCGATTATGATATTGATAAAATGACTATATATGTTCCTAATTATAAAGTAGAGAAAGGTTTAATAAAAAAAATCTCAGCTAATTACAAGCTTACTGATGAAGATGCAGCTAAAAGGTTAGAAACTATGAGAACATCAGAGTTTTCTTCTTACATATCTACATTAAAAGATTTAGTTAGAACTACTGCAGCGATTACAAACAAAGAAAGCTACTTAGAAGTGATACAAACTTATGACGATACTTTCTCTGCTATAGGAGCATTAGATGATATATTAGAATCTGCTATAGACATACCTGAATACAAAGAAGCAGTTGAAAATATAAGAGAGTTAAATAAAGATAAGAAAAAAAATAAAGCTGCTCTTAAAGAAGCTAGAAATAAACTGGCATCTATAATAATACATGACGAAAGGCTTGATGAGGCGGGAGGTACTAAACCTAAGTTAATAGAAGCTATAAAACAATTAAGAGAGCAGATAAAAGAAATAGATGCAAACTTATTACCTTTATTTTCTACATTATCTATTACAGATCAGAATACTAAGGCTGCCTTACAAAATGAGTTGCAAGATCTAATGAGTGATATTTTACTACATCCTGTATCTTTTGCTCAGCTTATGAATCCAGTAGGTGCGGGTGTATTAAAAGGGTTAGCAGAGAATATTTCAGATATACGAGCAGTTAAACAAGGCACAGCTTTAGAAGAAGATGTAATAGATACCCTAAGCATTGGTAATATAGTAAAACTTACATATAGAATGCAATCTGGACTAGGAGGTACAGGTATTGTAGCTGTAAATTCTACACATCATGCAAAAGCACAGAGAGCTGGATTATCTGTAAATCCTGACTATTTCTCTGAAGAGCATGGTAATGTTAGATTTAATTTTCCAGGATTATCTGAGTCAGAACTTGTATCTATGTCTAGATCTAAAGATATACTAGGTAAAAGATATATTAGTGAGTCTCTTGGTATGTATATAACCGGATATGTGGATGTAACTAAAGATGACTTTGTATTTGATATAAATGCTGGTAGTGAATTAGCTCCTGTTCATATGTTATTATTAAGAGCAGGTGTTCCTTTAGAGACTGTTGCATTATTTATGTCTCAGCCTTCTATAGATGAGTATGTTAAACAAAAATCAGAAAATCAAGCTTCTCATTTGATGGCAAGTTCTGGGTTTAAAAGTAATATATCTATAATTAGTGATATTTATAAAAAATTAGGATCTGTACCACAAATAGAACTAGCTTTGGAAGATAATTTACTAGAAGATATGATTGGAATGAGTATGGACTCTTTCTCTCAGCCTATTAATGCTGAAAGAAAAGTAGTACAAGCTCAGATATTTGAGGACTTCTTAAGATATATGGATAATGCAAACGAAATGTTTATGCTTACTCAGTCTACAAATTATGATACGTCTAGATTAAAGAATTTTGCTGAGGTTGCATATATTAAAATGATGAATAGGGTAGTTGATGAGAACTCTTTCTTTATTAATAAGTCAAGTATGGTTACTAACGCTATAATACCTGGAGTACGATCTAATATGATAGCTTCTTATAGAAGATTATTTGATATTACACCTGGAATGTATGAAGAGTTAGACTATAAATCTAATAAAGTTATAAGTGAATTTGTAGAAGGTCTTATTTATGAGAAGATTGTAAGTGATTCTTTTATTACTAAGAATGACGCCGTGAAATCTATAGAAAAATTTGATAACTTCTTAAGTGCTTATGTATTACATACAACTAAACTAGATTATAAAACAATAAATGAAGAAACTAAGTCTCTTTTCCAAGGGCCTAAGAGTTTACCTAGAAGAATTGCCAATATGCGTAAGGACCCTAGATTTGCAAATAATTTATTAATACAAGAGTTTTACCCAGTATTACAATCTTTTGTAGATCCTACACATGTAGATTACGCAGTTGATAGTTTGAATCTTATGAACAAACGGTTGAATGTGTATGATATGAATCTTTTAGCTGATGCATTTGAAGAACTAGAGCAGTTATATCCACAAATAGCATCTGATCTTATAAAATTCAGTGTACTACAATCTGGGTATACATATAGTCCTTCTGCTTTTTTACATATACTACCTACTGATAAAGTTTTAAAATTTACTAAACCTTATTTTGATTTAGCAGATGTTAAAAATATCACAGAGTCTAAATTAGATAGGATACATAGAGAGTTTATAATGAACAGTTGGGATGACCCTTCAGTTGTTAGAACTGAAACAGTTAGAAATGCAGAACATAAAAAAGGATTCAAAGCCGGTATGATAAGTCTTCCTTATAGTAATCAATACATAGTTTTAACTCAATTTAAAGAGAAAGTAAAAGCGGGTATTAAAAGTACAGATATATTCGAAAAGAAATTATTTGAAAAACAATTTATTGATGGTAAGCATATGTTTGTGGAAATACCAAAAAGAGGAATTAAAGGTAAATTACTAGAAATAAACGCTTCTACGACAGTTATAAACGCTAATTCTAAAAAAGCATCTGTAGAACAGTTAAAATTAAATGACTACACAGTTTCTAGGATAGCCTCTAGTGAAGGAAGTACTTTTATAGCTTATAACAGAGATGGATTAGGAGGTAGAGACTATGTTCTATCTAATAATGCGCACGTCAAGTTTATATCTATTGGATCATTTAGCAAAAAGAAATTTTTAGCAGACTCTAAAATAAGAGAAATGTTTGGAATAGAATCTAAAGGTGTACAAGCTCTAGAAGATTTAGCTAAACTAGTAGGGTTTAAAACATTTGCGAGTTTCAATAAACTTACTAACTTTGCATCTAAGAATAATAGATTTTATGAAATATCTACTATAGAAGCTGGTTATTCAGCATTAGAAGATGAGTCTATAGAAGAAGCTAACTCTTTTGAATTTGAAGAGCAAGGAGCAAACACTTTAGAATCTATACTTATTAATAAAGAATCTTTAGACAGAGAAGTTCAAGAAGTAAAGGATCAAAATAAATGTAAAACTAAATAAATATGTGTAGAATACTATATAACAAAAAAGGATCTATAATTGGTGCGCAGGCATTAAATGGTAAACCTTCTAAACTATTTACAGATCTTAAGAATACAGAGAGAACTATTAAAGAAGTAGAAACATCATATCTAAGAGCTTTTACTCCTGAGTTTGAGTCTTCTCCTAACAGTATATTAGAATCTGTTGATTTAAATGGTGAGCCTACACTGCATGCTATAAACACTTTTGAAATGCTTTTGAGAGAAGTATCAGTTTCTCCTGCAGTAGAACAAATAGAGGAAATAGAAAAAGAAGAAGAAGATACTGTACAAGATTTAACTAAGTTGGATCAAAAAATGAACGGGTTCTTAAAAATGATAGGAGTAGATTTAAGGCTTGTAGATGAAATAGAGGATAATCCAGATGTAATAGCAAGAGCAAATATTGCAAGAGCTATTATTGAAGTAGTTAAGGATTCTAAAAAGGTTGATACATTAACTGAGGAATCTGCACATATGTTAGTAGACATTCTAGAAGCACTTAGTAAGTCTTCTAAAGCATCTCCAGAATTAAAGTCTTTATATAGAGACTTAGTAAGAAAAACCAAATCTTCTGAGGAGTATAGAAAAATGACTGACTCTAGACATCCATCATACGATTCTACATATTTTGATAAATACTCTGAACAATATGAAGGAGAGCAGCTAGACAATCTTTTACTTAAAGAGTCTATGGTTAAAAACATAGTAACACATATACTAAGAAGAGAAGAGGGGGGAGCATTAGAAAGTACGAAAGCTGATATTTCTTTTTGGGAAAAGGCATTAAATTCATTTTTTGAGCTTTGGAATAAAATAGTAAGAAGTATGTATTCTTTAGATCCTTACACTAGAGCTGCAGATATAATGTTTAATGAAGAGTATGCAGAAGCACTTAAAATAACAAGGGAGATAAAAACTGCTATGAAGGACACCGATGCAGCTGGTGTAAGTTTTGAAGATACTTTTATGTTTCAGTTAGAAGAGGATGTATCTAAACATGCAAATACTCTAGATAAACTTAAAGAGACTAGAGAGTCTTTTGAGTCTAAAAGAGTATTAGCTGAAAAATACGGTATAAAACAAAAATGGATAGTTGAACCAGGAGAAGATAGTGTTGAAAGGTATGTAGGTTTACCTGGTACTAAGTATGAAGGAACGGTTGTTAAAGGAAGAGTATCAGATGAAGTTAAGAAATATTTTTATAAAAAACAATCTAGATACAAACAAATAGAGACACAAGAGGAAAGAGACATTAAAGATTCTGTAGCTAAGATTAGAATGGAGACCGGAACTGCAGGACATTTAACTATTCAAGAAATTATAGAGCATCATACATTATCTAAAAAAGATGGAGGATTATCTGCTATACAAAAAAGATCTCCTTTTGATGTTAAGCAATTTGATATTATAAGTAAAGAAGTAGGTAAGATATTAAAGGCAGCTCAAGCTGTTCAGACTAAGATAAATAAAGACGGAAAGTTTACTATTATAGCAGAGCAATTAGTACACAACCCTGATAAGAAGTATGCAGGTACTATAGATTTACTTGTAGTATATAGTGATAATACTGCGGATATATATGATTGGAAATTTGTATCTCCAGCTATGAAGAGAGGCGATAGAGGATATGTAGAAAAAACTAGTAAAGGATTTAACTTAGTTGAAGACCCGTTTTTAGTTAAAATGGATACATATCATATACAATTATCAGCATACAAAAAAACGTTACTTGATCATTATGGTATAACTCAAGTTAGAAAGTCTAGAATTGTTCCTATTCATATTAGATATAAATATGATAAGAATAAAAAAATGATAACTGCTAAAGTAGATACTATTCAAATGGGATCTGATATGAGTGTATATTTAGAACAGATACCTGTAGCAGATGAGATGACAGATTATGACTCTTTAAATAAAGTTCTTAAAACGCAGATTTACAGAAGAGAGAATATAAAGAGAAAAATGCAAGATTCTAAAGGGGCTGAAAGAGATACTTTAAATGATAGGCTTAAAGTTATTAATATGGCTATTAGAAAGTTACAAGTAAAACAAGATCTAGGGTATGTACTTACCGAGGCTAATAAGGCATTAAAAAAAGCAGAGAAAAAAGTCAGTATAGATGAAAGGCGTAAAGCAGATGGTAGCATTAATCCTGACTATCTAAGTAATAGAGAACTTTTAGATTTATATGAGGATTTAAAATTTTATGAGACACTATTAAAATTAGAAGAATTTAAAGAAGATAAAGAATTTAATAAAAAGATTTTCGAGATTAAAAAAGCGGTTGGCCCTATTATTAACTCAATGGCTACTACAATAGAACAAAAATTAGTACAAAGAGGTGAAGAAGTTGCAGCGAACCAGGGAGTAAGAGGATTAAGAACTTTTAATACTCAAATAGGATTTGGTACATCTAATCTGGTAAGTTTATCTAAACAGTCTAATCCATTTATGAGAACTTTATGGGAGACTATGGATAGTGTTAGGATTCTTAAAAATAGATCTACTAAAGCTCTAGCAGAGGAGATATACGATAAACAAGAAGCTATACTTGCTTGGGGAGAAAATAACGGGTATTCAGGAGTTAAGGTCTACGATAAAATACTAAACGAAGAAACAGGTACTTTATGGGCTAAGTACAGTGCAGAGTTTTGGTCTTTAAGAAAAAAAGCTTTAGAGTCTGACGATCATAAGTGGATGCAAGCTAACTATGAAATAGATGAAGATTATTATAAAAAAGAATTTGCTAAGTGGAGAAAAAATGCATACACAAGAGTAGAAAAAACATATGAAAAATCTGAGTGGACAAAACAAAAACTTTTATGGGATAAAAAGTATGATGTTAAAAATCATTTTAAAACTGCATCTATAAATAATGGTGGAATATACTTTTTAAAAGTTAAAGAAGAGTCTACTCAAAAATACATGACTTCTGAGTATAGAGAAATACAAAGCACACCAGAACTAAAAGATTTTTATGATTTTCATATACAGAAAGTTAGAGAGTTTTCAGATATGTTTGGTATGAAGTTATCTAGAGGGTTCACAGCTAATGTGCATGCAGATATGTTAGATGTGTTAGTCCAAAAAGGATTTAACATGAATAATATAACTGAGGCTTTCTTTGATAACCTTCAGATTAGAGAACATGATGTAAGTTTAGGTAAGATAGATCCTAATACAGGTGAGACTATTAGAACTATACCTAAAATGTATATAGCACAATTAGTAGACTCTATAGGAAATAAAGATTCAAGTTTAAAATCTAAAGATTTAGGTAAAAGTTTATTTTTACTGGGTAAAGCTGCAATGGAATATCAGTATAATACTGAAGTAGTAGATGATATAATGTTATTGGAAACTCTTTTAACAGATAATCTAGTTACTGAAATACCAAGAGGAAATACATCTAAAATATTAAGAGATGTTAATGGTAAAGTGCAGGAAGTTATGAAGAACAGTAATTCTGAGATGTTTTCTGATTTCGTTAATATGTATTTATATGGACAATCTTTAAAAACTAAAGATAGAAGTAAAAATATTTTTGGAAGGGATATAAGTGTTAATAAAACTTTACTGGGTCTAAAACAGTATCATTCTACTTCTATGTTAGCATTAAAAGCCCCGGTAGCATTAGGTGCTTTAGGTGCAGGTATGATAAGTTTACAACTACAAGCAGCTAAAGGTATTTTTATAACTAAAGCGAATTTATTAGCAGCTCAAAAATCTTTAGTATCAGCAGATCCTAAAATGAGGGCATTAGTAGAACATTTAGATGTATACCAAGATGATAAGTTTGGTATTGTAGGTAATAAGTTATCTGCAAACTATAAAAGTAAACATTTAACAGGAGAGAATTGGTTTATAATGTTAATGTCTGCAGATCGAGCTATAGACGCAGTAGCTTCGGCTGCTATGGCTATGAATTATGGTATAGATGAGAATGGGAAAGTAAAAAGACTTGCAGAGTTACCAGAAGGTACTAAATCTATATGGGAGACTATGCAGTTTGAAGAAAATCCTAAATGGAAAAGACATGCAGCCATAGACAGGTATACAACTAAGATTGAAGGTTTAGATGATAAAGGTTTTAGAAGTATTAGAAATAAAATTAGAGCAGTATCCGATAAAGTTAAAGGAACATTGTCTGATGATGATAAAATGAGAATTAACTCAATATTGGGTGGTAGATTATTATTACATTATAAGTCTTGGTTACCAGGGATTGCTATGGAAAGGTTTGGAAGAACTAGGTATAATTATATATTAGAGCATTTTGATGAAGGAACTCATAATACTTTTTGGAGTAATTTTGGGGCTGACATCTCTCCTGAACAAGCTTTAGATCAAGAAGTTCATATGCATAATTATCTAGGCGCAATTGGTGGAGATCTATTACGTGTTGCAACAGATGTGGTTACATTTGGAATGTCTAACAGTTTTAAAATAAAAGAAGGTAAAGCTAAACTTGAATTCGAAAAGTTTATACTAGAACAAGAGGGTAATCCTGAGTTTGAATACGAGACAGAAGCAGAAAAAGAAGAGTTATTTGAAAAGTTTATAGACTTGAAAAGAGCTAATATGAGAGCTGCAGTAGGAGAAATAAGAGCCGTGGCTTTACTTATGATGATTATCATGATGATGGGAGGTGATTGGGATGATGACGGTAAGGTTGATATTAGACAAACTTGGATTGGACGTAAATTATATGCAGTTACAAATAGAATATACAGAGAAACAGCAGTTATTATAGATCCTAGAGAATTTATGAA
>Ga0209830_10000986_pt1 | contig 26561 bp, 14 predicted proteins | sample ArcticOcean_MG_C_12_FD_187439 | JGI IMG/M metagenome (GOLD analysis project Ga0209830, IMG submission 187439) | Marine microbial communities from western Arctic Ocean - ArcticOcean_MG_CB8_130 (SPAdes) (version 2) | ecosystem: Environmental > Aquatic > Marine > Oceanic | place: Arctic Ocean...
AGGAGAAAATCGAGGAAATGGCAATAAAGGAGGAAGAAGAGTGGTCAAAGATGGAGAAAGAACTCGAGCGCTCGAAGATTGAAAGAGAAAGAATACAAGAAGATTTGGACAAAGAACGATTACGCACGCGCGAGCTTAAAGACGAACTAAGACATGGTGAATCGAATGATTTCGAACTCATTAAAGCTACGCGTTTGGCGAAGCAGTTGGAGAAGAATCTCCAGGAAGCGTTAGAGCATGTAGGTGCATTAACAAATTCAAACGCTAAATTAACGAAAGATCTCAAAAAATCTGATACTACAAAAGCGAACGTTGAAGAAGAGCTCGAGGAGAAAACGGCTCATTTAAAAGCCTTGGATGCAGAGAACAAGAAACTGAAAAAGCTTTATGAAGAACAAAGCCCGGCTCTCGAAACGGAGAAAGTGAAAAATGACAAACTCGTGAAAGAATTAGCAAAAAAAGAGCAAGAAAATTCTAAACTCCAACTCGAACTCGACGCTAAATGCAAAGAATTAACTGAACAAGCAAAATTTGTAAAAGAGCAACAGAAATTCGTGCAAGATTTGCAAAAAGATGTTCAAGAAAAGCAAGAAGAATTACATAAATCAGAAACGCAAATTGAAAAACTCGCAGCGGAGAATGTTAAAAAGCAAAAGCAAGCCGGGACTGAATTCGAAAAAGAAATTAATCGCCGTGAAATTGAAGTCGAAAAAAGAGAGAAGCAAAGTGAAAAACTTCAAGCGCGTTTGAACGAAGTAGAAGAAAAGTATAAAAACGCGCTTAACGATATCGCTGGAAACGAACGCGAGTTTATTGCAAAGGAGAAAGCGATGAAGGAGGAAGTTATGAAGAAAGAAAAAGAATCGTTGCAAACAACAAAGATAGTGGAAAAAGAGTTAGAAGATGCGAAGAAGACTTTAGCTATGAAAGAAAAAGAGCTCGATGGATTGGAGAAAAGCGCGGAAAAAGACATTTTGAAGAAACAAGCCGATATGGAGAAGTCGCTCAACGAGAAATTTGCAAAGAAAGAAAAAGAATCGTTGCAAACGACAAAGATAGTGGAAAAAGAGTTGGAAGATGCGAAGAAGGTGATAATAGCGCGAGAAAAAGAGCTCGAGTCGAAGTTTGACAAGAACGCAAAAGAGCTCGCGAACGAATTAGCTTTGAAGGAAACAGAGCTCAACGAGAAGGAGTCAAATATGGTAAAACAATTTGCGAGAAAAGAAAAAGAATTAGAGACGAAGGAAAAGATTATGGTGAAAGAGTTTGCGAAAAAACAAGCCGAACTAGAGGAACGCATGGAATATGCAGAAGAGCAGCGCATGCAAGAGCGCGTGGAAAAAGAGTCTGAGCTTGACGCAATGAAGAAAGATCTCACGCGAGAATTGGCATCAAAAAAGAAAGAGCATGATGAAAAGTTAGCTCCACAAGAAAAAGCAAGTTTACAAGTGGCTGCAAAAAAAGATCGTGAAATTCGTGAAAAGGAGAAAGAGGCTAAAAGAAAGTTGGAAATTAAAGAGAAGGAAGGGACTGAAAAATTAGCTGCGCAAGAAAAAGAAGCACAGGCTAAGAATCTCGCGCTGATTGCTAAAGAAAAAGAGCTCGCGAAAGAAAAATCAAAACTTGACAAGAAGAGTTCGGCTGCGGCGACAACGTCACCATCCTTTTCGATTTCAGCGCTCTTAAAGTCTCCTTTAAAAACGAAGTCTCCAGCGATTGATATAAAAAAACAAACGCCTGCGGTGACCCCGGCAGTTGTTGTTAAAGCTGAAATAACCGCGACGACGGCGACGACGACTAAACAAACACCCGCGAAAACGGAGAATAACGATGTTATTGTTGATGCAAATCAAGCAGATATCAAGAATAGTGCCGGTGGATCGAGTTTTATTTTACAGAGCGTTAGGAAAATTGCCGGCCAAGGCGCACATATTGCGCACTCGTTTTTGAAGCCTTTAGTTGGAGGTTCTACTGAAGAGTTTTCTCCGTTGGATACTAACGAAAAATCGCCTCCAAAGGAAAAAAGTGCGAAAAAGTCAATGCCGAAAAGCAGTATTGCCGCCGTCGTTGAAGAGTCTAATGATCTTACGAGAAAGTTCAACGCTCAAAAATCGCCGCTTTCCAGTAGAGCAATTTTGGCCTTGGCAGATTTCAACGCACCTCCTTCAGACTTAGAAAATAAGGAGGAGGGAGCGACGACGATTGATGAACTGGAGCCGACTACATTGAAAAAGAGAAAAGCACTTCCAGTTCCAACGATGAGTGATGGACCTTCTACGAGTAACAAAGCAAAGCGCAAGTCGTTTATTTGGACCAAAACCTCTTCTGATAATGAGAAAACAATTGCAAAGACGGTTCACGATGCTCTTCTACAACCAACAGAGACGACAGAAACGCCTGAACCGCCGAAAGAGACAGTTACGACGACTGAAGTTGTTGCCGATGAAAAGAAGAAGCGTGGTCGTAGACCACTACCAGCAGCAGCAGCAGCAGCAGCAGCATCGACGAAGTCAATACCAGTGAAAAAGACCACGACAACGAAAAAGTCGACGGTAAAGAGTACTCCAGTCATCGCCGCTATTTCGACGAGGCGTAGTACTAGAAGCAAAAAATAAAGCAGGAGGAAACTCGTGCGCGCGGCGGTTTGTCATAATAATACAATATAGTACAGCTACATAGCACATATAAAACTTACTTCCTCCCATTATTCCCTCCTCTTGATGATGATGTTTTTTTACGGCCGGCCAAATTTTCAGCCCCGAGAGCAATCTTAACTGCTTCTGCTAAAGAGTTACATTTTATAATCTCCATCCCTTGCTTTTTACCAGCTTCTTCATTCGCTCCAGTAAATGGCATCAAAACTCGCTTAAATCCCATCGTAGCAGCTTCTGCGATACGTCTTTCAGCTTGCATGACCGGGCGCAGCTCTCCTCCTAAACCTACTTCTCCAAAGAAACACATATCCGACGGTAAAGGACGTTCTAAAAAGCTTGATGCAATTGCCATCGCGACTGCGACATCGGTCGAAGGATCATCTAGCTTTAAGCCACCGACGACGTTTACAAAAATATCGTTGCGTTGAATTCTTCTCCCTAAAACGAATTTCGCGAGTACGGCTAGAAGCAATTGCATGCGCTCAAACTTTAAACCAACCGCAGTGCGTACTGCCGGCGCTATTTGCATTCCTGCATTCATACTATTTTCGTCATCTTCGTAACTAGCCATTCTGTCGTTGCACAGGGCCTGAATTTCTAACATGAACGGGCGCGATCCTTGTAAAGTGACAGTCGGTGCAGCCGAAACGTCTTCCGAAATTATGCGCTCGCCTAAGAAGAGAGCAGAGGGAGAAGGCACTGGAACTAAACCAACATCGGCCATCTGAAAAACACCAACTTCATCCGTACTACCGTACCGATTTTTGTGTCCACGCAAAATTCGAATAGCGCGATCGGCATCACCTTCTAAGTATAATACGACATCTACTATATGTTCAAGAACCCTTGGACCAGCAATATCTCCAGATTTTGTTACGTGGCCGACGATGAAAACTGGCATGCCGGATGTTTTTGCTGCGTGCAATAACGCGGTTGTGCACTCTCTCACTTGGCTTACCGATCCAGGACTTCCGGTAGCGTCTTCCAAAAATACAGTTTGAATTGAATCGACAATCAAAGCAGATGGTTCTAAGCGATTGACTGCATCCAAAATGTTTTCTAAACGCGTTGCGGAATATAAATATACCCCGTCCTGATTTATGCCCATTCTTTCAGCTCTCGAAGCGACTTGTTCAACGGATTCTTCGCCACTTGCATATAACACGCCACCACTAGACAAAAAAGATTCTTCTCCGTTTGCTGTTGAAGTTTTACTTGTCGTCATCATCGCTTCTTTACCGAGAAGTCCTGCGAGCTGCAATAAAATTGTCGATTTCCCAACGCCAGGATCGCCTCCGACTAAAACTAAACCGCCTGGAACAACGCCCCCACCTAATACGCGCTCAATTTCGTGTCCTAACGTTCCTGGTAAAGATACCCGTCTCATATTTTTTGCATTTTTTGCCTCCGGTCTTAACACCTCTTTCAACGATCTCGGTTGGTTCGATTCAGATACCCAACCGACTTTATTAGAAATATCGTTCGATGTTGATGGTCTCGTTTGCCTCTTGAATATTGAATCGTTCACTATGTTGTTGTTGCTAGATATTTTCTCAGCCGCTTGCGCTCCAGCACCGCCGCCAGATTTTCCTTTGTTTCCCCCAGACGACGAGTTCGATATCGGTTCCCTGAACACTTTCATCGTATCCCAAGCCTTACAGCTCGGACATTGGCCGTACCACTGCGCGTAATCTTCTCCACAGTCTTGACATAAATATCTCGTTTTCGTTTTCTGTCCCCCTGAACTCGATGACGATGCCGCTCGACAACTTATCATATTATTCGTTTGACGACTGCGAGTGTTGTTGTTGTCACAGACGAAGAAGCGAGTTGTTGTTGATATTATTTTAAGTCCTCTCCGTGACGATGTCGCAAAAAGTTTACTGCTACTATTAAGTCGTTGTTGTTTGAAAATGAAACGACTCAGACGATGATGGTTGTTCTGTTTAGTGTTTATTTGCATCGCTGCTCTTTGATACAAAGTCATCATATTTATCATCATCATCATCACTAGTATTACTATTATATTAATAAGCGCGTCGCGTGGAGTGTAGTCTGTGCAGCAGTCGACAGTGAAATTACTCTCTGAATTACTGAATTACTGATGCTATTAAAATACGACGAGCGTATGCGATCGGCTATTAGGCTTTCTCTACAAACTCTCTCTCTCTCTCTCTCTCTCTTCGAAACCGAGAAAGACACACAGACACAAACAAATAAACACAAACAAATAGCACATCTTCTTATCTTACCATCCGTACGTTTGCGGCCATTTCGGCTTTTGGTCGCTCATTAAAACCTTTGGAAATTTGAACATAGTCCTCGCGCGCTCTTTTTCCTCGCGAGCGTATTTCTGCCTATACGTATCGATCATCCACTCAACTTCTCGGATCTCTTCGTGTTTCGAATCGATAGAAATTGCCGTTTCCAAATCGCGCTTCGCTTCTGCAAAGTTTCCTCTGTACACGTGTGCTCTCGCGCGTCTCGTATATAACTTGAAGTTTCTCACTTGATCTGGCCAAGCCAGTTCGGCTTCGTCCAAATTTTTAATCGCGGCTCCGTAATCTTTCATACCGACGCATGCCGACGCGATGTTCATTAAACAAAACGTCTTGTTCTGGTTAATTTCGTATTGTCCCATCCTTTGATCCGAAGCTTTTACGAGATTCATAATACTTAAAGCTTGTCCGTATTTTAAGAGAGCCTCTTCGAAATTTTTCTTCACGTAAAGTAAATTTCCTTCGTGCCGGAGCGTGCACTGCTCGTTCAAAGCGCCGACTAAATCTTTCTGTTCGACGTTAATTTTGCGATTCACTCTCGCATCAAATTTTTCGTGACCTTCGTTCTCTGGCTGTTGCAAGTATTTGATCATGCGATGTTCCAACTCGTCTTCTTCGACGTGACCGTTATCGACGAGTTCTTTCGCTCTTTGGAGCATTTCGATCACGCGTGGGTTCTTCGCCCACTTTCCGAAATCGCCTTGTTCGTCGTTGCAAAACGTTTGAATGATTCTTCTAAGGAATTTATTTTCCATAAAAGGCGCAATGTTTTGCTGCGCTTCGTAATCAGATTCCAAGACTTTGTCTCGAAACGCGCACGCTTCGACTCTATGCCCAACGCGTTCTGCTCTCCTAATTTCTTTCCTTTGATGTTCTTGAACAGTAGCTCTGTTCTCTGGTTGTTGACAGAACTGTTTAAACGACGCAGCGAACTGGTCCTCGTTACCACCTCCTTGGCCACCACCACTGCCTGGATTGCCCATTAAACCGTCCATTTTATTATTCTTATTATTCTTATTCTTATTCTTATAGATTTATTTTGTGCGTTGTTTTGTTCAGATCTCGTTTTATAAAATGAATATATAATGAAGATCGCGATGTGTGTTCTATTCGTTCTCTATCGTGCTCGCTCGAAATTCCGTAATACGCGAGAGTATTATTTTTTATATGAACCTCAAAGACGACCACGAGTATGTTTATTTGTCCTCGTCTTACGTATATACTCTTCTTCTTGATTATTATTATGAGAGGAAGTATGCTAGTGTAAAGTGTGGTCAATGAGAGAGATTTTTGTGTAAAGTGATTTTGGAGCGTTACTTTTTTTTTTTAAAGGTCACTGCTGCGTGATTGACACAGAAGACACACCGGTCAGCAAAACCTTAATAATACACGTAATAATAAGAATAACATAGAAATAATTAAATATGTTCGCTGTTACTAATGCCTCTATTGTATTGTTAAGAAATAATAATAATAATAACAATAAATTAAACGGTCGTAAAACTACTACTGCTACAACTCGTAACAGTAGTAATAACATCAATACTACTACTACTGAAGAAGAAGAAGAAGAAGATCGATTGGATAACATCATCATCATCAATAGAAAGAAGACGGCGACGAAGAGAAGAGATGTGATGAACAAATTTGCATTTGCATCGTTATCATCAGTATTATTTCTGCAAGAACAATCATTAATTGAACCCGCTTATGCTATTTTACAAGGCAACGATGAAGACGACGAAGCGTTCCTTGCAAAAGCAAAGTCGAACAGGAATCAGAAACTGCAACAAGAGCGAGAGAAACAAGTGAAATACGCTGGAGAGAAACTCGGGAGATCGACCGGTGATGTTGCAGCTTTACAACTCGCGGTTTTGAAAATCTCTAAAGCTGGAAGTTTAATAGATCAAGATTTAATTTATGGTGCCGCAGCTGAGTTAGAAACCGGGAACTGGGAGAAAGAGCTAACGAAATCGGCGTTTGGGACCGACGCTTTGACTTCTGCGTTAGCTTCGTTGAAGAAGGAGTGCTCTGATGGCAACGCGAGTGGGGCGAAAAAGGCGTACGTTTCCGTTGCAAATGCTTTGAAACAGACGGCAAAAGCTTCAGATGTCGCCTCTCAATTGAAATTCCTTTAATATATATATATATATATATGTGTGTGATAAATATAACAGCAGTACTCGTAAATCTTTCTTTTTTCTCAACGCTCTGGCGTCAATTATTATCGTTAAAAAGGATCAGACGTGAAGAACTCGTTCGCCTCTTTCGCCTTGACAAACTTCACTAGAGAGGAATATTTACCCATCAAAGGTTTAATAATAGCCCAAACTGGTTTGAAAACGAACGGCGCGTCAACGAGCAATACTTGCGAAATCCGTTTTGGATAATAATCGAATATGCAAGAGATGAAAAATTTCGTAAAGTCTATATCCGCGTTCTTCATCGAAAAGCCTCTCAAATCGTATACGCACATTACAGTTTCTTGCTCGAAACCTTCTGCTTTAAGTTCTGCTAATCCTTCGTCCAATAGTTTAACGCATAATTTCTGCGTGTCTTCCAATACCCTTGTCCCGACGTCGTGTTTTATTAAAGTCACTAGAACGACCGGTCTTCCTAAGATATCTCTTTCATCCATGAGCACTGCTTTCCCTGTTTTAGCTTCTTCGACGACTGACTGTGCGTTCAATGCTTCTATTGAGAAGTTTCCATCGCGCCAATTTTGATATTTCAATATTTTCTTCAAAGCCTGTTCCTCGTCCAACTTCCTATCGCGAACGAACCAGTCGATTATTGAGTCATCGACTGTCGCGAGCTCTTCAGTGTTTTTTGATTTTAACTCCTCTCGAACTTTTAAGACTTCATCTTTGTTGAACACGGCTAAGACTAATCCTGATTCTTTAGCCCTTTCTATCGATTCTTTACTTGCATTGATATTAGTAGCACTACTACTACTAAAGTTATTTATTATTAAACTTCGTGATGATGATTTTCTTACAGTTGTTGTTTTTGTCGTTGTGTTCTTCTTGGTAATAGTTCTACAATTGCTAAAGCTGAGTAATTTGTTCTTAAAAGATCGTTCAGAACTTACTGAGACAATCGAAGATATCATCATTTTATATAAAAATATATATATTTTAATATACTCCTATTGGCAATCAATTTAATAATAATAATAATAATAATAATAAATACGAATGCGTTACTTTGTTTTTGAATTATTGTAAAGAAGAGATTTCAGTGATAATAATTTACAGCACTGCCATCATCAGACTGATGCTGACATGGCTGATTGCTGATTTAATGAAAAATGAAAAATACACATACCCGCCTACCGTAATACGTTGCTATCACTAATAGAACTAACTATTTATCCAGCGGTCAACTTCTTCATCATCCTCTTCATCTTCATCATCCTCTACTTCATCATCATCGTCGTCATCATCGCTATTGCTGCTATTACTATTGCTACATTCATAGTCATTACCGGCATCGTCATCATCGTCATCAGTATTTGAGTTCGTACGTTTTATGAGAGAGAAATCTAGTCTTGGAACTGCGTAACCGGGCGACATTTTTCTAGGCGTCAAAGTTCGACCCCAACTGATTTCTTCAACGGGAAGCCCGTAATATTGTGAAGACTTTGGTAGAGGTGTCCATTTATCGCAATCGTCATCATCACTTTGCGACTGTACGGCTTCGTCGTTAAATCTTCCGGCTATATCTTTCAACTCGTATGGAACTATTTCTCCTCGAAATACGCGCGCGATAATTTTGCCCAGCTGTATGACATCAGCTTTCAAATCTTTACCTTCGTTTTTTGCATTAATACACTCACGTTTTATGTTCGATCGTTCAAGTTTCTCTATTCGTAAACTATCCTCGAGTTTTCCTATCGTTTCTTTCGTCACCGCGCAATATGAGCACTTTTCTTCTGCCGTATCATTTTTTTTGCTCTCTTCGTCATGATCATGATCATCATCTACATCGTTTTGTCGTGTATTTATGAAAACGTTGTGAATGATTTCAAGTCGTCCTCGAAAAAGGTTTGATTTCCGAGCAATATCACTCAAAGCCTCGGCGCATATCGTTCTTTTCCTTCGCGCCGATTTCGTTTGTTCGATTTTCTCCTTTAACGATTGTTCTATTTCAGGTTCACTCGTCGCTATCGTTTGTTGTCGTTGCTTTTGGGTCACTATCGCTCCTCCCGATTGAGTATTTTGACGTCCGAATACTGTCGATGTCGATGTCGTTGTTATTGCCGATACCTTCTTCAACAAACTCACTGACACCAACGAAGGCGTTTTTGTTCTTCGTTCTAGTTGTTTTTTTTGTTGCGCGCTCGTTGTTGTGAGCGAAGAAGAACTTGTATTGTTGTTGTTATGCCTCGCTGGTTCTCTCGGCTTTAGTTTTGGAGCTATCGGTGGCGCCGTTTGTCTTCCATTAGTATTTCTCTTTTGTTGTTGTACATTTATTGCTCGTTGTTGTTGTTGTTGTTGCGTTCTTGCTATCGCTGCGTTTGACGAAGTAGTCGTAGCAGTGGTCGTAGAGAGAACCACTGGTCGTTTCTGCAAATATCGACTTTGTTGCGTTATCGTAGGTAAAGTAGACTGCGCGCGTTGACGCTGTATATTAACCGCACTATTATTTTGACTACTACTCATCTTCTTCGCGTTATTCGTCGTCGTCGTCATTAATAACGAGTTTATCCTACTGACTCTCTTCTCTGTAGTCGTACGATCAGCGAAGCCAGGACAACTCGATTTGCTTTGACTTTTCCCGTCGTCGTCGTTCTCGTCGTCTCTTTTTATTTGTTTATTAGGTATTAGTGCTGCTATAGTACTACTATTAAGCGCTTTCGCGTTTGAAGGAGATGAACCGAATCGTGCGTGCGTTGCATCGTTCAACGTCGTTTGCTTTTGTGCTCGACTCTTCCTCGTTCGCTGAGGAGCGAAACCGAACATAAAATATTTTCGTCTGTCTACTACTGCGTTGTTTCGTGTTTAAATATTTAGTTGTCTGCCGTGTTCCTGCTGTATTTGCAATATTAAATTTTGTCCTACTAGCTTATTATCTCTACTACATACTCGTATTGCAATAATTTCAGTGCTCTGCTCATCACGATGATAAATATGTAAATTTTCGATACGAGTGACTCACATTGAAATAGTCACATTAGACAACGCACTGATTGCGCGTTTATTATATATATATATATATATTAATATATATATATACAAATTAAATGATGATGGCAACGACGCGAACGACACGAGCGTGTGCGAATGTATTATCGACGATTCGTGATGAACACGTGATGAAGAACGGGATCAGAAAATGCTCGTCATACTATTATCGTACTACTAATTTTGAAAGAAGAAGAACGAAGATGATGATGATGATGATGACGATTGTTTCATCGACAACATCATCATCGACATCGGATAAGAATAATAAGAATAAGAATAATAATAATAATAATAAGAATAAGAACGATTTTCTGCAATCGCAAGGATTAAGCGCCGATACAGCGAAAGATTCGATCCAGAAATTCGCGAACGATAATAATTGGTTACCCGAAGTTGTAAATTCGAGAATATGCATGGTCGGTCTTTCCTTTGGATGTCAAAAGGAAGTGAGCGAACACGTTTCTTTACTCGATCAAGTACCGACTAGCGTAGTTCAATTAGCATTACTCGTTACAGCTATTTTGTATGCATCAACTGAACCATTTAAGTTTAATCCTCAAAATGGTTACACCGCTAATCCGAAAAGTTTAGAAGGCGTAAAAGATACGCCAGGGATGTTAGTCGTCGAGAAGTGCAATTTTACGCCGAACGTGGAACTAACGCATGGACGAATTGCAATGATTGCGTTCAGCGTTATCGCACTGATCGAAGCAGTTTCTGGCAAACCTTTTTTTGGTAATTAGAATATATACTAAAAAAATCTATTTATTTATGTATATCTATGTTTAATCGTTCGACCTTTTGGCTTGTTTGATTCTTTCAAACGACGCGCCTACAGGTTCTCCAGTAGGAGTAGAATCGTCATCGTTTTCTCGCTTCTTCCCAGTTATCATGCCCCCGAATACTCCAGAAGGGACCGTTGTCTTTATAAAATCTTTGTCTCCATCGTCATCGTCATCATCATCCTCTCCTAAATCAATTTCTTCTGGATTTTTCGGAACGTCTTCTCTATCGCCGCCTACGACGTGCGATTTTACAAATCCAGCTATTGGCGCCGCGTTACGATTTTCCAATTCTTCCCTCTCTAATTGTTTCATCAAATCTTCTTCTTCAAATCCATCGTCTTGCGGGTTCAAAGCATTCGCTGGGACTTCAACGACGGCCATGTTAAAGTGCATTTGAGAAAATGAAGCCGCTACAGATCTCTTCACGCGCAACATATCGCGAAACGTATCCTCATTCCCGTTTTTGACTTCAAAATCGTTCCATTGGCCCCAAAACGTACCGTCCTGAGCAGGGTTCGAAAATTGACTCGCGTGAGTATACAACGCTCTCGCTCGGTCGATTTCACCTAAAGAAACTTCTAATTCAGCGTACTTGATGCAAACGATTTTCGTCGAATTATCCTCTAATTTATTCTTCTTCTTCTTCGTCGTTCCGCCTTCACCTTCATTATTGTCATCATCATCGTCAATGATGTTCTCATAAATCGATCGGACTTTACCTACACCAAAGAAATCCATCGCGCGCTTGACGTAAATATCCAAAACTTCAATCTTATCAGCAGATGAGTTGATCTTTTTCAAAGCTTGCTCGTAAATATCCATCGCTCGTTTGGAGAGACCAAATTGTTCCTCTAACTTTGCGTATTCTAAGAAAAACTCCTTGCAATTTTTCGGTGGAGCTTGCTCGCAACACTGCTCGAACAAATCTCTCGCGCGTTCGACTTTTTTATCTTGAAATCTAGTAACAAACTGCGTCAAATACGCGCGCCAAATTTCGAGAGAATGCGGAAAGTTGAACAAATTAACTCCACGCTCGTAAACGTGGAACGAATCTTCGAAAAATTTCGACTCTTGGAGCATAGCCGCGTAGTTCAAAATAATTTGCGGCGTAGCAATGCGCAAGTCGAGAATTTTTTCGTACACGACTCTCGCATTTTCAGGCGAAACTGACTCTTCCAAGTCGCAATAAAACGTCCATAACTTGATCGATTTGTGCACTTTTTCTTGCACCGGTAACGAATCGTACTCTTTCTTGGTTTGTTGTGATAAATTTTCGATTTTTTTCTGTTCTTCTTTGTGATTTATGAGCACTCTTTTCATGAGCGTCAAAGCTTGATTGAAATTTCTATGTCGCAATTCGAGTTCAGCGAATTCACACCAGATTGATGCGAGTTCATCTACACTTTTGAAGTTTGGCGATTTCGTTGCTTTTTCAAAAATAACTCTCGAATTCGCCAAATCGCCGTGCACTTCGTAAAACTTTGCAAACTCGATCCAAACTTGCGATATTGATCCAATAGAAACTTTTGCATCGACGGTTTGTATGGCTAAAGAATACGTGGACACGATTTCCTTCGAAGAATTTAAGAGCGAAATGCGCTTTAACCATTCATGAACGTTGTGCGGGTTTTGTCGCAACATTACGCTCGATAAAAGAATCGGTCGTCGCTCCATTAAGTGCTCTAAACGAGCCAAACGTAACTCAATATCGTTCGTTTCATTATCATCATCATCTCCATCATCTTCTTCGTCGTCATTTTCCATTTTGGAACTCAAAACGTTTTCTTCAAACGCGGCGTACGCGTCGAAAATGAGCGAAAAATCTCTCACCGTCATGACTGATTCCAATCCTTCTTCGTAAATATCTCTCGCTTTTTCAAACATTCCTCTGCGAATGTAATAATCGGCTAAAGATGACCATAGTTTTCCAACCTCATCAGTGAACTTTCTAATAGCCGTTCTAAGAATCGCCGATACGTTGATCTCTTCTTTCTGAAATTCGTTTTGTTTATTATTATTATTAGTGACATTTTTAGTGATCAAATCGCATAGCTCGAGCCACATTTGGTGTTTCGATTTATTCAACAACGAAACGAAGCTATCGTCGTTTACGATTTCGACCAATCGTTGACTACTTTCCATGATTCGCCCTCTGTTTTTAAGAAACGCGATGAATTCCTCGGCGTGCGTCGGTTCAAATTGAACGTATCGTCTATAGACCCTACAAGCAGTTTCTACTGGAATTTTATCCGAACTCCTTATGAATGGTAAATATACAGTGGACCAAAATTTCCCGTGTTCCGTGATATCTAACGATTGTAAAGCTCTATCGCAAACTTGCCTCGTTTTCGTGATTAAGTATTGATCTTGCCATAAACATTTGACGTAAACTTCCCAAATCTCGAAATCGTCGTGTATGTTATTAATACATCGTTCAAAGACCATATTAAGTTTATTAAAGATACTACTACTATTACTGGTGATGATCAAATCTTTTTTAAGCCATCTTAAGTACTTTAACCATAAGTTCCTAGATTTCGGATTAGCTTTGACGGCTCGTTCGTAGACGACCATTATTTTTTCATCCTCATCCTCGTCTTTACTAGTATTGGAAGTTAATAAGTAGGTTACGTACTTATCCCAAACATCTTCAACGAACGGGTTTTGTAAGCAGTTCTCTTCAAAGACTAGATCAGCGTCTGATATGTTGATATGATTTCTTTTTGAATCATCGAATGTCATTATTATTATTAATAATAATTATTACGTCTTGTTAATTATTTTATTTTACAGAGTAGTAGTAGTAGGTGCTGTGAATAAAATGTAAAGCGTGAAGAAAAAAGAGAAAGAAGAGAGAAAGCGAGAAACAGGAGATGGGGAGAATTTCATGTTCAATTTACGTAGGCCTAGGGCGAAATGAAACCGTGAAGGAGAAAGTGCCCAGTTGACGTATCAAATCCGAGCCTTTAAAAAATCATATACAGTTGATCGTAGACCAACAACCGAATGCCTCGAGCGGAATGCAAGGCCCGAGACTTATCGATCCCACGCATCGTTCATGATCGATGACATAGTGTATCAGGTAAGTACTGAAGGTAGTGTTAAGTGAAATTATTTATTTAAAATTAAATGTTTTTAGTAAAATGTTTATTAAAAAGGTAATTTTGGTACTTCTTTGATCAAAATATTTTACAATTTACGATTTTGAATACGAAAATTGTTCTTCCTACGAATCCCAGGCATCTTTGCGCTTGGGGTAATAATTATATAAGTGACCATTAGGGATATTAATTAATTGCTAGTTGAAAACAAACCAATCCGAACTCGGTTTTGATTCATTTCGAAATCGGAATTTTTGTAGTGCGCGCTATTAAATAGCGACGCATTTTCGTCATACAAAAACAATATAGGCCTAGGGCGAAAATCAATTGGAAGTGAAATGGGTGTTCGTCTTTCGATGGTGCAATCGTAAAGCCAAACGCGAATATTTTGAGCAAGCTCAAACTTATTCCCCAAGAAAAATTATATTAATCATGTAGCCGTATAAAACGACTAATTAACTGATTAAAGTTAATAGAACAGATACTACACTTGATCAAAGCTCAATGGCTTGGAAAAGTACTCTTTAAGGGCGTCATGGGCTCTTCATAAGGAAAAAAAATTTCTGAAGTATTTTTTTGATTTAGTAAGTGTTTCTTTTAGCTCTTTAACAAAGTTTTAAATTTTTGTACTCAAATAAAATATATTGATCTTGTGCAACCTCAGAAATTTACTCAGTCGTGGCTCGTCGGTATGTGATAGTCGCCTTTTACTACTATCACGCCAGGAGTCACGGCACCTAATGAGTCAATTTAATTTCTTGTCTCACCTTACCAATAAATCACATTGGTTTCTCCTCCCTACTTTTTTATCACCCTAGGCCTACCTATAAATTCGCTCGATGAACACCGCCTTTATGGAGTCTTCCACATCGCTATTGCTATGAGCCGTGTGAAAAAACTCGTTTGCTCTAATCCTTTTGTCGCTAAAAGCGTTTTCTTGCTACTATCATCATCATCATTAATAACATCTTCTTCGCGCTGAAAATATCTACACGCTTGTTCGTAAAAGGGAGAACTCGTCATCCTCCTCCTACTACTATATTCGACTATTTCATTATTAATTTCCGTCATATCAGGAGCATGATTCACGTCTTCAATAATCAACTCTCCAGAATCGACATTGACAAAGCATCGCAACATAGCACAGCCGGAAATTCCAGTAACGTTTAAAACGCGCTCGATTCGAGCTTTTACTAACGAAAGCAACATCGTCGTTTTATTCTCTTCAACAACAAGTGGATTGAACTCTTTCATACTATCCAGATATACAAACTTTTTCTTCTTTTTATTAAGTTGTTGATCGTCTTTCTCATCGGCACAAAAAACAGAACACATAGGATCCAAAGCTTTCATTTTTCCCTCCGGTCCAATACCGCCGGCGTAGATTTTCAACCAACGCGATGATGATGAATTTTTTGAAACGAATTCATATGACGCTGATGATGATGATTCATCATCATCACCGACACAAGAACAAGAACAGCATGATCCCGTTTCTACGTACGGCTCAATCACAAAGTTATTCTGGATATTGTTGATACAATTTTTCCTGCATTCGTATGCAAAAAGCTCTAAATCGTTCGCACTTTGAACGCGCTTGAAAAAGCTCTCATCAAAGAATTGACTTTTAATGAACAACTCTGAGCTGTTGAACTCTTTCGTTGACTCGACGAAGATTCGACTGGCGCGAGAAATATTAGAAGAGACGGGTTCGTCCGCCATCACCGCGAGCGCGGATTGTAATATGACTCTTTTCGGTATTCCCTTTACGCCTGGAATTTTCAGTTTTTGTAAAGCGCTGGACATGAATACTCTATCCGCCGCTCTTGTTGCCAAAGCCGCGGATGTTCCTGTAAACATAATCCCAGCGGATTGAAATATTTTCCGAAGCCTGCAATCGTTCTTAAGATTTTCGTTGTTTTCTTTAATTGAATTACTACTAGTACTGTTGTTGCTGTTGTTGTTACTGCTGTTTACCACCATCATACTTGGACAAATGAAGACTATTGCGTTTTCCTGAGGCGAGACAAAGTTTTGCGCAAACGCGCCTACGGTTGTTGTCGTCGTTGTCATCAAATTTATATTCTCTTTATCTTCGTTTATGCGCTGAAAATCGATCATTAAGTTCGGGCGCCGTCTCTCAGGCCACGTGTTTTTGTTACTCTTCTTCGCGAATATGTGCGTTTCGGCTTCTTGCGAAGAGTTTGCGTAAACGCATTGGTAAAAATCGTTGACGTTTTTCAATATCCACACAGGCGTAGAACGTTCGAGATTACTACTACTACTACTACTTATATTACTTTGTTGTTGTTGCGAATCAGAATCTGTCGCAGAAGTACTGATGACTACAGCAACAGGTATCGGTTTCATATTTTTGTTTCTGAGCAAAGATTCGTAAACCTGAGCGGCGTTCCATTTAGACGTTTTAGAGTGAAGATTAAAAAAGATATAAACCTTTTGTTCAGCAAAAGATTGAGAAGAAGAAGAAGAAGAAGAATAGCTCTTTCTTGATAAACATATTCTCGTATAACTATCTTTTATCTCCTTTCGCGTACGAGCTATGCCACTTCTTTTAAATGCACCGATTGAAGATGCGAATAAATGGTGCGCCACAAAATCAGCCGGCGACGCGTTTGCATAGTTTTTATTCTGTAAAACGAAATTCGTCGTTGACTTTAACAGCGTATTCAAAGGAGTATTATTATTATTATTACTATTCATCTCAATATTAGATGGAAGCAATGAAACCATTTTCCCTCTTTTTCCTTCAATTACTGTCCCGTTGTCAATTTTTACTCGATGCATTTGAATTGCGCTCTTCTTCTTCATTTCGTTATCATCATCATCATCATCATCGCGAGGTGAAGAAAAATCTAAGAAGATTGTTTTTGTATTATTATTATTATTATTATTATTATTATTATTACTTTCATTATCGCGAACGAAATCATCCATCGAAGAATACAAAAACAAAATAACTTTGGTCTGATTTTCAAATTGTTGAAGAGCTGCGATCATTCTCTGAAACGCCGATATTAACGCTCGTTTATCAGCGCTCGAATCGAACTCATCGAAATTCAGTATTAAGTTGTATCGAATTTCAACAACGATACTATTATTATCAAGCTTCTCATCGTCCAAATCTTCATCATCATCTTCTTCTTCCTCTTCTGCTTCTATATCAAGTAATGGCATCATATCATCATCATCATCATCTTTACTGTTATTATCATTATTATTTAGAGATGATTTTATTGATAAAAATGCCTTTTTCGTTCGTCTTTTCGTTCGTTGTAAGTTAGAGAAGAAAGCCGCGTTGGACTTTGTTCTCGTTAAAGATGATGTTGGGCGATGTTGTATCTTCGTTGTCGTTGTCGTCGTTGTCTTCGTCATCATCAACAACAAAAGTATCGAATGAAATCAAATATATTACACTGAGAGAGTGAGTGAGAGAGAGAGCATTATTATTATTATTATCATCGCATTTTTTCTATTCTTATAGATTATGATCAGTCTCGTCGTCGTGTCTTATTCATAATAAAAAACGATACAAATTTATGGACGAATGCAACTTGTTTTAAAGCGGAAAAGGGAAAAAAAAGATGCCGGCGTAAAAAACGTACTCGTAAATCAATAAACGCAGTAACGCACGCGCATCTAGCAGTAAAAAAGAAAAAAGCTAAAATTTAACTATATTACATACGCTTATGCGACCAACAACACGTTGTTTGCGTCGAAACCTTCTCCTATTTGTGGCCAATCTCTTGCTAATCTCCATTCGCCATCGACTTTAAATTTGATGAGATACGTTCCCGGTGCTAAACGAGCATCGCCTGTAAACGTCGAAGAACCACCTTCTACAAAAGCTGGATAAAGTTGAACACCTCTGGTCCAATTATCAAAATCGCCCATCATGATTACATCCGACGCAATGCCGTGGTATTCAATCGGTACCGTTCTCACGACTGTAGAATCTAAGTCTTTTGCATTCTTCGATAATTCTGACTCTATTAGTTGTAATCTAACGACAAACTTTTCTAATTTTTGTTCCCCTCTTTTCCTTCTCGTTATGTCTTCGCCACTTTTTGATATATCGTTTTGCGCGTCTCGTATTAAACGTAATAACTCGCCCGATTCTTTCGCCGCGCTATATAAAAGCTCGTTCGCTCTTTTCAAATCGCCATCTCTGGTTAAAAGAGTCTTCTCGAGATATTTCGCGAATGCGTTCGACGAAGCCACGCGTTCGTTCAATCTCGTTCTTAGCGTTAACATTTGGTCGTACAAGCGTCTTTGCGAACCGCCTCCAAAGTTATTCTCCGTATCACTTTTTACTTCTACTTTTTTCTCTACTACATTTTCTTCTTCTTCTTCTTTTACTTTATCATTTTGTTTTGTACTGATGTTTGAAGACGAAGACGAAGAAGATTGTGACGTAGAAGCCGAAGCCGTTTTACTCTTTTTCTTCCGCAACTCTTCGTTTGCCTTTTTCATTTGTTCCAAAGACTTTGCTAATTCTTGCACGCGCTTTGACGATGAACTCATCTTTTCCTTTCTTTCATCAGTATTACTATTATTATCATCGTCATGATTACGTTCTTGTTCTCGCGAGAGCTTATTCAATTTCTGCTCGGCCTTTTTCGCAACGATCTCCGCTCGTTCAACAGCCTTCGATGCTTCGATTAACATTTTCTGATTCTCCTCTTCGTCGAACGATGAATACGACGAATGAGCAGATGATGAATGAGCAGATGATGATGATGATGATGATGATTGAGCGCGTGCTATGGATACATAATTAGTAAGCACTCGATGTGGATATTGTTTGTGCTGTCTTTTATGCGGTAGGTAATAATGACACAGCTTCGTCGTCATCGTCGTCGTATATAAGAAAGAGAGGGATATACGTTCAGTTTATTATCTGCAGCGTGTTAATATAATAATCTGTTAATATAATAATAATACGCGTAATAATAATAACTAATTCCATACTATCAAGTTTGCTGCTGCAGTGCTGCTGATGGTCCTCATACCTCATTAAATTTATTACCCTACTACTAACAAGCAAGTACAAAATAATAATACTCCTTGAATAAGAGTAGGCGGGAGTATTTATTCTAAGAATATCTACGAACGAGTGAAAAACAATAACGAATAACAACGACAACAGCATCAGGTCCTCATTTATTACTCTATAATATAGTACTCTTTGAATTACATGCGTAAGAATATCACGATAGTAATAAATAAATAAACGAATTATAATGGCCTCCACTACTGGAGCAAAGAAACTCGCTCAAACAGCGGCTACTACTGCTACTGCTACTACGACTACTACAACGAATAAGATCGTCGAGCAGTTATTAAAAGTTGCGCCTTGGAACATCACTGGCCCTGCTTCGGACCCGGAGTGGCAGAACGTCCCAGTGAAAGCGGATCAATATCGATCGAAGGCACCGGTGTCTTTTTACTCTCAACCAGATCAAGTGAAGATACCGAATGCAGAGGCGGATAGAATTTTTAACGTTCGCTATTACCCCAGAGATGCTCGAAGAGCTTTCGAACCAGTTTTACATGGGAAAGATAGTGTCGTATCGATTAAAACGATTTCGAATAAGATGACCAGTGAAGAACTCGATGAAATCTTAGGCATGAAACTAACAAACGTGGACGATCATACGAAGTTCTTCCCAGGGAAGAGAGATCGATCGCAGGATTATCATCATAAATCATCTGGCTATCGCGCCGTGCCGTTATTAGAAAACCCTGGCGGAGGGTATACGTAATAATAATAATAATAATAATAATAAAAGTTAAAGAACACACGAACGACGAACACTTGTGCGCGCGCGCGCAATCGCGAACGCGCGTTTGTAAAATGATACATAAAAAATGATGGCGGAGACGTGTGATGTGCGCCTAATAGCAGCAGAGAGAGTGAGAGTGAGCAGAAAATTAGTATACCAGCATGAATGTATATGAAATTCTGTCATGATTTGTCTGTTTCATTTTCTCGCGTATTCTCTATTTTATTTCTTATTTCCGCCGCGCGCTTTGTTATTTTATTAAATGTTTGTGTGTGCATTCCTCTTTTGATGATATGCAAATAACTTCGTAAAGAACGCGTCAGAGTTTACGCAACAACAGAACTTCCTCTCTCGTTCAGAATAAATCGATCATCAATAGATCAAACAATTAATAGAGCGTGAATGGGTGCATTATTCAGCGTTCTCAAGCACTATTTCAGCAGTGCTGCTGATAAAGCGCGAGAGTTTAAGATAGTCATCGTCGGCCTGGACAACGCGGGGAAGACGACTACTTTGTATAAAATGCACTTGGGCGAAGTCGTACAAACACAACCAACGATCGGCTCAAACGTCGAAGCTGTAAAACATGATAACGTATCGTTCGAAGTGTGGGATTTAGGGGGACAGAGCTCTTTAAGGACGCAATGGGAATCCTATTATAAAGGGTGTGATGCGATGATACTAATGGTCGATAGCACTGATAGGGGAAGAATGAACTTATCGAAACAAGAGTTGTTCAAGATGTTAGACGCGGAGGAAGTGAAACAAAACCCAAAATGTTGCGTGCTAGTATTTGCGAATAAACAAGATTTACCAGATGCGATGACAGTAGTTGAATTAACGGAAACTTTATCGTTAGATACGATTATTGATAGAGATTGGCACGTGCAAGCGTGTTGCGCTTTAACGGGCGATGGATTGAACGACGGTTTGAGTTGGGTTGCAAATAAAGTAACTGGGAACGGCGTGGATTCGTTTTCGACTTTTCTTGGCTCGTGATTTGATGATTTGTGATGAGAGAGAGAGAAAGAAAGAGAGAGCGATAAAAGTAGTGAGGTTTAATTAAGTTTTAGTAGTAAATAGAAATAGAGAGAAAAGAAAGTCAACAATAATAGAGAAGGCCGTAGTTTATTTAAAAGATTTATGGCCGTACCGTAGTTTATTTAAAAGATTTATGGCGTCGTCTCTTTCATCGCTTCGTCTTGATTTTCTTTTTCTTCTTCTTCTTCGTCTTCTCCTTCAAATTGCATAGAACGCGACACTGGTCCTCGTTCTTCAGGCGTAAGCGGTTCTTTCACGCTGTTTTCTTTCCTTTCAGAGTTCAGGAGTCTTGGAACAACGAACGCGTTTTTACCTTGATCTTCGTATTGTTCAACGATTTTGCGCAGTTCGTCGATACCGTCTTCGCGTTCGCTCGCGATTTTTTTAATCGAATCAGCCATCGCAACGTACGTATCGTACTCTGCAACCTTGTACGAGAATATCGCGCAACGGACTCGTGGTTCGTGTTCTTTGACAAAGTTTTGGCAACGTTCGAGTAAAAGACGCGTCATTCCAGTCAACTGACTTTCTCTTTTAGCTTCGAGTATTGCGTAACGATCAATTTCCTTCATCTTACCAGGAGAATCTTGAACATCGGGAGAAAGTTGACGAAGTTTCGATAACTTTTCTCGAATCGGCGTGAGTTGATTGAAGACTTTTTGATGCGCGTCAAAGACGCCGTTCAATTTTTGCGCGAAAGAAAGTTCCATTTTCGCGACGACGTCCTCGAGTTTTTGCTCAAACGTGTCCAAAAACTTGCCGTATTCCTTGCTCTGTTCGCTCAACGAAAACGAAACCGTGTTGAGAAATCCGCTGATATGCAAGACGTCCTTCAATAAATCGTCTCGTTCGTTACTGTTTTCTTGGATATCTTTCAGTTCAGGAATTGCCGTATCGGCCCTTGTTGAGATCGATTGAAGTTCGTTCGCAAACTGTTCAGATTTTGACTGATTCAAACGCTGATGGTGAACGAATTGTTCCCCGTTTCTCTTGAGCGTATGCGCGACGTCGCGTAAGATCTCGACGGCAAACACCTTTGATACGTGTTCGTATGTTATTAGTATAGTAATAAGGAGAAAAAAATATCAGCACAGCATATAAAGAAGAAAGGAATAACCTCGTAAAAATAAAATACTACGCAATATTAGGAAAATAAGAAAAAAGCACTTACCGTATGCATTAACTCGGTACTATGCGCGAATTGTATGCGCGTATTAGTCACTTCTTTTTCCGTTAATTCAGGCTTCTTCTTTAAAAACGTTTTATTTGAAAACATTTTTATAACGTGCGCGCGCGTGTATTTTTTTTGTGGTGCCAAACAAAGTCTTTCTTGGAAAAATATCAAGCTCAAAGCTTATAAATTGAGTATGAATTTTTATCGGATCCCCCTGCGTTGATTGCGTACTTTTGTATCATCAGTACAACAGTACAACGAAACAAAATCTCTCTCTCTAATACTACATTATTTCCTTGACCATTTTGCCGACCAGAATCATTTGTTCCTTGGCTGCTAAACGCATCGTTCTCATTTGCGTTAATTCTTCGTCGACTTCGTCGCTAACTCCTTCCGGGCTATTTCTTAACTCTTCTTCCTGTCTATCAAATTGCGAATCTTGCTCATCCATGGACGCTTTAAAGCCATCGACTGCACCAGCTAATTCTGCGAGTTCTACGTTTCCTTCTTTAGCAACTCTTCTAACTATTTCTTTCATATTTTCCTGCGTCGTTTCGCCTTTTTCGGCCATGATTTGCCATTCGCGAATGACGTTATCGATCACGCTCAACGAAGGAGGCGAGTTATATTTCTGATAAAGTTGTACTAAAAACTGTAAAACGCCTTGTAAAGATTTAATCACTCTTTCATCATCTCTTCGCTTCTTCGCTTCTTCCAACATCGCGTGTGCGGCAGCGACGACGCCTTCGGTTAATAATCCATTTTCACCAAACTCCTCGGCCGTTTTCATGACATCCGCAGTGGTTTCGCAGGAGATTAATTCATAGAACCTTTCGAACTCTTCTGGGGAGACGTTCGGGGGCATCGGTGTCGCAGCTTCCAACGCTTCAGCTGCATCGCCTTCCATCGATCTATTTCTCTTCATTCTCTTAATCATCCTCTTTTCGTGAAGAACTTTAGCGTAAGCATAAGCAGTCCTACCGATGCGTTGTTGTTCTTTTTGACCTGTACAGATCGGATCAGGTTTAGTTGTACGACCGTTCATGGCTGCTATCATCGTTCTCTATCTCCGTTTATTTCGATGATCACTAATGATTACTGCTCAAAATAATACTATAATGATTAATTTCTTTTTTTATCGCGCGCGCGTTTTTTCTCCCATCAATTCCTTATTCGTTATTATTATTGCTGACGTGTTTGGAAAATATTACTACTCGTAATCGCGGAAAAATCTTCTCTACTAAACGTGCTTTAAAGAACGACGACACGGACGACGCTCTTTTAAAATTAACGAGACCATGCACGTCGCATTCGCAAACGCACAGGTAAGTACGATAGTAATAATAACATTCTTTTCGATCTCTTTCTTGTTTCCTCGTTTCCTCGTTCTTCGTTCTTCTTCTTCTTCTTCTTCTTCTTCTTCTTCTTCTTCTTCTTAAGTAACATCGGTACCGATAATAAATATCTCTCCTGTGACCGCCGATCTACACACACGCACGCACACGAATACTGAGAAGAAGAGAGAAGAAAGTTTCCAAATCCACTGCGCGCACGTAATCGTTTAAAGAGAGAGCAGAGAGAGAGTAGTAGCAGAGAGTTAGTTTGAGTATTATTATTATTACTGACAATCAACGCGTGAACGCGTGAAAACAGATTTTATCGGCCAAACAAGGCTATAATGGCACAGCACTTTTCAGAAACAATAACAACAACAACAACAACAACAACAACAACAACAACAACAGTTCTTCAACGTACGGGAGAAGACTGAAATCAAAGTTATCGAAGACGACAACGAGGGCAACGGTCGAAGAAGCCGAAGAGGTTGAGCTCGATGCAATGGAACGCATGGAGAAAGCCTTGGAGGTGATCTCGGATAACTTTGCTACGGTGCGAACTGGAAGAGCGAACCCGAACATGTTGGACAGAATAGAAGTTGATTATTACGGAGCAATGACACCTTTGAAGAGTTTATCGAATACGAATAATTTAGACGCACAAACGCTCGTTATTCAACCTTTTGATAAAGGATCGTTGAAAGAGATTGAGAAAGCAATCGTGAGATCGGATTTAGGTATTACGCCCTCGAACGATGGATCCGTCATTCGATTAGTCGTCCCACCTTTAACAGCCGACAGAAGAAAAGAACTCACTAAACAGGTCATGAAGTTGGGCGAAGAAGGCAAAGTCGCATTGAGGAACGTCAGAAGAGATGCAATGACAAAGATTAAAAAGATGAAAACGGACAAGACGTTAGGCGAGGATGAATTCACTTCGTTCGAAAAGAAGATTGAAGATTTAACTACTTCGTACGTGAAAAAGACGGACGACGCGGTGAAGCTAAAAGAGAAAGAATTGATTAAAGTTTAGTAGTTTAATATGACTATTATTATTATCATTACGAAATCTTTTGATTCTCGACATCGGTTCCTTCTCCATCTATCGATATGCGATTATCATCTACACTGCTGCGAACTTTTCTAAACTTTGCCGGTCCTAAATCTCTCGCTAAAATGATCAAGTTCTCGGTAACTCTTAATATGAAAAGCCCAAGAACGACGAACCAAATGCCAACTAATCCAGTACCAAGCTTATGTACGCTAAACCAAAGCGCCCAGGCTGATAAGGGGAAATTGATAACTTGCGTAATTGCGGCAAATTCGATTCTCCCGGTGGCAAAAACTAAACCATCGGTTACGCACAACACGCAATAAATTAAGATGGAAAAAAATACAATCGGAGCCACGGTATGAACTTCGGCAATAACCGTGAGGTTCTTCGTAAACATCTCTGGTTTATAAGCTAAAATAGAAGCACAAAGTGCACCAACTCCTGCTCCTAATCCCAACCCGGCTAATAAGAGTAATCGTCCTGCCTTTCTCACGTAAAGAGATTCTTTCAAAGTCGCAAATCCGTTTGCGTTTCGTGGCCCAGCCGTTGCCAAAACAGATTGAGCGCACGCCGATAACGGCTCTGGACAGAACTGAGCTACTGAAACAATACCAGCAACGACTTGATGTGCGGCGATGGTCACAACGTTAATCGTTGATGCCAGCGCTGCCGCGTAGCTATAAAATAACATAATACACACCGATCTAACGGATAATACACCACCCGCGGTAATGAACGGTTTTGAACGCGCTCGAGTAGGTAATCGAAACATTAAATTATGATTCCTTGATAGCTTTCTTAAGAATATCAACGCAGCAAAAGTCTGCGCAACCGCAGTAGCTAAAGCGGCGCCAGCAATACCCATTTTAGGCGGACCAATGACTAAATATAAATCCAAAACTAAATTCAAAGTTCCCGCAAAGGCAAAAATTTTCATCGGCGATTGTGAATCTCTCTGACCAAGACACGTCGCAGTTCCGACGAGCGTGATTAAAAAGCAAGGCATCGTAAAAGCTCTCGTTCTAAGATATGTAACAGCCGGTTGCATGACGTGCGGTTGTGTTTGCATGAGATCCAGAAGTGGCACGGCAAAGACAATCATTAGAAATGCTGACAGTATTCCCATGAGGATGGCGATTGTGAGCGCGTCAGAAATAACCATCGCTAACCCTTTCGCGTCTTTTGCGTCCATGTTTCTACTGACCATACCAGTCGTTGCGATGGTTAAAAATTGAAAAATCATCGCAACGAAACCAAAAATGGACGTGTTTGGTCCCAACGCCGCGAGATACGACGCAGAAATGCGGCCTACGCAAGCGGTATCGACTAAGGTCATGACGGGGTCACACAAAACCGCCCCTAAAGCTGGGACTGCGAATTTGACAACTTGTCTCAACGTCAACGCCGGAAAGTCTACGTCTTTCTTCTTGCCACTATTACTAGAACTATTGCTATTATTATGTATCACGATTGAGGACGACGAGGAATTCTTTGGCGAAGTTTTTGGTGCCATGACGTTAGAGGATGTTCTCCCTCCTCCACCGTCTTTATTATTCGTTGGACCGCCACCGATGGTTTGTTTATTAATATAGTTCACGTTGTTATTGTCCTTATTAAGAGAATTCGCCGCAGCGGCGGCAGCCGTTCCTCTTGGATGTAAAGTACTTGTTTTACTATTTTCGCTCGTATTTGTTCTTTTCGCCTCGGTGATATCGATCGGTCTGTTCTTGCTTTGTTGTTGTTCCTTCTTTTCTACGCTGTTGTTGTTGTTGCTGTTGTTCGGTTTCGATTCGTTAGCTCCCATAGTCGTCGTCGTCGTCGTCGCGGTAACAATCTCTCCAGTCACTTCTTTCCTTCCTCTTTTCGTGTTATCGTCCAGTACTACTTCGTCTTCGTCTTTTGAGTCTTCTGCTTCTCCGAATTGATAAAAGACTTCGTCGTAATCAGGTAATCTCTCGTCGTCGTTGTTTATTGAACCCTTTTCGTCACTAAATTTGTAGTAACTACTGTTCTTATCGTTCTTATCGTTCTTATCGTTATTTGATGATGATGATGATGTTCTTCTTTGTGCGAATAGAATAGTGTTACTTCTATTTTTCGCACCGTTCTCTCGTCTTCGTCTTCGTCTGCGTCCTTCGTAATC
>Ga0209830_10000989_pt1 | contig 26463 bp, 20 predicted proteins | sample ArcticOcean_MG_C_12_FD_187439 | JGI IMG/M metagenome (GOLD analysis project Ga0209830, IMG submission 187439) | Marine microbial communities from western Arctic Ocean - ArcticOcean_MG_CB8_130 (SPAdes) (version 2) | ecosystem: Environmental > Aquatic > Marine > Oceanic | place: Arctic Ocean...
GAATACATCTTATTCAACATGATAATATCTCAGAGTCTTACAAAATTTGGATTATGAAGCAAGATGAAGTTTTGCTTTGGAAAGAATTTAAGTGTACCTTACCTATATCTTTAGAATATAATATAAATTTTTAATGAAATCCCCATACTCGTTTATTGTTAAACCTTATAATAATAAGAGATACGATAATACAAAAACTTATGGAAAAGTTGACTTTGTAATAAGCACTTCAGAAGAAGACCATAGTGCGTCAAATCGTTACGCAATTGTAGTATCAACTCCCATAAACTACACAGGCCCTGTTAAAGAGGGTGATACTCTTTTAGTTCATCACAATGTATTTAAGTTTTATAATGATATGCAGGGCCGTAGAAAAAGCGGTAAAAGTTATTTTAAAGATAATTTATTTTTTGTAGATCCTGATCAGTTTTTTTTATACAAACAAAATGGAGAATGGAGAGGGTACAATAAATATTGTTTTATCAAACCATCTCCTGCAAAAGATTCTTTTATTAAAAAATCTATTACAGAAGAACCTTTGTTTGGTACTATTAAATATATAAATAATCAACTTTTAAGCATGGGTTTAAATGTTGGTGATGAAATTTCTTATCAACCAGATAGTGAATATGAATTTAATGTAGATGGAGAGCGGTTATATAGAATGTTTACTAACAATATAACTTTTTCTTTATGATATATATTATAGATGATTTTGTTCAAAAAAATATTTTTGAAATAGCTAATAAACATTTAGACGAAAATGAGTTTAAAAAAATAAAAGCTGGTGATAAAGATTTTCATATTCAACAATCAAATAAAGAATTTGATAAATATATAATTCAAAAACTCTCTATTATTGAAGGCAAAGAAATTAAAAATATTTTAAGTTTTTTTAGAATTGCTACAGATAAATTAGATATTTCATGGCGCATTCATTCTGACTTAAATATTAATGGAGAAAAACCTGATAGAGCATTAGTTCTTTATTTATCTCCCAGAGAAAAAGAAGATCTTCATGGTACTGCATTGTGGGAACATGACATATATGGAAGAGAAATACCTGAGGATATTACAAATGAAGAGTACGATAAAATGATAAAAGTAGATGCAAATACTTTAGAAAAATGGAGGTTAAGTACTGTGGTTGGGTATGAACAGAATAGGTTAGTCTCTTACCCTTCAAGTTATTTTCATAGCAAATATCCTAATGTATCTTGGAAAGAGGGACGAAAAGCTTATGTTATGTTTTATAAAGTTTTTGATTATGAGTAAAAAAGAACTTAATAAAAAAAACTCTGACTGGGAAGATAAAATAGATAAACTAAAAATTAAATATAATCGAAATAAAGATGGATATAAAAAACATAAAAAAAGAGATTATAAAAGCTGGTGAATTAGCTGTTCATCAATTAATTAAAGTTGCAAAAGCAGACATTATTAAATATGATAGCGAAGACGATCTTGCTGCTGATAAATTAAAAAATGCTGCTGCAACAAAAAAGTTAGCAATATTTGATGCTTTTGAAATATTAAAAAGAATACAAGAAGAAAAAGATTTATTAGAAGGAGTTGATACTAAAGTAAATAATACACCAAAGGGGTTTGCAGAAAGAAATTCAAAATAAAATACATAATGAGCTTGTTAATATAGTTCCAAAAAATGTTTTGTCTATAAAAAACAAAGCTAAATCATGGTCATATGGTTATAATGAAAAATATAATTTTGTTGTAATTTCAAAAACAGGTCAAATTGAAGATATAATAAATATAAGCGGATTAAATATAGCGCTACCCAAAGCTCCTAAAAACTTTGTTAAAAGATCAGAAAAAAAAGAAGAGCAATATTGGGAAGCAACAGTAATTCCTAAACAATTAAAAAAAATTAAATCCATATTTCAGTGGCACGATACTCCTGCAAGTTTTAAAAACGAATGGGTTGATTACATAGAAACTCAGTTTAATTACAGAGAACAAGGGTGTTGGTTTTTAAATAAAGGAACTCCAACTTACATTACAGGTACTCATTATATGTATTTGCAATGGACTAAAATAGATGTTGGATTACCAGATTTTAGAGAAGCAAATAGAATTTTTTATATTTTTTGGGAAGCCTGTAAAGCAGATAAGCGAAGTTTTGGAATGGATTACTTAAAAATTAGACGTTCTGGATTTTCATTCATGGCATCGTGTGAAGGAGTTAACACTGGTACTATTACTAAGGATTCTCGTATAGGTGTTTTATCAAAAACAGGAGCAGATGCTAAAAAAATGTTTACAGATAAAATAGTTCCTATATCTAACAATTATCCTTTCTTTTTTAAACCCATACAAGATGGTATGGACAAGCCTAAAACAGAATTAGCATACAGAGTTCCTGCTTCTAAGATTACTAAAAAAAATATGTATCTAACTGAAGATCAAGAACTTGAAGGATTAGACACAACTATTGACTGGAAAAATACTGGAGACAACAGTTATGATGGAGAAAAACTTCAATTGCTTTTGCATGACGAAAGCGGTAAATGGGAGCGTCCTGATAATATTTTAAATAACTGGAGAGTTACAAAAACGTGTTTACGTTTAGGTAGTAAGGTTATAGGTAAATGCATGATGGGTTCAACCTCCAATGCATTAGATAAAGGTGGGGCTAATTTTAAAAAATTATATAACGATTCAGACTGTACTAAAAGAAATTCAAATGGTCAAACTAAAAGCGGATTATATTCACTTTTTATTCCTATGGAGTGGAACATGGAAGGTTTTATTGATATATATGGGATGCCAGTTTTTAGATCTCCTGCAAAACCTATTTTGGGGATAGACAATGAATTTATATCTCAAGGCGCTATTGATTATTGGGAAAATGAAGTAGATTCTTTAAAACAAGATCCTGATGCTTTAAATGAATTTTACAGACAATTTCCTCGATCAGAATCTCATGCTTTTAGAGATGAAAGCAAGCAGTCTATATTTAATCTTACTAAGATATATCAACAAATTGATTACAATGATTCTTTAATTACTGATAGATATGTAACGCAAGGATCTTTTTCTTGGGAGAATGGAATTATAGATAGTAGAGTAATTTGGACGCCTAATAAAAGAGGAAGATTTTTTGTAACTTGGTTACCAGAAAAAGCGTTGCAAAACAATGTTATAAATAGGAATGATAGAAAATATCCAGGCAATGAACACTTAGGTACATTTGGATGTGATTCTTATGATATATCAGGAGTAGTTGTTGGTAAGGGATCTAATGGCTCTTTGCATGGGTTAACAAAGTTTAATATGGATAATGCTCCCAGTAACGAATTTTTCTTAGAATACATAGCTCGTCCTCAAACAGCTGAATTGTTTTTTGAAGATGTTTTAATGGCAATAGTATTCTATGGTATGCCAATATTGTGTGAAAATAATAAGCCTCGTTTATTATATCATTTAAAAAATAGAGGGTATCGTGGGTTTAGTGTTAATAGGCCTGATAAGGTTTTTAATAAATTATCAAAAACCGAAAAAGAATTAGGAGGTATCCCTAACTCAAGTGAAGATGTAAAACAATCACACGCTTCTGCTATAGAATCGTATATAGAAAAACACGTGGGATTAGATATGGAAGGATCATATAGAGATCAAAATGATATGGGTATAATGCATTTTCATAGAACGTTAGAAGATTGGGCAAAGTTTGATATTAATAATCGAACTAAGTTTGATGCTTCTATAAGTTCAGGGTTAGCAATAATGGCTAATCAAAAACACCTATATACTCCTACTAAAGAAAAATCGAAAATAAGCATTAACTTTGCAAGATATAATAATACAGCCTCGGTTAGTCAATTACTTAATAAATGAAAGATGTAAATATAAAAGTTAACTCTGCTGCTTTTCCTGATCAATTTGCATCAGACTCCGTTAAAGATACAATGGAATTTGGACTTCAAGTAGGTCAAGCAATTCAGTACGAGTGGTTTAGAAAAGATAGTGGTTCGTGTAGGTTTTATAATCAATGGGCGGATTTTAATAGATTAAGGTTATATGCAAGAGGTGAGCAATCTATTGCTAAATATAAAAATGAAATATCAGTAGATGGTGATTTAAGCCATTTAAATTTAGACTGGACTCCAGTTCCAATTATTCCAAAATTTGTGGATATAGTTGTTAATGGTATGTCTGATAGATTATTTAAAGTTAAAACGTATGCGCAAGACGCAATGTCAGCAGAAAAAAGAAATATCTTTCAAGATATGGTTCAAGCTGATATGGTAGCTGCACCTGTTTTACAAGAGTTAGAAAAACAATTTGGAATCCCTGTTTTTTCGGTAGCCGAAGAAGATCTTCCAGGGAGCGATGAAGAGTTAGAGTTATATATGCAAATGAAGTTTAAGCCAGCTGTTGAGATCGCTCAAGAAGTTGGTATTAATACTTTGTTAGATGAAAATCATTATCAAGATATTCGAAAAAGAGTTGATTACGATCAAACTGTTTTAGGTATTGGTATATGTAAGCATATGTTTTTACCAGGCTCAGGTGTTCAAATTGATTATGTTGATCCAGCAAATGTTGTTTATAGTTACACTGAAGATCCTTATTTTAAAGATAATTTTTATTGGGGAGAAATTAAAACTGTTCCAATTGGAGAATTAATTAAAATAGATCCAGAATTATCTCTTGGAGATTTAGATGAAATATCTAAATATAGTCAATCATGGTATCAATATTATAATGACGCGCAAGCTTACAACAACAGTATGTTTCATAGAGACACAGCTACTTTGTTGTATTTTAATTATAAATCTACACATACTTTTGTTTACAAAAAGAAAAGAATGGCTGATGGAACATTTAAAACTGTAGAAAAAACAGATGAATTTAATCCTCCTCAAGAAATGATGGATGAAGGTGGCTTTGAAAAAGTTACTAAAAGAATTGATGTTTGGTATGATGGTGTAATGGTTATGGGTACTAATATTATGCTTCAATGGAAATTGAGTGAAAATATGGTTAGACCAAAATCAGCAAATCAATATGCAAGACCTAATTATATAGCTTGCGCTCCAAGAATGTATAAAGGAGCTGTTGAATCTTTAGTTCGTAGAATGATTCCGTTTGCGGATTTAATTCAAATGACGCACTTAAAAATTCAACAAGTTGTTTCTCGTGTAGTTCCTGATGGTGTTTTTATTGATGCTGATGGATTAAATGAGGTTGACTTAGGTACTGGAGCTGCATACAATCCAGAGGATGCTTTGCGATTATACTTTCAAACAGGTAGTGTTATTGGTAGAAGTTATACTCAGGATGGTGAATATAATAATGCAAAAGTTCCAATCACTCAACTAACCGCTTCAAGTGGATCAGGTAAAATGCAAATGCTTATTGCTAATTATAATCATTATTTAGATATGATTAGATCAGTAACAGGGCTGAATGAAGCTCGTGATGGTTCAAGTCCTGATCCTAACTCTTTAGTTGGTGTTAATAAATTAGCTGCATTAAATTCAAATACAGCTACAAGACATATATTACAAGCAAGTTTATATATGACAAGAAGTTTAGCTGAATGCTTATCTATTAGAATGGCCGATATATTAGAGTATGCTGATTTTAAAGATGAGTTTGCAATGCAAATCGGTAAATATAATCTTCAAATTATTGATGATATAAAAACATTGTATTTATATGATTTTGGAATATTTATTGAAATGTCTCCAGATGAAGAGGAAAAAGCTATGTTAGAGCAAAACATTCAAATGGCTTTATCTCAACAAAATATAAGTTTAGAAGATGCGATTGATATTAGAGAGATCCATAATTTAAAAATGGCTAATCAGTTATTAAAATTAAAACGTAAACAAAAAGAAGAAAGAGAGCAGCAAATGCAAATGCAACAGCAAGAGATGCAAGCACAACAGCAAATGCAAGCTCAAGAAGCTGCGGCTCAACAGCAAATGCAAATAGCTCAAGCTCAGTCAGCTGCTAAAATGGAAACAATGACCGCTGAAGGTCAGATGGCAATGCAAAAAATGCAAATGGAAGTTCAATTAAAAACTAAGCTAATGGAGGTTGAGTTTAATTACCAAATGCAGTTAAAAGGGGTTGAACAATCTCAAATTGACTCAAGAGAAGAAAACAGAGAGAAAGAAAAAAACAATAGATTAAACAAGCAATCTTCTAATCAATCGAAAATGATTGAACAAAGAAAACGTAATCTACCTTCTATTAATTTTGAATCTAATGAAGATAGTTTAGATGGATTTGATTTTGCTGAATTTAATCCAAGATAAAGGCTTAAAAATATAATTAAATTAGTATTAACTTTGTTAAAAATAAAATCAAATGGAATTTAAAGTAAGAGAAGTAACAAAAGAGGAAAAGTCTCGCGTTGAAGTAGAAAATGATTTACTAAAAGCGCATGAAGAAAAATATCAAGACTCATCTGAAAAAGAACCTTCAATAGATAAAGTTAATTTATCTGAAGACGCTAAAACAGAAGAGCCTAAAGAAAATAATAAGCCTGTTGAAGAACAGGAAGTTGAAACACCCTTGGTTGAATTAAATGACCAAGACGTTCTTTCATATATAAAAAATAGATACGACAAGGATATTAATTCTGTTGATGAATTATTTGCGGAAAAAGAGGCAAATGTTGATTTACCAGAGGATGTATCAGCGTATTTTAAGTACAAACAGGAAACTGGACGTGGAATTGAAGATTTTTATAATTTACAAAAAAACTTTGAGGAAATGGAAGACGATGTTGTACTGGCTAATTATTATTCGTCAACTGAAGAAGGTTTAGACGAAATAGACATTCAAGATATTATTGAGGACAAGTTTAGTTTCGATGAGGACTTAGACGAACCAAGAGAAATCAAGAAAGTAAAATTAGCTAAAAAACGTGAACTTGCGAAAGCAAAAAGATTTTTGAATGAACAAAAAGATAAATACAACATTCCTCTTGAGTCAAGTGGGGGTGGATTATCGGAAGAACAGGAAAAAAATCTTAACGCTTACAGAAGTTCATTAGAGGAATCTAAAAGTTTAGAGGAAGTAAACAGGAAGAAAGCTGATTTTTTTATAGACAAAACAAATGATGTGTTTAACAATAATTTCAAAGGTTTTGATTTTAACGTGTCTGATAATAATTTAACTTACAAACCTGGTACTGCGGAAGAATTAAAAAATGTTCAATCTAATGTTAATAATTTTATTGGCAAATATTTAGATGAAAGCGGATTAATTAAAGATGCAGTAGGTTATCATAAAGCTTTGTCGGTAGCGATGAATCCTGATAAGTTTGCTCAATATTTTTATGATCAAGGCGTAGCTAATGCTGTGGATAATGTTTCAAGAAAATCTAAAAACATAAACATGGATATGAGGCAACAATCTCAAACTGTTTCAAAAGATGGAATGAAAATACGCCCTGTGAGTAGTGATAGTAGAAATGAACATGGAAGAGGACTTAAAATTAGAAGTATTAAAAAAATGTAAACAATTAAAAAAAATTAAAAAATGGCAGTAAATGTAACACCAGGATTTGATCTGCAGCCAAGTGCGCAGCAAACTCCTTTATCAACAAACTACATAAACAACTTTGATTTCTTGAATCAGTATCTTCCAGATACTTACGAAAAGGAATTTGAGCGTTATGGAAACAGATCAGTAGCATCATTTTTAAGAATGGTAGGAGCTGAAATGCCTTCTAATTCTGACCTTATCAAATGGGCGGAACAAGGAAGATTACACACTAAATATCAAGGATGTACTTCTGCTTCGGCAGCAGGCGCAGTAGATGGTGTTTGGACTATCCCAGGAGTAGGCGCAGCACCAGGAGCTGGAGCTAACAACCCTGCTAACTTTAACCCACAGTTAAATGCTAATTCAGGTATTTTAGCTACGCTTAGAGTTGGACAAACTGTAATGATTTCAGACAATACGGCTGGATCTACATTACAAAATAAAGCAATTATCAAAGTAGCTCCAACTTCAGCAGCTCCAGGAACTTTTACTGTAGCTTATTATGAAGCTGGTGGTCAAGCAATGGGAGCAGTATCATGTGATATTTTTATCTATGGTTCTGAATTTGCAAAAGGTACTAACGGAATGGTTGGATCTAATGAGTCTGATGACTTTATTTTTGACAACAAGCCAATCATAATCAAAGACAAATATTCTGTTTCTGGTTCTGACATGGCTCAAATCGGTTGGATTGAAGTTACATCTGAAAATGGTGCAAGCGGATACTTATGGTATTTAAAATCTGAACACGATACAAGATTACGTTTTGAAGATTATTTAGAAACAGCAATGGTGGAAGCAGTTCCAGCAGACGCAGCTTCTGGTGCAGCAGATTTCTTACAAGGTGTAGGAGTAGGTGCAGGTGCAGCTAATCTTTCAGGATCTGATGGTATTTTCTATAGTGTATCAACAAGAGGAATATTTTCGGGTGGTGGAAACCCAGTTGCATTAGCTCAGTTCGATCAAGTAATCCAACGTCTTGACAAGCAAGGATCTATTGAAGAAAATGTAATCTTTGTAAACAGACAATTCTCATTTGATATTGACGATATGTTGGCAGCACAAAACTCTTATGGAGCAGGTGGTACTTCTTATGGTTTATTTGACAATGATAAAGACATGGCTTTAAACTTAGGTTTCACAGGATTCCGTAGAGGTTATGATTTTTACAAGTCTGACTGGAAATACTTAAACGATCCTACAATGAGAGGTGGCGTAAATGCAGGAGCAATCAATGGACTATTAGTTCCAGCTGGTTCAACAACTGTATACGATCAAATCTTAGGAAAGAATGCTAAACGTCCTTTCTTACACGTTCGTTATAGAGCTTCTGAAACTGAAGACAGACGTTACAAAACTTGGATTACTGGTTCTGCTGGTGGTGCAAAAACTTCTGATTTAGATGCGATGGAAGTAAACTTCTTGAGTGAGAGAGCTGTATGTACTTTAGGTGCAAACAACTTCTTCTTATTCCAAGATGCATAGTAAATAGTAGTAATATTTACCCTCGTTATATTAACGAGGGTAATTATTATTTTTTTAAATCAAATTAAATTATATTATAATGACAAAACAAAAAGAAAAGTACGAAAACAAAGCCTATAGACTTACAGGCGACCAGTATCCACTTTCATATATGCTGGCTTCAAGACACTCAAGTAGATCTCCTTTATTACATTTTGATGACGAACAAGGTATTAACAGGCCTCTTCGTTACGCAAGAAATCAAAGAAGTCCTTTTGAGGACGAACAAGATGGTAATGCAATTTTAGAGCCTATTGTTTTTGAGGATGGAATGTTAATGGTGGAAAAACAAAACCAAGTATTACAACAATTTTTACATTATCACCCAAGTAATGGAATGGTATTTGAAGAAATAAACAACTCACGCGATGCATCTGTAGAATTAGAATATGTTGAAGCAGAGTTAAATGCTCAAATAGAAGCTAAAAAAATAACAGAAGATATAAATAAATTAACTTCAGTTTGTAGAGTTTTAATGGGTAATGGCGTAGACAATATGACTACACCAGAATTAAAAAGAGACATTCTTTTATATGCAAAAGCAAGACCAGAGGATTTTATGAATACAGTAAATGATCCAATGTTAGAATTGATGGACACTATTCATCAATTTATGATGGCAGGATTTATAGCATATAGAAATAACAATAAAGATGTTTATTATAATTTACCTAATAACAAAAAGAAAATGCTAACAGTTCCTTATGGGGAAGATCCAAATTATATTATTGCTTCTTTTTTGCAATCAGATGAAGGACTTGAAGTTTTTAAACTTTTAAAGAATAAATTAAAGAATAAAAAGTAGTAACTACTAACTAACGAAAAATTAGCTACCTTAAAAGGGTGGCTTTTTTTTTGGTATATTTGTACTTTATTAACAACATAAATTATTATTATTATGGAAAAATTTTTAAACATACCAGTAACTGGTCAAGGAAATCAATTAGTACCTTGTAGTGGATTAAAGCTTGTAGAAGCTGCGTCAGCCACCTCAACAACGTTAAGCTACGGAAGTGGAAATGTAGTAACTATTACACACGCAAGTGTAGGAGCGGCTTCAGCAACAAATTCTGGAACTCAATTTAGAAACTTTATACAAACAGCGGTTCAAGATGCTTTATCTACAGGATGGACTAACGTAAGTATAAAAGAATTACCAAAATACGCAGTATCTGATATTAGTATTGCATAACATTATTATTAACTCATAAATTATTATTATTATGGAAAAATTTTTAAACATACCAGTTTTAGATGCTGATGGCACTAACAGCCAAAATCAACTGGTTTCAATTTCTGGACTAACAAAAATTGGCCAGGCAACTACAACAACTGTTGTATTACATTACTTAGGTGGAAAGAAAACTACATTAACGTGGCCAAATCCTGCAGCATCACCTAAATTATTATTATCTGTTCAATCAGCTGTTCAAAATGCTTTAACAAAAGGTTGGACAAATGTATCAGAAAACTATAGTCCTTCTGGTTCTACTGAAGCAGCAGGTGTATTTACTAACCCACTAAGCGCAATTGCGATAGCCTAATGAATCAAACAATGGAAAAATTTATAAACTTTAAACAACTTGATGTTGTATTAACAGGATCAGCGACTACTCCAACAGGAGTTACGTTAACTGACACAGCAGCAACTTTTACTCAACACGTATTGCCAAATGCAATTGTTTGGGATAGAACAACTGGTGCGTCAACTGGAGGACAAAAATATTTAGTAAGCGTAGTATCATCTGATACTGTGTTAGGATTAACTCCAATTGGCCCAGTAGCTGATCAAGGAACAGGTGTCCCTGATGGTGTTGGATATTTTATCTATATGCCTGAATATACTAAAGTACAGTATGGAACAACTTCTGCTACATTAGTTAATTTTTTAGTAGACAGTGCAGTTAATTTTATTTTAGCTGGTGTTAAACCAGGAGATTACGTTAAAGACCTTACAGGAGGTTCTGTAGCATTAATTACTTCTGTTTCTAAAAATCAACTTGGTGTATCTGAAGATATATTTGTTAGCGGTGATGAATACCTTATATATAAAGAAGGGGCTGATAATTTTGACAAAATCATAAGATCAGCTAATGTTGCTGATGTTTCAAATAGCGCTGTAACGTCTTCTATTGTAAACATTACATACGACACATCTGGTACAGATGTAGGCAAAATTGATTATGCCTATTCATCTACAACTGGAGCTAATTCTGATATGAGAGGAGCTATACAAGACGCTATTGTATCTTCCCTACAAACAGAGTGGACAGATGTAACTTACGATTTCCCAGGACTTCCAAATGCTTATAACTCAGGCAGTAACTCAACATGGTTAGGTGGAAAAGAATATTTTATTCTTAGAATAAGTTAACAGAAAATTACTTTAATTCTAAAGGGGCTACAAAAAAAAGTAGCCTCTTTTTTTTTGCTATCTTTGTAAAAAGAATTAATTATGCCAATAAACGAAGTACGAAATACTGTATTAGCTATAGCCAATAAAAACAATTATGGCTACATATCTCCAGGTGACTTTAATCTGTATGCGCAACAAGCTCAAATGGATATGTTTGAAGATTATTTTTATCAATATAATAATCAAATATTAAAAGAAAACATGAGACAGTCAGGGACTGGATACGCTGATATATCTAAAGGATTAGTTGAGGTAATTGATACATTTTATATAAATACTCCTTTATTAAACTCTGCTACAACTCAATTAGGAAACATACAATCTAATTCATATACATTGCCAGTTGACTATTATTTAATTAATAAGATGATGGTTTTTACTAAAGAATTAGCAGCAGGAGTAACAACTTCGACCAATGGCGCTTTTACAGCGGTAAACGACACTGCAGCAGACTTTATTGTGGCTGGAGTGGCTGTTGGAGATATAGTTTCTACAATTACAGCAGGAGTGGTTTACAATACAGTAGTTTCTCAAGTTGTAAGCGCAACTGATCTTTTAGTGTTTGCAACTCCAGGAGTAAATGTATGGGATGCTATTGGAAAAACTTATAACATATATTCAGTTAATGATATTATTGAAGCAGAAAGAGTAGCGCAAAGTAAAATAACAATGTTAAATAATTCTATTTTAACAAAACCAAATATTAGTTACCCTGCATATACACAAAACGCATTAGTTGCAGAAGCTTTTCCTATTACAATTAATAAAATTGGTCAATTAACATCTCAGTACGTTAGGTATCCTTTAACGCCAAATTGGACTTATGCTATACTACTTGCTGGAGAGCCTTTATTTGATCCAACAGCGGCAGATTTTCAAGACTTTGAATTACCATTGTCAGATGAACCTATGTTAATAGCTAAGATTTGTCAATACGTTGGTCTTGAAATTAGAGAAAAAGATGTAATTGAGTTTGGTCTAAATGCAGAAATGAGTGATAACCAACAACAACAATAATTATGGCATATATAAATGACTACGCATATTATCAAAACTCAGGAAACAATCCAACTGATTTAAATCATGGATCGTATCAATTCCTCTCTTTATCTGATATAGTTAACAATTTTATGTTAATGTATCAAGGTAATCACGAGTTAATAAATAATATTGAAAGATATCAAATTTTATTTCACGCTAAAAGAGGTATACAAGAATTAAATTATGACGCGATGAAGGAAATTAAAATTCTTCAATTAGATATCACAGATCAATTGCGTTTTGTATTGCCTCCAGACTACGTAAATTGGGTTCGTATTTCTCAATTTGTAAATGGAGTATTACATCCATTGTCAGAAAATATTCAAACAAATTGGTCTTCTGCATATTTACAAGACAATCAGTCAAATGTGTTATTTGATCAAGATGGTAATGCGTTAAGTCCTCAAGAATCAGAATTAAATTTAAACCAAATGTCAGCTACAGCTCCGAGCATATATTTAAACTCGAGCAGTCCTTACAATAATTCTGAAGGATGGTGTATAAATGGTGTATGGTGTTTTAATTATGCAGTAGGCGCACGCTTTGGGTTAAACACAGAGACTGCAAATTCTAATCCTACATTTACAATCAATAGGCAAGCAGGTGTAATTAATTTTAGTAACATAATCGCTTCTTCTTCTGTTGTTTTAGAATATGTTTCAGATGGAATGGAAAACGGAGTTGATACAGATGTTCATGTAAATAAATTATTTGAAGAATATATATACGCTTATATTAGATACTCTATAATAAATGGAAGGGTAGGTGTGGCAGAATATGTTGTAAATAGAGCAAGAAAAGATAAATCTTCTTTACTACGAAATGCAAAAATAAGACTAAGTAATATACATCCTGGAAGACTTTTAATGAATTTAAGAGGTCAGAATAAAATTATAAAATAATATGCCAATAGTTACAACAAATTTTATTGCAGGTAGAATGAATAAATCTGTGGACGAAAGACTTCTTCCGCCAGGCGAATATATTGACGCAATGAATGTTCGTTTAGGAGCTACAGAAACTACTGAAATAGGAGCTGTAGAAAACTCCAGAGGTAATCAAAAACTTACAACAATTGAGTTTGAAGGTACACCTATATCCTCAACAGCAGTATGTATAGGAGCTTATGAAGATGGAACGAGAGAGAACATTTACTGGTTTATACATGATGAAAATTTTTCAAACCCTAAAATTGGAGGGATTGATTTAATAGTTTCTTATAATACTCAGAATCAAGTTGTTCAATACCATGTGGTTTCTACTACAGTATTAAATTTTGATCCTAAGTATTTAATAACAGCGGTTGATTTGGTGGATGGAGAATTACTGTTTTTTACAGACGATTTAAACCCTCCTCGAATGATAAATATAGGTAGAAACTATCCTAATCCACTTGGTACTGCAGACCAAATTGTTGAGGAAGACATATCTGTAATAGTTAAGCCGCCTGGGTTTGAAGATGTAGTTGGATCAAATGCAAACTTACCTGCGCCATTAGTTCAACTTGTAAACTTACCTGGTAATGAAAATTACTTAAAAGAAAGATTTGTTTGTTTTGCATATAGATACAGATATCAAGACAACCAATATAGCGCTACTTCTTTATTTACAAAACCAGCCTTTTCAGCAAGCACATTTGCTTTTGACACAAGAAATTATTTAAATGGCGGAATGGTTAACAGATACAATGGAGCAATTGTAACTTTTAATACTGGTAGTGAACGTGTTTTAGAAATAGACTTACTATATAAAGAAACAACTTCAAATTCTATTTTTGTAATAGAGAGATTTAAGAAAGAAGATTATGGATGGGCAGACAATACGTCTAAAACTTATTCTTTTACAAATAGTAAAATTTATACTACAATAGGTGGGGATGAGTTATTAAGACAATACGATAATGTTCCAAGGGTAGCAAAAGCTCAAACAATAATGAGTAATAGGTTATTTTATGGTAACTTTATAGATGGATATAACTTTAGAAGAGGAAGTGCTGATGGATCAAATATTGCCTTAAACTACTCAACCTCTTACGTTTCAAAAAACGTAGATTTTATAACTTTAACAATTCCAGAGCCAGGGAATGGTAGCGCTTATACTCTTTCTGGAACAACTGAAAATATAGATAATAGTAAAATTACTGTTAATTTAGCTGAAATTTCTGATAAATTAAAAGTAGGTGCTGTAATAGGTTTGTCTTTTCGTTTTGAACACGCTAAATTAACAGGAACAACCACGACTGATTGTTACGAAGATAATGAAGAGTTTGAAAACGCAAGTTTTCCGCTAACAATATCTATCACATTAAGTCAAGATTATTCTTCTGTTTATGATTTTGTAAGTTCAGCTCAGTTTCAAGACGCAATAGGAACAGGTATATTATCAGATGCAAGATTTAAAACTTTAGCATTAGCGGATACAGGAAGTTCTTTAACGGATTTATTTAATAATTATTTATCTTCTCCAGCTAACACCTGTACATTTACTAAATTTAATAGTAGTATAACAGACGCAACTGCACAGCAAGGGTTTGCGTTAACTGCGGTAGTGCCAGGATCTGATACATTTGAGTTACAGGTAATTGCAATGAATTATCAAGCTATAGATGTTACAGATCCAGCAGCTCCAATAACAACAAATATGTTTGAGTTTTTTAGATTTATTTCTGGAAACATTACATTCACTTCAGATAATGACACTACAAGTTTACATAGTAATAGAGATTATGAAACAGGAATTGTTTATATGGATGAGTATGCTCGTGCCTCTACAGTATTGGTTTCGGAGTACAATACAATATATATTGAACCAGCAAATTCAGTTAGTGTAAATAAACTTTTAGTTCAAGTAAACAGTATTGCTCCTTACTGGGCCAAAAAATATAAGTTTGTTGTTAAACCAAGTTTAGGTACTTATGAAACTATATTTACAAATTTTTATTATGTAAGACCAAGTGATAACATGATTTTCTTTAAATTAGAAGGTGATAACGCTAATAAGGTTACAAAGGGACAAACGCTAATAGTAAAAGGAGATGTAGATGGAGCTTTACCAAGGGTAGAGAAAGTTACTGTCTTAGATGTAACAGCAGAGTCTACAGATTTCTTACAAGAAGCTGGGGAAATTGGTTTTGAAGAAATAAGTCAATTACCAGGATTGTACATGAATGTTAAAAATCAAAATTTTAATGTTACGATTCCTAATGATTCAGTTATAGATTACGGAGAACAAAAGGCATCTACTTCTGAGGATGGTTGCTCTACCAGGAGACAGGTAGGTTATCCTTGTTTTACAACAGAATATGATTCAGCAACAGGAGCTGTACTTTCTACAACAAACTATACTGTTCCAGGCGGTTCTGTTATAAAATTAAAATTTAAATCGCAACGTTCTGCTACAGGTTTTCCAGGTGGAGCGCCAGAATATACTTGGGAGTGGGAACAGCAATTTGTTGCAAGTAGAGATTACCCAGACATGAAAAGATGGTATGATGGAGATAATGTAAATGTTCTTTTAGCTTCTCCAGGAAATGTAAATGGTTTTGGTGCTGATGATGTTGTTGCTACTTATGATGGAGCTTTTGTGAATGTTTCAGTACCTGACAGTGGATTTCCTCCCTTTGTAACTGGTAATGAATATGGGTTTGCTGGTAATCTTCCATGTAATAGATTTAAAGTAAAGTTAGGTTTTGTTCAAGACGTTCCAGGTGACGCAACTTCTCCGTTATATTTTGGTATAAACAGTGGTGTTCCTGGTTCTAATAGAGCTTTTGCTTCTGATAGAAAATCAAGTATAGCCGCTGACATTGTTGTTTTTAGAGCTAATACTTTAATGATTTTTGAGTCAGAGCCTTTAGATGCAAATCCAGATTTGTATTATGATGCAAGTGAAATGTACGACATTGACGCTAATTATAATCATTTATCAGGAACAGGAGATTTTGATCAAGATCAAACATCTTCACAAGATGCAGTTGTTGAGTTAAATTTTGCTGATGTTTATACGTTTGGGAATGGTGTTGAAAGTTATAAAATAAAAGATAGATTAGCCGCTAAGAATTTTCAGTTAGGAGAAAGAACTTTAGCCGTATCTAATCAAGACTATAAAGAAACTGATAGGTTTGAAGGCATGACTTATAGCGGAGTGTATAGTAGTAACTCTGGTACAAATAATTTGAATGAGTTTAATTTAGGTTTAGTAAATTTTAAAGATTTAGAAACCTCTTATGGGCCTATTCAAAAAATGCACGCGCGTAAAACTGATATATTAGTTTTACAAGAAGATAAGATTTCTTATGTTTTAGCAAGTAAAAACCAATTAACAGATTCAACAGGCGGTGGTGTTGTTACTTCAGTTCCTCAAATATTAGGAACACAAGTTGCTCGTATTGAAGAGTATGGTATTAGTTTCAATCCTGAGAGCTTTATAACTCATGGGTTTGACACTTACTTTACAGACTCAAAAAGAGGAGCTGTGTTAATGCTGTCAGGAAATGCACAAGGAGGTCAAGGAGAAAGTTTAACTGTAATATCAGAGTCTGGAATGAGATCTTTTTTTAGAGATGAATTTTATGATAATTTAAACAATCAAAAATTAGGGGCATTTGATCCCTATATGGATGAATATGTATTAGGAATGAATCAAAATCCAGTACCTATACCTCCACAGATAATTCCTTGTGGTACATCTATAAGTAGAAGTGGTTTACCAGTTAGTACAGGATTTTCTTCTACAATAAATTTTGGAAATGTAATCGGAAATGTACCAATTGGATACAGTGTAACTTCAGGAAGTATTACAATTTCTGTATTATGGAACGGAACAACAGTTACAAGTGGAACTTTAACTGGTTCAGGATCTTACACTTGGAGCAAATCTTTAAACACTCCAAGTAATGCAGTTGTAACAGTTAATTCTGTTGGTTCAGCTTCAAGTTTTACTATAGATTATAATTGCCCTGATCAAGTAAATATTACTGTTGTAAAAATTGTTCTTAATTCAACTGTTGATGCTAATAAATATATTCATGCAGAATATTTTTGGGAAAACACAACAACTATAAGTCCAATCGACAGTGACTTGTGTCAGTTTGGTAATTCTCATTTAATTGCATCTACTTATGATCCTCAAGTTGGAATAAGGTCTTTAGGAGTATTTCCAAATGATGGGGTTGATTTAACAATAAGATCTAATAAAATAAATTTTGATGATTATGACTGGGGTTATCCTGACGATAATTTTAAATACCTGTCAAGTAATACTTTATATCAAAACAATCAACCAGATATAGCATCGTTATTAGCTGCAGCTGCCACTATACCAAATGGAAGTGTTGTTGAGGCGTCAGAAGGACTATATGAGGCTACATTAAGCTCTTTGTCTATTCCTGTTGCTAATCAATATTTATATTTGATATATGACTACAGAACGACATCGTGTCAACAGTTTTGCTATGACGCAACTGTTGCTGATCAGGCTTGTTGTGATTGTGTTGTTAGTTGTGTTGCTTTTACAGCAAGTACAAATCAACAACTTTCGGATGTTTGTAATCAACCGCTGTCTCAAACATATTATCATACTGGATCAGGAACATATCCTGCTTTAAATGATTTTGTTTATTCTTCTTCTACTTGTTATAGTAGTCAAGCAGTACCATTAACAGCAGGTTATTATAAATCAGAATCAGATAAATATATTAGAGTTACATCAAATGGATTAGTAATAGAATTAGTAACTTGTCCTTAAATAAATAAAATATGGCAACATTAGGAACATATTGTTTCGATGGCGTAAATTTTTCGTCAGCAACATCTTTATATACAGATTCATCATTAAGCACTTTAGCTGCTGATGGTTATTATGGTCAAGGACTAATAGTTAGACAGCAATTAAGCGGAATATTACTTAATGCTCAACCATGTAGCGCTTGTTTAGTTCCTTGTGGCACAGGACTTTCTGCTTCAATAGTAGATCAAAACGGAGTGTTTGATGCTAATATTGATTTAGCTAATGATTTAGGAGCTGTAGTAATACGATGCTTTATGGGGCAAGTAGTACCTGATGGTATAGCGGCTACATGGAATAGTGTTGTGTACAATAGATTAACTGCGACAGACAATCATAATGGTGTTATATTGCTTAATGGAGCAGATGTACAAGTAGATTACGCTGGTATTGATAACCAAGGGACAGGATTACCTACTTATGTTGGTAACAAAAACACTGATTTATTATCAAACAGCCCTTACGATAGCGCTGGATCTTGTCCAACTGAAGGTACTTCTCCATCTAATTATTCTTTAATAGGTGGAACATATGTGGATCAAGGTACTACTCAAAATGTTACAATTGCTTCTGACGCCATAGGTTATGGTTCTGATTCAAGTACAATAACATCTCCTGTATTTACAATGGTTGTTCCTAAAACATCTGTAACTCCAACAGTTTTAAATTTAAAAATATTTGCACCTCTTTGTGGGACTGCATTTAATTGGGAGGTAGATTGTCCTGTATCTTTACCAAGTTTTACAGGCTCACCCCTTCAAGGAGGAGTTGGTTGTTTTACTCCAAATACAATTTATTATTTTGTTAGAAATGCAATTGGATCTTCTGTGCCTTATAATGTTAGAACTAATACGCTTCCAGAAATTGGTAATTTTGTTTTTACAGCATCTGATGGTTCAGCCTATTTAAATGACACTAATACACTTCAGTATATTATAATAGGAAATCCTGGGCCGTCAGGAACAACAGCGTTAGGAATTAGAAACGGAGTTGTTGTATCTTCAGGGCCTTGTAATCCAACTTAAAATTTAAAATAAATTATGCCAAATTATACATTAACATACAACAAAGACTCTTCTTCACTTCCAAGCTTTGGAGGGCAAGGAGGGTGGCCTTCTTTTTACTCTTATTTTCCTGAATTTATGATAGGAATGAATAGTTTTTTTTATTCTTTTAAGGAAGGAAATTTGTATAGACATAATACTAACCCTAATAGAAATGAATATTATGGAGTTCCAGGAGACCAAGCTCCATCTACTATTACAAGTGTTTTTAATCCAGAACCAACGCAAAGCATTAAATTATTTAAGACTCTATCTTATGAGTCTACTACTACAGTTGTAGATACAAATGAGGCTCGCTGGGAGTGTACTTCTTTGTTAACAGATTTAACTGATGGAAATCCAGGATCAATGCTTGACACTTACTTTGAAGAAAAAGAAGGGGAATGGTATTCTTTTATTAGAACAAATGATAATACAGTAAATTGGCAAATGCGTTCCGCGAATGGTCTTGGAGCTTGCATAGGGGTTACTGGGCCAAACAATGCAACTATAATTACTTTTTTAAACTCTATTGGATCTATTACAAATATAGGGGATGTTGTGTACGCGGTTACTTTAACAGCTGGCGAAGCAACAGCTGATCCAGTATTAGCAGGAGTAATTATAGCTAAAACAACTACAAGCGTTACAGTAAATGTAACAGGAACACTTCCGACAGTCGGTCAATTTATTATGGCTATAAAAAATTCGGTTGCTGAGTCTCATGGAGCAAGAGGTTATTATTTACAATTTACTTTACAAAATGACTCTACTGATCCAGTTGAATTGTTTTCTGTAGGAAGCAGTGTGATGAAAAGTTTTCCTGGCGTGAAGTAATAAAGGTTACAAAAGTTATCCGTAAAAAATTGTTATCTTTGTTGTAAATGAAATTAAATATACGACCATTAGAAGTAAGTGATTACGACAATATACTTGTTAACTGGTGGGATGATTGGAGATGGACTGCGCCTACAAAAGATTTTCTTCCTGAAAACGGAACTGGAGGTTATATAGTTTACGATCAAGACATTCCTATTTGCGCAGGTTTTATGTACACCACTAACTCAACGGCAGTATGGTGTGATTGGATAATATCTAATATACACTATAAAGATCGTCAAAAAAGAAAAGAAGCTTTATCGTTATTAGTTGAAACAATAACTAATCAAGCTAAAGCATTAAATAAGAAATATGTATATGCTTTAATAAAAAACAAACCTTTAATTAATGTATATAAAAAAATAGGATATGAAGAAGCTTCTACCTATTCTATTGAAATGATTAAAAAATTATAACATGGCAGTAACAACAGCAGCAGTAATAGGAGTCGCGGCTTCCGCAGGAGGAGCGATAAGCTCATTTAGTCAATCAGCAAAGCAAGGCAGAATGGCGGAAAAAGCAGCGGACGCCGCGGCAAAAAATATGGCAGCAGCTAAGAAAAAAGCTGAAAAAGATTTCTTTGCTGGTTTAAATGTTTCTACTGACGCTTATGATAGAGCTTTCAAAAATAACTTACAGGCTCAAAATCAAAACATCCAAGCTTTACAAGAAGGAGATCCTCGTAACTTAGCAGCTGGTATTGGTTTGGTTCAGCAACAATCAGATGCAAATACAGAAACTACTCGATTGGCTTTACAAAAAGACTTAGAGGCAAATGCTAAGATGAAAGCTGATTCTAAAGACGCTATAAATCAAGATTTAAAAAAGATGGATTTAGGTCAAGCTAAAGATAATGAACTAAGAGCAAAAGAGGGTTACGCAGCAGAAGCACAACAGTTTAGTCAGGGTGTAAGTGGGGTTGTAAGTACAATGGGTAATGTTGCTCAGTTAGCTCCATTGTTTAAAAAGAATGCAACAGCACAAGAACAAGCAGATGCAGAGGCGCTTTATTTAGCTAACCAAGCTGGTCAATAAAATATAAAAAATGGCAAACGAATTTAGAAGAACAGAGACAGTATCCGATTATCAAAATTATGCTGGTCGTGAAGGTTCTCAAATAGATTTTAATAAAGAGGCTCAGAAAATTGCTGTAGGCGCTCAAGCAGTAGCGGTTGGAAGAGAAAAAAGAAAGGCTGATATACAGACTGCTGAAGATGAGGTAATTAATCAGTTAAACCAAGCAGATTCATTTGAAAATCAAACGTTAGGACAGACTGTTCTTTTAGCAGCGTCAGGTTTAAAAGAAAGTCTTTTAAAACAATCTAAATTAATGAAAGCTGGTTTAATTAAGCCTGCTGATTTTATGGCTACACTTCAAACAGCTAAAGATTCTATTGCTAATTGGGGTATCGCAGCTAAAGATTGGAATACAAAATATGCAGATTCGGAAGCAAGACAAAAACTTGGGCCTGATGGCAAACTTATTATAGCTTCTGGAATGGAGACCGCTATAAAAGAATCTGTGCTTGGTTTTAATAACCTAAATAACGTAGTTCCTTGGACTGCTCCAACAGGTAATGTTTATTTAGTTAGAATGAACGAAGATGGCAGTATGCCTGATTGGGAAAAACAAAGAGATCAATATGGCAGTATGAACAATATAAATAACTTGTTGTTATATCAAGATGATAACGCTAAGTATGATTTAAGTAGTTTAATTGCTAATGAAAAAAAGAATACTGGTGATTTTATTACATCTATTATTAGTGACTATACTGTAACTGATGGTGGTAATGTTGTTGTTACTAAAGAGGGCGCAAGACAGATGGAAGCTGCTTTAAAGGGTAAGGATGGCCAAACTAAATTCGGCAATTTAGTAACAACCATAACAGGAACTATACTTTATGATGATTTATCTTACGCTAATGTTTTAGTAAACAGGAGTTTTGGTGATGATAGATATATAATTGCTCAGACTGAACAAGAGTTTGTTGAAAAAGGTGGTACGGATTTGTCTAAATGGATTGAAGCAGACTACTCTACGCAACCTCCAAGTGTAAAATTACTTGCAGAGCAAAAAACAGCTACTGAAAAGTATGTAGAAGACGAAATTCTTACTCAGTTTGGTCAGAAAACCACAATAAATAAAGGGCTTTCTGGACAACAACCAAATACAGCATCGGTTACAGGCACTAAGGCGGACATTGATGATGCAGGTTATATATCTGAATTAAATGATGTGTTTACAAATCCAAATGCTGCTTCATCAAAAGCTATTCTAAAAAGGCTTATTGATTCCAGAAATGCTCAGGCGACAAAACCAGAGGATAAAATTATATCTTTTGATATTTTAGATTCAATGATTGTTGTAAAAAGAGGTGGTGGAATGGATGACCTTATTATAGATAGAGTATCCGATAGCGGTAATCCTGATAATCCAAATACTGCAGAAGATGAGTCATTAAACATTCTTGATACTGAGACTGATATTATGTCAGCTATTGACATATTAACTCCAGGTCAGGGTTATAGTAGAGGAAGAGTTAGAGGTTTAATTTCGTCTGAAAAGATAGATATTAGAAAACGTATAAATAGAGAATTAAAAACATCGGTAGCACAACCTCCTCTTGATTTCATAGTAAATACGTCTACGATGCCTTCTGGTGTGACGATCATAAAATCGTTGGAAAAAGCGATTGGTGACTATACCACTTTAAATACAGATGACGCGGTAACTAAAGCGATTGATGATGTTATTGTTGGTGGTATGGGTGGTGAACTTAAACAGGATCTTGTAAAACAAGGTTATGGTAGTCCAACAACAGAGCTTGTTCAAGGTAATACAAGAGATGGTAGTGGCGCAATTATAGATAATGGTGAAGAGTATTATTTAATAAATATGGCTGGTAAAGAGACGTTTATTAAAGTCAGTGGTGGAGAAACAAAAACAAATATTGCTAATGGAGTGATTGATGCAATTAATGAAGCTACTAAAATAGTAAACAAGAAAAGAGAAAACAAAACTCTTCAGACTTTCAATATATGGAAGCGTTCAAATCCAGGGAAAAATTACATTGACTATAAAGCGTGGTATCAAGCTAATAAATAATAAATATTTATGGAATTATTAGACGATTTATTAGAATTATTACAAGGTAAGGTAGACGATAAAGCTACACTTCAGGGTATAATTGACTCAGAAGGTTTAGAAGTTTTGTACGATGATGTTGATCCAGATGCATTTCCTACACTGGAAGAATATTTGGCTTATTTTGGTGAGCTTCAAAAAAAAAAAGAAGAAACTGGAGATACTCCTGTTATTTCTCCAGAGGAAAATATGGAGTCAAATACACAAACTCCTCAAGTGGAAGAAGCTGGATCTTTGGATTCTTCACCAACAACAGTTGATGTTCCTCAAGTAGAAGTACCTCAAGTAGAAGTACCTGAAACAAACATTAATATTAATCCAAATATTGAAGAAGAAGAGAAGCTACCTGGTATATTAGATCCTACCTCTAATGCAAAGAAGTTATATGAAATTGTAGACAACGAGGTTGTAATTCTGGACGATGAAGGAATGCCAGAAAAGGAAGAAGAGACTTGGCTTGAAGAAAGCTGGCTTGGTCAGGCAATGGATTGGGCTTTTGATGATGTTCCAATTTTAGGTGTTCTTAGTGCTGATTTTTGGGGAGATATGTATCGAGCTATTGGTAATGGCTACACCAAGGGGCAATCAGTAGATGACTCTATTGCTTTGTTTGCCAAAGGAAAAAATATATCAGATGCAGACTTAGCAGATTATTTAGCTGCTGTTAAAAAATCAGAGAAAGTAAATGTTTCTGATGAGATGAAGAACTTTCAAAAAATTTATGAACAAAATGGAGGTGGTATTTTTGGCTTTATGTTAGGCTTTGGATCAAACCTATCTATTGCTCCAGAATTACTTATTGACTCACTTGCCTCAATGATTAATCCAGCATCTGCCGCTGCGGCAGGAGCAGGAGCAGCTGTGGGAGCAGGTACAGGTGCTGCAATAACATCAATTGGAGGGCCATTTGCTTTGTTTGGTGCAGGTGCAGGTGGTATAGCTGGAGCTATGGGTGGCGCTTCGTCTGCTTTGGAATTTGGTATGTCTTATACTGAATTTATGAAAGAAGAAGTTGAAAAAAAAGGAGGTAAGTTTGACGCTGAAGGTATAAGAATGGTTTTAAATGATCCTGAAGCTCTTCAAAGTATTAGAAATAGAGCAGCAACAAGAGGTCTTGCTATAGGTGTGATTGATGCTATGACTGCTGGTGTAGCTGGTAAAGCTATAACTGGCACAGGTAAGGCTTTAGCAAAAGGAACGGCAAAAACATTAGCTGCTGGAGGCAAAGGAACTGTTACCAGAGCGATGGTTAATAAAGGGATTGAAATATCTGCTGGGTTAGGTGTTGAGATTGCTGGAGGTAGTTTAGGTGAGGCAACCGCAAGGAAGTTCGCTAATCAGGAAATGGATGTTGCTGAGATAGGTCTTGAAGGTTTTGCAGGAGCAGGTAATGCTCCTATATCTTTAGCAAGAGGTGTTTATACAACTCCTCGATATAGTTTAAATGGTGACTTAGTTACTAAGAATTATATTTTAGCAACGATAGGTACGGCTACTCCTGCTCAGATTGGAGAGATGAGTATTGATATTAAGAATGATCCTGATATGCAGAAGGTCATAACTGATTTAAAAGCTACTTCACAAATTGAAGCAGAAATATCAGAGACAACTAATGTTCCTGTTGGGCCAGATATGGATGCTCTTATTAAATTAGAGATTGAAAAAACCAAACTTCCTGATTCAAGATCAGAAACTACAAGGGTAAAAAGAGATCAGATAAATCAACAAATAAAAGCGCTGGTTGAAAAGTATGATGGTGCATTAAGTGAGAGTGTTACAGTTGAAAGAGATGGTGACACTTTCACCGAAAACTTAGTTGTAACAAAAAGTGAAGCTATAGCTCAATTAGAATCTGATGGTATTGAAAATCCTTCTGATGCAGCGATTTCAGATGTGCAGAAAGCTATGATGCAGCAATTAAAAGACTCTGATTTACAGGCTGAAAAAGCAATAGCCGCAGAAAAAAAATTATTAGCTGAAGTTGAATCGTCTATAGAGAGTGAAATAACTGAACAAGAAGTATTAGATAGAATAGATAAAGATGTATATACAGATCAAGAATTTGATAATACAAAAAAATTAATCATTAAAGAAAAATTAGATGCCGTTCAAAAGTCAGAAACAGAGAGCTTGGATGTACAAGAACAAACCAGAGATGGCGAAGGAGTGGGAGAAAGCAACGTCAACCAAGAAATTACCGAAGAAGTTGATCAGGAAAACCAAACCGAGGACTCCCCTGTTAAAGAACAAAAGGAGAAAGTAGAAGAGTTTACAACTAAACGTCAAAAACAACCAGGGAGATATAGAGTTCCTGGAAGTCGTACAATAGATGTTGAGGTTGATGCTGAAGGTAAAATTAGGACTGTTAATAGAAAAACAGGGAGGCCTTTAAAAGAAAAACCTACGGCAGCTATTCAAGAATATATCCTTGAAAATATTATAGATGTAAATGATGGAGCTGTTACAGTTGAAGTTGAAGGAATGACTCCTGAACAATTAGACAATAAAATAGTTAACGAATCTAACAATGTTAGAGAGGTAGCGGAAGCTATAGATAGAACTTCAGAGCAAAAATTAATAGAGCAAGAGTCTACAGATCTTGAATCTGGAATTGATGCTTTAATTATTAAAAGCAAAAGGGGCGCAAGTCCAGCGGTTAGGTTTACGCCTGAAAGCTGGAAAAGAGTTACTGGATTATCCCCAAAAGAAAGTGGTGTTTCAAGTGTGTGGATAGCTTCAAAAGAAAACGGCGGTGTTAGTTTAGAAGATGGATATCAATCTTTTGTAGCTAATCCTGATCAGATATCTGGTGATGTTGAAATAACACCTTCTGAAGTAGCTGAATTTGTTAAAAACACACCAAACAGAGAGGCTTTAAATAGTTTAAAACTATCTGCTGAAAGTCAAATAACTTCTGATTTAAAATTTAAGTTTGAAGAATTAACAGGTTTAAAACCTACTAAAAGAAATATAAATAAAGTATTATCTATTGATCCTAACAGAGAACCTTTAGTTGCTACTAAGCAAAGAAACAAACAGTCAAACCAGAAAGCTGCTACTGAACCAGGGAAGTTTGGTAAAAAGAGAGGGCCTTCTCCTAAAAA
>Ga0209830_10000990_pt1 | contig 26461 bp, 31 predicted proteins | sample ArcticOcean_MG_C_12_FD_187439 | JGI IMG/M metagenome (GOLD analysis project Ga0209830, IMG submission 187439) | Marine microbial communities from western Arctic Ocean - ArcticOcean_MG_CB8_130 (SPAdes) (version 2) | ecosystem: Environmental > Aquatic > Marine > Oceanic | place: Arctic Ocean...
CTATTGTACCAGCAGGTGAGTACCATCAGTTCTACGCACACCAAGAGACTGAGGCTCTAGAAATATACTGGACAGAGCTAAGTCATAATGATATCATACGAGAAAATGTAGGAGGAATTTAAAATGTTAATTGAATTTTTATTAGCACCTTGGCCGTTATATCTTATACTACCATTTATACTATTCTTTTAGGAGAATGATATGTCGTTTATTGTAGTGCAAATAGAAGATCCATACGACTTAGATAGTATGTCAGTCTTACCTGATGAAGAGGATCTAAAAATAAAACAATTTAAGAATGAAGAAGAAGCCATAAGATTCTTAGTTAAGTATGGCATGGAAGAAGAGTTAGAATATGATGCTAAGATTGTGAGGTTACATTGAGAATATTATTAACACTAACCTTAATACTATTTAGTTTACCTAGTAAAGCCAACAACTTAGAGTGCTTAGTTGAAGCAGTTTATCATGAGGCTAGATCGGAAGGAGAAGTCCCACAGATAGCAGTTGCTAATGTAATACTACAAAGAGTTAAGGATAAACGCTATCCTAATACAGTATGTGAAGTAGTACATGAAGGAAAATATTATGGTGATAAGATCATACGTAATAGATGTCAGTTCAGTTACTACTGCGATGGTAAAGATGAGAAGTATAAAGATTCTAAATCTTTACTACAAGTATTAAACATAGCCTCTCTAGTTCTAGAGGGTGTGTTGTTAGAACAAACTATGGGTGCTACTCACTACCATGCCTACTATGTTAAACCTCACTGGTCTTACAGTGATGACTTTAAAAATCTAGGTAGAGTAGGATCTCATATATTCTATATTGACAATAGTAATAAGTAGGAGTACGCTATGCTAACTAAAGATAACTTAATAAATAAACTACATAAACATATTGACATACTAAATAAACGATTAGCAGAGAAAGATGATACCATTAGTAAACAACGTACTGAACTTGGGATGTCTAAGTCACAGCAATGGGTAGAGAAAGATGAGTAAAAATCTATGGGAGCTAGAAAGAAAAATGTTATTCCATAAACTTTATAAGGAGTATGAAGATGAAGGGTATGATAATAAAGAATGTTCTTCATTAGCAAAGAAGGATGTAGACTGTATCATGGAAGATAAGATAGAATTAGTACATCAAATATGGGAGGACACTTATGAAGAAAACTGAATATGTTTTAGTTCTTGAAAAAGAAATAGGGAATATACATCTTGATAGTTTCCCATCTAAACTATTGGCTGAAGAAGAAAGAGATAATAGAAATAGATTGTGTATTGCTATGGGGTACTCACCAGATGTTAAATATATTATTAAGAAGATTAATTAAAACCCTATAGAGTGAGTACTTACGTACTCTATAGGGTTTGTAATTAGATAGGAGGCTAGGATGCCAGTAAAAGGAAGTTGTGCTAACTGTAACTCAAGCGATGCCAATACTATGTATGAAGATGGTCATTCGTTTTGTTATAGCTGTAAGAACTACGTTCACAAAGGAAATAAAATGGAAGCTTTAAAAGTTGTGCGGATGCTATCATCGGGCAGTAACATACTAAAAAGTGTAGGTATTGTTGATGCTATACCAGAACGCAGGATAGCTAAAGATACTGCAAGATTATATAATACTGCTATTAAAAAATCAGGTAGCATGACAACCCATCATATCTATCAGTACTTTGATAAGGATGGTACACATGTTGCTAATAAAGTTCGTGAAGTTCAAGGTAAAAAGTTCTGGTCTGAGGGTAACCTAGCTGGTGCTGGTTTGTTTGGTCAACATATCTTTGGTAAAGCTGGTAAGTTTATTACCATCTGTGAGGGTGAGGTAGATGCTATGTCTGGCTATGAGTTGCTAGGTAGCAAGTGGCCTGTAGTTTCTATTAAGAATGGTGCTGCATCAGCAGTCCAGAATTGTACCAACTCTTTTGAATATCTTAATAAGTTTGATAAGATTGTGTTATGTTTTGACAATGATAAGGCTGGTAAGGAAGCGGCTTTATTAGTAGCTGATCTATTCGAGCCAAACAAATGTCTAATCATGGACATGGAGTTCAAAGATGCTAATGAATATCTTAAGACAAATCAACGAGAGAAGTTCAGCAAAGCATGGTGGAATGCTAGACCATTTACACCAGTAGGTATCGTAAACCTAGCAGACTTAGGTGAAACCTTATACGATGAGAAGTACTGTGAGACAGTACCATATCCTTGGCAAGGGCTTAATGATAAGACATATGGTATACGAACTGGTGAGCTAGTGACCTTTACTAGTGGTGCAGGTATGGGTAAGTCCAGTATTATACGTGAGTTAATGCATCACATCATGAGTAATACTAAAGATAACATAGGTGTACTTGCAATGGAGGAAAACATTCGCAATACTGCCTTCAATCTCATGAGTGTAGAAGCTAATGCTAGACTATATATTAAAGAAGTACGTGATAGTTTTACTAGGGAACAGCTTACCGCATGGCAAGAGAAAACCATAGGTACTGGTAGGTTCTTTGCCTTCGATCACTTCGGATCTATATCTAATGATGAAATCTTAGGTAGAGTTAGGTTCATGGCAAGAGGTTTAAAATGTAAGTGGATTGTTCTTGATCACCTATCCATCTTAGTATCAGGTCAAGAAGATAATGGAGATGAACGTAAGTCTATTGACATTCTAATGACCAAGCTACGCTCCCTTGTAGAAGAGACAGGCATAGGCTTATTACTTGTCAGCCACTTACGTAGGCCGTCAGGTGACAAAGGGCATGAGGATGGCCGTGAGGTATCCCTGTCGCATCTTAGAGGGTCAGCATCTATTGCTCATCTATCTGACAGCGTGATAGCATTGGAACGTAATCAGCAAGCAACTGATCCTGCTGAAGCTAACACAACTATCATACGTGTCTTAAAGAATAGGTATACAGGTGATACAGGTGTCGCTTGCCGCTTGCATTATGATAAAGAAAGTGGTAGAATGACAGAACTTGAGAACCCTTTTGTAGAAGAAGAAGAAAATAATATTCCATTTTAATTAATCAATTGGATTTAAAAATGATAACAGCGATAGTTGATATCGAAACAGATGCCATTGATGCAAGCTTAATACATTGTATCGTAGCTCGTAACTATTCCAATGGTGAGGAAAAGGTATGGGTAGGTGATGAGTGTAAGGAGTTTGCATCATGGTCTAAACGTGTAGGTAAATTTATTATGCATAATGGTATCAGCTTCGATGCTCCTATTCTTAATAGATTAACTGGATCAGATATTAAAGTAAATCAAATAAGAGATACTTTAATTGAGTCACAACTATACAACCCTGTAAGGGATGGTGGTCATTCCTTAGCATCATGGGGTGAAAGATTGAGGTTTCCTAAAGGAGACTTCAATACTTTTAGTATGTATACACCTGAGATGTTAGAGTATTGTAAGCAAGATGTTAGACTTACTCATAGAGTAGCTCAGGTTTTAGAAAAGGAAGGAGTAAAATTCTCTACTGAAAGTTACAACCTTGAGCGTAAGGTTAGGGTACTAGTAGACCAGCAAGAAAGGAATGGCTTCACGTTTAACTTACGTGAGGCTATGTCCTTCCTTGCTATTCTAGAAGAAGAACAACAATCATTAGAAGATAAAGCACAAGAAATGTTTAAGCCTGTAGAGATACAGTTGAAGACTAAGATAAAGTATATACCTTTTAATATAGCAAGTCGTAAACAAATAGCTGAACGTCTAATGGAACTTGGATGGAAGCCTAAGAAATTTACAGACAAAGGTAGCATTATAGTATCAGAAGAGATACTTGATACAATTAAACTACCTGAAGCTGCAATGTTTAGTAGGTACTTCTTGTTACAGAAACGTACAGGTTTAATTAAAGCTTGGATTAAAGCATGTCAGGATGATAGTAAAGTACGTGGTAGAGTTATGACATTACGTACTATTACTGGCCGCATGGCTCACAACTCACCTAACATGGCTCAAGTACCTGCTGTCTATTCTCCCTATGGTAAGGAGTGTAGATCACTATGGACTATTACTAACCCTGATACTCATGTACTAATAGGTACTGATGCATCTGGTCTAGAGTTAAGATGTCTTGCTCACTACATGAATGATTCTAAATTTACAGAAGAAGTTGTTAATGGTGATGTGCATACAGCTAACATGAAAGCTGCTGGACTTACTGATCGTGATCAAGCTAAGACTTTTATATATGCTTTTCTTTATGGTGCTGGTGCGGCTAAGATAGGTAAGGTAGTTGGAGGATCTGCTAAGGAAGGACAGAAACTTATAACTAAGTTCTTATCTAACATGCCAAAGCTTAAAGAGTTACGTGATAATGTTATAGAAGCTTCTCAAGTAGGAACTATCAGAGCTTTAGATGGTAGGTTGCTACACATTCGAGCAGACTACGCTAGTCTTAATACCTTACTACAAGGTGCAGGGGCTATCATCTGTAAGCAATGGCTTGTAGACATAAGTAAACGTATACGTGACTCAGGTTTAGATGCTAAGTTAGTTGCATCTATACACGATGAATATCAATTCGAGGTAGCTAAGAAAGATGCTACTAAGTTTGGTAAGATTACTAAAGATGCTATGAAAGATACAGAGAAGACATTGAATGTTAAGTGTCCTCTTGATTGTGATTTTAAAATTGGAACAACATGGATGGAGACACATTAACATGCTAACATATATTAATGGATCTAGAAAAGAATACGATAGGGTTAAGTATAGTAATACTATTCTTACTGTTAAAGTAAGAGATGCTAGGCGTAGAGCAAAAGCAAAGAATATATATTTTGAGCTTACCGAACAAGATATTAAAGCTGTATGGCCTGAAGATGATCTATGCCCCGCTCTTAATATACCATTGATAGTATCTCAAGGAGAGATAGCTGATAATTCTCCTAGCTTAGATAGGATTGATATTAATAAAGGATACACTAAAGATAATATACAAATAGTTTCTATGTTAGCTAATCAAATAATGTCCTGTGCTACACCAGATCAAGTGATAAAAGTGGGACAATACTTTAAAGAGTTAATAGATAGTAAGTAGTGTAGTTCTTGCGAACTACTTACTATCTTATTATACAGGAGAATAAATGACACATAACAATCGTAAGTTTGATAAGAAGTCCTACGAAGCTAATGATGCAAGAGCTAAGAAAGCTATTGTAAGTTATCTTGTAGCTAATAAGTTTACAGATATTGAAGACAAAGAAGATTACTACTTTGATGTATCAGCTAATAAGAAAGGCATGAAGTTTTTCTTTGAGGTTGAGATAAAGAATCAGTGGGGTGCCCATTGGAATCCTACTTGGGAAGAAGTTCGTATACCAGAAAGGAAAAGGAGACTATTAGAAAAGAAAAAGAATGAATACCCTGACCATGATTTATATTTTGTGGTCTTTAATACAGACTGTTCTCAAGCTTGGTTTATTAAAGATGAAGCAGTTGATAAAGCTATAGTAGGTACGATACAAAACTCTAGGAGAATAGGGGAGCCGCATCTAAAAGAACCTTTCTTTCATGTACCTATAGAAGATGCTAAATTAATTCAGAATATAACTTGACTATAATATTTAACTATGGTACTATTCAAATACAATCAAGGAATAATCCTTATGATTGTGATACATGCCGCAATAGAGTGGCGATAGAAAAAGGAAATAGAAATGAACGATCCAATTTATATTACAGGTAAATGTCACTATGCTTCAATCACTGAGCCTAATACAAAGTTTGAACCAGTATGGTCAATCCAAGTTGAAGTAGATGATAATAACCGCTCAGTAATTGAGAGTGCTGGGCTTACGATTACTAACAAAGGAGATGATCGTGGAGAGTTTGTTACCATCAAGCGTAAGGTTGAACGTAAGGATGGTACTCAACGTCAAGGACCACTGGTAAAAGATTCTCAGAATAATAACTGGGATGGTAAGTTAATTGCTAATGGTAGCGTAGTAAATGTTAAGGCTGTACCATTTGAGTGGAGCTATGCTGGTAAGTCAGGAGTATCTGCTGACCTAGCTGCTGTACAAATAGTAGACTTTATTGAGTATGCTGGTGGGGGTGGTGATGACTTCGCTGTAGTTCCTGGTGGTTATGTTACTAAAAATGTTGAGGAAGATATTCCTTTTGCTTCTTAATCTTAACTAAGGGAGACTTGGGGGTGGAGATTGCGTGCATAAGTTTAATCTCTACCCCATTTTTTTGCAATGAAAAAAATTGAAACATTAGTTGAAGATATATATGATCTATTCTCTACTGGCCCACTTGATATGGATGAGAAGGAAGTAGATAAATACATAGATACTTTTGGTGAGATGCTTAAGGTTCATGTAAAAGAGTTCATGAATGAGAAGCCTCGTGCTAAGGGTAACTTAAGATTGTCTGCTATAGGTAAGCCTGATCGTCAGCTATGGTATGATATTAATTCTAAGGTAGAGGTTGAAGAGATCTCACCTAGCACTAGGATTAAGTTTTTATATGGGTATATCTTAGAAGAACTTCTTCTTATGTGTGCTTGTATCGCTGGACATAAGGTTGCTGATCAGCAGAAAGAAGTATCTGTTGAAGGTGTAGTAGGCCATCAAGATTCTATGATAGATAATGTCTTAGTGGATTGTAAGAGTGCGTCAAGCTATTCATTTAAAAAGTTTAAGGAGAATAAGTTACTTGAAGATGATCCATTTGGATACATAGGACAGATCTCTGCTTATGCTCAGGCTAATGGAGTTAACGAAGCTGCCTTCCTTGTTATTGATAAGTCAAGTGGTGAGCTATGTCTTACTCCTGTTCATCAGATGGAGATGATCAATGCTAAAGAAAGAGTTAAACATCTTAAAGGAATGGTTAGCAATGACCGTGTGCCTGATAGGTGCTATGATGCAATTGCTGATGGGGAGTCTGGTAATCTTAAGCTACCTATTGGTTGTGTTTTTTGTGGGCATAAAAGAGAGTGCTGGGGATCTTCTAATCAGGGCCGTGGCTTACGTGCCTTTAAGTATTCAAGAGGTATCACTTACTTTGCTAAGGTGTCTAAAGAACCTAAGGTTGAAGAAGTAGTTAACTGGTGACACATTGGGAATACAATAGTAAGAACGACTTAACTAAGTTTGGGTTTGTATATTGTATTACTAATATTAAAACAGGTAAAGCTTACATAGGTTGTAAGCAATACTTTAATTATTCTAAAGGAAAAAAGAAAAAGGAATCTAACTGGAAGACTTACATGGGTTCCTCTAAACATCTAACAGAAGACATAAATAAAATAGGTAAAGATAATTTTAAGTTTGTAATCATAGCTGAGTTTAAAAACAAACGAAGCTTACGTTACTATGAATGTTACTATCAAATGAAATACAATGTATTGGTCAGCACTATAGAAGGTAGCGATGAGCCAGCATTTTATAATAGCTTTGTTGGTGGTAAATTTTACAGACCAGTAGAAGAGTATTATGACATTGACTAATAACCCATTCGAGTTAAGCACAGATGAAATACCTAAATCTATTTATGAATTAACAGATAGAGATTCAGAAAGATCTTTGTATGTGGCTGTGGTATTACAGGCACTCTTAGATCTTTCTAAATCTATCATTGAAGATGAGACAAGCGAGATAAAACTTTATCGTAATCAAGCTAACTCTTGGATCTTTAAAGATGTAGGAGTTACTTGTAAAGACTTTGAAGAAGTATGTTCTTATGCTGACTTAAACCCTAGTCTTGTTAGAAGTTTTGCACATACTGTAATTAATTCAGGAGATACTGAAGATGTTAGAAAAAGATTTAACAACCTTCTCTAAGCCTTTAGATAAACAAGTAGGAGGAGATCACTATAAGACATGTGGCATACAGCCAGTAGAATATATCCATGCTAATAAGCTTGACTACTTTGAAGGTAACGTGGTAAAATATATAACTAGGCATAGAACCAAGGGTCAAGGTAAGAAAGATATTGAGAAAGCTATTCACTATGCACAACTAATCTTAGAATTAGAATACGAAGGAAAATAATAATGGAAAACGAAACACATTATGGAATGACACTCCCCATTTCAGAAGAGATTGATAAAGTTAAGTACAGACAAAGCGGTGAAGATTTTTACAGTAAGGTTGTACGTATAGCTGAGTCCCTTAAGGATACACCTGAGCATTTTGAGAACTTTAAAGATGCTCTTAGGCATCTGAGGTTCTTACCTGCTGGTAGGGTACAGAATGCTATGGGTGCTGCAAGACAGACGACTGCATACAATTGTTTTGTTAGCGGTGTGATCGAAGATAACATGGACTCTATCATGGGTAGAGCTACTGATGCTGCTGAGACTATGCGTAGAGGTGGTGGTATTGGTTATGATTTCTCACGGCTACGTCCTAGAGGTGATAAGATTAAGTCATTAGATTCTAGGGCATCAGGTGCAGTAAGCTTCATGCAGATCTATGATGCAGTATGTCAGACCATTGCATCAAGCGGTCACCGTAGAGGCGCACAGATGGGTGTGCTACGTATAGATCATCCAGACATTGAGCAGTTTATTACAGCTAAGAATAATGGTACATCCCTCAGTGGTTTCAATATCTCAGTAGGTGTTACCGATGAGTTCATGCAGTGTCTAAAAGAAAAGAAATCATTCCCCTTACAGTTTGAAGGTAAGGTACATGAAGAAGTAGATCCTGTAGCTCTATGGGATATGATCATGCGCTCTACTTGGGATTGGGCAGAGCCTGGGGTATTGTTCATAGATACTATCAACAAGATGAACAACTTATACTACTGTGAGACTATTGAAGCAACTAATCCCTGTGGTGAGCAACCTCTTCCCCCCTTCGGTGCTTGTCTATTAGGTAGCTTTAACCTTACTAAGTATGTAGATGCAGGAGAGTTTGACTTCAGCTTATTTACTAGTGACATACACAATGTAGTCAGGGCTATGGATAATGTTATTGATAGGACTATCTATCCTCTTCCTGAGCAAGAGAAAGAAGCTAAGAAGAAACGTAGAATGGGATTAGGTATTACTGGTCTTGCTAATGCAGGTGAGATGTGTGGTATGCCTTATGCTTCTCCAGAGTTTATGAAGTTTACTACTAAAGTTCTTAAGATACTAAGAGATTATTCTTATGCTGCAAGTTCTATCTTAGCACAAGAGAAAGGAAGCTTCCCTTGTTATGATAAAGAAAAGTATACATCAGGAGAGTTCTTTAAAACTCTATCACCTTGGGTTCAAGATCAGATCAAAGAGTTTGGCATACGTAACTCTCACCTAACTTCTATTGCACCTACTGGTACGATTAGCTTGACTGCTGACAACGTAAGCTCTGGCATTGAACCGCCATTCAGCCTGTACTATGACAGAACTATTCAAGAGTTCGATGGTCATCAGATACAACGTGTAGAAGACTATGCTTACATGCATGGTGTTACAGGTAGAACAGCTAATGAGATCAGTGCTGAAGAACATCTCGCAGTCCTTGCTCTTACATCTAAGTACATTGATAGTGCTGTATCTAAGACTTGTAATGTAGGAGACAATGTAACTTACGAAGAGTTCAAGGAGTTATACTTCAATGCTTGGAAGAAAGGATGCAAAGGTATCACTACCTTCAGAGCATCAGGTAAAAGATACGGCATACTTAATGAGGTTAAGGAAGAACCTAAAGCAGAAGCTTGCTTCATTGATCCTCAGACAGGTCAGAAGTCTTGTGAATAAAAGACTTGGTGAATAATAAAAAGTATGTTATAATATAGTATTAAAAAACTTAAAACAATTTTACTTAAGCAGAGGAAAGGCTAATGGCTATTAGTAAAGAGAAGAAAGTTAACACAGTTTACATAGGGTACGATCCTAAAGAAAAGGTAGCAGCACAGTTACTTAAGTATCTTATCGAAGCTAACTCACCAAAGGATGTCATTGTTAAGTTCCTTCGGAAAGATGTTCTCGAACATATGAATATGCTGTATAGGTCTTATGAAGTAATCAATAATCAAATGATAGATTCAATAGATCAAACAGCATTCTCAAGTGAGTTTACCTTTAGTCGTTTCTTAGTCCCTGCTCTAATGCAGTATGAAGGTTGGGCTTTGTATCTAGACTGTGATATGTATCCAAGGACAGATGTGAACGAAATCTTTGAAGAATATAACGATGAGTTCTATCCTTTGTATTGTGTTAAGCATGACTACACACCGACTAATGAGTTTAAGATGGACGGTAGGAAACAAGATAAGTACGAGAGAAAGAACTGGTCAAGTCTTATACTATGGAACTGTGGTCATAAAGCTAACAAACCACTCACACCTTTCGCTGTTAACAATGAGACAGGTAACTACCTACATACCTTTGGTTGGTTGCCTAATAAAAGCGGAGCTATAGGCAGCATAAGTGAGGAATGGAATTGGCTTGATGGTCATTCATCTAAAGACATTGACCCTAAGATCGTACACTTTACTACAGGTGGTCCTTGGTTCCCAACTTGGAAATGTAGCCGTGAAGTAGATGGACTGATGGCTACTGAATGGAACTCAGACTATGCTCACTTAACATTACATGGAAAAATTGATGAACTATAAAGTCGTAACAGCGTTTAACGAAAGCCTACTACAGCATAGTACCTTTCATTTATTAACTGAGTTCAAAGAAAACTGGGAACCTAGTATAGAATTTCATTGTTATTATTATGACATTGATCTATCTAATTATTCTCTACCTAAAGCTAGTAATATTTTCTATCATAACTTACTAGAGATGGAAGAGTTCACTCAGTTTAGAACTCAGTTCCCGCAACATAACGGTACTGAAGGGGGGTCAATACAGTACACTGATATACTAGATGCTCAGAAGACTATGCCTAAAGTCATGGCACTCACTGAGTGTGCCTTTAATAACTCAGACAGTTGGTTGATATGGCTTGACCCCTTAGCTATGAATACTAAGGATGTCTCACAAAAAACTTTGAGTGGTTTATTCCCAGAGCATTCTAAGAACATAGACTTCATTGGCTTTGATAGTGATTCATACTTCATGGCTTTTAATCTAAGTAGGACAACTCCTGTTGAATTATTAGGTGACCTACGTGGTGCTTATACATCAGGAGAGTTCTTAAACTATAGGGAATGGCATGACGCATTCATCTTTAATAGGTTAAGGACTATCTATACTGCTCATGGTATGCATGTGCATGAGCTTACTAAAGATAACTCTTATCTTTCTGAGTTGTTTGTTAACCTATCAGATAAAAAGAACTCTGCCTTTAGGAACAAGGATGGTAAACGTATCTTTGAATTATCTGATACTAAAACTACAGGAGACATCTTACCTAATAGATACAAGCAACTTGCTGATCTCATACGTTTCTATAAGCCTAGTACTATCTTAGAGACAGGTACATGGAATGGTGGACGAGCTATTGAGATGGCACTCGCATCCTTTAAGCATCAAGACAGTGTACACTACATAGGATTTGATCTCTTTGAGGATGCTACTACTATAACAGATCACGAAGAGTTTAATGTTAAGCCTCATAACACAATGGAAGCTGTAGAGAAAAGGTTTACTGAGTTTGCTGAACACATGCAGGAGAAAGAAAAGAAAACCTTTACCTTTGAATTAACCAAGGGTGATGTAAGAGTTACTCTAGATAAGTTTGTTAAGACTGAGGTACTGAATGAAGTAGACTTTGCATTGATGGGCAGTGGCAATAGTGTTGAGACTACTAAGATAGAATACGAAGCATTTAAAAATATTCCTATTGTAGTAGCTGATCATTACTTCACTAAGGAGAGTGATGAAGATGAGACAATGCCCCCAGAAAGATATCATGGAGTTAAGAATGTATTTGATAGCGTCAAGACACAGATGGTTAATAAGGAAGAAGAGGATACGGAAGGCTGGACAGTCTTTGAAGAGGAAGATGGTGTACGTAAGTACATTCTTCCTTCCCAAGACAAGGTTGCTGGTGGTGGGCATACTCACCTTGTACTTTTTCTTCATGATACCTCTCTAGAAAACATACCTAAGCAGTTAAAAAGTGTGCCTATTATTGTACACCCTAGAGACTGTGTACCTAGAGACTATATTAATAATAATATTAAAACTAATATGACATTAATCGGCCCTGATAAGTGGGTAACAAAACATGAGATACATAGACAGAAAGCTATCATGGTTTCTGCTGGGCCTTATCTTGATTATGATAAGCTTAAAAAGTTTATCAAAGATAATCCAGGTATTAAAGTTCTTACAGTTAAACATGCTTATCCAGGCTTACTTAAGAATGGTATCAAGCCGTGGGGTTGTATCCTCTTAGACCCTCGACCTATTACAGGTAAGAGTACACATAACATAGTAAGAAAGGATCTGTTTAAAAAAGTAGATCCAGATACTACTTTCTTCTTAGCCTCTATGACTGATCCTTCTGTTACTAATTTCTTTATTAGCAAAGAAGTTAATCTCTTTGGCTGGCATGCTTTTACTGATTCTCTAAGAGCAGAGTCAGAGCAAGGACAACAGATACAGAACCAGCAGGTTAACATATCGAAGGACTTAGGTATCCCTCAAGGTGCTACGATGATCACAGGTGGTACATGTGCAGCCATGAGAGGCATTGGTATGCTACATACTATGGGCTTCAGGGATGTGCATCTATTCGGGTTTGATTGTTGCCGTGATGAGCCTACCAAGGAAGAGATGTCTGAAACTACTGGAGACATAGAAGGTGGTGAGGTTCCTAAGCCTAAGTATATACAAGTTACAGTACGAGATAAAGAGTATTGGACTACTGGTGAGTTACTAGCTATGGCTCAAGACTGTGAGAAAGTATTTCAAGATGAAGGACTTGAAGGGGTATTGACATTTCATGGAGAAGATACTATGATAGCTGATCTATGGGAGCTTCAGCAAGAAAAGAAAACCCGACCAGAGTTTGAAGGATTTTACGCATGAAAAGTTTAGACTATGATCCTAAATTAAGTAGGAAGAAACCATCAAAGAAATATAAAGAGTTACTGAATGAGTACGTTGAGATGCATTCTTCTGGTAAGGGTATGTTTGATGGTAAAAGTTTAGTTAAGTTTATTGATATCATTCATGGCTTTCTACAGAGTAACGATTGTAAAACCTTACTAGACTACGGTGCTGGTAAGGGTACTCTTTATACTAAAGACTATGCTAAGTTAGTCCCAGAACTAGGCAAACCTTTACTTAAGTATTGGGATCTTAATATTGTAGATCGTTATGAACCTGCGCTACCTGAGTTTAATAAGCTACCTGATAAGCATTATGATGCCGTCATATGTACTGATGTTCTTGAACACATACCTGATACTGATATAGGGTGGGTAGTAGATGAGATCCTTGATCGTGCAGATAAGATAGCCTTCTTTAACATAGCTTGCTACCCTGCACGTAAGACATTTAAAGATGGAACAAATGTACACATCTCAATCTATGATCCTAGAGCATGGGTAGAGTTCTTTGTTGAGAAGATCAAGAAGTATAATGATACATCTATTTACTTATTCTTTGATGTCATGACTGAGAACCGTAAGACAATCACATTGGAAGGATTTAAGATAGATCATAGACCACGAGTAATACAGTTGAAACAACAGGAGGTAGAGTAATGTTAGGTATAGCTGAGTCAGTCATAGGAGTAGCAGGTAAAGTCCTTGATAAGTTTGTTGAGGATAAAGACCTTAAGCTTAAGTTAGCATCAGAGCTTAAGACACAGATGGTGTCATTAGATTTAGCTCAAGCACAGGCTAACATAGAGCAAGCAAAACATCCATCTATATTTGTTGCTGGTTCTAGGCCAGCTATCATGTGGATCTGTGCCTTCGCTCTAGGCTGGCAGTTTATCTTTGCTCCTATTATATCCTGGGGTCTAGTGATCTGGTATCCTGTAATAGAACTACCTAGCTTACAGACAGCAGAGCTTACATCATTAGTGATGGCTCTCTTAGGACTAGGTGGTATGAGAAGCTTTGAGAAGTCTAAGGGTGTTCAACGAAACAACATGAACAAACGATGATAAATCTTACCGACAGTGCTGACATACATCTATCCTCAGTTATCAATGAGAATGTTGGTATGTTTACAGATATTAGGTTATCGGTTACTAGTGGGGGTTGCTCTGGTTTTAACTATGATTGGCAGCTAACTAGCTCAGAAGAGGCAGGAGATCATGTCATTGATCTTGACTCAGGTAGACTTCTTATTGACATTGTCTCCCTCTTATACCTTGAGGGTATGACTATAGACTATAAGAAGGATATCTTTGGTCAGAGATTGATGATAGATAATCCTAATGTTAAATCTACATGTGGTTGTGGTGAAAGCTTTCAGGTATAAAAATGAAAAACAACTTAAAAAAACTAGCACCAACTAATACATTAGATTGGTACATCAAATGGGTAGCTTCTTTATTCTTAATTGCTGGTGTTATCTTAACAAGTAATAATATCTATCCTATCAATCTATTCTTTCATGCTGTTGGTATATTTGGATGGTTCATTGTTTCTATTCTTTGGAATGATAGAGCGTTGCTTGTAATCAATGCGGTATCACTTGCTCTATTAATTAATGGAATGGTAGCACATTATGTTAAGTAATATATGGAACTCAAAGTATCGTAGAATTTGGCTTCCTTATCACATTTCACCTTCAGAATCTAATAATAAAGTATGTTGTATTTTAAATAGAAACTATCAACCTATTTCTAACATAACTAATGTAGGTAGTACAACTGATTCTACATCTAATAAATCTAGCTTAGAATTATTTGGTTCAGTAGTAAAATTTAAATTTAAACCTAAAAATTTTAAAGACGTTTGGTTTAAAAATAGTACATATTTTTTATATGATGATAGTGTTGGTTCTGATATAAAAAGTATACAAGATTATTTTAAAAGATTAACTAAACTATTTAGCTATCAACATGACTTAATATCTGAAGAAGAAATAGGAATATTTTATGTTAAATGATAAGCAAGAAAAGTTTGCACAGTCATACGTCCTACATAACAATGCAACTGAAGCTGCTAAGTCAGCAGGTTACTCAGCCGCTTCAGCATCCAATCAAGGGTATAGACTTCTACAGATAGAAGAGGTTGTAGAAAGAATACATATACTTGAGAATGAACTTGAAACTAATGTAGATGTCATAGATGAATTGGAAAGTCAGTATGCGTTTGCTAAATCAAATGGTCATACTAATAGTGCTATTAAAGCTCTTGAGTTACTATCAAGAGTACGTGGTGCAAACTCTGATATCAATCCTAACCTAGATTCAGAGACACTTGAAGGTGCAATCATAGGATGCCTCAATGTTTTAGGTGAGGATGTAGTCTTAGGTATGTTATCTAAGTGTGACTTCGCAAGTAGTATCTTTTCAGACGAAGATCTAGAAAATATAGCCCTAGAGAGCATGGTAGAGAGCGTTACAGAGGGGGCAGTGGACCCAACCTACCCTGAAGAGGTAGAATCCACTGTAACATAGCTTAAAATAGCGTACAAAGCAAATCGTTATTATAAGTAATAATTCTTACCTTCTTTCTGTACATAATTATGACTACGAAAATGATAGGTATGTTTCCAGAATGATCTAAGTAAATATCGTTCTCTTGCTAAAAACTTTTTAAAGGATGGTAATTTCATTTGTAACTCCATAGCCAAGGTCTTGGGTGTGTCTCACTATTTTCCATAGTATCTAAGTGTATGAATCTTTTCTCATGTGGTCCTCTCTGAGATACACCTATCCCACTGAAGCCATACTCTATAGCTAACTTAACTAATCTATAAGCTGCCTTGCCGCTGACTACTATATCAACTGCCTTACCATACAGATGTGCTGAGTTCTTAGATCCACCTATCACCTGATTGTAAGACATATCCCTATAGGCTGAAGAGATAATCATTGGTTCATTAAACTCATGTCTAAGAGCTTCTAGTGTTATCATGAACTGCTCATCCATTACGCACTCATCTGTCCCTTTGCATTTAAGTTCTTCTTCTGTAAAGTATTTCCACATTAACCTGTAACCTTTTCTACTGGTGGGTGTCTTCCGTTATGCATTTTATGAAATCTATCTAAGTCTATTTCAATATTGTTTAATCTTACGTCTATTGCTCCATCTCTTTCACTCTGCTTCTTTAATATCTGTGGTGATAGCACATCCTTACCTATGATATCTAATCTATTCTGTATGACAGCTTGATTAGATTCCATTGTGTCTATTCTCTTTTGAAGGATGTTGTCTTCACCTTTGACCTCATTTAGGTCTTCTGTTAGGGATTTAATATTAGCTTTAATTACACCCCATGTAGCAGCTAACCCACCTAACACTGTACCAAATGTTAGGAGTTCTCTTGTACCTAATTCTAGCATTATTATTCCTTTAGTTTTCTACCAGATAACTTACCAAATTCTTTAGCAAGATCTTCTATTAATGTATATTTAAAACTTTTATTAGCTATTAATTTCATTAATCTTGCATCATTGGCTATATCATCTGCCATAAATATACCACCTTTAGGCTCTTCTAAACCTTCTCTTAGTGTGTTAGCATATAAGATCTCATCTGGGACATCATAGTTAAATCCACTAGTAGCTGAATCTAATACTTTAGTTAACCCAAATTCTCTAGTCTCATAAGGACCAGTAGACATATCTTCTTTTTTCTTTTTAGATATTGCTTGATAAGGAGTTTGTTTAAATAAATCTATCTTATCAGATAACTTTTGCATAGCATTAAATTTTTTATTTTGAAGGTCTATATACTTAGCCATTATATCTTCACGTAAATTAGGTGTATAAGGCTGGTCATCTAGTTTACCTAAGTACTCTATAAAAGAATCTTTTGTACTTTTAATTGCTTTAATATCTTGAGATAAATTAAAACCCATAGCTTTCTTTACATCTACTGTAACAGGACGTACACCTGTAGTTAACCATGTCTCAATATCTTCAGATGATTGTGGAAATCCTGATGCATTAATACCTTTACCAACCTCTCTTATTTCTTCAGAGGTTAAAGCTTTCACATACCTTCTTAATGCTTGAGATGTTCCAGGTTCTAATGACTTACCTAATTCTAATACTGCACGTTTAACATTTTCTATACTTACTCCTTGTTCTCCAGGTACTTCAGAATAAAAATCTTTTTGTGCTATATTAAACAAAGCTTCAAAGACAAACTTAGGATTAGTAAATGGACCTACAATAGATGTAGCCATACCTTTCATGACTTCTTCTAATTCAAAGTCAGATACTTGTTTACCCGCTGTTAATTTTCCTATGATAGCTCTAACAGGAACCTTTAAATAATCCTGTGCATCTATAGAAGCAGAGTTAATATAATTAGTGTTTATCTTTCCATCTTCTCCTTCAACCAATCCTTGGCTATGTATTCTCTTAGAATTTTTACCCCAATCAGGAGATAATACAGTTAGTACTCTGTTGGTTACATCTGTGATACCATTCTGTTCGTTGTTATCTCTTACATAATAATCAATACCAGTAGCTGTAACTCCTAGCCCAGCTAATCTTCTTAGACCAGAAGCAGCTTGACGTACATTACCATTTTTAACACCAATCATTGCATCTCTTATACCATACTTAAGTGTATTCTTTGTAGTACGAACCATCTCAGCAGGAAACAAAGCATATGTACCAATAGGTAATCTTGATAATGTTCTAGCAATAGGAGAAGCTACAGCATAAGAGGGCATAGTATCTCTAACTATATCTGCTGCCATATTAAATATTCTATCATCAAAATCTTTTAAACTTTCACCTGCTACTCTAGGAAAAGTTTTCTTTAGTATAGTAGACTCAGCTTCAAATGCTACTAACTTAGCATAGGTATCAGGTGCGCCATAAGCTGATGAAGCTTTTTCCATAAGCTTCGTATACATTTTACCTACCTTACTTCTTTTAGATCCTACTTCTTTTCCATATACATTAATATTTTTAGATATCATTTCAGATGTTAAGTCTGTATCTATAACACCTACACTTTTTAATCTTTCTAATTTAGCTATAGCTGCTTTTGTAAATCGGTTATCATTTCTAAATGATTTAAGTTGTTCTGAAAATAATAATACCGCATCTTTAGCTGCTATCGCTGTCTTAGGACTAAATAATAAACCGTTAGAAGCTAGAGCCTGTACAGCACCATAAGTATTAATAGCATATGCAGGGATATCTAATACAGTTTGAGTTGCTTGTCCAAATGCAGATACTTGTGATAACATTCTTCCAAAAGAACTTCCTAGAACACCACCTATTACTCCTTTATCTGTCGGAGTATAAAGTTCTAATCCATTTTTAACATACTTATACATTTGAGGTGAGACATATAGATCCTTTAATAGATTACTACTACCACCAAATCTTCCTATTGATTGTTTAGATATATCATATAAATCTTCAGTCTCTTTAGATCCAGGTTTACCAGCTTTAACACCAGATACTTGCCTAGCCCCACCTAAAGCTTTAGGGATAAGACCACCTAGCTCTACTTCTTTACCAGCATTCTTTCTAAAGAAGCTATCTATTTGAGAAAGGTAGCTTATCTCTGACATTAATTTATTTTGATTAGTAAGTGTAGCAGATATCTTAGCAAAAGGATTTTTCTGTTCCCCTAATAAATCTAATATAGGCTTGTCTAAATTTTTTCTTGTCTTTAATATTTTTGCTGCTTGACCTGCAAGACCAGAAAGATCTTTACCATCTGTTCCTTCCCATATCTTACTTACTAATCCTTCATCTTCACCAGATAATTTCTTAACCAGTATAGTAATAGCTCCGTCTACTTCATCATCTGTTGCTTTATCCATTCCCATAGAACGAAAGTATCTTCTAGCTCCTTCTACTCTACGTATAAAATTTGCATCTTTAGATTTACCACCTATAGCTTTTTGTATTTCTTTTAAAAACTTAGGATTGTTATTTGATTCAAAGCTTCTGGTAAAATAAACATCCCCACCATTAAAACCTAAACCTATTTTATCTCCTTCTTTAAGGCCAAGCATCTTATTTATTTTAGATTCATTAGATGTGATAAGTCTTTTAATTTGATCTGCTTTTTTCTTAACACCTTCACTAAGACCTTCATCTACATTATCATTAATATACTTAGCTATTAATTCATCACTAACATCATCTTCCTTTTGAACTTTTTGTAGCTGTTCTATATTATCTTTAACTGATAAAGTAAATGCTTTATCTGCTCTAGATCTTAAGATAGAAGCTTTATATAATTCTTTAGGTAGTGCAGCAGTAGATGAGAGTAACCTACCAGCTTTAGTATTAATCTTAGCCAGTACTTCTGTAATAGCATTACGTTGAGTATAAACCACATCTCCTGTAGGTGTAACTGTTTCTTCAACAGCAGATTTATTTATTCTAGTAGTAGAAGAATCCTCAAGGACATCTAATATACCGTCATCAATAGCTTGCTTCTTTGCTTTTAGTTTATTTACGCCAAGCTTAAGACCCTTTGTTCCTAACTTAAATGTAGTTCCAATAGTTTTTATAACTCCTGTAGCTAAACCTGCTACGGCTAAAGACTCCTGAAATTGTTTAACTCTTTTTTGTACAGCAGTATCCTCTGGATCTATTGATAATTCAGCAGATAAATTTAATGCTGTTTTAAGATATTCATTCTCAACCACATCAGCATCATTAACTATTTTAGCTATATCAGCTAAATGAGTTTCATTTTCTTTTCTTGTAAATACATCAGTTAAGACAAACCCAGTTCCTGCTCCAAAAAAACCAGCAGTTTTTTTACCTTTGTCAGATTTAGTTAGAGCTTTAATTCCTTTTTGCGCTCCTTCTTTAAAAAGTTTACCACCTATAAGATAAGAAGGTAATCGACTAATCTCTTGTGCTGTTTCACTTAAACTAGTTCCTTGAAGTTCATCTATAGTAGCTCTATATGCAGGAGATTTTATTTTAAGTTTTTCATCTATATCTTTTATAGTATCTGTAATATCTTTAGTAGTTTCTGGAGCTATTAACTGTCCAACAAATTCTGCTAATTGAAAAGGTGCTTCTACTACCGAACCCAAAGCAGACCACATAAATTCAGAAGGACCGCCACCAAAGATAGCTTCTTTAGGTTCAGCAAAGTATCCTGTGTCAGGTGTGACTTCTTCAGGTTCTTCTACTTCTTCAGGTACTACTTCTTCAGGTACTACTTCTGTATTATTAAAGGTAGAAACAGTAGAAGGAATAGGACTATCTCTTACTAATTCTTCAACAGAAAAACCTTCTTTAGTCTCTACTTCTTCAGGTTGTGTATTACTAGGAGTAGTATTTTCTAATAATTCTTCAACAGAAAAACCTTCTTTAGTCTCTACTTCTTCAGGTTGTGTATTACTAGGAGTAGTATTTTCTAATAATTCTTCAACAGAAAAACCTTGTTGAGTTTTAACCATGTAATCTATCCTTCATATGGTACTAACTGAGTTCCCTTTTTATTACCTATAAATAATCCTCTATTAGTAATATATATTTTATCTGGAGTTATTTTATCTCCCCTTTTTAATTCAGTAATATCTCCTAATTCACCTTTAATAAATCTATTTGCAATACTTAATGATTTATTGTAACTTTTATTAGAAGTAGCTTTTCCTTTGGCAGCAGCTAAGAATACGTTTTGAGCTTGTGCTACTGTAGCTGCCCATTCTTCAGCATCTTTACCTTTTAAAAACTTATCACCTATCATAGGTTTTCCATCTTTAATCTTATATTTTAATTTTGTTGCTATGGTTTCATTAAGTCTTGTTAAATAAGGTGCTGCGCTTTTATCAGTATCCTTTTTAGTTTCAGCAGTTATCCTATCAGTCTTAGCTTTTATTTCTTTTAACTCTAGCTCACGTTTCTTATAGTATTCATTTAACTGAGACATGCTTAAAGCTCTAATGTCTTTCTTTCCTGTTACTTCTTGAGCGTGGGTAAGCAAGTCATTCTTTTCGTCTTCATTTATTCCTGCCATAATATTTGCAGCTTGCTGTTGAGTTACTAGTTTAGCACCTGCTATTTTACCTTCAGTTATTTTTGCTTTACCTGTAGCACCAGATTCAGTTATAGCACCCTGCCCTGCTATCTGTTTTTCTAGATCAGCACGTTTCATTTTACCCATGTTATATATGTCTGTTCTTTTTTGAGTATCTTCTAAAGCTTTTTGTTTATTAACATCAGTACGTAAAGTCTCTAGTATATTAACTACATCTTGTCCAAAACCACTAGGACTTCCTGTTTTTGTAGATAATCCTGGTCCTCGTTTAGGCATTGCATTAAGAGCATCTTGTATTTGTTTTGTTGATGCTCCTCTAGCTTTCATATCTTTTACTAAGTTATCTTGTCTTTCCTTTTGAGATGTACCAAGATTTGTTGTTCTTTCTTCAGTAGCAGAATCTAATACACTTTTAATACCTTTTAAACCTGTATTTCTTGCTTGGTCTCGTCTATTTGCAATATCACCTACTATCTTTTTTGTTCCTGATATATTAAAATCTATTTCTTTTTTTAAGTCTGCTGATTTAGGAGTTGCAAAAGTACTAGCTATCTTTATTCTAATTTTTTCTTTCTCAACAGGATCTGTTTCTGTAGCATATTTTGCAGTTAAAGTTTCTATATCAGTTTTTTGTTTTGGTACTTGTAAATTACCTGCAATTTGCCTTGATAACACAGGTAAGCCAGATAATCCTTCACCTATATTGCCACCTTCTTTTTTCTTTATACCAAATAATGTATTACCTAATGTAGCATTACTATAGTTACCACCAAAGCCACCCCCCATACCATAGATATTGGCAGCGCCTAAACCCATACCTAATAAACTCTGTCCTGTACTAGGTTGATAAGCAGACTTTGTACCTGTTGTTGATACATCTCTCATACTTGATAAAGGATTACCATAAACTAAGCCAGAGAACTCAGCTAAGTTTTGTTTTGGAAATTGTTTCTCTTCTAAAAATTTAAAATAAGCTTCATCTAAAGCACCTTGATTTAATAGTTGTCTTTCTTCACCTGCTGATTTTAATGCACCAAGTTCTGTAAGATTAGCTGATACTTCCTTACCACCTAGTGCAGCAATCTGACCAGCCATTTGATTCTCTCTAGCTTTTTGTTGACCATACTCTTTAATACCAGCATCATAAGATTTCTGTAAACCTTTAGCTTGTATGTCAGAAAGTAGCTGAGATTGTCCACGTTGTAGCTCTGCTGCTTGCACGCCAGCTCTAGTACCAAGACCACTCATACCACCAGCACCTACAGCCTTAGCTTCAAACGATGGCATAATCTGAGTATCAAACTTATTCTGAGCTTCTCTTAATTCTATATCAGTAACAGCTTGTTGATATGGAGACATATATTTTTGAGCCACATCACCTGTAAACTGATCAGCACCTTGTCTAATAATTTCTCCAGATTCATCTATAAAAGGTTGTTGAGTACCTACCATGCCAGCTAAACCAGTTAAGGCTTGCTCTTGTTCGGCAGTTAGACCAGCAGATGTTTCACCAGTATAAGGTTGATACCCTGCTTCTTTCTCAGCATCAAAAGCTTCTTGACCTTCTTCTAGTATCGTTGTTATATAAGGAGCTATCTCACTTGGTAACTTCTGTGAGACAACATTTGTTGTAGTAGCAGGTCTACTGCTGCCGCCACCACCAAAACCAAATAAAGAAGATAAAAAACCCATAACTTAAACCCTTTCCATCATTGGACGTAATGCAGCAAGACCATTAATTTCATTAGGTTGCTCATTAGTACCGTATGCTTTTTCTCTAACATTTTCTATAACATTATCCATAACTTTTGCACCTTCGTTAGGATTACCGTTACCTAATGCTGCCATTGTATAACTATCTACTACATACTCAGTAGGACTTACTGCCAATGTAGCTACTTGTTCTGGGCCTTCTTTAATAGGCATCCTAATATTATCTTCCATACCGTGTCCATCTCCAGGTACTATACCACTAAATTCTCCACCTGCTGCTAATTGCATTAGACCACCACCTTGAGCAGCCGCAACTGGATTAGCCATAGCTTGTTGCATAGCTGGTGCGGCTGACATAGGTAAGCCTCCTTGAGGTGGGGGAGCAAACTTAGCTTTCTCCATGTCAGTAATATTCATTACTTCTCTAACAGATTCTTCTACATTAATACCAGCATCTATTGCTCTTTTCTCTATGAGAGCCATTAGTATACCTTTATTCATTTCATCATCAGAAGGCATACGTATCTGTGAAGCCATAGAAGCTTGCTGTGGAGCCATAGGAGCTTGCTGTGGAGCCATAGGAGCTTGTCGTGGAGCCATAGTAGGCTGTCCTTGAGAAGCCCCATCAGGTTGTTGAGGTGATATCAAGTTTAACTTCTTTGACATATCTCCTCCACCTAATGTTCTCTTCATATCTATTAATTCATTAAGCTCCATATTTATATCCTATCTGCTGTAACTGATTAGCTGCAAAGTTACTTACATCTTTTTGTGTATCAAAGTTATTCTGGTTATTATAATTATAACTTATTTTCTTTCCAGTTGCAAACTGTTCTGGTACTTTCTGCATAGCCATATATCTTGACTCATCAACAACTTGACCAGTATTGTTTAATCCAAGTCGTGTACTATTATTAACTAAGTTAAAATGATCCGACATAATACTCATTAGTTTAAATCCTGCCATGATGTTTCTGCGCCTAGACTTACATAACCTTTGAACTTACCTGTGTTCTTAGAGTATGCTATGTCACCTTTAGATGGTCTTCCTATATCTGTTATAGTAACCACTGTATATATCTTAGTACTTGGGGTTGAATCTATCTCAGTATCTTTACTATCTATCTCATCAATTAAGATAGACCCCCATTGTTGTACTTGTTCATACATCTTACGTAGATCTTCCACACTAAACTCACCATTAGTCTGATAATCCCTACCTTGATATACTGGTAAACTAGGATACCTTGCCATTATCTTCCACCATCAGGTTGAAATGCTAAACGGATTGATCCCCATTCCCACTCAGCATTGTTTGATTCACAAGATACCCTAATCTTAGCTTGCCTTCCTCTTGCTCTAAAATCTATCTTCTTAGTTGTATTAGTAATTGACTTTGAAACTGTTGTTACTACATTGCTTTCAGGATATTGTTTAGGACTAACCTTAATAACTAATTCTTTATTATCAGATAGTTCAAAGTCTGGTATAATCCTATTCATAAACATTAATGAATTACCATCATCAACATCAAAGTCAGCAGACTCAATGTATGATATTAGTGTAGAACCATCACCAGTGTATACACCATCAGGTTCATTGTCGTATAAGAAGTTACCTGTAGTTGTAGCACCTGTTGTTAATGTATTATTAAATATTTCTCTATCTCTAAAGGTAGTAAAGAATGAATCTCCATATATCCAGTAGCCTTGCTCTGGAGAGAAGATGACATATTTGTCACACTCATCAGATGTACCAGAAGGAAATAACCAAACGATCTCTCTAAACTCTGAATTAATACCTGCATATACTTTATCATAGTATGTAGTATTTAAACTATCAAAGACATACTTACGTACTGTACATTCTAGTACTGTGACTTGACCACTATTAGAATAGAAGTTATCATAGCCCATCCAATAGGTTATACCATTATAATCAATCGCTGCATGAGGTCCAGCAAGTCCACAGTTAGTTCCTGCTTGTTGGAATTTAAATGTAAATGGTGGACCTACATATTGCATTAACCATAATGAGTTATCTGTCCATATGTTAATTGCATTCTTAGATCTCTTTCCACCTACAATCCTAGTGCCATCTGTAAGCACAACCTCACCTGCTGTATTCTCTTTAGCTGGTGCCCATGTAGTACGATCATCTTGATCAGACCATCTAACCAACATAGGATTAAATGCTCCACTTACTGTAGCACCTACTTCAAACTGATTAGATCCTAATGCAATTAGATGTCTATCATTAGGAGATACCAGTACAGAGTTTACATTTATAGGTGATGTAGTTACTGAAGTAGCTCTAGTAGGTGATGTAGAAGCATCAACATCATAGTAGAATATGCCACCACCTTTACGGTTTAAGATTACATCCTCACCCCAGTTATCTAAACTCCATTGAGTGACATCTAGATTAACTCCTTCACCTAGAGTAGCTGCAATATCCCATCCTCGTCCTGCTCCTGATCCATTAGTCTGAGTATATATTAAGGCAGTCATATTAAAACCAGATGTGACATCACCGCTTGCACTTGCAACGGCTGCTGCACTCACAATAACTTGTGTGCCATTAACAGACACAATAGAGAACTGCGGTCCTCCTGCTGCTGGTTTAGTAAGGTTTAGATTGCCTCCTACAGTAGCAGCCACACTACCAATAGAAGTATTTTGAAATACAATAAAGTCATTAGCTGCTCCACCGTGAGCAGAAGCACAAGATACAGTTACCAAAGCATTACTGCCAGTTGTAGTTATTTTGCTAATGCCTACAGAAGTAGGAGTAGCAGCGTTATAAGTTCCAGCCCCATATCCAAGTCCTTGTGTTTGAGTTGATGTTCCTGTTGCGATATAGTAATTAAATCTAGCCCTACCTGAAGTTGCTGAAGTTGCAGCAGCAGTATTAGATACTGATATAGTAAAAGAGTTTGTATTTATAATAGAGTTAATTGCATATACATGGTTATTAAGAAGTACATTACCTCCTATAGTAACTGAAGCAGACGTAAAGTAAACATAATCACCTTTTGATTTATTATGAGAACTATCAGAACAGCATACTCTAGTTGTTCCTACACTTGTACCAAAGCAACTTGTTAGTTCTAGTGTTGATGTAATAGGAGTAATATCATAAAGATTACCACCATTGTATTCGTATACTTTATCAGGTGTAGCAAACAAAGCCCTACGTATATTACTGTTATCTCGCCATGCTAGTAAAGCTCTAGCTGATCCTTCAAAGCTACCACTAACAACAGGCATTGTATTACCTGAAGAAGCACCTATCTTAGTAGTATACCCTCGCATGTTCTCAGGTTTACCTGAACGGAAACGAACACGATTACCATCGTACCATTTACCTTCTTCAGCATATTGGGTACTTTCTCTATTAAACCCTTGCTTGAAGTCAAACTTTGCTAGTTTAGTACTCATGTTTTACCTACTTAAAATCGTGTACCATTACCGCATCTATAGTCGTAGCACTCCTACAACTATATACTAATATACTTTGTGCTGCTGCTGATGTATCCATCACTGGAGCAGACCCAGAAACAAACTGCCATGCTGAGTTATAACTTAGAGTACGTCCACCTGTTCCATCTTGTATTATTCTAATACTTCCTGTTTGTCCTATACCTGCACTAGTAGGTAATGCTAATGTTCTGTTACCACCAAGAGTAACTAAAAAGTTATTACCTGC
>Ga0209830_10000995_pt1 | contig 26373 bp, 30 predicted proteins | sample ArcticOcean_MG_C_12_FD_187439 | JGI IMG/M metagenome (GOLD analysis project Ga0209830, IMG submission 187439) | Marine microbial communities from western Arctic Ocean - ArcticOcean_MG_CB8_130 (SPAdes) (version 2) | ecosystem: Environmental > Aquatic > Marine > Oceanic | place: Arctic Ocean...
CCACCTTTGCCTGTACTGCTATAACTGTTTCCACAATCTGTATAAGAGCCATCTTTATCTTTTCCGCAATCGAATGGTAATGCTACAAATTTATATGATTTTTTTCCTATGACAGGTTCCCTAGAGTCTACTTTGACTATCTCATATGACTTTCCTTTTTTACCGACATAAACGCTAGGTTTAAATTGCATATTTGTTATGTCTCTATTTGCATAAGCAAAATTAGTAAAAAAAAAAATGATTAAAGTAATTAACGAACTATATTTTATATTTTTTATAATTTTCAACATAATGTTTAGCGTTTTCTTTAATTTCTCTGACCTCTTTATCTGTTACCTGCCTAATAACTTTGCCTGGACTTCCGAGGACTAAAGACCTATCTGGTATTACTTTGTTTTCTGGTATTAAAGTGTTGGCTCCAATAATACAATTTTTTCCAATCTTGGTTTTGTTTAGAATGGTGCTACCTATTCCAATCAATGTATTATCATCTATTTCGCATCCATGTAGCATAACCATGTGTCCAACGGTAACATTTCTACCAAGCGTTAATGGACAACCAGGATCTGTGTGAAACACACTTCCGTCTTGAACATTTGATCCCTCGCCAATAGTAATGGTCTCAATGTCTCCTCTCAACACAACGTTGAACCAAATATTTGCATCTTTTTTTAAGATAACTTTTCCAATTAAAACAGCATTACCTGCTACCCAAGAATCTTTGTGAAGTGTGGGTATATTTTTTTTAAATTCATAAATCATATAATTGCTGTAATTTGATATTAAAATATTTATAGTATTAAACCAAGAATATAAATTTATTTAATGTTTGTAGTAATCACTAGAAATTTTCCACCTGATGTTGGTGGCATACAAAGCTTAATGGAGGGTTTATCTAAAGGTTTATCTGAACATAGCTCGGTTAAAGTTTTTGCAGATCAATATCCAGATTGTAGAAATTATGATCAAGGTTCAAATTTAGACATAACGAGGGTTGATGGTTTTAAGATTTTCAGAAAATTTCGAAAAGTATTCGTAGTTAATGAATTTTTAAAAAATAATAATATTAAAGGTATTTTCTTTGATCACTGGAAAAGTCTTGAACACATTAAAATAGAATATTTAAATAAATTTCCTAATTTTTGTTTAATTCACTCTAAAGAAATAAATCATCCTTTAGGTAGCTCTTTGAACTCTAGAATGAATAAAGCTTTCAAAAAAACTAAATTTATTATTGCTAATTCTAGATACACTAAAAATTTAGCAGTTAGTATGGGGCTAGAAGAAAATAAAATTAATATAATTAATCCTGGTACAAATTATCCTATTGAAATTAATGAACAAGAAGTAATTAAGGCAAAAAAAATTTTTGGTTCTTCTTTTCCTAGAATCATTACTATTGCTAGACTGGATAGAAGAAAAGGTCATCGAAATATTTTAATGACTATTAAAAATTTAATGCCTACTTTTCCTGATGTTAAATATATCTGTATTGGAGATGGAGATGAAAAAAATAATCTTGAGGACTTAAGAGCTCAATTGGGATTAGAACAACAGGTAACTTTTGTTTCAAGAACTGACGAAAAATTAAAAGTAGCATTATTAAATGAAGCCAATCTATTTTTGATGCCTTCTATAGTTTATAAAAAATCTGTTGAAGGATTTGGAATATCTTTTATTGAGGCAGGTAGTTATGGAAAAGGCTCAATCGGCGGGATAGCTGGTGGTGAAGCTGATGCAATTCAAGATGGTAAAACTGGATATTTATGCGATGGCAATGATTTAAATTCTATCTATGAAGCTATATTAAAGTTTTTTCAAAATGATAATTATAAAATTCTAGGATTACAAGCTAAAGATTTCTCAAAAAATTTTAAGTGGGAAAAAATTATTAAGCATTACTTATCTTTAATTTAGATTTTTTTTAACTTCCTCCATAACAGTTTCTGCTTTCAGTAAATTTAGATCTTTTACAGAAATAGCTTTGAATTTTTCTGACTCTATGCTTACTTTATACGCTGATGTATGGCTTCCAAACAAAACGAGGCCTGATTTATTCATGTGGCTACAAATATGTGCTGGTCCTGTATCATTTGAAATAATAAAACTTGCGTCTTTTATTAAACTTATAAGCTGATTTATTTTTAAAGCTTTTCCTTGATCTAATATACTAAGTGCATTTAGCAATTGGGCATCAATAATTTCATTTGGGCCAGGTGCTAGAACAATATCGTATTTTTTATTATACTTAGCCTTTAACGCTGAAATGAGTACGGAATAGTAAGGCCATTTTTTATTAACTAATTTAGAAGAGCAAAATGGAAAGATTAAAATATATTTTCTATTAAAGTAGTTTTTAGTAATATTTCTAATATTAACAATAGCCCAATTTAAATTGGGTTTTCTTACATTTTCAGTTTTTATTCCACTTTTCTTAAGCTGTAATTCCATTCTACTTAGAACTGAGTCCTGATCAAAATCTGATTTTAGCTGTTCTGGCTCTAACGTACTAATTGACGACGACCATATAGATTCACTTAAAATATATTTGCTATAAAATTTTGTTCTATTAGAGTTCTGTAAATCAAATACATACTTAAAATTATAAGAACGTAATTTTTTTTTTAACGCATAAAGATAAAACAAATTCCACCTTGGTGATCTTTTATCAATTAAAACTTCATCTACGTAAGGACATTTATTCATAAAATCAAAATAAGGTAGTGTAGTTAAAAGAATAACATGTGATTTAAAGTGAGATTTTTTTATATCTTCAATAGCTCCATTTGCTTGTATTAAATCCCCTAGCGAACCATGTTTTATAATTAATATATTTGACATTTTTTAACTGTAAAAAATTATATTTATAGTATATTTAAAAAAATATTATGGACAACAAATTAGACAAAATATTGGCAGAAATATCAGCAGGAGAGCTAATTGACAAAATAACCATATTAGAAATAAAAAAAATTAAAATAAATAATACAAAAAAGCTTGAGGAAGTAAATAAAGAGCTAACTTCATTAAACTATACTTTTAAAAAATCAATACCAGATGACCCTAAAATTAAATCATTAATTGACAAATTAAAATCTATTAATCTTAGACTTTGGGATATTGAAAATAGAAAAAGGCAAGCTGAAAGAGATAATAATTTTGACGAGGACTTTGTTGAGTTGGCTAGAAGTGTTTATAAAACTAACGATGAAAGATCTAAGATTAAACTCGATATTAATAATATTTTAGGGTCTAATATTAAAGAAGTTAAATCACACTATTAATCTTTACTCAAACTAGGAATTCGCCTTCTTAACACTTTAGATAAATTAGGATCAATGTCAGCAGTAATTACACCGGTATTTTTTTTTATTTCTTTTAAAATATTTCCATCAGGTGAAACAATTAATGAATGCCCATAAGTTTTTCTACCGTTCCAATGAGTGCCAGATTGGGCGGGAGCAAATATATAAGAGAAATTTTCTATAGCTCTAGCTTTTAATAAGCTGTGCCAATGCTTCTCTCCAGTTGTTTTTGTAAAAGCAGAAGGTACAGACATAAATAAGGATCCATTTTTTGAAAGTTTTCTATACATATTAGGAAACCTTATGTCGTAACAAATTGATAGGCCTAGTTTTCCCCATGGTAAATTTGTTGTTTTAATTGCTTTTCCAGGTGTAAAAATTTTAGACTCAAAATATTTTCTTTTTTAGTCAATTTCGCATCATACATATGAATTTTATCATAATAGGTTTGAATTTTTCCTTTATCATTTATTAAAATTGATCTATTTTTTATTTTATCGTTTTCTTTAATTACTGCAGAGCCAATTAAAATCCATTTTCTATATTGTTTCGCAAGTTTTTTAATTCCTTGTAAGTAAAAATCTTTTTGCATTGAGGTAGCGTTTATCATTAATTCTTTTTTATTTAGGCCAAATAAAGATGAGTTTTCTGGAGTAATAATAAAGTCTGATTTTTGTTTAATAGCTTGCAAAACTAATTTTTTTGAAATGTTAAAGTTTTTTTTTATATCTCTACCAGAACAAATTTGGATACAGGAAACTTTAAACATATAAATACTAGTTATTTATTTCATTATAGATGAAGCAAAATTCCAATTGCAATCAAAACTAGGTACATGAACACCCGTTACGCTAACATTACCAAAGCTTTTTTCTAAAACAGCGCACCAGTTCTCGACTTGTTTTGGTTTTTTGTCTTTACTACCTACTTGTGCTGTTATTATGCCACCTGGTTTTAAAATTCTTTTCAAACCTTTCATGTTTTTTCGCGCCAGATCAATACAATATTGGTCATCGTTAAGATCTACAAAAATTTTATCATATTTAGAATCTTCCACAGATTTTATACTTTCGAATGCATCGCCCCAGAATGCATTGACTGTGTTACTCTTCTTAACTTTAGAACAAACTGTTGGTAAGTGTCGGTAGCAAGATTCAACTATCTCTGGGTCAAGTTCATACCAATCGATATAATTAGTGTTATTATCTAAACATTCTCTAGCAACACCTCCGTCACCTCCTCCAATGATGGCAACATTATTATTTTTTTTACTGAGATCGTAACTAGATTTAAAAAATGTTGAACTATAAATTTTTTCATCTTTTTCAGCTACTTGTAATTCATGATCAATAAAAAGTGCGTTGCCAAATTCTTCAAGATTCATTATTTCCACAAACTGTCCGGCCTTAGAGATGAAGGTTTCCATTACATTATTTACTACATAATATTTTTTTTGTCCTGGCGTACTATAAATATCATTGTACAAACTTACACTACTTCTGTTAAAATTATTAACAACAACTCTTTTGTGCTCAATTTCTTTTTTTAAAATTTTTAACGCTACCTTTGGGTGAACGGTTCCACAGGTAAAAAAATCAAAACTAATTACACCCCGCTCAGGAAAAGTGTGGAAGCTAAAATGACTTTCGGACAATAGTGCAACTAAAGTAAACCCCTGGGGTTGAAATTCGTGACTGCTTACATTTAAAATATCGACTTTTGCCGCTTTTGCAATCTTGTAAATGATTTTTTCATAAAAAGACTTTGAGTAATTTTTTTTTACTCCTAAAAAATCTAATGTAATGTGTTCCCCAACTTTGATCATAAAAAACTAATCCTTCTTATAATTTTTCATTTTACCTAAAACTATTTTCATTTCTTTTTTTGTAAGTATTTTAGGTATGCCAATTCTTAGGGCATTAATATATTGATTACAAATATTTTCAACCTCTTCAGCTAACTCAAAAGCTTGATCTAAATTTTCTGCAAATGCAATCTGACCGTGATTCCCAATTAAACAAGCTGATCTTTTTTTTAATGCAGAAAGAATGTTATTTGATAATTTTCTTGTTCCAAAAGTTGCATATTTTGTGCACTTTATGTCTTCGCCACCTGCAACACCGACCATATAGTGAAATGCTGGAATAGATTTCTGGTGGGTGGACACGGCCGTAGCACACGTTGAATGAGCATGAACAATTGCCATGGCTTCTTTTTTATTCACATAAATATCTTGATGAAATCTCCACTCTGACGAAGGTATACCTTTTTTTTTATCAAACTTGCCTTTCAAGCTAACAAAAATAACGTCTTTAGTTTTTAATAATGAGTACTTTGCACCAGATGGAGTTATGTAAAATCCATCTATTTTTTTTTCTTTAGCTCTAACTGAAATGTTTCCAGATCTAAGCGCTGAAAGATTTGTTGTGTTTAATTTTTTAGAGTATTTGATTACTTGTGTTTTTAATTTTTTCATTTTATTAAATCTATAGTTTTAAAAATAATTCTATTTAGAATATAAACTTTGAAAAAATTTTTCAAAATGAGCTTGAAAATAGAAATCATAACCATTTTGGCCATGTACATGCTGAGAACCATTAGCTGGATACGCTTCCAGAAGCCTGGGTACTTTTAGACCCTCTGCTATAGTAAAACCTAGAGATGAGTTACCAATAAATAACTTGCAGGATTTAATAACCTGCGCCATATCTAAAAAATTTTTACAATCATAAAAATTTAAATTTTTTATTATTTTTTTTAAGTCTGTATATTCATTTTTAGTTCCAATGAAATATATATCTTCATAATTATTTAAAAAACTATATTTAATAAGATAATTTTGGTACCTTAATGATCTTAAAATTACAATTTTATTTTTAATAGTAGGGTGTTCGTCAACGCTAAGAAATTTTTGGTTAAGGTCAGGCTGTACACCGGAAATATGTGCACCATACTTCATGCTATCGAATGTAAGTTTTATAGGGAGTTCTCTAATTATATCAAAATTAATATCTATATCTTGATTTTTGAAAACTTCAATTGAGTGAATATATTCCTGTTTTTTTAATAAAGGAAAAAGCATATCGTAAATTTTTTTGTTTATGAATACTTGACCGGCTGGATGGTCAGGATAAAATGAGTTAATTGGGGAGTCTAATTGGATGTAAAGTTTGCACGTATGTGTTTTAGAAAGATATTGCAAGACTGGTAAAATATTTATGATATCTCCGGTGTGCCCTGAATGAAGAAATGAAATCTCTCTTTTTTTTTTTAGATTGTCTTGTATTTTATAAATGTAATTTTCATATTTGTCTCTAAATAGTAATTTATCACTGTTTATTTGTGAAGTAATTTTAATTTTTTTATATTTATCTTTATCAAAAAGTTTAAAAAAAAAATTTAACAATAAAGTTTTCATATCAGCTCTTTTTGTTATAACACGGATAATGTGTGTTAAAACTTACATTTAGTAAAGTTAACATTAATACTAAAGGTATTTAGTTTCATTTGAATAATTCTTTCAATCCTTTTTCTGAAGCTTTGCAAACACCTTTTTCTGTAATCAAACCTGTCACTAATTTAGCTGGTGTGATATCAAATGCCAAGTTTAGTGCTTTACTTTTTAGTGGATAAATTAAAACTTTTTGGAGTTTATTGTCTTTATCTAAGCCATCTACATGAGAAAGCTCTGTCGATGTCCGCTCTTCTATTGGAATATTTTTAGAATCTTTAATAGACCAGTCTATTGTTGAGCTTGGTAGTGCTACATAGAAAGGAATATTATTATCTTTTGCCGCTAAAGCTTTTAAATATGTTCCAATTTTATTACATACGTCTCCATTTGATAAAGTCCTATCAGATCCAACAATGCACATGTCGACCTGCCCTCTTTGCATTAAAATTCCACCAGTATTATCAGCGATAATAGTATTTGGTATTCCTTCTTCATTTAACTCATAGGAAGTTAAGTTTGCTCCTTGATTCCTTGGTCTTGTTTCGTCCACCCAAACATGTACCTTAATTCCTTTTTTATGAGCATGATAAATTGGAGATGTTGCTGTGCCCCAATCAATTGTTGCTAACCATCCAGCATTACAGTGTGTTAAAATATTTACGATATTTTTTTTCTTATTATAAATTTCTTCAATAATTTTAAGACCATTAAGACCAATATTTTTACAAAACTCTACATCTTCTTCTGCAATTTTTTTAGCTTCGTCTAAAGCTATTTCAAAAAATTTATTACTGTTAACACCTGATAGTTTTTTCATCATTCTATCGACTGCCCATTTTAAATTAATAGCAGTAGGCCTTGAGGCTATTAAACCTTCACTAGATTTTTTTAAAAAAGATTGGTTCTTATTTTCAATGATAGATAAAACTAATCCGTATGCAGCTGTAACTCCTATTAGTGGAGCACCTCTTACCTCCATTGTCTTAATTGCATTGATTGAATCTTTAACTGTTTTCAAATCTTTAATTATAAATTGGTGCGGAAGTTTGGTCTGGTCTATTATTTTTACAGAATTATTTTCAAACCAGATTGTTCTATAGATGTTTCCTTCTATGTTCATTATTTTTTATTAAGAACTCTACCGCTAATGTATTGTAATTTTTTTATTGTCTTTTTAGTTCTTAGTTTAGGATCGGTTATTATAGCTGTGTTTAAACAATCATTTGCTGGATCCTTTTCAGCTGAAAAATTTTTATACGTTTTAATAATTTCTTTAATCATATTTTGTGCATTAGTGGCATTTTTTTTTAGTGTTTGAATAACCATAGAAACATCAACCTCATCATGATCTGGATGCCAACAATCAAAATCTGTTACCATTGCAACTGTACAATATCTAATTTCTGCTTCTCTTGCTAATTTAGCTTCTGGCATGTTTGTCATGCCAATAACATCCGCACCCCAAGATCTGTAAAGATTAGATTCTGCTAAAGTTGAAAATTGAGGTCCTTCCATTACAATGTAGGTTCCGTTCATTTGATATGAAATATTTGTTTTTTTTAATGCATTTTCACAACATTCACCTAATGATTTGCTGACTGGTTTTGCCATTGAAACGTGGGCTACTATTTCATCGTCAAAAAAAGTTTTAGCTCTTGCAAATGTTCTGTCTATAAACTGATCTACAATAACAAATGTTCCGGGACTTAAATTTTTTTTTAAGGATCCTACAGCTGATACAGAAATAATATCTGTAACACCTAATTGTTTCATCGCATCAATATTAGCTCTAAAATTGATTTTGCTTGGATTAATTTTATGTCCTCTTGAGTGCCTTGGAATAAAACAAATCTCTTCTGTGCCTAGTTTTGCTATCAATATTTCGTCAGAAGGACTCCCCCAGGAAGTCTTAATTTTTTTCCACTTAGTTTCTTCAAAACCTTCAATTTTGTAAAGACCACTTCCACCAATTATCCCTAGTTTTCTTTTTTTCATCGTTTAATTATTAATGCTTTTTTGTTAGATATTGAAGCTTAATATGAATTTAAAAAAATATATAAGATCTATTCAAGATTACCCCAAAAAAGGAATTTTATTCAGGGATATAACAACATTAATTAAGGACCCTAAAGCTTTTAATTTTGCTATAGATAAAATAATTGAGATTTCTAAGAAAATAGAATTTGACAAAGTCTCAGCAATTGAATCTAGAGGTTTTATTTTTGCCTCGACCGTCTCATACCTAACAAATAAACCACTGATATTATTAAGAAAAAAAGACAAACTACCAGCTGAGAGACATACTGTAGATTTTCAGCTTGAGTATGGTGAGGCAACAATAGAAGTTCACAAAGATTCAATAGATAAAGGAGAAAAAATTCTTATTATTGATGACCTTATTGCTACTGGTGGGACCGCAGAAGCAGCTGCTAAATTGATAGAAATGTCTGGTGGCACAGTTGCAGGCTTTATTTTTATAATAAATTTATTTGATTTACCTGGAAATAATTTATTAAATAAAAAATCATATTTTACAGAAAGTTTAGTTGAGTTTCCAGGTCATTAAGGATTAAATTTCTTTATTTTTCCATGTTTCCGGAGTTAGTTCATTAACAATTTCTAACTCGATATTATAATCAAAAGGCCTAACACCTCTTTTTTTAATATACTCATAAGTTTCTCTTATTCCGTCAAACGTGGAAGTTTTTGTTTGGTAGTTTAAAAATTTCCTAGCTTTATCTGCTGAACACAACGCATGTTTGACTTCTCTAGGTCGATCTTTTTTATAAATAGGTTTTTCATTAAATCCTGTAAGATTGGAGCAGATTTCTGCTATCTTATTAATACTTAAAAATTCCTCATCTGGGCCTATATTTATAATTTCGTGATTTAGGTTTTTTTGATCGAGCATTGGTAGCAAACAGCTCAAACAATCATCTATATACGAAAAGCACCTAGTTTGATTACCGTCACCATAGATTATAGGAGCTTTTCCTTGCATCATTCTATTTAACATTATTGAAACAACATTTCTGAAAGGGTCATCATATCTTTGTCTTGGACCAATAATATTATGGGGAACAGCAATTACCCATTCAATATTATTTAATTCACATAAGTTTGCTAACACCGCCTCACCAGCTACTTTTGAAATTGCATATGGATCTACAGGTTTAGGGGACATGCTTTCTAAAAAAGGTGCTTTAAGGTCGCCATATCTTGCCATTGACGAACAATATATAATTCTTTTTACCCTTTCATTAACTGCAGCACTAAAAACAGAAACAGAAGCAAGGTAATTATTTTTTGTAATTTCATATGGTGAAAATACGGATAAACCTTCGTGAGCAGTAGCTGCACAATGGTAAACAACATCAACACCGACCATTGCTTTTTTTACACTTTCTAAATTGCAACAATCAATTTTATGAAATTCAACTCCTTTTGGAATGTTGTCTTCGTATCCTCCTATCATATTGTCTATACCAACTATCGCGTAGCCCATATTTTTTAGCTTATCAGCTAAATGAGACCCTAGAAAACCTGCTACACCTGTAATGAGTATTTTTTTAGTATTGTTCATTAATTTTTATTAATCTAAACTTTGGAACAAGTCCATAACATTAATATACTTTGGGCCTATACCAAGATTTTTTACCTACAATAGAATTGTATAATCCAGAAAGCCTTTGTCTGTAAATCGATCTTTTATTTTTTTTAAAAACAAAAGAATAAAAAACAATTTTTAAAAGGGATGAAAAGAAATGAGGTAAAACTAAAAATAAAGCAAGAATAAAACCTTTGTATTTTTTATTATAGTAAAATAATGACCACATCCAATGCCAATTTCTCGAAAGTTCCATTTCATGATTGTATTTTTCGTCGTGAGAACTCCCCCCTTGATGGTTTATTAAAATAGATGGATCTAAAAAAATTTTTTTATTCTCTTTTTTTAATCTTTTGCACAGATCTATTTCCTCTAGATATATAAAAAAATTACTATCAAAAAAACCAACATCTTTAAATTCTTCTAAATTTAAAAACATTGCAAATCCTTTTACACTATCTACTTCTGTTGCTACATTTATTTTTTTTATATTATGAATCTCCTGAATAGCGGGTCCAATAATTGCAAAATTTTTTATCAATGCCGCTGTATGAAAAAAATTTCTTATGGCATCTTTTTCTAAAATAGCATCTGGATTAATAATAAGTGCGTATTTTGATTTAACTTTTGAAAGACCTAAATTGTTTCCTTTGGCGTATCCCAGATTCTCTCCGGTAACTATACACTCCAGATTTGAGAATTTTTTTTCAATTGCTGTCTTAAATAAAGAATCTTCTGAATTTTCAATTAGAATAACTTTATATTGAGGCTCTATAGTTTCTAGACATTTAAAAAGTTTTTTTTCACTTTTAAATGCATTTATCACAATTGTGATTTCGTTTTTAGTCATTATTAGAACAATATTTGATTTTATATAATATTTCTTTTAGAAGTTTAATACAAATGTTTATCATATTATGAAACGAGTAATTGTCACTGGTGGCTGCGGTTTTATTGGGAGTAATTTAATAAGATACCTGCTTAAAAAAAATTACTTTGTAATAAATATTGATAAACTGTCTTATTCAGCGAACTTATACAACTTAAAAGGTATTAATAAAAAAAATTATTTTTTTGTGAAGACGGATATTGGAAATAAAAATAAAATAATATCTATTTTAAATAAATTTAAACCAAAAATAGTTTTTAATCTAGCTGCTGAAACACACGTTGATAGATCAATTGACTCACCTCTTCCGTTTATAAATAATAATTTTCTAAGCGTTTTTAAATTGCTAGAAGCGATTAAATTTCACAACAAAAAAAATAATATAAAAACTAAATTACTTCATGTCTCAACTGATGAAGTGTACGGTGATATCATTAATAAATCTAAGCGTTCGGATGAAAATCACCCTTATAGACCTAGCTCTCCTTATGCCGCATCGAAAGCAAGTTCTGATCTTTTAATTAAATCGTATATAAGAACTTATAAATTTCCAGCTATTATTTCTAATTGTTCGAACAACTATGGGCCTAGGCAGTTCCCAGAAAAAATAATTCCTAAACTAATATTTAATATTATAAACAATAAACCACTACCAATATATGGAAATGGGTTGAATTCAAGAGAATGGATCCATGTAGAAGATCACTGCAGAGCTTTGGAAATTTTGTCATTAAAAGGTAAAGTTGGGAACACATATAATATAGGGAGTGGTGAAGATTTTTCTAATATTGAAATAACAAATTTGTTAATTAAAATAATGAAAAAAAAGATGTTGAAAAATGATCAAGATATTAAAATTAAGTTTGTAAAAGATCGTCCAGGTCATGATTTTAGATACGCACTTAACTCCAAAAAAATGTATAAAGAATTTAAATGGCTAGCCAAGATTAAAATAAATAATGGTCTCTCTAAAACTGTGGACTGGTATCTTGATAACCTAAAATACTTTGAAACAATCTCAAAGAAAGAGCATATAAATAGAATAGGATTAAAAATATGATTAAAAAAGGAATTATTCTTGCTGGAGGTACTGGGTCAAGAATGAGCCCAGTTACTAAAGCTGTAAATAAACAACTCCTTCCATTGTATGACAAGCCACTTTTTTATTATCCTCTTTCAGTTCTTATGCTGGCAAAAATTAAAGATATTTTGATTATTGTAAATAAAGGTCAAATACAACAGTTTAAAAACGTCCTTCCGAATGGAAATAATTTAGGAATTAAGATTACCTACATAGAACAAGACAAACCGAGAGGATTACCTGACGCTTTTATAGTAGGAGAAAAATTTATAGGCAATGATTCAGTGGCATTAATTTTAGGTGATAATTTTTTTTTCGGACAAAGTTTAACTAGAAAACTTATACAATGTACAAAGCTATCTAAAGGTGCAAAAGTATTTTTGCATCCTGTCCAAAACCCCGCTTTGTATGGTGTGGCTACAACTGATAAAAAAAATAAAATTGTTAATATTGTTGAAAAGCCAAAAAAACCAAAATCTAATTTAGCTATCACAGGATTGTATTTTTTTGACAATCAGGTAATTAAGCTTAGTAAAACATTAAAACCGTCAAAAAGAAAAGAAATAGAAATTGTGGATTTATTAAATAAATACAAGGTTAAAAAACAATTAAATGCCGAGATGATTGGGAGAGGCGGTGCTTGGTTAGACACTGGTTCAATAAAAGATTTTAATGATACCTCAAATTTTGTATCAACAATTCAAAACAGGCAAGGTTTTAAAATTGGCTGTATAGAAGAAATTGCTTTTAATAACAATTGGATAAACAAACAAAAAATTACAAATGCAAAGAATTTTTACGGTAATTGTGATTATTCTAAATATCTAGATTTGATAATAACTAAAAAAAATTAATGAAAATAATTCTTGTAACTGGTGGTGAAGGAAGATTTGCTACTCAGCTAAAAAAAATTAGTACAAATATAAAATTTTTATATTTAAGCAAAAAAGAATTTAATATTTTGAGCTTAAAATCTATAATCAAAGCAGTAAAAAAATATAAGCCTACGCAGATTCTTCATTTAGCAGGCTTATCAAGACCGATGATTGACCATGAAAAAAATATTATAAAAAGTATTAACTTAAATATAATTGGTACAGCCAATTTAGTAAATGTTTGTTCAAAATTTAAAATTAAAATTATTTACTTCTCTACTAGCTACATATATGAAGGTACAAAAGGTGACTACAAAGAAACAGATCCGATTTTACCTTGGAGCAACTATGGCTGGTCTAAATTAGGAGGTGAGGCGGCAGTACAGATGTACGCAAATTCTCTAATTCTAAGAATTTGCATGACAGAAAAACCTTTTGTGCACAAAAATGCTTATGCTAATGTAAAAAGTAATTTTATTTATCAGGAAGACTTAGCAAGAATTCTATTAAAAGTAATAAATAAAAAAGGTATTTTTAATATCGGTGGTAAGTCGCAAACTATCTTTAACTTTGTGAAAAAAGATAATAACAAAATAAGAAAAATATATTCAAATGGAGAATTTCCACTTAAGCAGAATATGAATTTAAATAAATTATACAAGAACTTGAAATGAAGGTAATTAATACTAAATTTAAAGACTTAAAAATTATTAAACAAGATAAATATATAGATGAGAGAGGCTATCTAAAGGTAACTCATAATCAAAAAATTACAAAAAAAAAAAATTTTATATTTGAGTATTGTACTAATTCAAAAAAGAATGCTTTAAGAGGTTTCCATTTTCAATTTAAGTTTGTTCAAGCTAAATATGTTACCGTTATAAAAGGTAAAATCTTAGACTGCGTTGTTGACTTAAGAAAGAAATCTAAAACATTTGGTAAATCTTTTAAAATAATTTTATCAGATAAGAATAATTTAAGCTTATATATACCTGCTGGTTTTGCTCATGCTTACTACAGCTATGAAAAAGAAAATATTATTTATTATAAGCTGTCAAATTACTACAAACCTAAATTTGAAAACGGAATAAATCCTCTTGATGAAGAATTAAAGATAAAATGGCCTGGTAATAATTTCTTAATTTCAGAGAAAGACGATAAATTAGGTTCTTTTAAAGATTTTAAAAAAAAATTTCAATATTTATAAATAATCACTCAAGTCTTTAAAGTGGATGGGTAGTTTCATATATTTGGTGTATTTTCTAAACCAATAAGACATGTACCTTTCTGCCAAAAAACCATAGATTCTTTTTAAGCCAAAGCCTTTTAAATCCTTAAAACCAAATATTTTCTCACAATCAGCTAGCCAAGGAAATAAAGATTCATAATAAGAAAATAATATTTCTTTGTTTTTACAGGCAAACATATTATGTGGACTAAATGCTACTTCCTCATTAACATAACTCTTAAAATCTTCTTTATCTTTTTTTGGGAGCAAGCTGATGGCTTTATCTAAATTTCCATGACCGTGATTCATATCAAAGTGAAATTTTATTGATCTTTTTTTCTTATTAGTAAATAAGCTTGGATTTTTTAACATTGTCTTTAAATTATGTTTAACAAACTTTGATAATCTAAATTGATTTACAAAAAAATCTTCTCCAATTATACTTTCGTAATCTGATAATTCAGCTGATATTGACTTTAAAACAACATTGTTTAGATTCGAAAAAACTTCTTCATTAAAATTTGCTAAATTTTTTTTCCAAAATTTTCTATACTGACAAAAACCAATCCAACCATCAAAATTAATTTCTTTATTTTTCCAAAGCCAGTAATGAAAAGTATATTCCCCATAATGTTCATTCTTAGTAGCAATATTATTTTCTGTTTTATCTGATAGCCAATCTTCTGTGAAAGGATCGTTACCAAGTCCAACTGGAATATAATTAAGTTTTTTTATGAGGTCTAAGTGTGTCGAACTTAGACTTAAACAATACATTTTTAAATTTGTCATATAAAATTGCTAGTTGTGAGTGGAATCGAACCACTGACCTCAGGCTTATGAGTCCTGCGCGGCAACCTCTACCCTCTCCTTAACATTGTTATACAACAATTCTTTTTTAAGCTAAACCCCTATATTGAGTCTGAGTGTGATCAAATTGTGATCAAAATGTAGTATGATATTTAAAAATGAAAAAATTTTTAGTGATCATAATTCTGGGTTTGTTATGGAGCAACTCTAGTTATTCATATGTTATGCAAAATTTAATAAAAACTTTAGAAGAAACTAAAAAACCTAAAAGCATAGAGGTCGCAGAAACCCTTAAATCTATTAACGCTAAAGAAAAATCTTATGATTTAATTATAAGAAAAGCTAACTTGGATCTCAAAGATGCAAAAAATATTGTAAACGCAATCAGTAGAGTTGAGAAGAATAACGGACCAAAACTTCACACACTTAGCATGAGCTTTAATCAAGAATTAAAAGATGATGGTGTTATAGCCATACTTAACCAAATTCCCAAAACAATATCTGTTATAGCTTTCGTTGAATGTGGAATAACTGATACAGCCGGACAAGCAATTATTGATTGGGCGGCAACAACTAAAAGTCTCGAAGGAATATATATAGAGGGCAATCTTTTTTCAAAAAGCATGGAAGCAAAATTTGAAAAGTTAAGAATTGATAATCCTCAGCTTACTGTTTTAAGTGAGTGGGCTAGTGAGGAATTTAAGGAGATGGTTAAAAAATCTTTTAACTAAAATAATTTGCTTATGAGTGTGATCAAATTGTGATCAAACTGGTTAAAGGAGAGAGTCTGTTGAGTGCAACTTTCAGAAAGTGTTCGTATACCTATCTAAGTTTGGTAGCGGGAAGTGGAATCGAACCACTGACCTCAGGCTTATGAGTCCTGCGCTCTAACCGACTGAGCTACCCCGCCATTTATAATACTTTATAATAGTTATTTTTTTTCTTTCAATGTTTTTTTAGTTTTCTTCTGATGGAATTATTTAATGGAAATTCATAGTATGTGAAGGAACAATATGCGAGTAAAAACGTAATTATAAAATATAGTATAAAAAATAGCGGTGAAAGAAAAAGGCTTTCTGAAATATTAAAATATCCTACTAAAAGTACAATAAATATTTGTAAAGGAACATGTATTAAATATAAAGAATAAGTTAAATTCCCTAAATTTTTAAAAATTGATTTAATTTTATTCTTTTCAAGTGTTTCTTCAATTGTTACAAAAAACATTAATAAAGCGGGACAAAATATAAATAGTTTGAAACTGCCTATAAAAGAAAAAATAACAAGAAGTACAGACCCAATACATAAAAAAAATAAATATTTTTTTTCATTACATAGGTAGAAGACTAAAACACCTGAAAAAAATAATCTTGCACAATCTAGGAAAAGTTTATGAAAATCATAGTGTTTACCTATTACACTGAGTAAAATAACTACAAGAAAAACAAAATACGTCCTGTATTTTTTTATTGTATTTATCAAAAAGAAAAAAATAACATAAATGGCAATTTCAACTGAAACACTCCAAATTGGGCTATTGAAAGAGTGTCCTTCTTCAAATCCCCAAGCAGATATAAAAAATATTTGAAGTGCGAAATGATAAAAATCATTAATAAGATTGAATTGAAAAGAATCAAAATTAATTAAACTTATATACTGTAATAATAATACAATTATTAAAGTTAAAAAATGTAACGGATATAATCTTGCAAACCTATTAATAAAAAATTCTTTATAATAAGTTTTTTTTAAAGGAGATAAATACACAAACGAAAAAACAAATCCTGATATAGCATAAAAAACCGGCACACCAAAAATACCATTGATATAAAATACTTCTAATACAGAGTTAAAAGGTAGCTTGTGTACGGTTGATGAAAAGTTTTTAGAACTCAAGGTATTAAAGGGTTCAAAAAAAAGTCTGTAATGATAAAGTATAATTGATACAGAGGTAAAAAATCTAAGAAGTTCAATTCCATAATATTTTTTCATAATTTATACTAATTTTTTTTTTAATTCGTCTAAAGGTATCAAAATATGACCATATTGACTATTGGAATGGTGGGCATGAGGAATGACTGAAATATTAGAGTAATCTAATTCTTTTTTTTTGGCTATATTGCTAATCATAATACCTGATGTATCGGGTCTTAGTTCTAATACTTTAGTATTTTTTTTTGAAAAAACTCAATTTGCAAATCCGCCACCGTGCAACCCAACTATTGAATCAGCATTATAAAATAGTTTTACTTGATCAAGAAAAGTAAATTTACTTAAATTTAGGATCTTATAATTTTTCTCAATAAGTATTTTTTTAACTTCTGTTTCATTTGTAATTTTTCTAAGATCTTTAGTGTTAGCTTTGCTGTCAGATCTGTCTATATAAAATTTTTTAGGAAAATTTAATTCCTTTAAATTTAGGTTTTTTGTAAATGTTAAATACAACCAATCTACGATCCAAAAAGGGATATTCTGTATTCCAACAGATGCATTTTTATCCATTACATATGGATGATCCGTTGCTATAATCATATCAGCTTTAATGTGTCTGTACTCTTGTGAGGAAATTACTTTATCCAAAGGAATATTAAGAGCTTTTAAGGTTTCTCTTTGAAAGTTTTCTTTAATACTTGGTGCTAAAAAAAAATCAATATTATTTAGACTGTCTAAGCAGGAAAATATTTTTATTCTTGGAAGAACATCCAGGAGCCAATGCCAATAATTATTATTCCCCGCACCACCAGTTAATAAAGACAAAACAGATCCATTAATTTTTTTTAAAAGACGAGGCGTCCCTTTTGTGAATACAATATTGTCATTAATATCTGCATAATTAGTTTCTCTAATTTGAAAAGATGGTCCTACAATAATTTTATTTTTAAGGATGAAAGCAGTATCATGGATCGTATCTGTATAGAGTCTACCTGAATTAATTTTATAAATAGCATATGTTAATTTTTCTCCTAAATTTATTTTATTAATTACATACTTTTTGTCTTGATTTTTTTTTATTACGCCTGAAACTTCACCATAGAGTAATTTAAAAATTCGATAACCAGTTGATTTAAAAATATATTGAATTTTTTTTTTAGATAAAAGAGTCAAAATAATAAAATTATAGTTTTAGTTTAATATGTTTTAATGAGATTATATAAAAGGAATTATATATAAACAAATAATAATTTTAACCGAATGTTCTAAAATCTGGTAGCGGAAAGATAAATTTAGAACCTTTTTTTATTGCTTTATTTTCTCTTTTTAAAATTTCTTTTTTAAAGTGCCAGGGCAAAACTAAGTAGTAATCGGGTTGCATCGATCTAGATTTTTTCTCTGAGATGATTGGAATTCGACTCCCAGGAGTATAAAGATTGTATTTATTTGGATTTCTCTCTGCCACATAATCTATTGTTTTGTTGTTGAGTTTAAAATACTGCAACAGAACATTTCCTTTAGTTGAGGCTCCGTAGCAGTGAATAGTTTTTCCTTTTTTTTTTGCAATGTTAATAAAAGTTGTAGTTTTTTTTTTAATTTTATCTATTTTTTTTATAAACTTTATGAATGTTTCTTTTTTTTCCAACTTAAGTTTTCTTTCTATTTTAAAAATTTTTTCTATTGAGGATTGATTAGTTTTGTATTTAGCTTTATCCTTACAAATAAAGAGTTGGATGCTTCCGCCGTTAATATTATTTAATCTTACATCAAATAACCTCAACTTATTTTTCAAACACATTTTTGATATTATTTTTAATGTATAATACTCAAGGTGTTCGTGGCAGAAAGTATCAAACATGTTAAACTTTACTATTGAAGCAAGATCAGCAAACTCTATTAATAAAATTCCATCTGTGTGCAAAATCTCTTCAGCGTCTGATAAAAATTTATTAGGATTTGCTAAATCGTAAAAAACTGAGAGCGCTGTAATTATTTTAAATTTTTTATTTGTAATTTTTTTTTTAATTTCTGTTGATGAGAAAAAATTTGAAATTTTATAATTAATTTTTTTATAATTCTTTAAATACTTTTTAACAAGCGGATCTACTCCAAAAGTTACTATGTTTTTATTGTAGAAGTTAAGTAATGTGCCATCATTACTCGCTATATCTAATACAAGCTCATTATTTTTAATTTTTGTCTTGTTGCTTAATATGCTGACAACCTTTTTCACGTGATTAACCATAGTCTGGTTTATTCCAGTTCTATAACCGTAATCTGGCCCATAAAGATATTTTATGTCAAAGTTGTCTCCCAGTTGTAATAACTTACAACTATCGCACATGAGTACATTGATATGACCTTTTCTTGGATTTTGATCTTTTTTTAAAAACTTTCCGGTATAATAAATATCACCTAATGAAAATACTTTATTTAATTTTTTAGCTTGACAGTTTCTGCAAAATTTTATTTTCATAGTGATTTTGGTTCTATTTTTTATTGTAGCGCTGTAATTTTAATAAATTTAAAAATTTTACAAATTTAGTGTATTCTTATAAAAAATTAATAAAGAAATGTATCTAAAAAAAATAAATTTAGCAAATAAGTGTGGATTTATTCTTGGTGAAAAGAAATTAATTAAAGCTTGGTCTATTGCATCAGCTAATGCAAGCTCAAAATATTGTTTTAAAAGAAACTTAGTCGAGTCAAAATAAACTAGAATAATGTATAATTATTGGAATATCTTTATTCGTTAACAACATGTAAACTGCTTATCACATGAAAAAATTATTATTTGCTATAGTCATCTTTTTTTTATCAAATCAACTATATTCATTTGAAATAAGAGGAAATTTTTATCAAGGAAATCTAATAACAGGAAAAGCTGAACCTAAATCAAAAGTATTTATAGACAAAAAACAAATTAAAGTTTCTCAGAATGGTGGTTTTGTTTTTGGTTTAAGTAAGGATAGAAAAAATGATGTTACTATTAAAATAATTGAAAATGGTTTGCCCAATATAATTGTCAAGAAAATTTTAAAAAAAAAATATAAAATACAAAAAATAAATGGTCTACCATCAAAGCAGGTTACGCCTCCCAAAGAGTTTTATGATAGGATTAAAGATGACAACTTGCTCATAGGAAAAGCAAGGTCTATTGATAGTAACTTGACGTTTTTTACTAATACTTTCAAGGTTCCTATTAAAGATGCTGTCATTACGGGTGTGTATGGAAGTCAAAGAATTTTAAATGGCATTCCTAAATCGCCACATTATGGTTTAGATTTTGCTGCTAAAGAAGGAACTAAAATAAAAGCAATGTTAGATGGTGTGGTCACTCTATCAGAGAGTAATCTGTACTATACAGGTGGAACAATTATTTTCGATCACGGACATGGAGTAAGCACTCTATATATGCACATGAAAGATATTTTTGTAAAAAAAGGACAAAAAATAAAACAAGGTGATGTTATAGGTACTGTTGGTAAAACAGGAAGATCGACAGGGCCGCACCTCGATATAAGGTTAAATTGGTTTAATGTAAAACTTGACCCAGCTAGCGTACTAAATTTAAATTAATTATTTAACTTATTTACTACTGTTTTGTATAATAAATTAGCTTATTATTTTATATGCAACCTGTTTTAAGCAGCTTTTGGTAAATTATGCTTATTTGCAATTCCGCTTAAAAAATTCCAAAGATATTTTGCAGTCAATAGAGCTGCTTTTTCAGCTTTACTCTGTTCTTCTTTAGAAAGTCCGTCTAGTAACTTTTCACATTCTAATCTGTGATAAACATCAGCTTCTTTGTGGGTCACAAAAAATTCAAGACCTTCTTTTGAGCTAACACCATAATATTTTTTTAGTCCTTGGATTTTTGTTTCTGCTATTTCCGGAATTTGTCTTTCATATGTATATAAAGAGGCAAGTCCTTCTGCATATGTTGATCTGCCATTTTTAAAAAAATTATCAATCATGTCTTGAGTAAATTGATCTGCTTTAACTTCTTCTATTTTTTTAGTATCTGCTCCTACTGCTATTGCAAAATTTTTCCAAAGTTTTGGGTGATCAGAATCTTTATTTTCTTCATCGTTTAAATTTTCTAAAAGAATCTTCCTTTTTTCTATGTCTTCACATAAAGAATGTGTTGCGCTGATATATCTCGGAAACGCTTTTACGTGTTGATAATATTGTTCAGCATAGTCCTTGATAATCTCTCTTGTTAATTTTCCCTCATTCCAAGACTTATAGAACGGATGATTTAATAGGTGGTACTGGTCTAATTTTTTATTTAATTCTTTTGAAAACATTTAATTCCTTTTGTTAAGTTTAGCTTATTATAATTAGACCTGAATATTCAATTAAAATAGACACAACTAGTAGGTGTAATTGTTAATAAGTTGTAAATTACTTAAAAAAAAGGCAAAAATGTAAAACAATATGCATCAAAAATTTTTTGAGAATAAAAAAGCCTTAATAGTTCTAGTTGCCGCAAGCTTAGTAGTTCTTGTCTCCATGGGTGTGAGACAAACATGGGGTTTATTTTATCAATTTTTTGAAAATGATTTAGGGATTAACAGAACTCAATTTGGATTAGCGATTGGCGTGCAAATGCTTTTTTGGGGTATCACGGCTCCTTTGTTTGGAATGCTTGCGGATAAGTATGGCTCTAACAAAGCTGCGTTTGTAGCTTTTCTATTTTATATTGTTGGTTCTTATATTGTTTTGACTCAATCGGCATCTAATTCAGTTTTTTTATTAAGTATGGGTGTAATAATTGGGACAGCACTTGGTGGTACTGCTGTTTCAGTCCCTGTGGCAGCTGTGGGAAAGTATTTCTCTGATAAAAATAGAACAATATCTGTAGGAATAGTTACCGGTTCTGCATCGATTGGTTTTTTTATCATGCCGTTATTTACAAAATTTTCGAATGATGCTTATGGCTGGCAAAATACTATTCAGTATTTTATATACTTTTTAATTTTTGCGAGTATTTGTTCTCTTTTTTTATTTAAAAAAGAATTTGTAGATACAACTGATAATTATTTTACAAAAAATCAAACAGTTTTGAAAGCATTAGTTGAAGCATTTAAACATAAAGGCTATATGCTTTTAGTGGCAGGTTTTTTTGTGTGTGGCTTTCAAATTACTTTAGTTGCAACTCATATTCCGGGATATATTCAACAGAAAGGCTTACCTGATTGGACGGCCGCTGCAATTCTAGCGTTAATTGGTTTTTTTAATATCTTTGGAACTATAGGCATGGGTTTTCTTGCATCAAAATATAGTAAAAAAATTTTATTAAGCATACTTTATTTCTCCCGCGGTATAATTCTTATTTTGTTTTTATTCTTACCCTCTTCCACCTTTACAGCGTTAGCATTTGGTGTTTTGTTTGGTATTTTGTGGTTAGCAACTATTCCTCCTACAAACGGAATAGTTGCACAGATATTTGGTACTAAATATCTAGGAACTCTTTTTGGAATTGTATTTTTTAGCCATCAAGTAGGATCTTTTTTAGGAGCTTATTTAGGGGGATATTTTTTTGACAACTATGGAAGCTATGATTACGCTTGGTATCTATCAATATTACTTTCAGTATTTGCTGGTTTTGTTCACTTACCTATTGATGAAAGACCAATATTGCGTACAGCCTAATTTGTAAGTAAACTAATCAATAGATAGAATTCCTATTTCCCCATTTTCCTCTAATGCCAAAAGAATTAGATTTAATTTTTTATGAAATTTCAAATCTCGAACTCTTTCGTTGATAAAAATTTTTTCTTTATAAATAATTTTTTGGAAAAAGCTGTCAAATTTAATTCTATATAAATGTCGACTGTTTAGGGAGGATAGAATGAAATTATTTTTAAAATGATTTGAAAATGTATGCGGTAATTTAATTAATTCTGAGATACCGATAGACGGAATAAAGGAGTATACAGGTTCAATAAAATTATTCTTATAATGACTTTTTGCATACGTAACATTTTTAGTAAAAATTAATTTTTTCTTTAAGCCATATTTTTCTCCGTAAGAAGCTATCGGCCAACCATAGTTGCCCTTATAAAATATACGATTTATTTCATCACCACCTCGAGGGCCATGTTCAGTTTGCAGTATAATATTTCCGTCTGTATAAAGACCTTGGGCAACTCTATGTCCTTTCGAGAAAATTATATGATTTTTTTTTTCAAGATCTATGAATAGATTTTTGCCATATATGGACTTATCATTTTGTGGGGTGTTGTCGGGTTTGTTGTAGGTATGTCCATGAGTAGTAACAATAATTCCTTTTTTTTTATTGTGAACATAAAAAACCATTCTACCACCAAGTACCAATTTTCCGCATTCTTTAGCTTTGTAAAAATTAACAAAATCTAATTTGGCTTTGTTTATATCTGCTGATACAATATTAATTGTCTTACACTCATTCTTTTTATTGACATATGAAATGTAAACTCTTTCGTCGTGTATTAAAGTATCTAAAACTTTGTCTGTAGAAAAGTTTGATTTTATTATTTTTGGATCAATTATGTTGAATTCTTTATTGCTTAACTCTTCATGTGGAATTTTATAAATGCCACCTAAATAATCTACCAACCAAACATTGTCTTTGAAAACTTCAATAAAAAATGAACCATAAGGTGGTGAGCCAATGCCACTACTAGTTGATAAATGTTTTGAGTAGTATTCTGGACTAAAATTAATTCTAACTTTTTTTAAATTAAGCTTTGTAAATTGAGATTCCGGTAAAAATTTTTCATTATAATCGTTGCTAATATTGTTGATTAAAGATTTTTCTTTAAATAAATATTTTACTAGACTTAAATTAGGGTATTTTTTTTTAATTTCTTCTTTTGAATTTAAGAGGTTTAATAATAAAAAAAGAAAACCTGTTATAATTATAAAAAATAAATACTTTTTTCTCAATTTTTTTTTCATTTAACTCTACTTGATAAATTTTAAGGATTTTTTTAAGTCATTTATAAGATCGTTTGAATCTTCTAGGCCAACATGAATTCGAACTAAATGTTCGTTTTCTCCGAATTTATAAAAGTTTCTAACTTTAGATATATCGTGGTAAATAGCTAAACTCTCAAAACCTCCCCAGCTATAGCCGATACCAAACAGTTCTAATTTATTTACAAATTTAAGAACAGATGATTTGCTTTTAGCGTTTATGACTATTGAAAGAAGGCCTGTTGCACCAGAATAATATTTTTTCCACATTTTATAATTTTTAGAGTTTTTTTTATGTGGATATAAAACTTCTTTAATTTTTTTTTGTTTTTTAAGAAACGAAACTACTTTTGTTGTGTTTTCATAATGAGCTTTAAGTCTTACATCCAAAGTTCTGATGCCTCTTATGATTAGATAAGCTTCATCAGCAGAAAGTCTGCTTCCTAAGAGTTTGTCACAAAATTTTACTTTATTATAAGTTCTCTTGTTAACTGCTAATGTACCTCCCATAGCATCGGAATGTCCAGAAAAATACTTTGTTGCCGAAGAAATAGAAATATCAAAACCAATCAACAAAGGCTTGAAATATATTGGTGTACCCCAAGTATTATCCATTGCTGTTATAATGTTATTTTTTTTAGCTAATTTAATAATTTCTTTAAGATCCTGAAATTCAAAAGTTATACTGCCTGGATTTTCCACAAAAATTAGTTTAGTTTTTTTTGTAATTTTGCTTTTTAAATCTTCAATATTATTTGGGTCATAGAATCTAGTTTTAATATTATATTTTGGTAATAGTTTTTCTGTTATTTCTCTCGTTGGATAATAAACATTGTCAGCTACTAAAACTTCGTCTCCGGATTGACACAAGGCCATGAAGGCTAATGATACAGATCCAAAGCCAGTCGAGTGTAAAAAAACATGATGAGCTTGTTCAAGTTCTTTTACAATCTTCTGTAACTCGATAGTTGTTTGGCTCCCATATCTTCCGTAGGCATAATGTGTGATTGGTTTGTCATTTAATATTTTCTTTTCGTGGGATGCCAGTTCTTGCATGGAATTAAACAAAATAGTTGATGCCCGCACTACAGCAGGATTTGCAGAACGATTTATTTTACTAAAAGAACTGTGTTTTAAAAGCGTATTTATGGACTTTTTCATAATTTAAGTATAATTAATCGATAATTTAAACATTATATAGATTTTTAACAACTAAGAGTATAAAAAAGGCTAAATTATGGGATATCCAAAAAAACATAGAGGCAGAAGAAAAATTGGCTCAAAAAAAAGAAGAGCTAGAAAAAGAAACAAGAAAAAATAATTTCTCGGTATAGCAATGAAAGAAATAAATCAAATTCGATCCTTGAGTCTCTGGATCTTCTTGGTTCCGTTAATTGCAGTAAACACATGTCTCTTAATATCTGTTAACTTCGATCTTTTTGAAAATACTTTTTTTACTGTAGACCAGATAGGTAGATCTGGATTTACAATTCCATATTTGGACGGTAGCCTATCCATAAGTAGAGCTTCAAGAACATTTCCACAGTATCTAGTTTTTAAACCAGGCATGATTATAACGGCAATTTTATTGTGTTTTTATTGGCACAAAAACAATCTTTTAATAAACCACTTTAAAGATACTAGATTTAAAAAAAATGCTTTCATGGTTTTTGGAATTTTATCTGCTTTTTTTCTTTTAATACATTCCATTCTACTTGGCTTAGAGACAGACGTAAAAATATTTAAATTCTTAAGAAGGCTAGTTTTATTAAGCTTTATTGTATTTGAAATAATTGCTCAAAGCTTACTTGTTTTAAAATTTTATAGATTAAGGAAACAATTAATTAATTTGTTTAATTCAAAAATTTTAAGATTAAAAATATTTTTAGTTTCCTTGCTAGTATTAATTGGGGCTGTAAGCATTCCACTCTTAATTATGAGCGGAAATATTCACTTTAAACATGGTTTAGAATGGAACTATTTTACCGCAGTAATTTTTTTTTATTTACTTACTAATTTTTTTTGGAAGAAAAAAGTTTAAAAACCAAAAGAATTGGAGGTTTTTACACCCCTCAATTCTTAAGTTTGGCTCGTCGTTTTATGCGCTACCGCCAAGCCAGTCGGTGAAAATGAAAAGCGCTACTTTTCCCACCTTTCTGCCCGTTAAGCTTGAACCTCTCGGTTTTTCCTTAACTGGCCAGTTAAGAGTTGCCTCTTAATTAATTAAGATTT
>Ga0209830_10001001_pt1 | contig 26333 bp, 20 predicted proteins | sample ArcticOcean_MG_C_12_FD_187439 | JGI IMG/M metagenome (GOLD analysis project Ga0209830, IMG submission 187439) | Marine microbial communities from western Arctic Ocean - ArcticOcean_MG_CB8_130 (SPAdes) (version 2) | ecosystem: Environmental > Aquatic > Marine > Oceanic | place: Arctic Ocean...
CGAGCAAATGTGATATTCCTTCTCTTATTAATTTGTTCCAATCGAGATTTTTGATATCGTTGTTCAGTTGTAAACTATAAAACAAAAAAAGAAACTAGTATCCATACTAAAACTAACATACTGCCGCTATACTACATCAATCTATTACTGCTTCTTCTCCTTCGCGGCGTTACTCGTTTCGTTCGATTCGCGATGACGAAACTTCATCTGCGCTCGCTTCGCTTTAACCATCTCCCTCACAACGATCCTCAAAAAATTAACTAAAACTACAATTAAGCATCCAATCAATGGCATGCTGACCATGGATGACATGAACACGCCTCTGTGGTCGAAATAATTTTGCCCGATCCCGATTTGCGCCCAATTCTTCGAAAGGAACTTATTCATTCGCTCCAACGAAAAACTTAGGAAACTTAAACAAATGAACATTAAACATTGCACTCGCTCGATCGCGCGATATTTAACGATCACAACGATACATAGTAAATGGAACGCGATTATCGAGATAATGAACGGTTCGAGCCAGTTTATGGCCCTATAGAACGCTATCCAGTTCTGCTTCGCGATATCGAACGCGTTTTTCCCGAGTTCTAAGTTTATTTCCTTCGAGAGCTTACGTAGGCGCTCGTGCGCGAACGCGATTAATGCGTCGTGTTGCTCGAGTATTTCGTGTATCGTGCTTGATAGGTTACGAGGCATTTTTCGCGCGTGTTTTTTGATTCGTTCGATCGATTAATTAATTAATGAAGGATATATTTTCTACATTGGTTTTTAGTACAATCCTATATTACACAGTCATCAGTTGAGTCATATACCGCGTTACGTACCGCGCGGTAGTTAGTCTCTCGATTGACTTTTCATACACGGATTATTTTTCTTGATTTCTCCCTGCGTTCTTGATGAAGCAGACGATCACATACACACACATTTTACACACATACACACACACACACACACACACACACGCATAGAGGAACACATTTCTGGTCCCGCCAGATACGCGTTGCGCGATACCGCGCAACATTTTCAATATATAATTACTACGACATCGGTAACGGTAAAAACGTGAGCTCGTTCGCATGGTTCACGAACCATTCTTGGTTATTCGATTGCACGCGTCCATTACTCGTGCCACGAAACAACGCGAACAAGACCTCTTTATGCATTTTATACACAGTCTTCCAAGAAATAAACCGTTCGAAAATGAACCTGCGATTTTGTTCTTCATCATCATCGTCGCTTTCTGATCGCTCGACGACTCGGTTCTGTCTATGACCGAACGTCGATACGACCAAATCTTCCCATACCTCTTCTCTGTTACAAAGCACGTTGAACCTGCGCGATGTCTGCGAGAGAGAGCATAATCCTTCGCAGTCGAGTTTGCCGATTATTAACTCGAGTAGGAATTCATGGAAATCGTTCAACGTAAGTTGTTCGTTGAATTGGTTTTGGAAATTGAATACAACGATCGGCATAGTGTGGTGCAGTTGACCATTCCTGATGATCACTGATTTTGGTAGATCGTGGTTATTACGTAAGTTATTGACAACCATTTGTTATATGTTTAGTATTATTATTATTATTATGGATAAATTGTTTAGTTTTATGGGGTAGAATGTAACGGTATTGCACAATACTTTCTCGATGACTACTAAATATCGATATAAAATATATCTCTTACAACTCTATCAACATATTAAATGAAACAATCGCTATCGCTGCCAGACCCAAAACCGTCAGAGGAATCTTCATCACCGGCGGCTTCGAAGGCGTCGAGATCGACTTGGTAGCGCAACAAACCACCGACGCCGCCGAAACCTTGGCAAAACTGATTGCCCTCTTGCGATTTGTCCGAAATGAATTCTAACGCGCATCCGAATTTTTTATACTCTTTCGCGAGCCATTCAGAGAATGGGATTTTTTCTACGGTCTCGAGCTGATTGTTTTCTTCGTCGTGGAAATATTTTTGATCTTTTTGTTGCTCTGGGGTTAAAATTTTAACTTCTTGTTTGCCAGTCGCCGTGTTCATGAGCTCTAAGCGCTCGTGCGGTAAATCTTCCCATACGACCAAGGTTTCGACGGCGCCCATGTCCAAACAGTTCAACGTATCTTTAATGCCAAAGCAAAATTTTCCAGTATCTTGAGCGATTTGATCGAAGAATTTACCGATCAACTTCTTTTCGGCAATGAATTTCACGTTTGCCAACGTATCCGCGGATAACTCAATCGCTTGCGAAAACCCGTTTTCGCCACCGTAAGAAACATCAATAACGCTTATGATTTTGGCTTGTAATCGCATATCGAAAACATCTGCTTCGGATAAACGATTTTTAAAATCCGCGGAACCGGCTAAGATCAACCCGGCGACGTTGCAAGCGTCGTTTGTGATAAAATGATGCGTCGCCAACTCGGCAACTTTTGTTAAATAGTTTTGTCTCTTCTCCAAACGTAAACGCGCGAAACGAAGCGCGGACTGACCCCCTCTCCCGTGCTTCTTTGGTAAATCGACTGAAATCTTCTGTAAAATCTCTCTATGGTTCCCGCATAAAGTCCCATATAAAGTCCCGTTACCGTCCATGATAATAAACCCGTACGTCTGATCGGCGGCTAACAAATCGTGCAAGCACTCTGTATGAAATTTATTATCGCACATATACAACGTCGTATTGATCGGTTTAAACGGTTCAAAATCAATATTCATCTTCTTCTCTTTCCCCTCGTCGGTCAAAACCATCCCAGTATATATGATTAACCCGTTATCGGGGACTCTGTTATATAACTTCAAACGCGTTTGTGCGCTCCCGATCGCGTTCAAGACCGATAGTCTGTTTACTCTGGATTTAATGTTCGAAGCGGTGCCGATTTCATCGGTTAACATTTTGTTCACTAACGGGATTTGCCCTTTTGGGGGGATGACTAACGATATCATCGACGTCCCGTTTCCTCTCGCCTCGGTTAACCCTTTGATGAGCTATAGTAATCACGTTTCATAAATCATCCGTTTCAAAGCAAGCGCGCGGTGCGGTGCGTGTTCGTGAGAGAAAAAGAGGAACATCAGTGAATAGAGAGGAAAAGAAAAGAAACAAATACGAGCATTAAATTAAAACACACACACATCACGCACACACGGAACAAAACACGTACTCATAGTACGCGTATGAACGAAACGCACGAAAAGAGAGCGAGACCGATTTATACAGTTTTAAAGGGCGAAAGAGAGAGAGAGAGAGAGAGAGAATATAGTTTCACGCAGGCAGCCGCTTTTAAAAAGCGCTGCGTTTCGTTTTGGAAAACCACAAAATCATCACCATCATCATCCACGAACACTACTACTAAAACACGAACACTGATAATACGAACGAGCGCTTTTGACCGATTACCTTCTTGATCTTCCACATCTCTATGTTCTCCTCTTGGTCGCCGCCCATTGACGCCATAGTTCTTATATATACTCACCGCTTTTTGATACAACGACAAAAAGCTCTTCAGTTTATGCAGTAGGAACTCCAAAAATGCTGTCAAGGGCACACAAAACACAAAACACAAAAGGAAAGAAATTTCACAAACAAACAAACATATATCGAAAATGTTTACCAAAAGACGAGACAAGCGCTCGTTCAAGCGATCGAGCGCGACGTTCGCACTCTCGCGCACGCGTAGCTTCTCTCTCGTCTCGCATCGGTCTCGCTCGCTTAAAGGCCGAGTGAGCTTCTTTATCCTATACTGCGCGTGCTTATGTGTGTTTTTGTGCTTGTTTTTCTTCATCAGCTTACCCTGCCTACAATTTTTTAGGATTTTCGAAACTCACATCTGTTTGGAAGAAGACCTTAAAATCAATCCATCATATCGTTTTTCCAAACACACACTAAGAGAGAGAGAGAGTATAGAGAGATAGAGAGAGTAGAGAGTAGAGAGACAGTGGTGATTCGATTCGAGTAATTTATTAGCGAGAGAGAGAGAGAGATTAGTATTATACGCACAATAGTTTTAACAGCATAAAAAAGGAAACGCTCTTTGAAAAGAAATGCCAGCAGTGGATGGGTTGGATGGTGCCTCGGTCTTGGGAAGTACATCGATCTTGAATAACAGTGGTGGTAATAATAATAGTAATGGGAAAGATGTAGAACAGGACGATGGAGATAACGTGGATGACTCGAACCATAAACGACGCACGTTAACGTTCGGGAAGTTATGTTTATTCGCGTTTTCGTCAGTCGCCGGTGGCCCGTATGGGTTTGAAGATGCCGTCGGTGCAGCTGGGGCGAAAATCACGCTTTTGATGGTTTTCGTGGCCGGAGCGTTATGGTCCGCGCCTTTAGCTCTGATGACCGCAGAGTTATCATCGGCACTTCCGGAGAATGGGGGGCACATATTGTGGATCGATAAAGCGTTCGGGCCGTTTTGGAGTTTTCTGAATGGACATTGGAGTTTAATATCGGGCGTGTTCGAGGGCGGATTATTCGCGGTTTTGTTCTTGGATTATTTAGAACCAGCGTTCGGTAAGGCGAGGGAGGAGTTTTATGATCAGTTGAGAGTACCGTTTGGGGTGGTTTTGATGTTTGTCGTCGTATCGATTAATATGTATGGCATGGAAATGGTCGCGAACGCTTCGGTTTTGTTCGCCGTGGCGAGTTTAGGGCCGTTCATAGCGCTCGTTATGGTCGGGTTCCCAAAATTGGATTGGCAAGCGTGCATGCAAGCCGAAGTTCCGAAACATGAACTGAGCAATGGAACGTTTGGGCCAGATTGGCATACGTTTTTGATCATTTTGTTATGGTCCACTGCTGGGTATGACTTACTCGGCAGTTGCGCCGGCGAAGTGAAGAATCCGGCAAAGACGTTCGTGAGAGCGATGTTTACAGCCATGGGATTCGCTTTGCTCGTTGACTTTTTTTCCATAGCAGTCGGCTACTCTGTTTTGCAAGACCCTTCGAAGTGGGAAGATGGCACGTTTACGATAGTTGCAAAGGAAATTGGAGGGAACGCTTTAGAGCTCGTTTTTCTCGTCGGCGCCGCCGTGAGTACCGTAGGGCTGCTTTGTACGTTGTTATCCACGACGTCGAGAATTACTTACGGCATGGCCGTTGTTGGCACGCTTCCAAAAGTCTTCGCGCGAGTTGATCCAAAGAATAATAACCCATACGTGGCCATGATCATGAACGCGTTATTGATGATGATGTTATTCCTAGTGCCTTTTGAAGTTTTAGCGGAACTCGAAATGTGGTTTTATTGCGCGACGACTGTGATGAAATTCGCGGCGTTACTTAAATTGCGCGAAGTCGCTCCTGCGATGAAACGACCGTATCGAATTCCTCTTAGTGGTATATGGTTATACTTATTCTGCGCGCCGCCGTTGGTTTGCTGCTTCATCGTAATGTTCTTTGCAAAGAAGATTACGATCGTCGTGGGTATTATAGGAGTCGTGTTTTCTATAATCATGTATTACGTGGCTTTGGCCATCGCTGGGCCTTCTGGGAAGCTAATAAGGTATGATTTAATCGACGAACTATGACTATGCAGTGCTCGATTCAAATATCTCATCTCGAAAAGATGTATGAGAAAATTAATAATAGAATAAGAATTTTGTAATACCTACGAGTTGATTACTTTAAAATATGCGTTGATTGATTATTACTGTTGTTGTTGTTGTTGTTGTTGTTGTTGTTGTTTCATATATATATATATATATATATACGCGATGACTCTTCTATTATATACTATTACATTTTCTTACAAGAGAATACTTTTCTCGGTCCTAGATTGTTTTCTAAACTATTAGCAACTAGTATTCATCAGAAAAAATTATAAAAATCATTCCGATGATGATGACGAGTACGTAAGGCAATCTATCGCCGATCGGTTCCTTGAACATGATTGCTCCCCCCAAAACTGATAACAATATACCGCTTCTTTTCGCAGCAACAGCGTAGCTCGTAAACAAATGTTCTAAACTTTTTAAATATGCAAAAATGGTATACAACTCGCAAATACCCATACCGAACAGAATCAAAAATGTTTTTGGATTTTGTAAATGCGAAAACGCTTCTGGATTGCTCGCCGCCGTTAACATCCCCAACGGAGCGGCCATAAATATTCTTTGCAACGCGATATAGACGATTATCCCACCAGCGTGCAAAACCGACGCGTTCTTCCCGAGTTTATCGATATCCGACGTTAATCCCCATAAACCTGCGACACAGAACGAAATCAAAGAACCAGGTTGTTTCCTTAAAGCCAAAACCTGATTTTTTAACGATCCTTTAATAGACCTGCGCACCCTTCTCAAAACTCCTTCTCTCTTTGTAGAAGGAGAAGAAGTAGTAGTAGCAGTAATAGTAGTAGAAGTAGTAGTAGTTAGTATTCCCATCATTTGGTGGGGCGCTGCTTCTTTTCCCTCTCTTTTATTATAATTATCACCACCTACATCCGTGTCGTTATCGTTGTTATTATTATTGCTTTTACTCGCCGCGCTATTCAACCCGTACGCGCCTAACGTCATGACCAATACGCCGACGACCCCTCGCCCACTAGGAATCTCGTGCACGATGAAAAACGATAATCCTAACAACCACAAAGGCGTAAACGCCATATAAGGAGCGCATAACGAAATCGGCGTCAACTGTAAAGCCCTTTGAAACGCGACTGAACCGACACATTTTATGATAGCCGATACGCTCGCTAAAACGATCACTGTCTCATCGCACCCTCTCATTACGTTAACGTTCCCAGTCATTAGCAAATATACAAATAACGTTAAGCAGTTCAGGAATTCCATTAAAGCAATCGCATGTAACGCGTTCGGTATCGAATTCGAGATGTATTTTCTTAAGTTGTCCTGTACGCCGTTCCCTATCGCCGCCGAAAACGCCCACGCATATCCTTCCAACTGTTTTTGTAACATACTATATCACACCTTTCTCATGCACACACACAGAGAGAGAGAGAGAAGAAGAGATTAAGATTTAATTACAAACAACTTCTAGCAAAAGCTAGAAGTATCTTTTAGCGAATCTAACCCCTAGAGAGAGAATTTCCACGGTAGTCTTTACTCTCCCAGTTTCCAACTGATTATTTATTGTTTTCAAGTGAGTCCGCCCGTGTGTCGATGTGATTTGATGACCGACGTGAGCACACTTAAAACACGAAGTACTGAGCAGGCTCTCAATCTCTCAATCTTCTGAGTAATCAATCTCTCGCGTATTCGTAAATATGTTTCGTGTTCTTCGCTTTTCTGACGGGGTTTAGGGTTTTGTACATTAGGGTTTAGGGATACAAGGGAAACACAAAAAACGGGTGCCTTTTCCCCTTTGCCCCATGCCCCTAAACAACTTTTAACGGGCGGACTTATTAAATATAATTATAGTCATAAACACACACACACACACACACACACACACACACAGAGAGAGAGTGAGTGAGAGAACTGTTATTACTGAGATAGCGTAAATTAATAGTACTCTGCTTTGATAAAGTGCGCAAGCGTGTGTCTGTGCTGTGTGCGCGTGTTTGATTTCAATTGATTTATAAGAGAGACAGAGAGAGAGAGAGAGAGGGGGAGTTCGGGAAATAGAGAACAAAATAGAACCAAACAATTAATTGAGTAATAATGCCAGAACAACAAGCGTTCGACGTGCTAGTGAAACTTCTGTTAATAGGCGACTCGGGCGTAGGGAAGTCGTGTTTGTTATTGAGATATTCCGACGATAAGTTCAATACGTCGCACATAACGACCATCGGGATCGATTTTAAAATCAAAACGGTTGACTTGGACCAGAAAAAAGTGAAGATGCAGATATGGGATACGGCTGGGCAAGAACGGTTTAGGACTATAACGGCGGCGTATTATCGCGGTGCGCATGGGGTTTTGTTAGTGTACGATGTCACCGATGAAGGGTCGTTCGAGAATGTAAGGAATTGGATGCGGAATATCGAGTCGCACGCGAGCGAAGGCGTCGCCGTGGCGTTGATCGGGAATAAGTCGGATGTTAAGACGGAGGATAGGAAGGTTTCGAAAGAGCGAGGTATGCGATTAGCTGCTGAGTTTAAGATTCCGCATTTTGAAACGTCTGCGAAGAGTGGGTTAAGAGTGGAAGAAGCTTTTTCGGCAATGGCGAGGACTTGCGTCGGGAAGTTGTTACATAACGGAGGAGGAAGTGATAATCATAGAGGAGGAAGAAGTAAAGGGGATACGGTGACGTTAAGAGATAATACTAGAAAAGGCGCTCATAACAACAACAACAACAAAAGTAGCTGCTGTTAAGTAGTTGCTGCTAGCAAAAACAATAATTCTATCTTTATCTAATTTTCTCGTCATCTTCTTGACCATTTGCGAAAGCGAAAATACGAAACTGTGTTTTCACCTCCAGCGACGTATTCAAAATCGCAGGTTGGATGAACGGCAACGCAATTTAATATACGCTCTTGAGCGTGGCCGTCTAGGTTTTTAAGAGGCACTTCGATCGGTTTGTGCCAATTGCCAATTCTGCCAAGCCCTTTACTCTTGCCGTACGTATCCGAACTATCAGCTTTTTGTTTTTCTTTTACGTCGTCGTTTTCATAGTCTAGGTCTAGGCCGTCTATCCATTGATAAGAGTGCGGGTCATTCGCAGCAACATCTAATACTGATATTCCAGAATCGTAAACGTTTGGTAAAATAAGTTTTTGACCATCGTTTGACCACGAGCACGTGCGCCTACCGCTATAATTGCGCGCAGCATCGTTATCTTCTTCAGCATCCCATGGCGATGGTGGACAGTGTGCGTGTGTAATCAACGATTTACCTTGAGAACAGATTCGTTTCATATCAATCACGCCCGTTCTCCCGTTTGAACAATGGAATGCTATTCTAGAAGTATCTTTCGGGTCAAAATCGGTCCAATACACTTGGGAATTATCTGAAAATGTAGCACCGTGTATTTTAGTGAACAAATTCGATATATTCCACGAACATAACGCGTCGTTGTTCTTTATGCCGTTACCTATTTTACCGAGCTCCCAGTTTGAAACCGTTTTCCTTGCGTCCCATAAAACAACTTTCCCACACGACGTACCAGCACAAATAAGCTGTCCATCGCCTGTAACGTTCACGCAATTTAAAACCGATCTCAAAGGCGCACTGAATTGCGAACATGGCCTTCTTGGATCACTCTTCTGCCTCGGATCAAACGAAAGTACGAGACCATTTCGATTAGACGCGAAAATACGATTCCCATCGTCGCACGAAGCGAGTGAAAGTAACCCACTCCTTGAAGTTCCATCTGAAGTAATCTGAGCGATTAAGCTTTGTGTAGCCGAAGTATATGTATCTTGCTGTTGGCTTGGATGCGAAGCTGATGATTGTTCGCGAGACGAAGGTTGAGCTCTGCCCTCGATGTCGTGAAAAGTAATCTCATCGCTTCGTTCGGAAACGGTTGCAATAATACCTTCTCTCACCCATATAGCACTATCAATAGGATGACGAAGAAATTTTTTATACGTTGGCGCGTATATACTCGCCGGTAATTGAATCGTATCACCTCCGTATGGGTAAATATTCACGTCTGAGGTTTTATGTACCGAAAGCGTCCCTCCAGTTCCAGCGCACGCGATAAACCTTCCAGTCTTATCGAATTTAACGCACGAAAAAATATTTTTATGCGAAGACATCCACTCAGCGTTTTGGTTTCTCGGAATCACGAGCTGCGCGGTTGCACTCAACGTAGCATCTTGTCTGTACTCGACCTCTTCGGCATCTTCTATAGTTCTATATTGCCTCTTCGCAACATCGTTCAAACAATTATTCGCCGCTAATATCCTACTCTTACACAACTTAGGAAATCTTTCGCAAGCGAGCGCGCTAGAGCGCTTCAAATCTTCGCACATCTTCACGCACTCGTGCACTAATCTATTCTTCCTACTTTTATAATAGACGCATCTATATCTATATGCAGCTTTGTGTAGTTCTCTTATGTCTTCATCGATCTTAATTTGCCTTTTTAGTAATCGCAGCGGCTTCTCTTTTTCTCCATCAGTTTTTGATGTTTTCAAATTTAACAAACTGAAAACTAATCTTCTCCAACGTTCGACGCAGACGACGACGACGCCTTCTTCTTCTTCTTCTTCTTCGTCATCATCATCATCAACACCGTCTCGTTCATCTCTTGGAAACCGCTCATCATCATCATCATCAAAATCATCAAAATCATCACAATCATCAAAACCATCCTCCTCGCGTTTCCAATCGCTCGTCGTCCTCAAAAAGAAATCTTTCGAAACCGCGTCGTTCTTTCTTCGTTTTCTCGCTCCTTTTTCTGCTTCGGCTGCGATGATGCAATCGCGCGATCGCTTCAGCTCGCAGTCGCGAGTCGTGGATCTTTCTAGCGCGGAGGACATTTTGATCACGATTTACTTGTCGATGTATAATCTTTCGCTATTGTTTCCTTTCGTTTCCTTTTGATCGAGCGAAAATGTCGTTTTGGAAAAACTCTTCGTAATAATTATTTCGCGTTTAATTGTTAAAAAAGAAACGCGCGGAAGTAAATGATCGATGATCGAAAGAACGAAATCGAGCGCAAGAGATCGACAGCGAAAGAGCTCGTCGTGGCCTTACAGTTGAACGACCAAGAAATGCTCTCTAAAGCTATTAACAAAGGCGCGAGTGCGAAAGAGTTCTTGCGGTTCGATTTCGACGCAGTGCGTGGAGAAAAAGGGCGATTGAGAGCGATCCATTTAGCGGCAAGAAATGGGCATTTAAATGCAGTGAAAGACCTTATTCGGAAGTATTCGTGCGATGTAGATGAAGAGGATGGGTTCATGCGTACCGCGGTGTTCCATGCCGTTTTGTTCGATAGAGTCGACGTGGTGAAGGCGCTCGTGAATGAGTTCGAGAGTGATTTAGGGTGTTGTGATTCGTTTGGCGATACGGTCGTGAGCGTATGCGCGAAAATCGGGAGCAGCGAGTCAATGGAGGTTTTGATCAATGGGAAGAATAAGAAAGGAAAAGCGGATATAAAGACGAGTAGGGGGAGGTTTGGGTTGCCTCCAATAGTCGAGGCTTCGTGTACGAGGACGGATTATGAAACGTTCCCGAAAGTCGCGAATATGTTGAGGGAGAATATCGAAGAAGAGTTTACTGGGAGATTTGTGACGAGTAGTGGGAGACATAGGAGTTTTTTGATGTTAGCGTGTGGATTAGGGAACGATTGTGCGGTTAGGTTTTTGTGCGATGAGTGGAAAATGGATCCGAACGGGTTTGAGGATGACCAAGACGGTTCGTCGCCGCTGGAAGTCGCTAGGGAAGGGAAATTTGAAGCTTGTGAGAGGGAACTATTGAAAAGAGGCGCAAAGGAAAGGAAACAAGAACAAAGACAACAACAACAACAAAGAGAGAGTAGTAAGAATACAGTAGGAACAGTAGCAGCAGAGAACGAAGACGATAAAGCTCGATTGCAGGAACTCTTAAGAGAACGTGAACGACTTAGTTTTATCGTGCAAGCGAACGAAGACGAGATTTTTCAAACAAGCATGCGCGAACCTCGGATAAGGAAAGCTGTTGATGATATCATGGAAAATTTCCTTAGCGTTGAAAAATACGCAGGTGATGAAGAAATCATGGCGACACTATCGAAATGGAGAGGGTGCCAGCGTTTTTTCAAGACGAGAGGAGAAAAAGTCGGGCTAGACGAACTGGTCATTAAAGAAGGACACGAAGACGAAATAGAGAAGCGGAAAGAACGGATGGATCTTTTAAGCGAACAGGCGAAATTCATTATAATGGATGTTGCTAAGAAAATGCCAAAAGGAAGTACGGATTCGTTCGATTTTGCAAAGCTGACAAAAGAAGAAAAAGAAGGTGACGATGATGATATCGATATTGTCAAAGATGAGAACGGTGTAGCTTCTTCGAAAAAAACTGCCAAGGAGGTTAAAGCGCGAAGAATGTTCTATTTGCGCGTGTGTGTAGCTTCGATTCAATTCCTTCCTTTAATAATTTTATTTTATTTACGTTTTTTCCGTCCGGAAACGTTAAATTTGAATCCTGCACGAAAGCGTAAACCAGCTGCTGCAAATGGTAATAGCGATTTTAGCGAATTATAATATATTAAAAACATACATCTAATAGTCTGTAGATCTAGGCGATGACGAACGAAGCGAATTTTCTCTAGACCTGGATAAGTACTCTTGCAAAACGGCATCTGCGTCGGCCATTTCATCGTCCAATTGAGCAGTTCTAGATCCTTCTCTGCGTTGGTTGCTAAGTAACTTTCTTCGTGGCGCTTCCTCTCTCCCGACGTTTATTTTAGGCATCGATGGCATGCGTTCTAGGTTCGTATTACCATCTCCGGACTTTTTACTGCGAGATTGACTTTTTACATTTGGCAATGTGACGTTCTTTGAAAAGATCTGCGCTTCACGTAACTTTTCTTCCAAAATCTGCGTCTTACGCTTCTCCTCCTCCAGCTTTTCATTGGCATATTCATCGGCTTGCTGCTGCGCATCGCTTATCATGCTATCGGCTCGATGCATCGCTTCAACTTTTGCTACCTCAGCTTTTTCTGCACGATCGCGATATATCGCAGCTTCTTTTTCCGCTCTTCCAGCGGCTTGACGAGCCGTACGAACGGCGTCTCTTGCCGCACGTTTTGTTTGCTCAGCAACAGCGTGAGCGCCTTGCAACGCTTGCCATGTCTGTTTAACGCGTTTTTCGAGTCGCAGATTTTCGGTTTCTAACGCGCGGAATGCTTCAGACGCGTCACCTGACGTTGTCTTCAACGCCGCTTCAGCTTGAGATCTTCGCGCATCTAAATCTGAAACTTCTTGTTCGAGTTGACGGATTCTATCAAATGCTTCGTCAGCGTGTTCGGCGTGCTTTTCTGCCTCAATCATAGCCGCCTCAGCGCGCTTTGCTTTAATACCCAGTTGTTTCACTTCTTCCTCGAGTTCTTTAATTCTATCAGAGAATTTAGCCTTATCTTCCTCTATGCGCTTTGACTCTTCAAGTCTCATTTGCGCCTCGGCAAGCTGATCATGAACTTTTTGTGTATGCTTTTCTGCTTGTTCTTTCTTAACTCGCACATCACGCAAGCCATCGGCTAATCTTTGCACGAGACCTTTTGCATTCGCTAATTCAACATCAACGTGAGCTGCCTTTTCTTCAGCATTTTTCCTTTTCTTTTCGGCGGCGTCTAAGGCAGTCGTCAATCTATCCGCATCTTTTTCAGCGCGAGTTTCGATTTCCTTACATCGTCGCTCAACTCGAGAAATTGCAATATCCGCTCGTTTCTCTGCTCCCGCGGCATGTTTTCGAGCATCTGCTAAAGCTATTCTTGCTTGTGCAACTTCATCGGCATGCTTTCGAGCTAAACTTGTCGCTTCCATGGATTCCATTCGGGCGGCGTCTGAAGCTATTTTTGAGGATAGCTTCGCATCTTCTAAAGCAGCTTCGGCTTCTTCAGCTCGCGTCGTTTGTTCTCGAATTGAACGCATGAAATCTGTCCGAGCGTCTTCGAGATCTTGTGCGAGGTCGTTACGCTCGGCGCGAAGTTCTTCAGCTGCACGAATGGCTTGCATTTTTTCGTAATAATTCGCCGTTGTCGATTTGAGGTTTTCATCTCGTTCTTTATCGGCAACAGATGATTTGTATGCAGCAAATTCGATTTTTATGCGCTCGATTTCTATTTTCAAATCGTTCTTCGCTCTATCTGCATCGTCTCGAAGCTTTAATGCTGTTGATATTTCATTTTCTAGATCCTTAATCTTCTTTGCGTACGCGCGTTCGACTTCTTTCGCGGCTGCTTTTGATTGTGTTTTTTGAGCTTGCGTGGCCATTTCGAGTTGGCGTTCAAGATGTTTACACGATTCAATCTTTGCTTGTAATTCAATGGTTACTGCTTCAACTTTTTCGTTGAACTTTGATATTTCAGCGTTCTTATCACTCTCGAGCGACATGAAGCGAGTCACCGCTTCTTTAGCATCCTTTTCAGCCTTCTCCCTCTGTTCATTAATCTCTTCGCGATGCTGGTTCGATGCCTCGAGTTCTTCTCGAAGCGCTTCCATTTGTTCTAATAAGCGTGTTTCTGTTTCTTTCTTCACGGCATTTGTTTCCTTCTTCGCAGCAATCTTTGATTTTTCAAACAAAGCTTTCGTCTCCTCGAGTTGTTCTTGTAATTTCTTCACTTCTGCCGTTTTTTCTTCTCTAATTTTCGTGAGTTCTGAACTCATCGTAAATACGTTGCCTTCAAGTGTTTCGACTTCTTTTTGCAAAGTCGTTTTCGTTTGCTCGAGCTCTTTTAAGAGCGCCGGTTTCACCTTCGGAGTTCTCGGCGTAGCTTGCTGGTCTTCAATATTCTCAAGACGTTCTTCAAGTCTTAACTTTTCGCGCTTTAACGATTCGAGTTCGGCGATGGCCGAATCTCTCGCGAGCTCGGCCGATTTAGAGCGTTCTGCGTAGTTATTGGCGCGACGCTCACTTGCATCGTGAATTTGACGCAAAGAATTCAGCTCCGCGCGAAGACTCGCCATGGTCTCGTTTCCAGTCGTCATCGAAAGATCGTTTTCATCGTCGTCATCGCTATCGTAAGAGTTATCCAATAATCGCCCTGAGACTTCGGTGTAGATTTGTTTTTTCTTCTCTGTCGTTGTAAGTGCGCTTCCACTCGGGCTATTTGTCAATGCCAATGACATTTCTAATTCTCTCGCGAGCGTTGCTAAATTCTCGTCTCGCATTTTCAATTCGGATTTCGATTTTTCCAGAACCTCGGTTAATATTGCAAAGTCGTTCGAAATTGTTAAAAGCTCGCGCTCGAGCTGAGAACAATTCATACGTTCGGCCGTTAGTTCTTCGTTGGCCGCGTCAAGAGCATCTGCGGCGTCTTTAGCCGCTTTTGAAGCATCTGCGCAATGAGACTCTAATTTTTCTATTCGCATTTTCAAATCATCAACGATTTCGGGAGTGATGTTTTTGTAATTCATGATGTCATTATTATTACTATCGTCGTCTTCGTCTTCAGCGTTTTCTAGTTTGTCGTTTTCATTTCTTCCAGTTGTCGTTGTTGCAGATATACTACTACTTTCTTGTCGCGCTTGTAATAAAAGTTTCTCGAGCTCGTTAATTTTCGCGCCGTCGGTCTTTGCGCGCAATGCAGCGGCTTCCATGGCAACTCTTGCCGTTGCAATTGCTCTGTCTGCTTTCTCTTTTGCTTTATTTGCGAGTTCTTTTTGTGTTGCGATTTCTAATTCCCATTCGTCCTTATCTTTCTGCGTAATTTGGCTCACGACCGAAGGCGATCGAGGCGATTTTGGCCCAGTATTTAACGGTGGTTTTGAAGCCGACCTCGGCGTCGCTGGCGGCGAAAAAGTGCTATCCATTAAGTGCGAAGTCTTCTCCGCGACCGCTGCGTCCAACGCATCGCGTAAACTCAAAATAATCTGTTCATCGTTTTCCTTTTCTTCTCTATAGCTTTGCTTCACGATTTCGAGCTCTTTCGCGGCGTCTTCGAAAGCGAATCTTAACAACTTCGCGTCGGACTCGAACTTCTCGCGTTCGATCTTCAAAGTCTCCCTCAACTCATCTCTCTGCATTTCATACTCTCGCCTGCGTTTCTTCTCTCGTTCTAAATCGTTCTTCTGTTCTTCGCAGAGCTCCTCGCGCTTTCTTAAATCGCCTCGTATTCGTTCGATCCTTTCTTCGTACGCTCGCGTCGTTTTCTTCGCGCGTTCATCGAATCCCTTCTTCGCCTCTGTTTCGCGTGCAACTACTCTCTCGAGCTCTTTCTCGAGCTTATTCGCTCTTTTCTTTTCCTTCTTACGTTTCTTTTCGTCGCTGTTCCTAGAACTTTCGCTCGCGCTCGTTACATTTTCAGCGCTCTCCTCGACTACCAGTCTTGGCCAAATCATGCCCTGCTTTTTAGTGTTGTTGGTATGGTGTTTACCGCGGACATAGAATCGATCCATACCGGGAATTAATATGCAGAGTTTACATGGTCAGTAAGTGCTCTGCGTCAATCGCTACTCTTTTCAACTGAGCACGACTGATCGCTTCGTGAACGAACGAGCGCCTTGGTTCTTCTTCGAGTGCGTAAAAATCGATATCTTAAACACAGAAACAGACGGAAACGAAGAATTGTTACAAAAATGCATCGCACGTTTCTTTTCAAAAGTACGCCTGTGTGGCGAGCTTGGTTGGACTAAAGAAACGAAAAAAAGGAGCAAAACAAAGCGTACCTCTTGGTCTCTCGGTGATTGCGAGTGCGTGGACCGGTCGTCTGCGTCGTCCGCGTCCGCGTTCGAGCTGTCCATTTCGGTCTCGGATTTTGGGGAGCAATGCACGTTTTGACCAGAGTTTGGATTTCTTCATTTATTAAAGTAAATATTTATTTTCGCGGCTTTTATTTAATCGATCGATTGATCGATTAGAGCGATCAGTAGGAAACGAACGGAACCAGGAACGAGATTAAGAGAGATTAAGAGATTAAGAGAGCGATGGCGAGAGGGATTTTGAGACCGTTCTGTGAATTCGCATTCGCTCGAATGGAGGAGAATAGTAATAACAGTAATACTACTCGTAATAATAATACTAGTAATAATAACAGGAACAACGACGCAGAAGAGGAAGAAGAAGAAGAAAACGAACGAAGGAATAAGAACGAGACCGTGCTCGAGACGACTGCGGAGTACTTATTGAAGAAACCGAAACAAACGGACGAAGAGAGAGCGGAAGAGAAGAAGAAGAGAACCAAGGAGAAGAAGAAGATAGCTCAGACGTATGAGATGATAAAGATACCGACGCACGAGGAACAAGCGCAAGGCGATGTCATGAACAATTGTGTAGTGAAGACCGTTCTGTCGGGCGTGATGGGCGGGTTTCTCGGTTTAGCGATGGGCGTTTTCTTTGGAGCGTTCGAAGTACCGGATATGAACGCGCAGAAGATGACCGTGATGGAGACCGTGAAGAGTACGGCGAGGAGTACGGCTGCGAAATCGGTGAGTTACGCGAAAGGGTTTGCCGCTTTTGGGGCGTTATACGCCGGGAGCGAATGCGTGGTCGAGCAAACGAGGGCGAGGCATGATATTTATAATAGCGCGTATGCTGGGTGTTTTACTGGGGGGACTATGGCAGCCAGAGCGGGGCCTAAAGCTGCGTGTATTGGGTGTGGGACCATGGCCGCGTTGAGCGTTGCGATGGACCATTTCATGGGTTTGCATTAAAAGTTGTGCAGAGATAGAGCGACGGTAAAAATGATAGATAAAATAGTATTTTGTATACACACATTCTCTGTTACAAATATTTACATACACACGCACACACACACAGCATTCGAGGGTTGTTCACTCTCAAAAACTTTTATTATATAATATTATCTCTTTAGTCGTAATAATCACACGTCGCTCTTTCGAAGCAAACGCGTTTCGACTTTTAACGTCTTTATACAAAATACTTTTAACACACACATGACTTTGACTTTTTAACTTTGAAGAAGCTCGTTCACGTAAAGGCTTAGAGAGACGGAGAAGATATATACACACACAATTACAGGCTCTCATTCTCTCTCTCTCTCTCTCTCTCACTTCGATTTCTTATTTTACACGGATACATAAAAAATGAATACTTTTCATACACACACAAAACACGGGCGTTTTTGTATGGTTTTATTGTTCCTCGGCGGACAAATTATTATAATAATTATTATTATTATTATTATTTGCGTCGTTTTCGCCGGCCAGAACCATCAACAAAACGGCACCGTCGTAATCAGTCACGACAAAGGGAGAAGAAACACGCATTGGACCCCCCATTTCAGGACGCCACCCGCCGACGATACCTCGCGCTTTTGGTTCGATGTTGTTGTTCTTCGTGTGAACTGTATGACGCAGTTTCAAAGGCGCGTTGGCAACAAACCCGGTCTGATTTTTAATTCTTTCAACCGCTGGATTTGTGAACATCGGCATCGCGGCACTGACATTATTGTTGACAAAATGTGCATTGGCGTTGGCGTTTGCAAGAGCGTAACTGGCAGTCCCGGCAGATCCATTCTTACGTCGCTTTTGTCTCGGAACGATGACGCTCACGACGTGTCCGTCTTCGTCTCCAGCGAGCTTTCCCAACTTGAATCTCACACCGCACGCGTTACATAACGTCTTTGCTCCAAACGGTCCGTTTCTCCACAAAGGCGTTTTTTGTGTACGACAAAACGCGCACGTCTTACTCGCGCACGGTTTCGGCAACGAATCATCAATGATTGGTTTCGCAAGTTGTAACGAGTGTTTTTGTTGTTCTTGTTCTTGTTCTTGTTGTTCAGCAGAAGTAGAAGCATCGTCAATAATAGTAGACTCTTCGTTCAACGAAGCGTCAATAATCATTGGCGGAGATGGAATATGGTCGACTTCATCGTCCGAAAGCGTAGACTCCTTATGACTCGTCGCTTCAGAGTTATCTGACCTGGTCATTTTCGACATTATTGGCATTTGATATTGATGATGATGCTGATGTTGCTGTTGTTGTTGTTGTTGTTGTTGCCTTGCCATTTTCGAAAAATCTCTAAACTTTGCCGTTTGCAGTCCTTGTTGTTGTTGAGCGAACGCTTTGTGATACTCGGCACTATTATTAATCTGGGTCGTCGTCGTAGTCGTATTTGTATTCGCGTTCATCATCGCAACCGAGTTGTTCCATTGCGTTAATTGATCATGGAACTGCGGCATCAAGGCGCTCGCGGCGTTGAAGTACGGATTAGACGAATGCAACATCATCGCAGAAAACGGCGTCGCCGCCGCCGCTACCCCGAAGTAGTCGTTTTGTCGTCCTATTCGTTCCAGTCCAACGATACTCGTCGTTAAGGCTGGATAAAAAGAGCCCGCGGAAGCGTTCTGCATCGTTGGAGCGCTACCAAAATACGACCGCGCAATTGGAGTAGCGATTGCATTACTCAACTCTCTCTTCCTATGATCGTCCCTATTTTATGGCAATACGTATTCATTGACGCGTTGTTTAAGTCAGTTTCATTGCTTTTAACGAAATTCGTTCTTCTTCGTTATTATTATCGTTACTGTTACTAACACTGCGGAAACGCGTTCATAATTCAGCAGTTTCCAAGGAAACATGGTTTGACCGTCCAATGGTCTAAGAAACAAAAGGCAACGGAACGGCGTGGCAAACGAAAATTGAAAAAGATGATGAAACGAAATCGCGACCGACGCGCGCGCGAAAGAGAGGCATGCGAACGTACAAACACACAAAAAACAAACACAAACGATCAAAAACATGTTCGTTTCTTACATTTCTTGTACCATCTTAACCGTTTCTGCTTTTGATCAGATCTCGCGCGCTTAAAACGGTCTAAGCGCGAATGCGAAGAAGTTCGTTATGATGTGGAACTTTTTTAAATCGGAAAACCAATTGATGACGCGAACGCTTTTATGAAACGTAAACGGAAGAGATCGAGCAAGCTTCTCTCTCTCGCTCTTAAAAACGCGTCTTTGAACGCGTACGAGCGCTGTTTCGATCGCTGGGACTAACGAGAACACTCGCGCTTTCGTTTCGTTTTGTTTCGTTCGTTTATGGAACGCGTTCAATGAATTAATTAATTTTAGTGATGATGAGTTTTACGTCGATTTTCTGCAGATTTCAAAAATGACGAGTCATCAGTTGCACACGTGTAAAAGTTTAAAGTTACGAAAAGTTTGTAACAGTCGCGACGTCGTCTCGAAGCTTTCGAGCGTTGAAAGAAATATAGTAAGAAAGTTACTGCTAATGCTGGTCCAAAAATGAGCTATTACAAGCATAGTACGGCATAGAAGAGAGATTTAGTACATCGTTTCAGGACATTCTACGCAGTGTCTAAAAGGCACGGCTCTTCTGGGCACGTCGCCGTCGTCCTCGAATTCTAACGTATATTCGCCGTATTCGCCAGTGTTTGGGAGTCTTTGCGCGGCTTTGATGACTTTGGCTTTGTAGAACGTCGTCGTGTTTGGATATACGGCTAAAACGAACGAATCGTCTTGAAAGACTTGATAACCGTGCGATGGATTCGCAGTTTTCGGTAACGGAACGACGCTCTTTTTCGAAGCTGAAAGTTTGTACGTTTTTTGTTCCGTATTACTAGTATTGTTTTTCTTTTGATGTTGATGTTGATTGTTAAATTGATCATCCGCGTCGACGATGTCGTATTCGTCCGTTTGCGCGTAGTGTTTCGTTATAGTGCCGACGATCCATTCGTGAGCGCCAGGGCCAGTGTTTAACTCGCCAATATTCGCGGCGACTAAATCACCAACTGATAATTGCTTTCCACGACTATTATCGTTCATATTATTATTATTATCGCTCGTTATTCCTACTTGTTGCTGTTGTTGTTGAAATTGTTGCAAGTTACTATCTCCGCGATTAAAGCCTTGCCTACTCGGCCCTCTCACGGGAGTACCGATCTGCTCCAAATCGAGCTCTTGCGTAGCTTTCAAATCCTCGTGATATTTCACTAAATCTTCGTCCATTTGCGGCATCACGTTCTTCTCCAAAATCTCGAGCGCGAGCTCGGCTAACCTAATCTTCTCCTTCGACAAAGTCCCGCAATGTTCGTGCGCTTCCTCGATCTCTAATCGTAACTTTTTAATCTTATTCTCGTTATCTTTCGAGATCCCTCTTGAATTGAACGACGGTAGTTCTAAGCATTCGTTCACTTTCTCCTGTACTTCGTCCCTGCATCTCGTCACGCGTTCGTCTAAATCTAATATCGACGTCAACAGTCTTTGCAGTTCCGTCGGTACGTCTTGGTTCACTGCGTTTACGTTCAATCACGAGCGAAAGAAAGAGGAAGGAGAAGAAATCAATTCAAAGCGCAAACGCAGAAGAAGAAGAACAACAACAACAACGACAACGCGCGCGCGACATCGAGCGATCGAACCTAAAACTCATCTCCTCGAGAGAAGATTTTTGAATCCATTTTCAACGCGAAACACGGAACGAACTTTTAAAAGAACACCACGTTTTGTTCACGTTTTGTTCACGTTTTGTTCCGATTCGAAATCGAAACGCGCACGAACTAAACGCTCATCATCATCATCAACATCATCATAAGCGAAGATATAAAACGAACACAACAGCGCGAAAAGGAAACCGCGATTCGTACGATAAAAAAACAAAGAACGCAACGAACCTTCGACGTATTTCTCTAAATACGTAAGCGCGGAGTCCATTTAAACACTTCCTCTCCCTAAAACTAAAACTCGCTCTCCAATCGATCTCTTCTCTCAGTCGCCCTTGATCAGTCTCTCTCAGAGAAATCAGGAATACTAGCAATAAACGAGCGAGTAAATTCACAAACGCTCTCTCGTAATCGCTTCTGATCAGTCGCCGCCAGCCGATGCCGATGCTGATGATGAAGACGGCAAAGAAATCGGACGATACTGATGGCAATAAATGAGCACTTCGTTCCAAAACGCAAAATGACATCCACGATGCAAAACGGCCAAATTGGATTTCGAAATCACAATCTCTTCAAAAGCTTGCGCTCTCTTAATCGCGCTTATATTGATCCGAATCGAAATCTCGAAAAAGAAATCGAACAGCTCGAACGGCTCGAAAACAAGAAAAACTGTTATAATGGCCGATTTCAAGGACATGCTCGGCATCCCGCGCTCTGCGCAAACAACGATGCAGACGCAAGCGCTGCACATCCAAAAGAAAGAGAGTGCACGGAGACCGAAAGGGATGTCGAGAGAGGTTTGGCAAATAGTGCGCTCGCAGACGAACGAGAACGGTTTGCAAGACCTAAACCAGGTCAACATGAACAGCAACGGCACTGGTATCACGAATAACAACGCGATCGATAAGCTCGCGAGTGTAGTACCGACGCACGCGGGCTTAAAGACGAAAAGGAAAGTATCTGCAAGGAAAGTATCGTGGTCCTGGCAACCATTTAAGAACAGTGCGAGGACGGATGGGTTACAGTTGAAACATTGGGTGAAGAAGTCTTTAGTGCAACAACGAGATGAAGAAATGATCGAACAGAGTCAGTTGGATACGAGTGGGTATGGCTGCGATATCGGCGGCGATTACGCGTTTGCGAAGTATAATAAGAAAGTCGAGGTACCGGAGTTTACCGAGCGAGAGTACGAGAAGTTGATCGCGAACGCCGCCGAGGAAGAACAGAAAGATGGGAGTGCAGTGAATTTTCCGCATGAATGGTCCAAAGAAGAGACTGAGTATTTGTTTGATATTTTGAGGAGGTTTGATTTAAGGTTTATTGTCGCGAAAGATCGATGGCAGTTTAAGAGTTCGCCTTGCGAGAGAACGATCGAGGACATGAAGTCGAGGTATTACGCCGTATGCAGATTGTTGTTAAGAGCGAGAGCATCTAGTCAAGAAGAAGCCGATGCGAACATTATTTGTAAACATCCGTTCGATCCACAACATGAGATTGATAGGAAACAAGCGTTGGAGACTTTGTTAGCGAGGACGAACCAGGCTCATAAGGAAGAGGCTGAGATTTTAGCGCAAGTAAAAAAAATTGAGGCAGATAGAAGAGCGGAGACGAACGCGTTGATGCAGAGACAACAAGCCGTGTTCGCGACAAACAGGTTCGCGGCGCACGAGAAAAGAGCAAAGATTGAAGAGATTCGTAAGGATTTCGAGGCCGATATGCCCGAACACGGCGTGCCGTGTACGACGACGCATACTTCGAGAGACGACGTGCAACCGGGCGTATATCCGAGGTCGCAAAGAGCGGTTGAAGTTGCGGCAGAGATTGCCGGTCGCGATGCGCCTGCTTCTGGTTTAGGCCCAAGATATGCCAAGCGCTTGGATCAATCCGTAGAAGAACTCGGTTGTCCAGAACCTACAAACGGTACGAAAGCCGCAATCGCCGGTTGGCTCAGATTGCGAAAAGAATGCGGTAAATACTTGGCTTTGCGTAAGCAAATAGCGACGGCGTACGAAAAGCTAGTTCATGCTGGTAAAGTTTCTGAGATCGGTTTTAATTTACCACCGGCAACGGTATCTGGGGTTGCCGTAGCCGCCGGCGCGATGCCGCCGACTCCGTCTCATGCGGACAGACTAGCTGGACAGCAGCCAGATTCGGCAATAATTGCGGATCGAAAACCGCCTGGACAAAAAACCGGCGGATTAAACATCGGCTTTAGAGATACCGAAGATAGCAAGATTAAAAAAGAAGCGGCTCCAACGAAGGCTGAATTAAAACGAAAAACAGAAACGCAAGCCGGTGGGAGAGCTACTAAAAAGAGACGATGAAACACACAAAACACATATATTTGTAATAATAATAATAATAATAATAAGACCATAATGACTATTTTATTTCTTCACCACGCCGAATGAAATCAACAGCGCGTAGACTTCAGTAGTTGCGAGCGTTAAGAACATGAGGGTCGTGAACAATTCAAATCCTCCTAAATCGACTCCGGGGATTTTTTCCAGGAGTAAAAGTAAACCAAATAACTTCACGCCAGGTTCTGAAATCGCCTGCAACGCTCCGAAACCGTCTTTTTGACTTACTGCTAACATCCCCATCTCCCATTTATTCTCTGGAAGTTTCGATGCAGGAACTAATAACGATTTTAAAACAATCATCGGATCCACGTCCCAGGCTTCGATATGTTTCACTACTAAATTATCTTCGTTTAAAACATGAATCGTATTCCCAGACGCGGCTAATTTTGGCCTCCATGGCAATGCGTCAATAATACCTGAAAATCTCCAATACGCTTTCACGCCTTCATTAACGTCCTCGATCTTATTTACTTTCACGTCGACTTCTCGCAACGCGTTTGAGAAGTTTGCAACGTTCGTCTTAAATCTCGCCGTGCCTTTAAAACTCACAAACGGGTCCGAAAACACGCAATCATCAGAATACCCGCGCATCTCAGCTATTCCACCGACGAAATAGTTCTTTTCGTAATCATTTTTAATCTCCGCGATGACTTCCATTCTGTCCAATTTTCGCGCGCTCGCACTTCTTCCCTCCATCTTCGTTTTATTCACATTCGTCTCGCTACTCGCGATTAATTTCCCAAACTGCTCCGAAGCTATCCAAGCCGCTTTCAATCCAACGTTCGATCGCGACGACGTCGTCGTCGTCTCTTCTTCTTCTTCTTCTTCTTCTTCTCGCTCGTTCTTTCTCGCCCGAAGTTTTCCTTCTTTACCTACTCCTTCTTTCATCACTCGTTTCCTATTTTTCTTCTCGCTACTGATTGTCTTCCGAAGACGACCGTTCTTCGTCGCAGTCATCGCGGTCGCAGTCGTCGCATAGCTGATACTGACGAAGAGCATTTTAAGGGAGGTTTCGTTGCGAGCTCTGATATTTTCTTTATGCAACGCGCTGCGATTAATAGTATCGATAGTAGTGAACGCAGATAAGCGCCACTTTTGCGAGCATAAAATCAAATAATAAATAATAAGTAATATCCAAAATGAGGTCTCTCACTATCAATAAATGGTTCCCTAATAACGGCGATGATAATAAAAACAACAACAACAACAACAGTAATAATAGTACGAGAAGGAGAAGGAGTTGGTCATCATCGTCATCGTCGTCGTCGTCATCTTCATCGTCATCTTCATCGTCGTCGTCACGGCAACGACATCTTCTTACTACGAAGTTTCCATGCAAACGAGTTATTCATGAACGCGTCCTTGCGCTGTTCTCGATAGCGTGGAAGCGCGAGAACGCGAATTCCGCGTCCTCGAACACGGTTCTTAAGACCGTACTGTTTTCGATCGCAACCATGAACATCGGTCGATATCAAAGAAAGAGTAGTGCGAGTACGAGTTCTTCGTCCGGGGAACCGTTCTCAGGCGACGCGAGGAGAGAGGCCACCGACGTCCTACTCTTGGCCGTTATTGGAGGATACTGTTTACAACTCTTAACGAGACAAAAGGCGACGGTAGCGTTCGCGAAAGTGAACCAAGCAGTGAAGGACGGGGAAATATACAGACTCGTTACGGCTGCGTTTTTACACGGCGGAGTAGTGCACTTGTTAGTGAACGCGTATTCTTTAAACGCGATCGGGGCAACCGTGGAGAGGATATTCGGGAAGCGAGAGATGTACGGGACGTTCTTTGTGAGCGCGATTGCTGGGAACTTGATGAGTTATAAGATGAGCGCGCATCCCGCTGTTGGTGCGAGTGGGGCTATTTTTGGGTTAGCTGGAGCGTTTGCTGTGTATTTGGCGAGACATAAGGACGTGTTAGGTGTTGAAGCTGATCAACAATTGAACGCTTTAGGGACAAGTTTAGCGATTAACGCCGTTTATGGCATGTCGTCGGCGAGGATCGATAACTGGGGGCATTTGGGTGGTTTGTTGGGAGGTGCTATGTTCGCGGTCTTGTTTGGACCGAATTATGTTAAAACGAAAGAGTTAGGCGGTATTAGGCAGAGAATGATTAATAAACCGATTATAGATTTGCGCAATAGTAGATTTTAATATAAATGCGTTGAGAGAAAGTTTTTGAGTATTTATATGCATTATCCTTAGTTTTATTATCATACAGTCGAAAAATCTTTTAAGAAAGACTCGAATAACTGCGCGTTTTCAGCTCCAGCTAAGCCTTTAGCGGAGTCATGCAATTCTTGAAACATTTTGGACACTTCGTGAGAGGCGTCTTTACCGAATTTTGCTCCAAATACCTGATTCAACTCTTCCCCAAATGACGCTTTCTTCGAGCTCTCTATAACGAGAAACGGAGCCGCTTGCGAAGATGCAATTGTACCATATATGAATAACCACGCGACCTTGACTGCTTCTGTTAATTTCGTGGCGTTGTTTTCGACGAATAAAGCGCTGAATGTACTCTCCGCCTTCAATTGTTCGCTCCCGCCGTTATTTACGTTGTTAATTCTCCCGCGAGCGATGTTGTTCATGAATGAAGCTAAAGAGCCAATCATTGTAGATATAACGACATCGCGAACTTCGGAATCTTCACAAAGAATTTCGCACCCTCTCGCGAGCGTTGCGAACGTGCGCCACTGTCTTGTATCGTTTACGCCGCTGAGTGCAAACACTGCTTCCTTGTCTTCGACGTAGTTTGGATAAATGACACTCAAAGCGTGGACGAACGCATTCGCGGCACATTCAGTCGCGAGCTTTAAACTATCTCTCGCGACGACGGACTCCGATTCAGCATTTTCTTTCGTTGCACTTTCAAGGTATTTATCGTAAAGCGTTTCTCCAGTGCTGCTATCTAATTCGGCAGTCAAAATTGCGCGCAAGCATTGTGCACCTTTTGCCGAGTACCAAAGTCTCGTCCACATTTGCGCGTCGTTGTGGCTACTATTTAATGCCGTGATACTAGCATTATTATTTTTATCATTATTATTTTGAGGCGTGAATTGGAGCAACGCGAGCGCCAG
>Ga0209830_10001002_pt1 | contig 26322 bp, 20 predicted proteins | sample ArcticOcean_MG_C_12_FD_187439 | JGI IMG/M metagenome (GOLD analysis project Ga0209830, IMG submission 187439) | Marine microbial communities from western Arctic Ocean - ArcticOcean_MG_CB8_130 (SPAdes) (version 2) | ecosystem: Environmental > Aquatic > Marine > Oceanic | place: Arctic Ocean...
CCCAAGGAGGGCGTGCGGGTGCTGCCGTTCAAGGAGATAAAACGGCGCGTCGAGAGAGCGTTTCCTCGGAATAGTCAAGAAATACCGAAACAAAACTTGTACATCAACATGTACGCGGAGTTCGTCTCTCGCGACGATATGAAAAACCTTAAACTCTCCACCGAACGACCGCCCCAGAACGTCGACGCGCTCAAGCGTCTGCGTCTTCCCCAAAATACGCTGTACGTGTCGAAGAAGTCTGCCGTGATCGCGCTCGTCGATTACAAAACGTCGAACCTGTATGGACCCCAGCGTTTCGCGTTTAGCGAGAAAGTCTCGAAACTCATCTGGGAGTACATCAAAGGCAACAAGCTTTTGGAGACAGACAAGACGAGCGGGACACTTTTCGGCAAATCCGGTATGTCCACCTTCGTCGGCAACATGCTCGACGCCATAGGGCAGGCGCGAGGAAACGAGGGCGCGATCAACGTCCTTCGTAAGTCCTACGTCTCCTCTGAGATGGACAAGGCGGGCGCGGGGATGACCGCCGACGAGCGACAAGCCTTGGCCTTTCACATGCGACACTTGGTCAACACGTCGAACAAATACGTCCGAGACCTCGCGAAGGACAGGGTCATCAACGTCCAGCGCTTACGGCGTGATGTACAGCCAACCGGCTAAGGGCTTGTGTGCTCGTGTGTTTTTCAATGACACAAGCTTGTGAGAAAATCCGACCTGAAGTTCAAGTATTCGCGACTGTCTATCTGCCCGTTGTCGCACTCCACGCAGGTTTCGGATTCAGTGCCAACACACGCGTGGCAGTTCTCAGGACACCGCACGCACTCTTTGAAACTTCCGTTGGCGCTTTCCGCGATCCTGTACCCGGGAGGGCACTCATTAAGGCACTCAAAGTCCCCGAGAATCTTCTCGCCGTTACCGTCCAGGGAGTAGTTGATGGAGAAGCCGCCCGCGCACGGGGGCGGGGGGGGGCGACGGCGGCGGCGGCGGCGAGGGCTGCGGCGGCGGCGACGGGGGCGGCGGTGGCGGCGACGGAGGGGACGGCGGCGGCGAGGGCGGCGGCGAAGGCGGGGGGGGCGGGGGAGGCGCCGCGACGCATCCCCACGAGATTTCGTGCAAATCGCACACGCTTAACGGGCACCTTGGGTACCACCGGCCTTCGTCGCCGCCTGGGTTGACGTGGCACTTGCGGCAGCCGCCCCAGGTGCCCATGCACCCGGCGCCGCCGTCCAGGCAGTTGTCGATGTACTCGTACAACCCGACGTCGCCCTCGGCGTACCCGCACACGTCGGAATCCGCCTCCCCTGTTCGGACCCCGAACCACGTGAAGGTTTCGAACACGCCATCACCAGGAGTGGCTTCCACGAACAGAATGCCGTTGTCCAACGCGGGGTTCGCTAAAATTTCCTCCTTTGTTTGACCCTTCGAAGCTACGAGTTCAGGATTTTCCGCCAACCGCGCTTGCTGCGCACGCATCGCGAGCTGTGTGTTCGTCAACCCCTCGGGGTTCACAGGAGCGGCGGACAAGGAGGGGGCGACCGAAGTGGATCTAACCGCAGCGGCGCCCGCGAGGAGCGCCAGAGAAGCCGCGCACGCGAACACCGAGAACCTACTCCATCCAGGTTTTTCGGTTACATCCGAGGATCCGGAGGGTTCGGCACCCGCGATGGTTGGACAAAAGCGCGGTGAACTCGCCCACGCGCGGATCAGCGATCATTGCGAACGTTGTTTCGATAAAAAAAATCAGATCCAAAACGGGACCTCCGCGCGTCGAAAGATGCCGAGAGGGGGAAGGCGGAAGAGAACAACACACACCCGAAGTACTGGTTAGTACTACGTAGTGGTCGAGTATGACACACCTTCGATCGAACTCCCCACAGAGCAATTAGTCACAATTTGAAGATTCGAAGAAGTGTGGGAAGTTTCCATTTTTTTTCTTGCGCCAAGCGGTTTAGGGTAAAACAAAACAAAAGTGGATTACAAGTAGTCTATGAAATGTACATGCGTTGTCTTTCGTGTCAATCTAGCAGTCTAGCAAGTGTCCGAAAGTGTTCAAACCCGTCTGTGCGCTCACGCGCTCATCGCTCTTTCCGCGTTGACCATCTTCATGTAGTTCAACGCGCTGCCGTGTTCGAACCACTTGATTTGCTCGTCGTTAAACGTGTGGTCCACGAAAAACTCGTGGACGGTTTCGCCCGAAACCGCGTCGCGCGCGCGAACCGTGAGTTGCGACCCGGGCTTGAGCTGGCCGTTCCCTAACCCCAAAATATCGAGAAGCATGCCTTCGCCGCGGATCTTGTCGTAATCGTTCGGGTCCGCGAAAGTCAAAGGCAACATACCCTGCTTCTTCAAGTTGGTCTCGTGGATACGCGCAAACGAGCGAACGATAACCGCGACGCCGCCAAGAAAGCGAGGCTCCAACGCGGCGTGTTCCCGTGAACTGCCCTCGCCGTAGTTCTTGTCCCCAACAACGACCCATGGCGATTTGTGCACGTCCCTGTACTGCGCCGCGATTTCGGGAACCTTCCCGATTTCGTGCGTGAACGCGTTCCGCACCGCGTTTGTGTCACCGCTCTCCGCGTTGATCGCGCCGATCAAGCAGTTCTCCGAGATGTTCGTCAAGTGTCCCCGGAACTTCAACCACACACCAGCCATGGAGATGTGGTCCGTGGTGCACTTCCCCTTGGCTTTGATCAAAACAGGACACCCGAGGTAATCGGCGCCGTCCCACTTCAAAAACGGTTCCAAAAGCTGTAACCGCTTCGAGTGCGGGTCAACCTTGATGTCCACCAGCGCCGCCTTGTCATCAGGCGCGGGGGGCTGGAAAATCGAGTCGTCGATGTCCCACCCGCTCGGGGGTATAGCAGGGCAGCCCGCTGGGACTTCGAACTTGAAGGCACCGCCGTCAGGAGTTTGCAGCGAATCCGCGTACGGGTTGTAATCCAGCCGTCCCGAAAACGCCAACATCGTGACGAGCTCGGGCGACGTGACGAAACAGTGCGTGTCCGGGTTCCCGTCGTTTCGCTTGGCGAAGTTCCGGTTGTACGACGTGACGATCGTGTTCTTCACCCCGAGAGGCATCTCGCGTTTCCACTGCCCGATACAAGGCCCACAGGCTTTGGCTAAAACCGTGGCGCCCGCTTTTTCGAAAATATCCACGAACCCGTCTTTGAGTTTTAAGAAAAGTGTCAGGGCCTTGTATGGGCAAACAGTGTACCTGGATTTGGGAAATGCAAAACGTACCTTTTTCTATGTTCACCTGTACCGCCCGCGAGCCGGGTGTGACGTAGAACGGCACTTTGTACGTCAACCCCGCGTCCAGGGCTTGTTGCGTCAAGTTGGCGCACTTCGCCATGTCTTCGTACGAGGAGTTGGTGCATGAGCCGATGAGCGCGGAGGAAATCTCCACCGGCCACCCTTCCTCCGCCGCGCGTTGCGCCAACTTATCCACCCGAGTACACAAATCGGGGGTGTACGGCCCGTTGATGTGCGGCGCCAGGGTGTCGAGGTCGATGTCAATCACGCGGTCGTACACGCACCCCTCGTCCGGCACCAGGTTCGCGCGGTTCATCTCCGCCAGCTTAGCAACAGAGGACCTGCCTGTTTCCCTCAGGTACTCGAGCATGCGTTCGGAAAGCACGAACACGGATGTCGTCGCGCCGATTTCCGCGCCCTGTGATTGTAAAGAAAAGTGTCAGTCGTGTATGGGAAAACAGTCGAGGGATTTGGTGAAATACAAACGCACCATGTTGCAAATCGTAGCCATCCCGGTCGCGCTGATCGTGTCCACGCCTTCGCCGAAGTACTCGATTATGGCGCCGGTACCGCCGGATACGGTGAGAATGTCCGCGACTTTCAGGATGATATCCTTGGGCGACGTCCAGTTCGACAGCGACCCGGTGAGGTTCACCCCGATCACCTTCGGCGCTTTCAGTTCCCAGGGAAGCGACGCCATGACGTCCACGGCGTCGGCGCCGCCCACGCCGATGGCGCACATTCCCAACCCGCCCGCGTTTGGGGTGTGCGAATCCGTGCCGATCATCAACCCGCCCGGGAAGGCGTAGTTTTCCAAAACCGTCTGGTGAATGATCCCCGCGCCGGGCTTCCAGTATCCCATGCCGAACTTGTCCCCGCAGGAGGACAGGAAATCGTACACCTCGGCGTTTTCAACCTTTGCGTTGCCCAAGTCCTCCTGTGATGAAGAAAAGAAAGGGTGAGTATTGTATGGGCAAACAGGGAGGCGGGATTTGGGAAATACAATACGTACCACGTCCCCCGTCTCCGCGGCGATCAGGTGGTCGCAGTGAATCGTCGTGGGCACCGCGGTTTTCGGGAGCCCCGAGGAGATAAACTGCAGAATCGCCATCTGCGCCGTGGCGTCTTGCATGGCGACACGATCGGGTCGCAGTTTCAGGTAGGAAACCCCGCGGACGGGCGCGGGGGAGTTTTCCGGGTCGTCCAGGTGGCCGTACACGATTTTCTCCGCCAAGGTCAACGGCGCGTTGTTGAGTTTCCGCCGCACCACCCGCAGGTTGGCGTCCATCGCGGCGTAGATGGAGTCCACGGTTTTCGAGCCGGGCGGGTCCAGGTTGGACATCATGATCGGTTCGTCAATCAATGCGTTGAACGTTTGCGACGGGCGCATCGCGTCCACGCACTTCCGTTCGTCGCAAAGCCAGTACCCACCGAGATCAACGGGGTGGCCCTGGCACTCCTCGACCAGTTCGCGAAGGATGGTTTGTTCGTGCGTCTGAGATGGGTAAAACAAAGTGTCAGCCTTTCGTAATGTGAGCGAGTAAACAGTCAGGGTAATCGGGCCGAACAGTTTGTCAGGATTTGGGAAAGGCCCAATACGTACCTTCAGTTCGTTCGCCAAAACCTTGAACGCGGGTAACGACCGCGCAACTGTTTTTGGAAAAGAAAAGTGTCAGTCGTGCATGGGCAAACAGTGCTGGGATTTGGGAAATGCAATACGTACCTGCCTCCGCCCACCACATGGCGATGTAGAAGTGCGACGCCCGGTTGTCAATCTCGTGCACGTTTCTGGACGGTGACTTGTTTTGGGTTAAAAGTTTCCCAGTTGCGGAGGTGAGGCCTTTGGCAAGGATCTTGATCTTGGGGTTGCCTGTGCTTGTAAAAGAAAAGTGTCAGTCTCTTGAGTCTTGAGAACGGGTGTGCTGTCGGGCAAACAGTCTACTTGTGACGAATGTAGAACCTTCCTTTTAATGACTCGTCACAGAGGGGCAGTAAACAGTGTTTGGATTTGGGAAACGCGCAATACGTACGCGTCTTCAGCGCCAAGTCGTCCAAGGAAACCGCCAGGGCGAGGTACTCGCCCAGGGAATCCCACCGAAGATGTCCTTCCCGCGTGAACTGCGTGACGTGCTTCGGAGCCGAGCCTCCAGCGCCAGTTTCGAACAAACCGCCACCCGCGAGGAGGGGGACGATGGACAGCATCTGAGATAAATAAAAGAAAGTGTCAGTCTTGTTTGGGAAAACAGACTTTGGATTTGGGAAATACGACGCGCACCTTCGCCGACGTCCCCAGCTCGATGATCGGGAAAAGATCCGTGAGGTAGTCCCGCAGCACGTTGCCCGTGACGGAAATAGTGTCCTTCCCGTCCCGCGCTCGGCGCATGCAGTGATTGATCGCGTCAGTAGGGGACATGATATCGATCAGCTTGCTGCCATCGAGCAACGTCTCGGTCAAAACCGAGACGTGATCCATCTCGAGGTACCTCTTGACTTGCGTACGCAACTCCGCGTCGTGCGCGCGTTTCGGGTCGAGCCAGAAAACGGCAGGCGACTGGGACAACGTCGCGCGGGTCACCGCGAGCCGCACCCAGTCACGCACAGCCGCGTCTTTGGTTTGGCACATGCGCCACAGGTCACCGGCGGTGACTTGGTGCGTAAACATTGGAGTGGAGGACTTGGTTCCACCCTCCGGGATGAAAAAAACCTTCACCGCGCCATCCTCGGTGGCTTTGAAAGTCTTGTCGTGCGACCCGTACTCCTCCGCCGCCCGCGCCATAAGCCCCACGTTCGCGACGCTTCCCATCGTGGCCACGTCGAACTGCCCGTGCTTCTTGCAGTCGTCAATGCAGGCCTGGAAAATTAGCGCGTAGCTCCGGTCGGGAATCAAGCACTTGGTGTCTTCCGGTTCGTTCCCAGAGTTCCACATCCGCCCGCCTTCGCGGATCATCGCCGGCATGGACGCGTCCACGATCACGTCGCTCGGAACGTGGAAGTTCGTGACCCCCTTTCCGGAATCCACCATCGCGACACGAGGGCGGTCGTTTTGGGAGTAGCAAGCTGTGATGTCATCGAGAATGCGCTGTTTCTGGGCAACGTCGGGAATTCCGCGGACGGACTCCAACACCGCGCCGAGTCCGTGTTCGGGGTTGGCGCCGATTCGCGCAAGCGCCGACGCGTGCTTTTCAAACGCGCGTTTGAAGTACACGGACACGACCCGGCCAAACAAAACGGGGTCGGAAACTTTCATCATGGTCGCCTTGAGGTGTAGGGAAACCAGGACGCCTTGTGTCGCCGCGAGCTGCAGCTCGTGTTCGATGAACGCATCCAAATCCGAGATGGACATGGAAGAAGCGTCGATGGTCTCGCGCGCCTCCACGGCGATTCCTTCCTTCAGAACAATCGGGGCGTCCGTGCCGTTCGCGGGGTGAAGCTCCACGCGAAGCGATCCCGAAGATTGCATCACGGACGTTTTCTCGCTGCCGTAAAAGTCCCCGGAAGGCATACTAGACACGTGCGTTTTGGAGTCGGGCGACCAAGTACCCATTTTGTGAGGGTTGCTCTGCGCGAACTGTTTCACCGGAGCGGCGACGCGGCGGTCCGAGTTCCCTTCCCTCAAAACGGGGTTCACCGCGGAGCCCAAAACCCCGCTGTACCGCGTTTTTATGTCGCGTTCGTGTTCGGTCAAAGTTCCGAAATCGCCTTTGGGGTATTTGGGTACCGGGAAGCCTTTCGCGTTGAGCTCCGCGATCACGGATTCAAGCTGAGGCACGGAGGCGGAGACGTTGGGGAGCTTCACGATGTTCGCCCTGGGCGTCTTGGCGATTTCCCCCAGCTTCGCCAGGACGTCCGGGCGTCGTTGCGAAGCAGAGAGTTTATCCGGCCAAGCGGACAACACGCGATTGGCGAGTGAGATATCCGCGGCTTCCACAGCGACGCCGTTTGGTGCGAGGAATCGTCTCACGATGGGCAGAAACGCGTGCGTCGCCAACGCGGGCGCCTCGTCCGTTAACGTGTACCAGATCTTGGCGGACTTTTGGACGCCAGTCACTTCAGTGGTGGTGGGGGCGTCGGAGGCGGCGAGCTCCATCGTGGCTGGACAAATGGTCTGCGGTCTGTTTGGGAAACGTGACGGGGGGAGTGTTAGTTTGGAGGGATACGGAACGGGCAGGGTCTTGGGTTAGCACGAGGGCATGCTGGTACGGTGTGACGAGGCGGTGTGCAATGTCGCCGAAGCAACAATTTTCTCGTGCTGACGGTGATCGTCGGAACGTCATTCCACCGCGCGCGGCAGCTCACAGAGCCCCCCCGCGAGTGAAATGGAGGCCGCGCCAAATCTTTCGCGCCACGTGTTTTGTTACCAAATCTCGTTGCTTTTTGTTCGTCTCATGAGGTGACAGCTCACATGTGACGAGCGCGGAAAGGGATAGGCATCTTCACGCCCGCAGGCGTACCTTATGTGTGAATATCGGTCAGTCGCGGGGGGGGCTCGGTGAGTTGCCGCGCGCGAAGGAATGACGTTTCGACGATCTCCGTCAGCATTGTTGCTTTGGGCGTCGGGGATATTTCTAGAAGTCTCGCGATTTTTTTCGTGTTTTTCCTCGCAGGAGCGTTTTCCGCCATCCGCCCGCGGTCACACACGAGCGCACACACGGAAAACGCTACGCACGGTACCTCCACCAACACGCGCGCATCACCCGTTCGCGTCTTATCCCCATCGTCCTCGCGGTGTGTGCATTCCACGGGGATCTTCCTTCCTTTTTACGCACGACACCTCGCGGTCGAGATCTGGGAGGAGACGAGCAGCCGTTTCTGTGAATCGACCGGGTGAAACACAACAGGATGAGCGCCACTTTACGCGACCGCGCCAGCGCGCCCGGCGTTGACATGTCCGGCAAACCCACGCGGTGGCCATGGCTCGCGCCAGGTGACGTAGACCGAGCCAACCAGGGCCCTGCATCGCACGTTTTGTTCGCCCCCGAGCGTCTCCACGAAGCGTGTCGGAAAGGGTTTTTGGAGGAGGCGGTTTTTTTGCTGGACAAGCAGACGCCGCGCGTGGACGTGGACGCGCTCGACGAAGGCGGACGCACCGCGCTTCACTTCGCCTCGGGGTGGGGCCGGATGGATATCATTAGCGCGCTTATTGAACGAGGCGCGTCACTTGAGCCGCGGGACAAGTGGGGAAAAGCCCCGGTGGACTGGGCGCGGCAGGCGGATCAAACCGGTGCCGTCACGGTTTTGCGAATCGAAGCCATTCACCGCGGGACCACCGGCGGCCGAGGCGCCGTCGCGCCGCTCGCCACGTTTCTGGAACACGCCCTGGGGAAAACGGAAGAAGAGGTCAAGAAAGACATGGACACGTTCTCCAAGCAGGCGTATGCACGGTACGCCGCGGCGGATCAAAGGGAAAGCAACGGGAAGTGAGCGAGGTAGCGCAAGGTGTGTAACGCTCCAAAAGCCACCTCGACTGCAAAAACTCTCTTGTCTCTTCTTCCAACTGCAGGCAGCTTTGGTTGACTTTTGAAAATCTCCAGATCGCCCTCGTCTCCCCACACAGTGCACGGCGCCGGTGTGGCCCTTTCAGGTATGTCGGCCGAGCAGTCTCCGCCCACGATGGGGGAGGAGGCTCCCGAGGAGCGCGAGGTGACTTTCGTGGCGGAGGCTTGGGAGGTGGACGCCCTCGTCGCGTCCATCGCGGAACTCGGATCTTCAGCAGACCCGGTTCACTTTCGCCGAATAGCGCAAGTCGTGGAGCGGTACCAGGAGTTCCCCACCTTGTTGGACGGGCACCTTGAAGGGTGGATCACCCCGTTGGCGGGTGTCCTTAGGCACGAAGCGCACAAAGGCGACGACGCGGATATGGTTGTGGTGCAGCGAACCGCGAAGGTGCTGAACGCCCTCGCGACCGTACGAGGCGCCAAGACGGTGGTGAAATTTTTCCCGCACGAAGCGCGAGATTTAGAACCCGTCGTCGCGCTGCTGGTTCGATCGCACGACGTACAATTGTTAGCGACTACCTTGGAAGAGAAAGACGAGCTCGGCACGGCGTGGGAAACGCGGGCGGTGTTGATTCTGTGGCTCGCGATTTTGGTGCTGATTCCGTTCGACTTGGTAACGGTGGATTCGCAAGTCGGCGCGACGCACGACGCCGACGCCGAGGCGCCGCCCGTGGTGATGCGCATTCTGGGGCTGTGTCAGGACCGGTATTTATCCGACCCGGGCATCGTTAGGGACCGAGCCGCGACGCTTCTCGCGAGACTGCTCACCAGGCCGGACATGCCGAGGGCGCTGAGCACGTTTTTGGACTGGGCCACGGCGGCGCTCGGGGGACGCAATGGCGCTGAGGTAACGTACGCCGAAACAAACGCCGAAATAAACGACCTTGACAAAGCCAAGGCTTTCGCGGAACAGGAACAGCGAAATGATTTTTTGGTTCCCGGCGTGGCGCGCGCGCTCGCGGCTATTTTCAAGCTAGGCACGCGAGAAGCGCTTCTCGGAGTTGCGGAACGGGCGTGGGGTGATGCGCGGGATTTACAATCGTCACGCGCCGCCGCCGGCAGCGCGCTGGTGCGCCAGCTCGCGTGCAAACTGGCGCAAAGAATCGGTTTGCTTTTTTTGAAACCGCGGGTCGTGACGTGGCGGTACGAGCGAGGCGCGCGGTCGCTGGTGGATAACTTAAATGGCACGTCTTCTGGGGAGGCGGGAGAAACGCACTCGAGTAAGACGGGAGAAAATACTTCCGAAACGAAACACGGAGGAAATACTCTGTCGTCGGAAAAAGAAAAAGAAACCGCGCGCGACGACGACGACGACGTCCCCGAAGGCGTGGAGGAGGTCATCGAGTCCCTTCTCGTGGCGTTGCGTGACAAGGACACGGTGGTGCGGTGGAGCGCGGCGAAAGGGCTGGGGCGAATCACGGCTCGGTTACCCGCGGAGTTTGGCGACGAAGTCGTCGGGTCCATTCTGGACGGATTCGGGGTTGGCGAAAACGAAAACACCAGACACGGCGCGTGTTTAGCCCTCGCGGAGTTAGCGCGACGGGGATTACTGTTACCGACGCGTCTACCGGACGCGGTCCCTCACGTCGCGAACGCGCTGACGTACGACGTACGCCGAGGCCCGCACTCCGTGGGCGCGCACGTGCGTGACGCCGCGTCGTACGTGTGCTGGGCGTTTGCCCGAGCGTACGCGCCGGAGGCGCTGGCGCCGCACTCGGGCGCGCTCGCGCCCGCGCTTCTCGTCGCCGCGTGTTTCGACCGCGAAGTGAACTGCCGCCGAGCCGCGGCGGCGGCGTTCCAGGAAGCCGTGGGCCGCGTAGGCGCGTTCCCGCACGGCATGGATGTCGTTTCCGCGGCTGATTACTTTGCGCTGGGTGCGCGTCAAAACGCATTCACCGTGGTGGCGGATTTCGTGTGCACGCTTGGTGAGTACCGCCCAAAGTTGTTGAACCACCTGCTGGAGGTGAAGTTGTCGCACTGGGAAAGGTCAACCCGAGAGCTCTCCGCGAAAGCGCTGTTCGTGTGCGGACAGCGGGACGTGGGTTGGACACAAAACGTGGCGCTCCCAACGCTGTTGGACCGATCGCTGTCCCTGGCGCTTGAAACGAGACACGGCGCCATCGTCGGCGCCGCGGAGGCGCTTTTGGCGTTACGGGAAGCTTCTGCTGATAAAAAGCAAAGCGTCGTTACCGGCGCGTTAGCGGAACGCGTCGTTACTTTGGTTCGCGACGTAGAGAAGGCTCGTTTGTACCGCGGCAAGGGTGGAGAAACCATGCGTGTGGCGACGTGTCGTTTTGTGGAGTGTCTGGCGCAAGTGAGGCAGCCGCTTGACCGCGGGCCGGGACCCGCGACCGGCCCGAAATCGTTGCGAACCACGTTGTTGGTTTCAATGGAGGAAAGCTTGAAGCACCCGTCACTTGAAGTCCGGGACGCGGCGAAAAACGCAATTGGCGCGTTTGCGGAGGCGTACATGTGCGGCTCGAACCCGGAAAAAGGCGCCGAGCGCTTAGTAGCGACGCTTTGTCTACAGGCTTCGTTCGACCTGAACCCCGCGGCGAAAAGAGGCGCCGCCGCCGCGCTCGGCGCGATGCCCGCCGCGCTTTTGCTGACGCGGATCAAAAAAACAGAAAAACCGGGTTCTGAGAATCCGAAAAAAGAAGACGACGCGACTGACACCAACGAAATGTCACAGCCGGTCGAACCTGACCTCGTCCCCGCGTGGAGAAGCGCGATGGACGCGCTTCAGCTCGCGAGCACGTTCGAATCAGACCCCGAGCTTCGGGACGCGGAAACGCGGGTGTGCGCGGTTCGGGGGGCGCTCGGGGTGGTCCTGACGCTTTTGGCGGCGACCCCGATTGGGTGCGATACTTTCGATTCCGTGGCCTGCGCGACGGCGACGTGTGCGAACGAAACCTTGAGCATGTGTGTGTTCTGTATTCAACACGACTACTGCATGGATAACCGTGGGGACGTGGGGTCGTGGGTCCGTGAAGCCGCGATGGACGCGATTCCGTTTCTTCTCGCCGCGGCGCAGCGCACGCGCGCTTCGCGATGCGACGCGGAGACGAGTGATGGCGAGGACAACCCAATCGGCGATTCAACCCAAACCGGCGAACACATTACCCTAGCCCTCACTAACGTCACAACGATCGTGGCCGTTCTTTTGAAACAAGCCGCGGAGAAAATCGACCGCGTACGCTCCGCCGCATTCGCGGCGCTGGTACAAACGCTTCGCGGGGACGATGACATTTCCTTATCGCCGCTAACCGCGGTACCGGCGTACGCGAAACTACTACGAGCGATTCCCGAAACGCAAAAAGTCGCCGCCGCGTGGGCTGCGCCTGGGAACTGCTTCCCCGCCCTGGCCACGCTCATCGCAGGCGACGGCGTTGACCTGGCGCCGTACCGCGAATCCCTGTTAGAGGGGTTCGTGGTTTCCGCGGGGGGCGTGGGCGATTCCCTCGGCAAAGCGGCGGGCGGCGCTTTGGTCGCGGCGCTTGCGGAAACCGGGAGCGGGGATAAAGCCGCGCTGCAACTCGCCGTCGCCAAAACGCTTGTTGATTTGATGGACATGCGTTTCGGCAACGACCGCGTCGTAGTACCGTTGCTTCGCGTGCTAGGTACGTGTTGGGCCTTTTTCAAATCCCTCCGACTGTGTTCCCATACAAGACTGACACTTTATTTTATTTATCGCAAGACACGAGCTTCTCGTCGGGGTGCCTCGCGGCGGTGACTTCGCACCCGCCTGCACCGCCCGATACCCTCGCCGCTGTCCTCGCCAATAAACTAAGAGCCGAGCTAAAAGGGTCGAGGGACATCGCCAAGCTGTGCCTCGGCGCACAGGCGCTGTGCCACCTAGTTGGTTTAGGGAAGGCTGCCACAAAAGATGGAGATGATGATTCTTCCCTATGCGCCAAGAGTTGCGCGACCCACGGCGTGCTCGTGTTGCTCGTGAACCGGTACCCGCGCGTGCGTCGCGTCGCGGCGGAGACGCTTTACGTGACGCTTCTCGGTGACGCTGGTGATGAGAACGGAAATGACGACGGGAGGGAACTCGCGATCGAGCTGTTATCCTCCACGCGGTGGGACGCGGACGTTTCAATCGTGAAACCGACGAGGAACAAGTTGTACGAAATGCTCGGGCTGGTGCCGCCGAAACTGGCGCTGGTTTTGGCGACGACGAAAAAAATAACCGAAAAAGAGGTCGACGAAAACGACTCGTACGCCGCGCTCGTGGGGAGCGCGGGGTACTAGGGGGTTTCTCTTTGAGCCAGACTAAGTACGCATACAGATGCAAGTAAAAAGTATATCGTAAAACAAGTGTCGTCTCTTGTCTGTGGTTCGTTTCGTAAATCGTCTCTTCTCGCGGCGCCGGTGCTTTGCGCGTCTATGAAATGTCCAACGAAGTTACCAGGTTATCCAAAAAGGGGGGTAAATTGTTGCTCAGCCATTTCAGCACGTGCTGGTGGTCATTTCGCTTCGCATTCACTAAGCACTCACCCCATGCCCACAGACACCCGTTCGCGCGGGCCCACTGCAGCACCTCGAGGTGACCGCCATGCGCCGCGTTATTGTTCGTGATCTTGTCCCAAGGAGCTCCGTTCGCGCGGGCCCACTGCAGCACCTCGAGGTGCCCGCCGTATGCCGCATTCGCACACGTCTTCTCGTCCCACGGGCAGCCGTTCGCGCGCACCCACTGAAGCACTCCAAGGTGCCCGCCATTCGCCGCATTCGCGCACGTCCACTCGTTCCACGGGCACCCGTTCGCGCGCAACCACTGTAGCACCTCGATGTGGCCGCCGTACACCGCATACGTGCACGTATTCTCGCTCCACGGGCAGCCGTTCGCGCGCGCCCACTGAAGCACCTCGAGGTGCCCGCCCCTTGCCGCATACGTGCACGTCTCTTCGTTCCATGGGCAGCCGTTTGCGCGCAACCACTGCAGCACCTCGAGGTGACCGCCATGCGCCGCCTGTGCGCACGTCCATGTGTCCCACGGGCAGTCGTTTGCGCACGCCCACTGCAGTACCTCGAGGCGTCCGCCCTGCGCTGCGTACTCACACGTTTTCGCGTCCCACGGGCAGCCGTTCGCGCGCGCCCACTGTAGCACCTCCAGATGTCCTTCCTGCGCCGCGAACGAGCACTTCCTCCAGGTCCACGGGCAGCCGTTCGCGCGCGCCCAATGCAGCACCTCTAGGTGCCCACTCTCTGCCGCATTCGAGCACGTGAACTCGTCCCACGGACAGCCTGTAGCGTGCGCCCACTGCAGCACCTCGAGTTGGCCGCCCCACGCCGCCTGCGCGCTCGTCCACTCGTCCCACGGGCAGCCGTGAGCGCGCGCCCACCTAATTACCTCGAGTTGTCCTCCCTTCGCCGCAAACGTGCACACCTCCGACTTGTCCAGACGAGCTTTCTGGAGTTTGTGTTGAAGCGTTTCCAAGCACCCGAGCTCCACAGCTACACCAGTCGTCATCTCCTCCACCAAAATTCCCGTCCTTTCCACCGCGTCGCGCATCGCACGACTCACCGCGCGTAGCCGCGCGAGAACGATGGGATCAGTGACAGATGTGAGAATGTGAGTAACGACGACGTCTTGTGGAATGCCGGGGAAGGCTTCTTCCGCGTGGACCTGGGGCGCGATCGCTCGGGCCTTCTTGTACGTGCAACTCGCTTTGTGGTCGGCCCAGTCCCCACGTTGGCACTCTTTGGAACAATAGCACACCAGCTTGCACGCGCACTTCTTACACTTGGAACCATCCGTAGATCTGGTCGCACCGCACTTCGCGCAGTCAGTCGCGTCGACGGACATCGCGAACCCAGCGCGGTTAGGTCTGCGGTTTGCGTCGTGGCGCGCGTCCTTTCGTTTCCCTTTTATTCTTGGGACGGTACGACAGTTGTAGGGGCTGCCGGTGTTTCCATGCCACGTGGAAAAGATATTCCAATTCACAGACAGGTGTCGGCCTTGTTCATTCCGTCGCACACTCCCTCGCCGACACACCCTCCCACGTTAATCATGTTTGCCACCTGTCAAAGCCTCCGTGCCACTCCCCTCGCTGCCGCGCCCAAGCGCGTGGAGCGCCGCAACGTTCGCGCCACGCGCGTCCACGCTTCGACGAAAAAAGACGATGTAGAATCCAGCGATAGTGTTATGCTTTCGCGCCGCGCGCTCGGGGTTTCGTCCGTCGCCCTGGGCGCCGCGTTCGCACAGAACCTGACCTTCGCCACCCCCGCGGAGGCGAAGAAGATCATCTCCGGGTACACTGACCTCGCAGGTGTCGACGTGAGTGCTTGTCCCTGTATCCCCGTCCCGATCGTACGACCGATCGGGCCCCGATTTACGCGCGAACCGGAGTTTTCCAGAAAGTTTTTCCGACACAAAAGCTGACTCCTCCACCTAATTTCTTTTTCCAGGCCACCATCGCGTTCCACAAGACCGGCACCGTGGGTGCTGACGAGTGGTATAAAACCGTGTTCGCGCCTTTTTTGAACGGCGCGTTGCACAGCGGCGAGGCCGGCGGCCACGAGACCGGCGCCGCGTTTAAGACCGTGTTCAACGTGGTCGTCATGCGCGGGCGAGAAGCCGAGAACGAAACTGTCGCCGTCATAATGGTTTCGCCGTCCGAAAGCGCCGCGAAGATCGTCAAGTTCTTCGACGACAAGAACCCGTTCTGGCAAACGGGGAGGGATGCGGGGTGGCTGCTAGGTCCCATCACGTGCTATAAAACCACCCCGTTCCTGTGCCGAGGCCCGGATCCGAAAACCGGGTTCCCGCCCGGGTTCAAAAAAGGAAACGGCGCGCAACTCGCGGTTTTCGGGTCGAAAATCGCGGTACAAAAAGACTGGGTTCCCGCGTTCACCAGCGCTGACTCCGACAAACTTCACGACGCGTCTGGTATTTTCACCTCCGTCGCCGGTTCCCTGGAAACGGTCAAAGCCTCCGAGTTCAAGTCAAGGTTCAAATCCGTCGCCGTGGTGCACGGGTTCGGGACGTACAAACAGGCACAAACGTTCAACGCCAAGTTCGTCGCCGCGAGCGAACCGCCCTTCGACGGCATTTCGCAAATTTTAGATAACTTCCAGGGCCGAGCCTTCGAGGTCATTTCGGACACCACGTTCCCGGAGTACCTGCCCAAAGCGGGGAGCCGGGAATGAAAACACGGGAGCGGCAGCGGCGTCCATCCATCTATTGTAATGAAACTCGCGCGGAACTGAAAGGTTCTTTAATTATCACAGGAACACACGTCTCTCGTCTCTTTTCAGTCGCTATACCTAGCTAGATGCGATTCACATTCCTATCTCTCAGAAGAGTCTTTCCTGCACTCCGCGCACTTGCGTTTCAGCTTGCCGTGAGGGCAGGGGGTGCACTCCGCGCAGTCGTTTTTCACATTGCCGTCAGGGCAGGGGGTGCACTCCGCGCAGTGACTTTTCCGCTTCCCGTGGGGGCAGGGGTTGCACGCTGCGCAGTCGCGTTTCAGCTTGCCGTGGGGGCAGGGGTTGCACTCCGCGCAAATGCTTTTCACCCTACCGTGCGGGCAGGAGTTGCACTTCGCGCAGCTGCTTTTCATCTTGCCGTGGGGGCAGGGGTTGCACTCTGCGCAGCTGCTTTTCAGCTTGCCGTGGGGACACGGGTTGCACTCTGCGCAGCTATATTTCACCGTGCCGTGAGGGCAGGGGTTGCAGTCCGCGCACTTGCGTTTCAGCTTGCCGTGGGGGCAGGGGTTGCACTCCGCACAGCTGTTTTTCCGCTTCCCGTGGGGGCAGGGGGTGCACTTCGCGCAGACGTATTTCACCTTGCCGTGAGGGCAGGGGTTGCACTCCACGCAGTAGTATTTCACCTTGCCGTGAGGGCAGGGGGTGCACTCCGCACAACTTCTCTTTTCCTTTCCATGCGAGCACCGTTTCGCTCCCATCGCGTCTCGTGTCCCACGGTATCGCGAAGATTCCACCTCCAGCCGCGTGCGGCTATCGCATCGACGCAACTGTTCACTACGCTTGTGTCGGTAGCCTCGGAACCGTCCGTCGGAGCACGGCACGAGAGCGCCCGTGCAACGACGTGTGTTCATTCGTGCGCTTTGAATCCAGTTGTCGTTTTCCAAACAAAAACGAAAGTTAAGAGTGCGCGATTTGGCGGCTGTCGCCTTCATACCACACGCACCCGCGGTCCCGCGAACGACGGTTTGGGCTTTGGGTGCCTGGTAGTCGGCACGTCCTTAGCCGTGCCTGCCCGGCCACCCACCGCGTGTCACGCCCGGGATGTTTCAGATCGCGCGTCTCGAGGACCCGAACGTCAAGATCCTCCCCGAGAACCTCGGCAAGCCCCGGTTAGAAGCGGTGACGCAGGTGATTGAGAGTTTGTACGTGGACAAAGTGGTGAAGGATTTGGGTTTGGTGGTGACGTTGTACGAAATCGTCAGCATCACGGATGGGACGGTGTACCCTGGCGAGGGAAGCGCGCACTTCCACGTCGTGTTTAAAGCCGTGGTGTTCCGGCCGTTCGTTGGGGAGGTGCTGGAGGGCAAGTTACAAAAAGCAACCGCGAAAGGACTGTACGTCAGCCTTGGATTCTTCGACGACGTGTTCGTTCCCGAGCACATGCTCCAGGAACCTTCCGCGTTCGACGAAACCGAACAGCTGTGGACGTGGAACTACATGGAAGAAAAGATGTTCATGGATTTGAAGGAGCCGATTCGGTTCCGGGTGAGCTCGGTGCGGTTTCCGGACCAGCCGCGAAGTCAGAGGGATTTGGATCCGAAAAGTTTGGGAAAAACGCCAAGCGGCGCGTTCGCGCCGATGGTCGTGGTCGGGGACATCAACGCCGACGGGCTTGGGTTGACGAGCTGGTGGCAACAATAGCAGATAAGGTGGTAGGTAGTCTTATCATGTCTAACTAGTGTAATGGAATAACTCGTGAAAAACAAATCTAACTACATGTAGTGTATAAACGAGGCGCATTGATGGCACGCTTCAAAAACTGACAAGCTTTTCATATCTAACTAGCTAGTTAGTTACTAGTGTGATGGCACACCTCAAAAACTGCCTCCGCTCATTCCTCCCCAGCGTCCCTCGCCGCTTTCGCTTCGGCCGCTTTCTCTTGCTGCGCCTTGATCAAGTCCATGGCGCTGGTGAGCATTTCGTTTTTCTTGCCCTTACCAAGGGCGGGCATTGCCTGCATCAAGCGGAGCTCCGCCTTTACGGTTCCGAAATCGCCGTACAAAACCGGGTCCCACTTAAAGTCGTTTAATTCAAACGTCGCCACGGGGTACACGGCGGTGTTGTCCTTGCCCCTCGGCGGCCCGCGCTGTACCCGCACGCCCCACTCCAGTTTCTCATCTTTTAGCATCGGCAACAGCTTCAGGTGTTTCTTTTTCGCGAACGAGGCTAAAATGGTGGTCCGCTCGGCGACTACTGTGTCCAGGTCCCCTCCTTTTTCGATGGATATGTCACCCAACGGAAGCCACGTTCCAAGCGACGCTACTTTCGTCACGACGTCCTCCGCCTTCATGCCGAGCGCCGCAGCGACGAGGGAGTTTTCGTCGCTCTTCTTTTTGGTATCTCCCGTATCGTTGCCAGTATCTCCAAGTGACCCCTCACTTCCGTCCCGTCGTACCTTCCGTGTGAACAAGAAGTACTCCTCCGTGTCTTCCCCGGGGACGAACGCGTGATTAATAGGCCCGCGCTCCGCGCTCGGCGCCGGAGCGGCTTTTTCCCTCTTCTCCTTACTTTTTATTTTGCCCTGGTACGGATCCGCGACGTCGTTCCGGTACTTGGAACCTTTGCCTTTCGCGGAGGTTAACGTGCAAGCGGAAGAGAGGCGTTGTTTGCGTGTGGGGACACGGAAATCGCGGCGCGATGTTGCGCCCGTAAACGTGGACGCAGCGTATGTCATGGCGGAACCAGCCATTGCGCGCTTTTTCGGGAGGGCGTTATCCGAAAACGATTTCGTACCGCTTCGCCTCGCGCCGCGTCCGAAGCAACCGAACCGAAGCTCACGGAAATGTGACGTGTAATGCGGTCGAGCGCACGTACGAGTCACGCGATGCGCGTGTCCTTCGGAAATCAAACTCCTGCGCGCTGGAGTGGCGGTCGCGTGCGACCTGGCCGAACAGCTGTGGCGCCGCAAAAGCGAAAAGGGCAATAACTTTTTCACGACTCCTTTCGTCTTTTCGGCGTGATGAGCGCCTCTATTTCGTCCACAACGACCGCCGCCGCCGCCTGCCCAGTGTCTGGAGACGCCGCTTTGCGTCTCGAGGCAGTCGACATGGCCTCGCCAGCGTGGGAGGTGATTTCAGACGACGTGCTCGTCCCCAGGCGCACCCGGCACGGGGTAGTCGCGAGCGATGTGATGGTGTTCGGTCGAAAACGACGAATCACACGGCCGGCGCCCGCCGACATGGCCACCGCCGCTTCTGCCGTGCGCAGGCCCGCATCCGCGGTCGCTGCCGGTCCGATGGAAAAGCGCGCCCGCACTGCTTCCGAAATCAAAGCACGTGACGAAGCCGAGGCTCGTATTATAAACAACCTCCCCAAAGCCACCGCGGTCGTTGTCCATGTGGACCCGCCGCAACCGAAACCAACAAACACGGCGCTTCCTACCGACGAACCGAAAACGTCGACCGCGAAACCATCGACGAAGGAAAACCCCGCGGCGAAGGAAAACCCCGCGACGAAGGACTCGATTAATACGAAGATGCCTTCAAAGCCAAAGGCACCAAAAAAGCACGCAACAGAACCCGACCCAACGCCGGTTTCCTACGGCGCGTTAGCCGCCCTGGACGAAGGCATGGCGCGGGCGCACAAGCATTCGCGGAAACGCGCACGGGACGCGCAGACTCTTTTGAAGCGCGCCGTCGGCGTCGGCGACGTGAAGTTTTTCAACCGGCTGATACGAGATTTCGGCAACGACAAGCAGTTGGGGTTTGCGGAAGAGGCGTTTAGGCGGATTGTGGAGGTCAAGGGGCTGAAGCGGAACGTTTATTCACACACCAACATGCTCAACGCGTGCGTTCGCGTGGGCGAGCTGGACAAAGCGCGAGTCGTGTGGTCCAACATGTTGGCTGAAAAAAACGCAGACATGCACCCGAACGAAGTCACGTACACCGTGTTCATTAAAGGCCTAGCCCAGAACGGCGAATTAGACGAGGCGACTGCGTTGCTTGAGAAAATGTGTGCGCACGACTCGGAGGCCGCGCCGAACGTGCGGACGTTTTCCACGTTGTTGCGGAACTGCGTGCGGCACGCCGATGGAATAAACGCGGATCGGTGTTTCGAGTTGATGCGAGACGCGGGTGTCACACCGGATGCGGCTTCGTTCGAGTACTTAATAAAAACCAAGTGCGCCGCGTTCGACGCGGTTGGTGCGTGGTCGGCGCACGCGGAGATGGAACGGGAGTACCTGGACGCGACGCCGCAGGCGTTAGCGGCGCTCGCCACGGTTTCGTCAATCACCGGGGACGTCACGAAAGCGCGAGCGGCTTGCGTAGCCGCGAAAACTGCCATCGAGGCGAACGGCGCGGGGGTGGTGCTGTCCGCGGAAGGGAGTGACGATGGAGGGTTGTTTCGAAAGGGTTTGGGGTCAGGTAGTGTGGGTATGGACGACGACGACGACGACGTCGACGATGACTTTTTAGAAAAGGAACCGCCGCAGAGGAACAACGATAACTCAGGAGAATATATGAGCGAAAGCGTTCGCGCTTTCCTTCGGCTGCGGAACAGCGACGCGGCGAGACAAGTCGCTGAAGTAGAGGAGTTTCTCGGGAAGGGGGATACACACGTAAACGCGGTTGCGGCGGATGTCAACAACGGACACGACCACAAAAAGTCACCGGTCGCGGTGGTGGAAGGCACCGGCGACCGCCTAGACTTTTCCGCTTTGTTTGGAAACGGGGGAACTGTTTTGCCCACGAAACTGGAGGTGTGTTCCGGGATGGGCGACTGGGTGGTTAATCGGAGTATTGGGGATAAAAGCAAGTGTGACTGGCTCGCGATTGAAATGAGGCGGAATCGCGTGCGGATGACCTGGGCCAAAGGCGTGCGCGCGCGTTTGACCAACTTAGCAGTGCTCCGGGGAATGGCGCACGAAATGATCTCTTCGCGGGTGAACGACGAAACGCTAACGGAAGTCCACGTCAACTACCCCGACCCGCCGGAGTGGGTGGGGAGCAAGCAGTGCCTTGTTGATTTTGATTTTTTTAAGGAAACGCACCGGGCGTTGCGGAAAGAAGACGGGTACCTAACCCTGGTCACCGACGACCCCGGGTACGCCATGCGCATGTGCCGCGAACTCTCTAAGGTTCCGGAACTGTTCACCCCGACGGCGCCCGACGGGAAACCGTTCGTCGCCGGCGTCCCTGAGAACTACGGCGGGTCCTACTTCGACGAGATGTGGAAAAACGGGCGGCAGACGGACCGGTATTATATGAGATACAAAGCGGTGAAGTCACATTAGGGAAAGGCGAAAGAAAACAGGGGCGCATCTAGTCATAAAAACAAGTTTAGCCAGCCGCAAAACTTGTTTGCACTACTCAGGTACGCCGTTCGCCACCGCCCACTCCAGTATGTGCCCGCTCGCAGTATCGCGCGTGTTCCGGTCCCACGGGCAGCGGTTTGCGCGCAACCACTGCAGCACTTCTAGATGCCCGCCATTCGCCGCGTACGTGCACGTCCACTCGTCCCACGGGCAGCCGTTCGCGCGCGCCCACTGAAGCACCTCGAGGTGCCCGCCCTGCGCCGCGTTCTCGCACGTGGTTTATTCCCAAGGGCAGCCGTTCGCGCGCGCCCTCTGGAGCACCTCGAGGTGCACGCCATCTGCCGCACTCCAGCACGTATCTTCGTTCCACGGGCAGCCGTTCGCGCGCGCCCACTGGAGCACCTCGAGGTGCCCGCCCTCCGCCGCCCCCGCGCACGTATCTTCGTTCCACGGGCAGCCATTCGCGCGCGCCCACTGGAGCAACTCGAGGTGCCCGCCCCTTGCCGCCCTGGAGCACGTGGTTGAGTCCCATGGGCATCCGTTCTCGCGCGCCCACTGCAGCACCTCGAGATTCCCGCTCCTTGACGCCGCCGAGCACATGCCTACGTCCCACGGTGTGCCGTACTTGCGCGACATCTTCAACTCTTCGAGCTGTCCGCTCCTCGCCGCTGCCTCACAAAGGAGTTCTTGACGCGACAGGCGACCTCCCCGTCCCAGGCGCTGCACCGCGCTTAAACATCCAAGGTCCACGGCTTCGTCCTCATCAAGCTCCTCAAAATGAAGCCCCGTCGCCGCCACCGCGTCGCGCATCGCACGGCTGACAGCTGGGAGCCGCGCGAGATCGGCGGGGTCGTCGAAATGCTCTGGTCTGAGAACGTGCGCGACGACGAGGTGGTTAGAGAGGCGCGGGATGGCGTCTTGCGCGTCGGCAAGGCTCGCGGGAGTAGTGCCGGTCGCGATTTCATCGTTCGCGCCAGTCATGGCAGTATGCGCTGCGTCGGAGGACATTTCATTTGAAGGGTGTCGTGCGCTCGTCGTTGTGCGTCGTGGCTTCCGAGAAAAGCGTTTCCCCGCCAAAAACGCTTTCCTCGGGAGCCACGAAAACGCGTTTGCTCTGAAGTCACACTACCGCCTGCGCAACGACGCACCATGCCTACCTCCTACTCCAACACTCGCGCGTTTAGTAATATCGCGCACCAGCACGACGCTGGTGACGCCTTCGCGGCTCTGCCCGTCCACATCCTCATCACGCACGTCCTAAGTTCGGGCATTCTGCCCGATCCCTCAGATCTCGCACGGCTCCGAGCGGTGAGTCGTGAGATGCGCGATGCGGTGGCGGCGACGGGGCGGGAGGTGTACGAACTTGGAGCTGAGAGTGCCATATATTTCGGAGATTTAGGCGGGCTGCAACTCATGCATCAGCGAGGTGACCTGGTTGACGAATTCAAGAGCTTGTGCACTTGGGCGGAGGAGGAGGGACAACTCGAAATACTGAAGTGGTTGCGCGCGAACGGCTGCCCTTGGGACGAGTGGACATGCTCGATTGCGGCGTATCGCGGTCACCTCGAGGTGCTGCATTGGTTGCGCGAGAACGGCTGCCCGTGGAACGAGAGGGCGTGCGAGATGGCGGCAAGGGGCGGGCACCTCGAGGTGCTGCAGTGGGCGCGTGCGAATGGCTGCCCGTGGGACTGGGTGACGTGCGCGTACGCGGCGGAGGGCGGGCATCTCGAGGTGCTTCAGTGGGCGCGCGCGAACGGCTGCCCGTGGAACAGGAATACGTGCTCATCTGCGGCGCGGGTTGGGAAACTCGAGGTGCTGCAATGGGCGCGCGCGAACGGATGCCCGTGGGTCGAGGAGACGTGCACGTCTGCGGCGAGTGGTGGGCACCTCGAGGTACTGCAATGGTTGCGTGTGAACGGCTGCCCGTGGAACCATCGGACGTGCGCGTTCGCGGCGCAGGGCGGGCACTCCAAGTTGTTATCTTGGGCTCACGCGAACGGCGCACCCGAAGCCTGCGAAGAAGACACTGTCGTAACAATCGCTGATATTCTTTTGTGAAAGAAAACCCAAAGAAAACCTTCCCTTTCTCTAAATAAAAAAACTACTTCTCGACGCGTCCGACCACGCCTCCGGTCCCTTCTTCCCGCTTCCTTTCGCGGCTTCCCTCGCAAAAGCCATTCTTTGATTGGCCTCCGTGAAACGCACCGCGGTCAAATCCAACGCCTCTTCTCCGATTTCCTTCAGCGTCAGCCGCGACCCGGCGTACCCGTTTTCTTTTCGCCTCGCGTCGCACTCCGCGTCTTTTTTTTTCGCAACCTCGAACGATCGGTCCGTCAGTTCCGAGGTCAACACCCCCCGTCCGGTGAGGTGTTTCCCGAACCCGTCTGACTCGAGCTCGTCCCGCGAGAAAGGATCCAGACGGCCAACGTAAGACGCGAGCGTGTGCGCTGACGCTGTGATTGTAAAAGAAAAGGTCAAACGTCTTTCGTGATGTTCGTAACTTGAATAGTCACGTAGGGGCAGTAACCAGTGCTGGGATTTGGAAAATACAATAGTCTACGTACCGGGAGTCAGCACGCCGTGGAAACACGCGGCGCACGGCTTTGCGTTTCCGTTCACTGCGAAGTGCGTCGCGGCGGAGGAAAACGCCACGACGTCGCCGGGTCGAGCGTGGACCACGCACAACCCGGGGGTTTCCAGAATTGAGATTTCTTGCCGGGAAAGCGCGCGGTGGGTTGGTACGCTTAGTGAACTCTCGTCATCCTCCTCGTCCCCGTCGTCGTCGCTTAAAATTGGTCGCGCTCGGCGACACAGCTCGTCACTCGCCTCGCCCCACGGCGCCGCGGCGAGAAGCTTGGCGCCGGTTATGACGTGGCATAGCTCAATTTGCCCCACGATGTCGTGGTGCGGCGGCGTGCCGCTTCCCGGGTCGCCCACGAATATCGTGGAGTGGGTTTCCCTCCACACAACAGACGGCAGTCCTAAGCCCGGTTCGATGAATTCGAATTTTTTGTTTATCTTCTTGTTCGTTGCGAGCGCGCCAGCTGCGAAGTCCCGCGCGCGCATTTCAACCGCGTACAGACGTTCCACGGAAGGCGGTTTCGATTGCAGCTCTACTGTAATCGGCCGTGGTTCGTCGAACATCCGGTCGATTTCCTCAAAAGCGAAATTCACGCAGCTCGCGATTGTTTTGTTACCCGTGGCGACGGATCGAAACGTCATCCCGGGCGTGACTCCGTTTCGGGACGCGATGGAACCGTTATCAACCTCCATCACCTGCGCGCCCGTGGCTAAATCCCAGTCGTACGGCGCGAACCCCAGCCCGATCGGTCCATCCGGAAAAACAACCCTCACGGTTCGATCGGAAACCGCGTCGAGGGCTTCCGCCAACCCGGCGTCGCCGCTCGCGTCGCCCAAGGTACACCGCCCGCGACCGGGAATCTCACCAGTCACGCGTCCCGGAGCGGAGGCTACCTCTTTTTTGGAACCGGCGCCTCGCGCAGCGACGCGCAACGCGGCGGCGGCGGCCATCGGTGTATCTTTTTTCTCATCTGCAATCGCCGACGCCAGGTCGTGAAACGTGGGCGCGCCAGGTCCCAGGTTCGGTACCCGCCACGCGCCGTGTGGGAACAGCACGGGATTTGGAAATGCGGACAGCCGTGCCAGTTCCAGGAAGTACCCGCCGTCCACCACCACGAGCGCGTCGTTTCCACTGGCGCCGCCGTTGGCATCCAGAGTTTGGCAAAGACGTTTCGGCCACGTCGGCGCCGCGGCGGTCGCGGACCACTCCTTTCCGTTTTCCTGGTACAAACGCATGTCACCGAAATCGGCATCATAAAGCGCGAGTCGCTTCATTTGCTCGCCGTCGAAACCCGCGAGCGACTCAACTCGCACGCCCTCGGGAGGACCCGCCGCGGTTCGAACGCGCCAACCGTGATTGACGCGTTTCTCAAATTCGCACGTTCCATCTAGCTCCAGTTCACCCGCGTCGAACCCGACACCCACGCCGTGGCGAAACAACACCGTGAACCGCGAGGCGCACCCGTGGAACGCCAGGAAACGCAAACGCGTCGTGCCGCCGAACACGTACGTCGGGCCGTGCGCGGTGCGTTCGCGTGGAAGCCTACGCACACGCGCGTCGTGGCCCGAAACGTGTTCGCCGTCAGCGTCCGAAACCGAAACCGAGGAGGCGGACGAAGATGCTCGGAAGGATGTGCGCGAAACCCGCCGAACTGGAAACGGCATCACGCGCCCGCGACACGCCAGGCCGGCGCGGGGCCTGACCACGCGCGCGACCGACAACGCTGCCGCCCGCATGGCGCCAGGCGCCGCGCGACGAGACTTGTCGTTGTCATCAGCGGAAGCGGTTTAGTTTTCGTCGGCCCTTTCAAAAGTTTCAAACGCCGAGGTCCGAGGAGTCGTGGGTCGTACGTTCCGTCGCCACAACGACACGCGCACGACATCCAACATCCAACATGGTGTCCTCCGACGGTTCCGACGTTAATGCGCGCAAGCGAAAGCGCTCTCAATATTCCATTCATCCCGCGCACCAGCCCGAGGGCATCCCGGGCATTGCACTCGATGTCGTCACTCATATTCTGGGAACTGACTACTACCTGCCGGACCCCGCTGATATCGCAAGCCTCCGAGAGGTGAGTCGTGGGATGTGCGACGCGGTGGATGAGACGGGGCGTTCGTTGCAGATGTTTGGAGCGCACGAAGCCGCGGAGCGCGGCCACTTGAGCACGCTGAAGCACTTGCATCGGCAAGGTCTTATGCGGTTTACGGCTGAAGTATGCGCGAAAGGGGCGGGGAGCGGAAATCTCGAGTTGCTCAAATGGATGCGCGAGAACAGCTGCCCGTGGGACAAGTTCACGTGCTCGGCGGCGGCGCATGGCGGGCAGCTCGAGGTGCTGCAGTGGGCGCGCGCGAACGGCTGTCCGTGGGACGAGAACTCGTGCCGGATGGCGGCGGTTGGTGGGCACCTCGAGGTGCTGCAGTGGGCGCGCGCGAACGGGTGCCCGTGGAACGCAGGGACGTGCACGAACGCGGCGCTGGGCGGGCATCTCGAGGTGCTGCATTGAGAGCGCGCGAACGGCTGTCCGTGGA
>Ga0209830_10001006_pt1 | contig 26247 bp, 21 predicted proteins | sample ArcticOcean_MG_C_12_FD_187439 | JGI IMG/M metagenome (GOLD analysis project Ga0209830, IMG submission 187439) | Marine microbial communities from western Arctic Ocean - ArcticOcean_MG_CB8_130 (SPAdes) (version 2) | ecosystem: Environmental > Aquatic > Marine > Oceanic | place: Arctic Ocean...
ATACTATAGTACGTGCTCGTTATTATTATTAGTATTAGTATTAGTATTCTTCTTCCTCTGTGTCTTCTTCTTTCTGTTACAAGCGAGCAAATACTAATAATAAGGCGAATGGGCAAATAACGGATTTTCCCACAAAAATATCAAATTATTATATCGCGCGAGCATAATTTTTAAGCTACTTTTGAATACTACTGCTACTACTGTTAATAGTAGTAATAATAAGAATCATAGACGATGATGCCGACGATGCCGATGAAGATGCGAATTTAATCACCCATCTAAATTAAGTATACATATGCAAAAGAAAGATATCGATATAATCAATAGTGAATATAATGTATTCCAACGGTGATAGTAACAGTAATTGCATCAGTGAAGAAGAGATGATGAAGGCAGAGCAGTTAAAGCGGCGTGGGAACGAATTGTTCCAGATGAAGAAATACGCGGCAGCGATTGATTCGTATACTGAGGCGATTACGGAGTCGCGCTCTGCGTGGCCGGTGCCGATCCTGAACAGGGCGATTGCGAAAACGAAGTTGTTCAAGTGGCGAGAAGCTAAAGATGATTTAGAGAGAGTTTTGACGATAGATAGAGATAACGTAAAGGCGACGTATCACTTAGGGGTTTGCGTGTGCGTCGGCGAGTTAGAGTACCACAGAGCTTCGGAGATTTTAGAGAAGGCGTTGTTCTTAGCGCGAGCGTTCGATGAGACGCAGTTGGATTTGATTTGGAGGTCTTTGGCAAAAGCGAAGTATTTAGCGCATTTAGAGGACGCTAAAGTGCGAGAAAATGTGTTCAATGCGATTAAAGAGAAGATTAAGCCTGGGTTTGTTGCGATGACTGAATGCGATACGAAAGTTTTAATCGATACGATTGAATTAGCAAAGGAGAAAGATAAAAGGAAATCTGCACCAGATGCTTTATGCTGTTCGTTATCATTGGAGATGTTTAGAGAACCAGTCGTTGGACCGTCGGGGAATTCGTACGAAAAGAGCGCTATTGAACAATATATTAAAACGCAAAAGGAAAAATTCCCGGAGAGGAAAGATAACATCCCAGATCCGTTAGCGCCAGAGTTTTCTGTTTCATTACAGACGTTACATCCAAACATCGCGTTAAGGAAAATCGTCAGAGAATGGCTTCAAGAACAGCCATCGTATTGGGGCGAGGTTTTAAGCGAACAAGAAGCAAAAGATACCGAATCAGAGTACGTAGCGAAGAAAATGAAAACAAGTAATAGTAGCGGTGATGCTGACGGCGACGACGATGACGATATGATGTAATGTAAAATATATAGAAGAACATTGATGATTTGAAATAGAGATACCATAGATACATTTAGTACAACATTGAGAATAATAAGTAAATACTAAATACTAACTAAATACTAAATTAAACGCTTCTTAGGTAGCTATCGATGCCGATGATTCCGCAGCGTTTCTCGTATCATAAAAAATATAGCAGAGGCATGCGTCGATCTCTGTACGTGCCTAGTCAATCCTTCGTACAACCCGCAAATACCTTGCGACTCTAACACTAACTGAAAACAATCAAACGCGGTCGAACATCCTTCGCATTCAGTTTGCCGCGGCAACTCTTCATCGAGTTCCTCTCGTTTGCTATCATGAATATTATGATATTGTCTCGACGCTTCGGCTAATGCGCGCGTGCGATGTAACGGAAAAGTAACAAAAGTCGCAATCGCTTTCGAAAAAGCCCCGATGAATAAACTTTCAAGCATTGTCAACTTCTTCTTCGTCGCGTATAATGACTTTAAATAATCAAACGTTGAAAAGTTTATCGCCGGCGAAACGATCAACGGTAAAGAGTTCACGAATCCATGCGCAAACCCTTTCATTCCATCCGTATTGTAAATATCAATCACCGCCAACGTCCAACTATTACTTCTCGTCTTCTTCTTCTTCATCATAGCTAATCGTCTAATTCGTACGTTATCGAACGAAATTGCTATTGCGTTCGATATCATCCCCCCCAAAAAATATTTCACGAACGCGTTATTAAAGATAATACTAACATCCTTCGTCTTCCTCGAACGCGGAATACGTCCACGATCACATCTTCGCTCAATAAAACTTACCGCCGTAAAGAACAAGAAGTCTTCCACGAACAACTCTCTCCTTTTCTTAATCTCCTTCTTCATGAACGCGCGTAAATCATCATCGCCTGCGTCGTCGTTCGGCTTCCCTCGCGCCTCCTCCTGCTTGCGTACTTTTCTCGATTTCGATTCAATACACTCGCTCAAGAGTCCGCTTACTACACCGCTGAAAGAGTTCAAGAGCCCATCTTTGATCGTTGGCAAAGAATTCATCGCTCAACGCGCGCGCTTTAAGTCTCCTTTTATTACCTCTCTCTCTCGAATGCTTGCGGACTCTCGCGGTTCTATATCCTCTGTCGTTTAAAACGTATACGAACAGTTTCACCTATATCTCGTTTATTATTATCATACGCGTTCATGTTTGACCTCGCGATAAGGATTGACTGAATCGCACTACACGTTTCGATCTTCTTCGTTATTATTAGTACTACTACTTCTGCGAATGCTTGTGATGAAATTACCCTTTTTAATTGATTACTATATCGTAGTACTTAAATAATAATAATAATAAGAACTGATGTGATCAGTAACGTTGATTTCTGAAAAGCATTTCCCTTCCTTTTGAAATGATTACGTGTACTATATCGTAGTACTTAAATGATAGTAACAACGAGGACTGATTACGATCACTTACGATGATTTCTGAGAAGCATTATTTTCTCCTTTTTAATTGATTACGTGTGCACAGTGTATTACTTAAATAATAATAATACTAATAATAATAATAAGAAATGAGGAACTGATCATCGATGATTTCTGAAAAGTAGCGTTTTTATTATTTCCCTACTACCATCAGTAAACAACAAAACATATAATCGTAATAATAATAATAGCCACAGCAGCGTATCAATTAAAATACAAAAAGCATAAGTAGAACGAAACAGATCCAGAGCAAGCTCTGTAATCTGCTAAAGTACACGATAGTCATGGTCCTAGTGAAAGGAATAACCTCCGGTTTCTTAACCGGACAGACTTGGTTGATAATTCTTTCGATATTCTCCGTCTCGAACGTCTTAATCGTAATCTCGTTCTCGAAAACGACCAAGAGCGAGAGATTGATCGATTTCGAGTACTTGAGTTTAATATTCGAACGAATAAATCCGTACCTGTTTGCAGCGATCGGTATCAGCGCAGCGATCGGGTTATCAGTCATCGGTGCGGCGTGGGGCATATTCATCACTGGCAGTTCGTTAGCCGGAGCGGCAATAAAGCAACCGAGGATTACGTCGAAGAACTTGATATCGATCATATTCTGCGAAGCGGTGGCTATTTATGGCGTAATCGTCGCGATTATTCTACAAACGAAAGTTGAATACGCACCTAGGATGGCGGATGGGAGTTATAGTCAAAAATCGATGTACTCTGGGTACGCGATATTAGCGTCCGGGTTAACCGTCGGGTTCGCGAATTTAGCGTGCGGGATTTGCGTCGGGACCGTTGGGAGTAGTTGCGCGCTCGCGGATGCGCAGAATCCAACCTTGTTTGTGAAGATTTTGGTTATCGAGATTTTCGGGTCAGCGCTTGGGTTGTTCGGGGTCATTGTTGGGATCATAATCACGGCGAACGTTGCGTTTAAGAATCCAGAAGATTAAAATCAACGTTAACGACCGCGCGCGCAAGCTCTGAGACGACTTATATAGTAGCTAATATATTATGGAGAGAGATACTGATATAATTCTTCTATCTTTCTATCTATTCTATATACGAATTAGTATTTAATGTTTGTCTCTCTATCGTTTTCTTTTCATCGTCATCGTCATCGTCGTCACGATAAATCTTTCAAACCGAATCTTTTTATGACCTCGGCGGCTGAAAACGCGACTCTGGTTTCAATCTCGCCCTTCTTCGAACACCTCGGCATGCGTTCTACTTCACCTCCATTATCGAACATAATAATCGTTGGCAATTGCTTAGAGTTCCCAGTTAAATCGATCCCATGATCAATAGATGCCCCGGGCCATCTACTCAAATCGAACTTTGCAAACATCAAATCTTTCGCTTTGTTCTCGAACTCTAACGATAACGCCGCAAACGTCGCATCGAATTGATTGCACGGTGGATGCCAGGGCGCATAGAACATCACGATCCACTTCTTCGCACACTCCCCTTTCGTTGCCCCGATCTTAACCCTTCTCTCGAACGAAGCGATGTTCAAATGTTCCACGTTCGTCTCGAATTCGTACGCCCTCAATTGACAGAGTAAGTAATGAAAGTAATATAAAGAGCCGAAGATCCAAAACACTTTTCGATCGATGCAGAGACTTAGGAATAAAACGGACGTTTTCGAGTGTAAAATGAAATCCGAGACGAATTTATCGAGCGTTTCTATCTTTCGTAATTTCATGATCATCGTAATCGTAAACATCTTTAAAGCCTGCGCGGTCCATTTCTTGATCTGTTCCGCTCGTTCCGTTTCTTTCGCGTTAATGCCCCATGCGTAGAACAAAGGGAACAAGGAGAGTATCAGTACGTTTACTACGTAATGTTTGTCCAAGAAACGCTTAAGCGTTGGCTTCTTTTGCATCGTTTCAGAGCACTTATAGACAGTTTTTATCGCTCCAGCAGGGTTGATCTTTGATCGGTATACTCGCGTAGTGAATTTTATTAGGTGATGTTTTTATTTATTCCCTACTGATGCATTTGCTGCATTTGCTGCTGCTCGTTAATATTAAAAGTTAAATATTCGATTCGTACTTCGATGGCGACGACGCGTGAAATAAATAGAAACTATATAAGTAGTAAGAGAGAATCAATGACTACAACGGCAACTTTATTTATCTTCTTAAATGCTCTGAAGTTTGCTACCTTCTTCGTATTTGAAGCAGTTCTAAGCTGCTCATATAGCGACGATAGCATCGCATCACTTCCTGTAACATAAAATTCTCCACCTTTTTGAAGATGAGACCATCTTTGAAGGCAAGAACGACGATTTTTCTTCTTCTGATGTTAAGGAGTACTATCTCGAAAATGATCTTCAGATTCTTCCTCTTCTTCTTTAATGGCGCTACCGTCGCTGCTACTTCTTTTCTTCATTCTCCTCGGAACTTCTAACGGATCGCTTTGTACGCTTTGTAAGAACATTTCGTATGGATATTTCGATCTACCGTGGTATCTTTTCAAAATCCTCTTCGCGCGATGGACCAAGTCCAAATCCTTCATAACGTTCGAGCTTAATTGAACGTTACCTCTTAATTTCACGAGTCTTTTCACGAAGAGCAAACGTAAGATTTCCCAAGCGATTGAAATATCGTCCTCGTCTATACCTTCGCATCTTAAGATTAAAGAATGTAACGCTAACGTTTGGTATTCGCACGCTTGCGCGAACTGTTCGTCTTGTACGAGTTGTGCGGCGATATCGAAGCACGCTTTACCGAATACTTTCATTTTACGTATGTCCATGTTGAATTTTGTTAAAGCTTTCAAGACTTCGTCCGTTTCGTACTTTCCCGATTCAACGTAGTTATGTATTAAATCTCCAACGACTTCTTGTTTCTTTTTTATTTGTTCCATTTTTTGTTCCAAGTTCTCGCCGAGCTCTTGCGACTCTAGATTACATCGCTTACATCTGCAAATGAACTGATGCGTTCTTTTTAAGGCTTTCCTACGTTCTTCTAAATTTCCTGAATGAAATACTGGTCCATAGGATACAGTTATCTCTTCACCGTGTTCAATCGGTTTACATGCACGAATCGTGATCTTATTTTCTTCCTCTGAAGTCGTGAATATCTCTGGTTTATCGTTCGACCTCGAAGCCGTCGACGTCCCGGCTCGTCCATTATCTTCCTCCTCTTTTGGTTCCGCGAACGAAGCGAACGCGTTTGGAACGCACGAATGGTTCAAAGCAGATGCTAAAACGAAAACACCCACGGCTAAAGTCTTCTCATCCCCGATCTCGACGTACATATCGACTAAATCAGCCGCCTCCGCGACGACCATTTGCGCGACTGATAAATCTTTCCTCTCTAAAGTCTTCACCCTGAACGAATTCAACGTGCACCTATTGACAATACCAACGATATCATCCACTTCATAGCCACCACTTAAAACCTCGTGCCCATTCATTGACGTATAAAACTTATTCCCAATCAATTCGTCTCTTAAAATCGCGCGATCGTAATCTAACTCTCTCACGACGGTCAAATCCGCAAACGTCCTCGTCCTCTCGCGGTCTTTATTCCCCCTAGTAGTCCCTCTCAAATCCGTTTTCCTAATGTTCATGATAGTCTTCCCAATCGCGCGTTGTATGAACGAAAAGTAGCACTCTGCGTCTTCGTCGCCTTCGCCGAACGCGTACGGTTTCTCGTTTATTATCACGTCCCCGGCCTTATAGTCCTTCTTTGCGACTAAAGAGTATCCAAACGATTCGTTTTTTCGCACTTCCACGCGCTTGTTTTCTTTCCATACGATTTCTTGGTAGTTCTGCGACGACGACATCTTCTTCTTCTTCTTCGCGTGTTTATTACTTACTTACTTATGTGTATTACTATAGTAGATTCGTTTTTATGATCTGCATAAACCTCTTCTCTTCCCCTGAACGCTTTCTAATAATAAGACGACGACAGATCAATCGAATGGATATATTAACGAAAACGAATGGAAATCAAAAAGAGTTATACTACTATACGAACTTTCCGAATCAGACGCAATAGATACCTTCGCAGTGACCAAGGTGAGATCGAAACCTCGCAGAGAGGAAGAAGAAGAAGAGGAAGTAAGTGGCCTAGCGCGCTTGACTGAGATTGATATCTATTCAGCCTGAGAATGAGAGAAAGGCGCGTTCTTGTTTTTAAAAGGTTTTGCAAAGAGGAAGTTTTTGGAGGGCTTGCTTAGTTTAGGGTTTCAGTAAGCCAGTTGGAGCATACGAACAGAACGCGCGCATAAAAGCTTCGATTAATTAAGCGTCGTTAAAGAAAGAGAGAGAAAGAGAAGAGAGAGAAGAAGTAGTAGTAGTGCAGAGTACGACTTGAAGAATAATATCTACCAGGTGTAATGCGAGGAAGAGGAAGAGACTTTGTGGAACAGGGCGAACCGAATTGAGTTAAAAGTTGTTTCGTCGTTCGCAGACGCATCGAATTCGTTTCAAAATCGCTCTTCTACTCATTTTTGTTTTGTATGTCTACTATTTTAGTACACCGTGGAACCAATAATACACTTCCACTTCTTCTTCTTCTTACTCTTTTTTATGTATATATATTTATTCCATTCCCCAGTCTTCGTCGATATCGTCCGAGTCTGAATCAACCGCCGCCTTTCTTGGAGGAGGTACCTTTGGAGGCGATTTTTTCTTCCTCTCTTTATTACTAGTAGTTTTCGACGACGACGACCGCTCTTCTTCGTCGACTTTGACCCAGGAAGATGATTGGTCAGTGAGACAATCGGAATCGGTTTCAGTGTCAGCCGCATTTGAAAGCTTTTGTCGCGCAGAGACCGGAAGAACAGGGGCTGGAATTTCTTTCTTCTTCGTAGCTTGCGGCGGCGGTTCAACAACTTTTACACCTTCTTTCGAGGCGTCCGCCGCGTTTACTACTCCTATTTGTTCTTCTTCTTCCTTGTTCTTTTCATTTTCAGGTGAGGATTTCAGTATTACATTTTCTTTCCTATCCTTCCCTTCTTTTTCTTCGTCGGGTGAAGGAGATTGTGTGCCGGGCCGTCCAGCGTTTAGGGGTTTAGCCTCGTTTTCTTTTTCAGCCGCGGACAGAGAAGAACTAGTAGTAACAAGTGGTGTTGGAGGATAGATTTTCACTCGAAGCTTTTGCACGGCAAAAAAATAGCGTCGCCAAAAATCATCCTCATCGACAATTAATGGGACAATTCGCCCTCTCAACTCTCGCATGAACGGCGCTTCTTTTAAAACGTGATCGATATCTTCCTTCGCTTCTTCCAACGTCCACGTTTTGTTGAATTCTTGGAACTCTACGTCGTCGTCCTCTGGAGCTTCACAATACGTCCCAGAATCTCGTTGAATGGCCGAAACACCTTTGTTGAACTCTTGTTCTTTCATAGCTTGTTCTTGTTTTTCCTTGGATACGATCGTCGTTGTCGTTTGATTACTATCGCCTCTTCCTCCAAGAGTATTATTATAAGAAGAGGAGGTCGAAACGCCTACGCCTGACCTCGCGAGAGCGTTCTTCAACCTCTGTCGATCGCTCTCCATTTGCGCTTGCTTAATAGTCTCCTTCACTTGCGAAAACAGGTTCCCAGTAAACCTCGCGGCGTTCCTTCCAAACTGTTCAATCTTCTCCCCAGCTTTTTCTAATTGTTCTTGGACGAGTACTAAATCGTCGTCGTCGTCGTCTTCGGAGTCGTACTCTTCGTCGTCCGAATCATAGAACTCTACTCCCTCTTCTTCTTCTATTCGTTTCCTCTCTTCTGCTCTCCTCACTTTCCTCTTCATCTTCTCCTCTCTCACGGCATGATCATCATTAAAATTATCCTCCGCGTCGTCGTTCGAATCCTCGTTCGCTCCCCTAAAATCCTCCGCAAACTCCTCCCTTAACTCTATGAAATCCTCCTTCAACTCCTTCGCTAGAACGACCAAGTCTTCTTTCGCGCTCGAAATCTGCTTCTTCGAGAACTCCATCGCTTTCTTTGAATACTGTTTCGTGTACTCAATAGCCTTCTCGAAGAATAAATCCTCCTCCTGCTCCTCTTTTTCTTGGATATGTTCCTCGCGAACTTTCTTTTTTGTATCTACTACATCTTTTTTGTTCTCATCCGCGTCGTTAATATCTTCATCGTCTTCTTCCTCGGACGATGACGATTCTAAGAACAAATCACCGACTTGCTTCAATAGATTCATTTCTGATTATTACGTACGTACGTATGTAAGCGCTGTTCAGTGCGTTTACTATAATGAAGGAGTACTTTTTTTTTGTACTTTATCGTCGTCGTCGGAAGAAAATAACAGTAGGATGGGAAAAGAGACGAAATTTCTAACCGTTCTGAAGAAGCTGCGACTGATGCGCTCAATATCTTCGTCAATTTTGATCCAACGAGCGCGAAACTTTCTAGGAACAACGAACGATTCGTGCGCTGAGCGCTTAAAAATTTTCAGCGCAAACGAAGAGGAATTAAAGATGGGAGAGCGGATTACATACTACTAAAAACCCTAAACTCACTTTATTTATCTCACTTTAAAATTCGCGCCTCTTCATTTAATTTCTATAGAAGAACAAAATTCTGCAACAGAAGAAAACGTAAGTCGTCGAATACATACGCACGTACTTCGTTTTCATATTCATTCAAAAGCGATTTGAAGCAGAGCAGTAGTCCTCGAGAGATCTTCTTTGTTCCTCTAGCACGCGCACTGGCGCTAAGAAGCGTAAACTCTCGTTTCGATTTATATCCGATTTTCGTGATTTTAATTTCTTCCAATTCGTTCTCGGCCAAGAGAAAGAAAAACGAGAGAAGCAAAAGACGAGAGACTAATGAGAGAGATGCATAAACAACGCGTAAACAATCGCAGTATTGCGATGAACGATTGCCTGAACCCACTGCTGCATCGATCGTCTCTCAGTGCAACAGAGCGATCGGGATCACGGCAACTTGAGAACGAGCAGGATAGTATTCGAGAATCTGATCAACAGAAAATAATTTGCAAAAAAAAGTCAACGCTTTCTTCTCCTTTTCCTTCTCCTTCGAAGAAGAAGAAGCAGAAGAGGAAGTTTTCGATGGACCCTTTGAGGACGGTGTTGCAATCGGAACAGCAGTTCGAACAGTTCGTTGATTTCGTATGCGAACGACAGCAGCGAGATCTTGAACGGTTTGAAGTGCCATTGAAGTTCGTGAAAGAGGGAGTGCTCGCGTACCCAGGCGTGAAGTTAAGGAAAGAGTTCTTGGAAGACTGCGAGTGGTTCGTGAACGAACGCTTGGTAGTATCGAAAGAAGACGAGGACGAGGACGAGGACGAAGAAGCATCTTTCTTTGAAGACGAGGAAGATGATCGTTATAAAGGAGATCTCTTATCGATTACAGATTTCAAGGATTCGATCTTGGACGACGAGGAAACTGGCGTACGCATGGTCGCGCTTAACGTCTCTTCTTCTTCTCGATTTAAGACTATTATTTCAAACTCTTTGCGAGTATCAAATCTTACTCGAGAGCGAGGTGAGCGAGAGGAAAGGGAGCGAAAAGAAGACGTCGAAGCTAAGAAGAAGAAAATGGCGCACTCGAAAAAGAAGACCGCTATAACGACCGTGACGACTATTAAGACGAAAAAAAGTTCTCCCGCCTGCGCCGCCGCCGCGCTTCTATTATCGGACGACGCGCAGACGAAGAAGGAAGAGCAAAAAGAAGGAGAAGAAGATTTGCAGCAGCTCATGGCAGATAACGAGCTGCTTTCGGTTGACGAAAACGTCGATGCGCTCGTCTCTGGGCAGAATTTCGCCGTCGATCTTTTCAATAGTAGGAAAAGTGAGTTCATGGACAAAAAGCGCTCGTTCAACGCGCGCGCCGATCGAGAGGCGTACAAAGTCGTGAGAAAGTTCAAGAAAGAAATCTACGAGGCGTTCCGATTAAGATCGATGATCGAAAGAGATGAAATCAAAGATGATTTCCGTATTTCGGATGATCGCATTAACGTTCGTGAGTGTATTGAACATTGGATTAAGTTGCGCGAGGACTTTTTATCCATCGAGCTCGCGCTCATCGAGAGAAGGTATTTTTTGAGTGATTGCGAGGCGTCGGTAAAATATACGTCGCTTTACGGCATTGAGCCGACGAAAGAGAGCGCATCTTCAACTGCGACTGCGAATGCGACTGCGACGAATCAATTGAGAGAGATTCAAACGTTCAACATCTCGGACAGCATGAGTTCTCAATCCGGATCTGCGTTTTCGTTGCACTCGCTCGTATTCGAAAACGAGAAAGAAAACGAGCAAGTCGAGACTTCTTCGGCTGACGAGTTTCCAGCCGCCGAGCAAGAAAACGGAGAAGAAGAAGAGGAACAGCGCACGGTTCAAGAAAGTATCAAAATCCAAGTACAGGAAGAAGCGACCGAAAAGAACATGAATTTGCGTTATTTCAATCATTACGTTATGAAATATACTCCGCGCATGGAGTACTTTGAAATCGAAAATTGTTTGGAAAAAATATTACTTTCTGCTTCGTCGTCTGCGAAGAAAGAAACTCTCGCGGAGACGAAGTTCTCTGAAGACAAATCCATGGTCAAAGAACTCATACTTCACACGGATGAGAAGCACTTTCCAGAGAACGATAAGACGTGGTCGAGTGCGGAAAATCTTAATCGCTGTTTTATCAGAGGTGCGGAATCCGTGTTGAAGAACTCGTTCGATGTTATCAAACAGTTCATCGAAAAAGATCTCTTGAAGCTCGATACTTCTTCGTTTAAGATCAAGGCAGATTTTGAGAAGGCGTATTTGAGTTACTTGCAAGTATCGTTGAACAAAGTTTTGGAAGCGTACGATGAATCTGGTTTAGATCTCGTGCGCGTTCGCTCGCGCGTGACGAAAGCGATGGAGGTTGAAACCGAGTTGCGTCATAGAGTTGAACAAACGTGCGTATCGACGTGCTTGGAGCAAGTCTTAAGCGAAGCGTTTGAGCAGTTTTCTTTGCAGCGAACGGAGAAGTTCCTTCAAGAACTCATTCTCGAAGAAGAAGAAGAAGCTACTACTATTAATACTACTGCTACTAATAATAAGCAGAAGAAGAAGAAGAAGAACGTGGTCGCGCAGCTTGCGCAAAAGAAGCCCCGTTCTTTAGCCGATATCGTTCCCTCTTCTTCTTCTGTTGTTTTCGTCGACCACGAGAAGAAAATAAAAGACGAAGAAAAAGATGTGCTTGAACAACAACGAGGTAAAGAAATGCCTGCGATCGAGAGGAAAGAGGCCGTGCCTCTTCTTGCTACTATTGCCGCTGTTGTCGTCCCGATTACCAGCACGCACGCGGCGGAAGAGGAGCAGGAAATGTGGCAAGAGGTGAAAAAAGTGCGCGCGAAGAATTCTACTACAGCAGCGGCGACATTCGTGCAGCCGAGGGATATTTCGCTTTCGAAAATCAAGACGACGACGACGACGACGACGACTGCGATTCCGAAAAAGATACCGGTGGCAAAACAAGCGCGAATTTCGTCTTCTACGCCGCCGCTTCCGAAATCTCCGCCTCCAGTGGACGTCGTTTCCGCCGCTTTTCAAAAGAAAAGAGACACTACGAAACGAGCTTTGTTTGTCGATACGGTGAAAGAAACGAAACCGCGTATTATAATTCACGACGACGAAGAGGATGATGAAGAAGAGGCTGTTGTCGCCATCGCGAGCAAAATCAGCACTGGCTCACCAGTTGTTTCTCCTCCTGCTGCTTTGGCCACTGCCGCTGCTCCTATCGTCGTTGAAGAAAATATCGTCGTCGTCAAAGAACAGGTCTTGGAAGTGGAAGAAGAGAAACCTACCGCTTACGTCGTGCGAAACGTTTCAGAAATCGAGCAAACACTTTGCCAAGCACGAGCACAAGCACAAGCACAACAGCAACAACAACAACAATTCCAACAACAACTGCATCATCATCATCAGCTCTATCAACCTCCGCTTCCGCAAATGCCACCGCCACAAATTATTGATGGTCAGAGAGTTTTTTTTGTTCCAATGATTATGCCCGAGAATGGAATGCCACCGATGCCTTACGGAATGCATCCGCAAGCGCTCAACGTCAACTCTATGGCGCCTCCACCTCCGCCCTCACTGCCAGTGAACTATGCACCTCCGACTGCAGCAGAACAACAAGCTGCTGCTGCGGCATCGATGTATGGGTTTTATAAAAAGCCCGCACGCTTCCAAGGAAGGGCGATGAAGTACGAGGACGATGAATCGAACGGGGCCGTGAGCGATTTATCTCACAGCGGCGCGAGTACGGATGACGATACCGCATATCTTTCCTCGCACTCGTCTTCGCTGAAGTCTTCGCCACCGCTTCCCAAGACGCCGCCTCCGAAACAACAGCAAATGCGACGACAGCAGCAGCAGCAGCAAAAGTCCTCGAAGACGTCGATGTCTGCAGCTGCTGCTTTGCTTCGAATTCCATCTCCTCGTCTTGTCGAGGGATTTTCAAAAATATCATCGTCTGCGTTGGAGTCGTTCCCAAGGCCAAAATTTAACGATTGCAAAAATGGCGACGATTTTCCTGAACTCATTAGAAGCAACAATAATAATAAAAATAACAATAAATTCGTCGCCGATGATCATGGAAACGATTCTAATGCCATGGTTAGCGTAAGATCAAAATCATGGGCCGAAGCGCAAATGGAATTGAAAGGAACGACGTTGCCATCCTTGATCAACGAGAAATCCTCCTCCGTAAGCGCAGCAAACAACAACAACGACCGCTTTCAACAACAACAACAACATCGACAAGTCGCTTAATTTTATTTAATATCAATGAAGAAGGAGAGAGTAGTATACTGGTATACACGTAAATAAATATATATACATATATACACAAGAGAAGAAGTTTTAAATGTTTTAATCAAAATGTGCATTATGAACGTCTGATTTTTGAATCATTACTTCATATATACAATAGATTACTAAGAAGAAACGCGTTTGACGGAAACTTTACCCTTTTCAATGAGGGAGCCAGCACCACCGACGTTATTTATTTTTTGTTTCTCTTCGGATAAGATTTGCGGCGTGAAATCATCAGCGCTTGATTCCCAAATGACCGTCCCATCGCATTGACATACTTTCTTCAAGTTTTCGCCAACGCCGGCTGATCTAGCTAATACGGCAGCAACTTTCAGAAGGGGCCTTGTTGTTGCTATTGTTGTTGCTATTGTTGTTGTTGTTGTTGTTAATGATGACGAACTTTTATTATTATTATTATTATTATTATTATTATTATCATCATCATCGGAAACTTCTTCGATGCATAAAGCTCTGCCGATGACGTCCCAAACGAAAAAGCCTTCGGGCATCTGCAGACTCGCTTTAATCGATCCATCCTCCATTGCTTTAACTATGCATAACTCGCCCATTTTTTGTCCTTTTTCGTCCTTCTCAGTACTACTATTTCCATCACTACTACCATCATAAATATCTCCGCACATCTCAATACCCTGCGCGCCGCTCGTATCTCCAAACATCCTCACTACTATCTTATACTTCTTTCCATGAACTAGCCCTAAACAATCCATCTCTAGCACGGCTTTGACTTCATCGACTTGCACGATCCTACACACCCCTCTAACTGCGAGATGTTTATACTTCTCGCCCTTGAACTCGGCCACTGTAGCCAACGATTGCCTTAAAGTCCTCAAATCCATGTTCAACCTCTGCGCTAAAGACTGCGCAAACTTCTGAACGTTCCCTTGTCCAATCAATCTCGATTTATACCCCAATCCCTCGATCGCGTCGAGAACTTTCGAGGTTTCTGTCGAGCACAGAACGAGCACGTTCTGTTTCGATAGCGAACACTTGACTTGTACGACCCCTCGTAACGCCGTTATCGCTCGTTCCACTTTCTCGCAGCATTTCTGGCACCTCATTTCGACCATGAACTCGATCTCTCTCTGTAATAACAAACCTGTTTCGCTTAAATCTCGATCAAAATCGATGCTCGTTATGCTGTTATCATCATCATCACTTTTATTATCATCATCACTGTTATTATTATCATCATCATCATCATCAGTAGTAGTAGTAAGATATGATGAATTCGGGTTCGACGTGAACACATCGGATACAACAAAAGTTTTCTTCTTCTCCCTCGGCTTTGATCGATCGTTCCTTCCCCTTCTTCGCAGTGCTACAGTCCTACGAGTGCGGCCATGACGATAGTAATCAGTAGCTTTGGTCGTTATAGTGCTCCTATTCATGAGATCGATCCGATGATAGTTTGTTTCAGATATTTACTATTCTCTTCTGTACTGATTTTGTGACGTTGATGTTTCCATCATCACGTTTTCCAATTCGCGTCATACTAATATCATTATTATAGTAGAGAGTTAATTAATAAGTAACAGAGACATGTTCGCGGTAACGAGCACGAATTTAACTCAAATGAGTCAATGCAAACACGCGTGTGGTCCATCCTGCCGTTGTCTTAAGTGCGTTTTTTTCATTCTCTCGTTCATTATCGTATCGGTATCGTTTCTTGTCGTCGTTGTTTTTGTTGTTGTTGATGATGATGATGTGAATATATCCATAGATATCGTTACAGATAACGTGAATAATTAGAGTGACTCGAAAGCGTAAAAATTCTCTGCCAATGCTCGATTTAATTTCGTTTACGACGATGATACTGACGAGATACGTATCTATCTACTATGCTTTGAATACTACTACTACTACTGTGATGTACTACTGAACAGATTAAGGAATTCCTGGACGACGAAGCGATCTCAGCAAATGAGGGCGTTTTCGGTGAAGGCGGACATGGTAAGTTAGCGCGTAATCGTAATCGATATACGCGTTCATAGCGCGTTCGTATAATTTAATACGTACTGATCGATATAAATAAGTGCGTTTGTTTACGATTACGATGAATGAAGTACGTGTTCGTGTATATATATTAACCGTGAGCGGATATCTTTTTTGATGGTACGCGTATATTTAACAGAAAGCGGTCGTCGTCTTAACTGGAACGGCTGGCGTACAAGGCACGTTGACGTTGACGCAACAAGACCAATCATCGGCGACGACGATCGTCGGTGATATCACTGGATTAAAGCCGGGGAAGCACGGGTTACACGTGCACGAGTTCGGCGATACGACGAACGGTTGTATGTCGACTGGACCGCATTTTAACCCGAATAAGATGACGCACGGCGCTCCAACGGATCAAACGAGACACGCCGGGGATTTAGGGAACGTCATCGCCGATGCCGGTGGGTGCAAGTTTACTATCAAGGATTTGCAAATCCCACTGAGTGGGGCGAATTCGATCATCGGCAGAGCGTTTGTTATACACGAACTCGAGGACGATCTCGGGAAGGGCGATAATTCTGTGATCGGGACGCAAGGGAAGACTTCATCCACGACTGGTAACGCCGGTGGTCGTTTGGCATGGTAAGATTTTTTATAAAGAAATTATTCTTTGCTGGGTCTTTGACTGATACCGCGCGCGGGATCATCAAACGAACGATTCAATTCTCTCTCTCTCTCTGACCATTTCTACGCTTTACTGACGCTCTCTTTTCTTTTACTATTACGCATAGCGGCGTCGTTGGTCTTACCCCTCAATAAATCAAAAAATATATATTTAATGTGTTGTGTGTAACGTCGTCAACGCAACAACTTTGTGGTGTCATAACACATTTATACATAAAATCAATAATCTACTGTACTAGTACGACTCACTTTCGTTTTCTTAAAGTTTTTGTAATCATCGCAGGTTTCTCATCATCTTCACTTTTACTATTCGTAATAACTTTCATTTTCTTCTTCTTCGCAGTCTTAGTCGTCTCCTTCTTTCTATTTATTGATTTTCTTGTTGATGCGAAAACCGTGACCGATTTCGAAACGATCGCGGTGAAGAACGAACCTAAAATGGCACCGCAGAAGTAAGGCGAACACGCTTCGAATATCTCATACTTCGTTCGAAAAACGTCGCGACCAAAAACGAGATTCTGAGCAAAGACTACCGCTGGATTCATGTATCCACACGAATACTTACACTTTTCTATACTAATCGTTAAGCAATACACGAAAGCTCCAAACGCCGGTTGCAATTTTTTCGAAACGTGTCTTTGGCCGATATCGAACAAAACAAAGTTCGCAAAAGCGACGAAGGCTTCGGCTAATACCGCTTCATAGAACGTCCCATTCGCTTTGACCGTTTCCCCTTTCGGTACTAATTCTTCCCTCTGCACGATTTGGTGCAGACATAAATACGCCGCAAGAGCGATCGCGTGCGCCACAAATTGCACGAAGACCAACGCCATCGCCTGAACACATTTGATCTCGCCTAGGAAGAATTTAAGTGCGTACACGGTCGGGTTATTCGCAGCGTTCCTTTGCATTTTTTGTGCATAAAAGCTCCCGAAGAAGAACTGTAGGTTCAAGAAAATCAGTCCTAACTGGATTAAATCATCGTTCATGACTTCTTTGTTACTACTGCTGCTATAGTTCCATAAGAAGAAGATCATCACGCGTTTTTGAATTCCAATCGTTGACATCCCGAGAGCCATCGCGAAAGAGCTTAAGAACTCTCTCTGCAAACTCGCTCGTTTTGGCCATTTTTTTATTACCACTGCTTCATCGCTTCCTGCCTTTGTTTTCTTTGTTCTCGTTCGATCGCGAGTAAGTGCGACCATTCTTCTTCTTCCTCTTCTTCTTCTTCTTCTTCGTGACTTTGTGTAAATGTTTTTAAATGCGAAAGTTTTTGAATTTGAATATATTTAGGGTTTCAACTGCATGTATGAAACCCTAAACTCCTTAGTAAACTTAGCAAAAGCAAACAAAAAAGGAAAAACGGCTAAGTAAAAAGGAAAACTTCAAAGGCTAAACATAGACACTGTACAAACACACATCGCCCATCACTTCTTCGTGAATGCATTCACGAACAACCTTACGAGCGCAAATTAATCGCGTTTCTTCTTCATCATCATCCGTTGCTCGCAGTAATAATAGGACTAAAAGATCTTCTTCGTTATCCGAGAACGAAACAGTTTTTAAGAACGCGTTTTATCCATATCCATTGAAAACGGTTAGGAGAGGCCAAAGTTCATCTTCGTTTAATGATCGATCGATCGTAAGGAACAATAAAACGAACAGTAGTAATGATAAGAACGGATCGTTGATCAGTTCTTGGGGTTCTACTACGAACGACTCTTCTTCTTCTTCTTCTTCTTCCGCTTCTTCTTCCGCTTCTTCTTTACTGTTTTCAGGATTGAATAACAACTGCGACGACGACGAAAATAAGAAAATAGGCAGGAACAGGTTTAGGACGAAAGCTACAGACGCTCGCGTTAGCGCTTATGCTACGGAAGAAAAATCGTCTGATTTATTAATTAATTCGATAAAACATTTCGTAATATTAGGATCTGCGTTCTCTCTGTTATTACTTATCTCGTACGTTTTATTACCAATCGTTGGATATACGGCGGAAAGACCGACGAGTACGGAGAAATTAATGGTTCAAAAGTTTTCGACTTTGATGACTTTCCAGGCGAACGAATGGTTACGTTTCGTTGATTTGTTCGGAACTGGGGTGTTCGCGCATGGTGGGGTAATCGCCGCTGGGAAGAGAGGGTTGGATTTGTTAGGCTGTATCGTCGTCGGATGCATCACCGCCATGGGCGGAGGGACGATCAGAGGCGCTTTAGTAGGCATCGAAGGCGCGCATCCAGTGTTTTGGATAGCCGAGCCTGAATATTTAATCGTCGCTTTACTCGCGTCAGTGTTCACGTTTTTCTTTTGGCCCAAAGTTTTAACGAAAGAGATAAGAGAATCAAAGGCTATGGAGCAGGCGTTGAATTGGTTAGACGCGATTTCTTTAGGCGGGTTTTGCATCATCGGCGCAAACGCCGCCTTAGTCAGAAACTTAGGCCCATTACTCGCAATCGCTTTAAGCGCAATCACGTGCACTGGCGGCGGTATCGTGAGAGACGTTTTCTTGCGTCAACCAGTGAGAGTTTTGCATTCCCATGCCGAGTTATATGGTACGACTGCAATCTCTGGCGCGACCGTGTATACGTTCTTCGCCGTATACGTTCCTTCGTGTTCGCATAACGTAAGATGTCTCTTCGCCGCTCTGACGTGCATCGTTATGAGATGGCAATCCTGGCGACGTGGTCTAAGATTGCCACTGTACGCAGAGGTCATCGCTGGCGATACTAAGCCGAAATAATTTCATTTCATATTCGTAATACCTTGGCTCTCGTGCACAAAATCACACTTTGAACTCTCTATAAATCTCTCTCTCATTCATTATTTTGTTCTTTCTTTAAAGCCGCATTTAATGTTCAGAAAGCGCGAAGAGTTGATGCTTTGGAACTCTCTATAAATCTCTCTCTCATTTATTATTTTGTTCTTTCTTTAAAGCCGCATTTAATGTTCATCATTAATTATATTAATAGCATATACATACATATAATTAATTAACTGTTCGCTCGCGCAATGTTTCTGAGAATCTTAAGCAGCGCACGATCACGATCGTTACTGGCCTTTTCTCCATCGATCAATAATAATATCAGTAGTAATAGTTTCATTAATTCTTCTTCTTCTTTCCGATCATTACTAACGTCAACGAAGTCTTCGCTCGGAGATATGAACAAGAACACTACTGCTACTTATAAGGAGAAGAATAACATGAATAATAACACGAATAATAATAACGATAAGAAAAACTATTCAGTCGGATTAATGGTCCACAGGGACACGGCCGAGAACAACTCAGAAATGAAATGGTCGTTCAATAAAGAAAACGAGAAAATAGTGCAAGAGATCATCGAAAGATATCCAAAGAACTATAAACGTTCGGCGATGATACCGATGTTGGACATAGCGCAACAACAAAACAACGGGTTTTTGACGGTTGCTTTGATGAACCACGTCGCGGAGATCTTGGAAGTAGCTCCTATTAGAGTATACGAAGTCGCTACGTTTTATTCAATGTTTAATAGGACGAAAGTTGGGGCCTATCACGTCATGGTTTGCGGGACGACTCCGTGCATGTTAAGAGGGGCGAGAGATATCGAGAAAGCTTTGAGTGATCATTTAGGGGTGAAGAAGTTCGAGACGACGAGGGATGGGAAGTTTACGCTTGGGGAGATGGAATGTATGGGCTGTTGCGTGAACGCGCCGATGATCGCGGTGGCTGATTATACCGGTGGAGTGGAGAAGTATACGTATAATTATTACGAAGATTTGACGCCAGAGACAGCCGTGTCGATCGTGCAAACTTTAGCGCAAGGAAAAGTACCGAAGAAGATTGGGAGTCAAATTAGGAACAAAGCCGAACCGCTGAGTGGGACTACGACTTTAAATTCTGATCCACCGGGTCCGAATTGTCGCGATTTACAAAAGTTGAAACAAGAACTGGAAGCTGCTGCGAAGCAAGCGGCAGCTGATGCAGCGGCCGCGAAAGCAGCCGCTGCAGCCGCTGCAGGTGCTGATAAGAAGTAATATATTTCTTTAACTACACGTAGTAATAATCATATGTTGCTTCTTCTTCTTCTGTAATCTGTAAAAGTAATTATTTAATTATATATCAGCACTCTATCTCTATCTCTACATTCTATTATTGTGCTCTAATTTTTAAGGAATGTTATTTTCATCGCAGAGTATGGAGGCGACTTGAATGAAGTAATTTTCCCATCGCCTTCTTTGAAGATGACCGTTTCAATATTTCCTTTCTCGCCATGAATGCCGGACGATTCACAACATCGAAAGGTTACTATCGAAATCGGATTTCTGTTATTATTATTATAATCATCTCCTCCTTCAAAAGGAAAGACGCCATCTTGTTGTTGAACCAAGAATTCATGATCGAAAATGTTCACGATGAGTACGTAAGCGTATTGTTCGTCTTCGTATAACGTGGCGTGAATCAAATCATGTTCGCAAGGCGCGAATTTCCCTGACAAAATCGTCTTCTTACTCAGAACCGGATTGGCGATTTTAAGAGAACGCCGAACTGTATTTTGGCCGCCTTTAAATATGTCTTTGAATATGTCTGTGAAGATATGCGTGCCAACTTTCCTTTCGAGAGGAATTGAGTGATGCTCGTTCGATTTTTTCCCGTGACCTTGCCTTTGAATATCAACAATAAGCGAGAGCGAGTGAAAGTTGGACATTTCGATGTTTTCATATTCTGAAATTCTACGAATCATCTCGATGTTCATCAAAGCAGCTAAGTACGAGAATCGAAATTTGTCCTGTCGGTACTCACCTCCGAATCCGCCGACGCCGAATTCAGTTATCCACACTTTCTTTTTTGAAAAATTGTCTTCGATGAACTTCATTGTCTTAGCAAGCTGTATCTCTAAATGCGACAAGGAATGTTCGTACCACTGCAAAGCGGAGGGGTAGAATTGTTTTCCATGCCTCGCCGGTTGCGGGTATACGTGAATAACCACCGCATCGTAAAAGTCTCGATTTTCTGCGATAACTTTATCCCATTTCAATTTCCTTTCCTTACCTCTCTGCTTTTCGTTCTCGTCGTCGTCTTTGTTCGTGTTTTGTGCGTCGTTTTTCATTTTCTTCTTTTTTTTTGAATCGTTCTCTAGAAAGGACTCGTCGGACCATGAGCAAGAGGATATCACGACACCAATTTTTGCGTTCGGATAAACTTCTTTCACGGCTAAAACATGTTTCCTACATCTCCTAACGTACTCTTCCGCAGTAGGTATATACTTCATATAATTCTCGAAATAGACTTCGTTCGAGAGCTCGACGAAGTCGACTACGCAGCCGCTCTTAAAAAACTTCTCGCACATTCTCTTCGTATAATTTTCATCCTTCGTACAAAGGTTCAGCACTAACGATATCTTAATCTCACTGTTTCTAATGAACTCAATGAACTCCTCGATCTCGTACTTACCGTTACGTTTCGATCTCTTAATGTTCTCGTTTCCTTTCACGGCCCTTTCGTCGGTTTCATCGTTCAACCCTCGCTCGAAATCGAACGTGTTCGCAATAGTTCCACCCGGAAACCTAATCGATTTAATACCAAGTTCATTGCTACATAAATTCACTAACTCTGGATGTAAATAGTCTATCATTCCGCTCGCGAATTCGTTGTTTATTGATAAGAAATGTTCAGATATTTTCGTTTTTTTACTGTTTGCTTTTTTTGTATCGATATCGAATTCGACTACCTCTATCGCGCGGCCGCGTGGCGTTCCTAATTTCGATACCGACGATGACGATGATCGTTCTTGTTCGAGAGCTACGTGTTTTTGATGATCATCTCGCTGTTTATTTTGTTTCCGTTCCTCCCTTTTCTTTGCCTTGATAGAACTTCGATCGGTAAAACATCGTTTAAAGAGGAAGAAGAACATTTTTATGAAGAAGAAACGATTTTTTGTTTTGCTGCTGCAAAATACCTATTCGCTATTGTTTATCCAGTTTACTCCCGCGTCTATCTCACTCACTCACTCACTCTCACTCTCACTCTCTTGCGGTTTTGATATGTATGTGTATGTCTCTCTCTCTATCTCTGTGTTTACTTTGTCTCTCACGCGTCCAAGTCACGAAAGGGCCATAAGAATCTCGCGCACCTGGTACCGCAAAACAACGAAACGCCCCTAAGTTTTGACTCCTCAGTTTCGTCAGCCTGGAACGAGTTTTGATGGATTTCGTTCCACGAGAATTGACCCGTTCTCTCGAAGCCTTTCATGTTCGAACGCGCGAACACGAACTCTTGTAAGCGCGAGATGTGTACGACCCTGAACCCCTTATCGCTCAAAATGTTCGCATCTTCGAAGAAATACGAAAACATGTTCACGGTCATTAAAGAATTCGCGCCTTCGATTACGACGAAAGACTTCGTCATCAATAACACGAACAGAACGGCCAAGATCGATAAAACTGCCGTCAATATATCCGAAACGTCGCCCTTCTTAAAGTCCGGGTCTAACGTTAAATACACGGTCAAAGCGTGTAAAAGGAGAAACCCGTACGCGAAGAACATCGGAAGCGCCTTTAACCACATCGTAAGTTTATGCGTCTTCGGGAAATCGACGATGATCCCTCTCGTTAAGCAAATCAGCCAAACAGTGGCCCTGTGCGAATACTCTACCTTCGACCATCCAATCAAACCGATCAAAAGTAGTTCGAGAACGATGAACACTTGATCTTTCATCGTAGGAATTAACGCCAGAATCGGTGAGAATAACAAGAAACAGAATATGCCCACGTCCACCCATAACATAATTCCCGATTGCCCTGTTGTAATTTAAGTAAACGTCGTAATTAATTAATAAGTTTTAATAAGTTTAATTAATTAATTAATAAGTTTTAATAAGTTTGTAATTACCGTTGCGGAATTCTTTCATTTTATCTAACGACTTGTTTTCGAGTAAAAACATCTCGATCGATGTGACCTTCTGTTCACCGCGCGCGCTCGACGATTCAGATTTTCTCGCCGCGATATTTTCATTATCGTTATTACTGTTATTACTGTTTAGTTCGATATCGATCTCTTCGTCAGTTTTCCTACCAACGAGTTTACTGAACATATTCTTTCCTTATTATTTATGGGCGTGCTGGAATTTATGAAGCGATGACGTGAATTTAACGCGATAGTATGTATGTATGTGTATATGTAATGTACGATGATAAAGTATCATTAAAAAACACAATAGTGGTAATGAGTGATCACGATTAAGCGAGTGCAGTAGGACCGTGACTGTGACTGACCAACGACGCGAGAGGTGGTTGCGACGCAGGAGACGAGGAAGTACTATCGTTCGAAGAAGCGGCGACGACCGCGCAAGTGTTCTCCAAGTTTGCGCGAACTTTCGCGAGGAGAACGTTCGCGACTTGCCTTTGCGCGAACTTTTTCAATAAACCTTTAAGTTTACAACGACCTCGTGCGACGAGAACGATCGAGTTCGATGATGGATCGATCTCAATCGCGTTAGAGCCTTCGTAAAATTCAAACACGCGAGAGGACTTTGAGTCGATCATTTTCGTTTTAATGAAACGTTTCTCGGAGTCTTCGACGACGAACGTTTTCATGGACGACGATCCGAACGCGCTTTGCGATTGCGTTTCACATACGTAAAACTTTCTTTGATGATTATTACCGAGTCCAATCGTCCTATAAAACGGCCCTTCTGCTCTTCTCTTCGCAAAGTCTTCTTCGTTCGAACCGAAAACGTTCTCGCGTATCTCTTTTCCCGTCGCTTCGCGAGACGATGTCTTCTCCGTGAAATTATCAATGCCAAGAATTCCTTCGCGCAAGCTCTTATAAACAAACGCTTCGAATTCTTGTTTACTTTTATTCGTCGTCTGCGTCTGCGTCTGCGTCTGCAACTGTATCGTTTTCTTCACGCAATATTCGACTTCGCCTTCCGGTAAGAGCTCGAATTCGTGTCGATAAGGAAAAGCTTTTTCCCTACTGCTCACGATCTGCTCGTCCTTTGCAGTCCTTCTTCTGCGAGAGATGTATGGATACGCCTCATCTTCTTGTTCCGGGAAAACCATCGCTTGCGAGATATCTTCGGCCTGCACTGCGCATGCCTTCGTCTGCTGCTGCGTCTGCGAGTTCGAGTTCCTGCGCGTGATCTTGCCAATAATAAATCCATCCTTCGAATGTTTTTGTTTCCTGGATTGACCGAACCGCGTGTTCAAGAACGACGATAAGGCGATCATTTACGCGCTCTCTCTCGTTTACTTCCTCCGATATATATCGTTTTCACACACTCTCTGTCTTTGCTTCGTTGCGTTGAATAAATAAACGATTAAGAAAAAGAGGAAGAAGATATATTTAAGTTTAATAAAACCTTGTTCGGTCGAAAACTTCTTCGTTCTGTTGGCAGCTGTTTAAAATCCTCCGTCCTCGCATGTCGCATGTGTGCACTCTCAAAACAACGAAACGCGCGCTCTGCTCATCTCTCATCTCTTTTAACTCGGCAATCAACTGCGAGTTTCGATGTAACAAGTCAATCGTTAGTGTTAAGTGTTAACGCCGCGCGCGTTATATATGTTTACACTCAAACGACTGCGACGCAGATCACGCGGACGGTTTTCAATTTTCTCTCATTTTTTTGATCAACAGAACGAAGAAAAAAAAGAGTCGATACGATCGTCATTGAAGAGAGATATGACGCAGAGTAGTACACTGAAACGAATAAATAGGTAAACGTACAATCGTAGTCATTGAAAAATGACCGAAGCAGAAGAACCGAGAGAACGGATCGCGCGATCCATCATCGACGCAGACGAAGAAGAAGAAGAAGAAGAAGATTTTCTCGTTCTGTATCGCGAATGTGCGATGGAAGATATCGACCAAGATATCGAATCTATGGAGCGAGAGGCATATCCCGAAGACGAAAAAGCTTCGAAAGAAAGCCTACGATTCAGATGCGAACGAGCTAAAGAGTTCTTTCTAGTAGCAGAGAAAATTGATAACACGAATGCGAATGCGAAAACAATCATCGCCTATTGTTGTGGGACGCTCATGAAAGGGACAAAATTAACGCACGAATCGATGTTTGCGCACGACGCCGAAGAAGGCACGACGCTATGCGTTCACTCAGTCGTATGCAAACGAGCGATGAGAAGACAAAAAGTTGCCACGAAATTACTGAAGCAGTACGTTAAATTGATCAAAGCCATGAACGTATTGCGCGCGAGCGATGAACGAGATGCGAAGAGACCGCGCTTAAAATCGATCCGGTTGTTATGTAAAAAAGAACTCATCGCGTTCTACGAATCGTGCCAGTTCGAATGTCTAGGCGTTTCCGATGTCTTGCACGGTCGAGAGAAATGGTTTGAATGTGAATACGTACTATAGATATAGTTCTAGCGTTTGATCGTTATCGTAATCCTTTGAAATTAAGGCGCGTGATACTACATCAGAGCGACCGCGTTCGTATGTCTAGGCGTTTCCGATGTCTTCCACGGTCGAGAGAAATGGTTTGAATGTGAATACGTACTGTAGATACAGTTCTAGCATTTGATCGTTATCGTAATCCTTTTGAAATTAAAGCGCGTGATACTACATCAGAGCGACCGCTTAAAGCGTAACATTTTTCTCTCTTCATCTTCTTCTTCTTCTTCTCGTGATAATCTTCGAAATCGAATTCGCTTCGATGTCCATTTCTTTAAGCGCGCTGAAACAATAATACTAGCGATAATAATAAACATATAATAATAATAAATAATAATAATAAGGGAAAGAAAATATGTCCAATAAAGAGGGAAAGAACATCGTAGCAAACATCTTCGGCGACGACTCCGAGTCCGAATCAGAGTTAGCAGATGATAACGAAGACAAAACGGAGCAAGATGAGACTTTGAAAAATAAGAAGAGAATCGAAGAAGAAGAAGAAGAAGAAGAAGATGAAATAGAAGATATCGAAACGGCTCTCGATGACGCAGACGATGATCAAGATCAGAAGAAGAAGAAGAAGAGCGATGATGATGAGAACGATGTACTGAAGCGATCCTCAGGAGCACGAGCGAAAGAAGAAACAGAGGAAGAAGAAGAAGAAGAAGAAGTTCGAGAAGAGC
>Ga0209830_10001011_pt1 | contig 26168 bp, 25 predicted proteins | sample ArcticOcean_MG_C_12_FD_187439 | JGI IMG/M metagenome (GOLD analysis project Ga0209830, IMG submission 187439) | Marine microbial communities from western Arctic Ocean - ArcticOcean_MG_CB8_130 (SPAdes) (version 2) | ecosystem: Environmental > Aquatic > Marine > Oceanic | place: Arctic Ocean...
AAATTGCAGAAAAGAAATGAAGAAATATCAAGTAGCAATTATTGGAACAAATATTGGTGCTAAACACTATAAAGATTTTCAAAAAATTCCTGATAAATTTAACGTTCACACTCTTTGTGGGCTAACTAGAGAAGCTATAGATAATATTTTAGTATCAAATAATGCGACACAAGTTTCACTTAACTTTGATGAAGTTTTAAAAATAAAAGAAATTGATATTGTAGACATTTGTCTTCCGCCTCACTTACATTTTTCTGCTTGTAAAAAATCTCTTGAAGCGGGTAAGCATGTTATATGTGAAAAACCCCTAGTATCAAGTCTCAAAGAAATTGACGAACTTGAAAAGATAAGCAAAGAAACAGATAGAATAATCTTTCCAGTTTTCCAATATAGATATGGTTTAGGATTTTCAAAACTCAAAGCACTTATTCAATCTGATCTTGCTGGAAAACCTCTTGTTGCCTCATTAGAAACTCACTGGAACAGGGGGAAAGATTATTATTCAAAACCCTGGCGAGGAACTTGGAAGGGTGAACAAGGTGGGGCAATTTTAAGTCATTCAATTCATATTCACGATTTAATAAGTATGATTTTTGGTTCAGTTTCGAGTGTATTTGCAAAATTAACAACAAGAGTAAATGATATTGAGGTTGAGGATTGTGCTGCTCTTACAATTGAAATGGAAAATGGTTCACTGGTTACAAGTTCTATTACTCTTGGTGCTGCAAATAATACAAGTAGACTAAGATTATGTTATAATGGATTAACAGTTGAGTCTGCAGCATCACCAGATAAGGCTTACAATCCAGCAGATGATGAATGGGAATTTTTAGCAAGAGAGCCTGTAACACAAAATCAAGTCGATGAAGTGCTATCAAAAGTGAATAATCCAAAGTCGTGGTACACTGGAATGTTTAATGAAATAGCGAACAAACTCAATGGTAAAAATAGTGATGAAGTAAAGTTATTAGATGCCCGTAAATCACTTGAGTTTGTAACCGCTGTTTATGCCTCTTCAAGACAAGGAAAAAATATCAATCTTCCAATAAATAAAAATAATCCACTTTATAATTCTTGGTTACCATAAGAAAAACTAGATTATTTAGAGATATAACAGAATTAGAATATTATGAATAAAGAAAACTCAAGTAAACTTTGGAAAATGATACAGGAAGCTGGCGATTATTTGCAAGACAAACTTCCAGACAGATCAAACCACCCAAAAGGTAGAAACCCTTATGCTCATGTTGCGCTGTGCGTAAAAGATAAATTCGGTCTCAGTTATAAAGATATTGATGATAATGATTTTAAAAAAGTTGAAAAATACATAGTTTTTTTAAAAAATAATCCAAATTAGACAAGTTGGTATTGAACAATTTATACTTTGCCTTTATATACTCATAGTTGAACATGAAAAAATGGACACCAAATACTTGGAAAGAATATCCAGCTAAACATCTTCCTATTTACCAGGATGAGAAAGAACTTAATGCTACAATTGAAAGTGTTAGGAAGCTACCACCATTAGTTTTTGCCGGGGAGTCAAGATCTCTAAAAAAAGAACTAGCTCAAGTAGTGGAAGGAAAAGCTTTTCTTTTACAAGGAGGAGACTGTGCAGAAAGTTTTGATGAATATCATGCAGACAATATAAGAGATACCTTTAAGGTTATTTTACAAATGGCTTTAGTTTTAACTTCATCCGCATCTTTACCAGTAGTTAAAGTTGGAAGAATAGCAGGGCAGTTTTCAAAACCAAGAAGTTCGCCCATAGAAGTAAAAGAAGGAGTAGAGCTACCAAGTTACTTGGGGGATAATATTAACGGAATGGACTTTAATGAAAAATCTAGAATCCCAGATCCTAAAAGATTATTTAGAGCATATTCACAGTCAGCCTCAACTTTAAATTTATTAAGAGCTTTTTCTCAAGGAGGTTTTGCTGACTTAAGACAAGTTCACTTATGGAATTTAGGATTTATTAAAAAAACTGAACAGGAAAAAAGATATAAAGAAATTCAGGATAAGATAAGCAATTCTCTAGATTTTATGGAAGCTTGTGGAATTAACCCAGAAAGTAATCGCAGATTAAGAGTTGTAAATTTTTATACATCCCATGAAGCTTTACACTTACCCTACGAGTCAGCGATGACAAGAGTAGATTCAACGACTGGAGAATATCACGATACATCGGCACACTTTGTCTGGATTGGCGACCGAACAAGACAGCCTGACGGAGCACATGTTGAATTTTGTAGAGGAATAAAAAATCCTATTGGAATTAAATGTGGTCCATCATTAAAACCAGAAGAACTAATTAAACTGATAAATATTTTAAATCCAAATAATGAAGCTGGAAGGATAACTCTTATTTCTAGATTTGGTGCCGACCATGTTGAAAAATTTTTACCACAACTAATTAGATCAGTTAAAAAAGAAGGGCTAAATGTTATTTGGTCATGTGATCCTATGCATGGCAATACAATAAAAGCTACTTCTGGATTCAAGACAAGACCTTTTAACAATGTAGTTAAAGAAGTTAAAAACGTTTTTGGCGTTCATCAAGCAGAAGGCACTTATGCTGGTGGTTTACATATTGAAATGACTGGTCAAGAAGTTACTGAATGTACGGGTGGAGCTCAAAAAATTTCTGATCAGGACCTATCAAGCAGATACCACACCCATTGTGATCCAAGACTAAATGCAAGTCAAGCACTAGAACTTGCCTTTCTTATCTCTGATGAAATAAAAAAAAATTCACAATACTCAAAAAATATTATTAAAGCAGCATCTTAATAATTATTATATAATTATTAAGAAAGAATTCTGAAAAAGAATGAAAGGATTGTTATAGCTATGGAAGTTAAAAAGAGAGCAGAAATTATTCAAAAATGGATTGATGATTATTGTAATTCTGTTTCTTTTGAGATTAAGTCTTTAGTTGTTGGTGTTTCAGGAGGAGTTGATTCATCAGTTGCGAGCACACTATGTGCTCTGACTGGAAGAAAAACCATTGCTTTAAGCATGCCGATTAAACAGCAAAAAAAACAGCACGATCTAAGTATTGACCATGGAAACTGGTTGGTTAAAAAATTTAGTAACGTAAAATTAAACATCATAAATCTTGAAAGTGTTTTTAATGAATTTGAAAAAAAGATGAACCAATTTAACAATGAACATGGTTTTGCAAATTCAAGAGCTAGATTAAGAATGACAACACTTTACCAAGCAGCCGCAGCTAATAACGGGATTGTTGTTGGCACAGGAAACAAAGTAGAAGATTTTGGCGTAGGTTTTTATACAAAATATGGTGACGGTGGAGTCGATATATCACCAATTGCTGATTGTACCAAGACACAAGTCTGGGAACTAGGAAAATATCTCGGTATTGATAATAAAATTATTGAGGCAGAGCCAACAGATGGATTGTGGGATGATGCACGAACTGACACAGAACAATTGGGAATGTCCTACCAAGATTTAGAAAAAGCCATGACAAATAACAGTGATCCAAACTATAAAAAATATTTAGAAGTTAGAAAAAAAAATCTTCATAAAATGAATCCAATACCAGTATGTAAATTTGATGAATAGCTTAAAAATTTCAAATTCTTTAACAAGGACAAAAGATTTATTTCAACCAATAAATCCAAAAAACATTACTATGTATGTTTGCGGTCCTACTGTTTATGCTGACCCACATGTTGGAAACGCTAGATCTCTAATAGCTTTTGATTTGCTATATAGAGTTTTGATTAAATTATATGGTCAAAAAAATATAACTTATGTTAGAAACATAACCGATATTGATGACAAGATTATTGAAACTTCAAAAACAAAAGCTATTCCAATAGATAAAATTACATCTAATGTATTAAAAATTTTTCATAGAAATACAAAAGATTTAAATTGTTTAGAACCTACGTCAGAACCAAAAGCAACTGATCATATTAAAGAAATGATTGAAATGATTAATTCTTTAATTGAAAAAAAATTAGCCTATATAAATAATGGTCATGTTTATTTTTTAATATCTGAATTTAAAAATTATGGAAAACTTTCTAATAAAAAATTAGATGATTTAGTTTCAGGGTCACGTGTTGAAATCTCAAAATTGAAAAAAAATCCACTAGATTTTATTTTATGGAAACCGGCTTTAGCTAGTGAACCAGGTTGGGATTCACCATGGAGTCGAGGTCGACCAGGTTGGCACTTAGAATGTTCCGTAATGTCAGAGAAATATCTTGGTAAAACTTTTGATATTCATGGAGGAGGATTAGACTTATTATTTCCCCATCATGAGAATGAGATTGCTCAATCTTGTGCTAATAATTCCTCCGATATCTTAGCTAATTACTGGGTTCACAATGGTTTTTTAAACATGAACAAAGAAAAAATGTCTAAATCTCTTGGGAATATAGAAACAATTTCTGAGGTATTAGGTAAGTATAATGGACAAGTAATTAGATTAGCACTTTTAAGTGCTCACTATAAACAACCCTTAGAGTGGAGCGATAATTTATTAGAACAAAGTAAAGCAACTTTAGAAAAATGGTATGACCTTTACGACGACGAAGAAAGCAAAATAGATAATAGTGAAATTTTTTCATGTCTACTTGACGATTTAAACACACCAAAATATTTTGCAAAACTACACGAACTATACAATGTTGCCTCAAAAGGAGATAAAATAAAAAGAGTAGAGTTCAATAATGCTTGTAGATTAATTGGAATTTTTAATCAGAAGAAAGATGTGTTAGTCAGACAAAAAAAAGATGCATCTAACGTAGACAAAGAATACATTCTACAAAAAATAGAAGAAAGAATTAAAGCAAGAAAAATAGGAAATTTTAAATTAGCTGACAAAATTAGAGACGAACTTTCTAAAAACGGAATAGTCATTAAAGATAAGGACAATAAGACAGAGTGGGAATATAAATGAGTAAAGAAAAAATATATATTTTTGACACAACGCTTAGAGATGGCGCACAAACTGAAGGCGTGGATTTCACAGTTAATGATAAAATTAAAATTGCTAAAAATCTTAACGATTTAGGAGTTGATTATATTGAAGGTGGTTGGCCTGGAGCAAACCCAACTGACACAGAATATTTTAATACTCCACAAAAATTAGATAAAAGTATATTTACTGCTTTTGGCATGACTAAAAAATTGGGCAGAAGTGCAGACAATGATCCAACTTTATCACCAATACTAAATGCTAATACGAAAGCTGTTTGTATTGTTGGTAAATCGTGGGACTTTCATGTTGATGTTGCTTTGGGAATAACTAAAGAAGAAAATCTAACAAACATCAAGGAGACTGCAAAATACTTTATTAGAAATAAAAGAGAATTTATTTTTGATGCAGAACACTTCTTTGATGGCTATAAAAGTAATCCTACGTATGCGCTTGATTGTTTAAAACAAGCTTATGACGAAGGTGCAAGATGGCTAGTCCTTTGTGATACAAATGGTGGAACATTGCCTCATGAAGTGGGAGAGATTGTATCAAAAGTATCTAATTCTATACCTGGAAAAAATTTAGGTATACACGCACATAATGACACTGAAAATGCAGTAAGTAATTCTCTGACAGCTCTTTTAGCTGGTGCAAGACAAGTTCAAGGAACAATTAATGGATTAGGTGAAAGATGCGGAAATGCAAATTTAATGTCTATAATTCCAACTTTATTTTTAAAAAAAAGTTTTAGAGAAAAGTTTGAAGTAAATATTAATGAAACAAAGTTAAAATCCCTTACAGATTGTTCAAGAATGCTAGATGAAATATTAAATAGAAAGTCTAATAAGAGTTTAGCATATGTTGGTGCATCTGCATTCTCTCACAAGGGTGGATTACATGTATCTGCAGTAAAAAAAGATCCAAAAACATACGAACATATTGATCCTATACTTGTTGGGAATCACAGAAACATAATAGTTTCAGATCAAGCTGGCAAATCAAATATTTTATCTAGACTAGAAAAGTATGGAATCAAAATTAATTCTAAAAATCCCAAAATTTTAAAAATTCTAGAGGAAGTTAAAGATAGAGAATTTTCAGGTTATTCATATGATGGTGCCGATGCTTCATTTGAATTATTAGCAAACAGACTTCTTGGAAAAGTTCCAGATTATTTGAATGTTGTAAGCTATAGTGTAACTGTGGAAAAATCAGATAAACTTAATACAAATGCTGAAGTAGTTTTTTTAATTGATGGTAGAAAAATTAAATGCAGCGGAAAAGGAAACGGTCCTGTTAATGCTTTAGATAATGCTATAAGAGAAAATTTTTCAAAAGTAGAAAAATACTATAATTTCTTTTCAGATTTAAAATTATTAGATTATAAAGTTAGAATATTAAACACAGGAACAGAAGCGATAACAAGGGTGTTAATCGAGAGCTCAGATAAATCTGGTGTAAGCTGGTTTACCATAGGTGTTTCACCAAATATTATTGAAGCATCGTTTAGAGCTTTAATTGACAGTCTTGATTATAAATTATTTAAAGAGAACGCTCCTGCAAATTTAAAAATAAATGCAAAATAAATTTGGTTTTATTTTAGTCAACCCACAACTAGGTGAAAATATTGGTTCTTGTGCCAGAGCTATAAAAAATTTTGGATTTTCAAAACTGAATATTGTTTCTCCAAGAGACGGTTGGCCAAATACTAAGGCTAGAATGACATCTGTTGGAGCTTTCAATTTAATTAAATCAGCAAAAATTTATAATAACGTTGAAGAAGCAGTTAAAAAATTTGATTTAATTTTTGCAACTTCTGCCAGAAGTAGAGATGTTAATAAAAAACATATATCAATTGTAAATTTTATAAAACTTTTATCAAAACATAAAAATTCTAATATAGGAATCATGTTTGGCCCAGAAGCTTCAGGTCTTTCCAATCACGATTTATCTCTATCTAATTTTATTATTCAAATTCCAACATCAAGAAAATTAACTTCTTTAAATCTTTCACATGCAGTTATTGTTATTAGCTATGAAATTTACAAGTCTTTAAATTTTTCTAAATTTAAAAAAGAAAAATTTTTATCTAAATTAGCCTCCAAAAGTTCAATAAAAAATTTAATTAAATTTCTAGAAAAAATGTTAGATCGCAAAAGATTCTTTAAACCACCTGAAAAGAAAAAATCTATGATTTTAAATATTAATAATATATTTGGCAGATTAGAATTAAGCGATAAGGAAATAAGGATTTTATTTAGTATTTTCAGCTCTTTAAATAAGAAAGTTAGATCATAGTATAATTGACAAAACCTACACAAAGTCTATAAAACACACACTTATAAAATGACAAAAAGAATTAATGCTAAACATAAAATCGACCGTAGATTAAAAGTCAATCTATGGGGTAGACCTAAAAGTCCATTTAACTCTAGAGCATACCCTCCAGGTCAACACGGCCAAAACAAAAGAGGCAAACCAACTGATTATGGGATTCAGCTTAACGCAAAACAAAAATTAAAAGGTTATTATGGCAATATAACTGAAAGACAATTTAGAAATATCTACAGACAAGCAATTACCAAAAAAGGTGACACAACAGAAAATTTAATAGGTTTATTAGAAAGAAGATTAGATACAATTATTTATAGAGCTAAATTTACCCCAACAGTGTTCGCCGCAAGACAACTTATAAACCATGGTCACATAAGAGTTAATAAAAAGAAAGTTAATATCTCTAGTTATTTAGTTAAAGAGACAGATGTTATTGAAGTTAGAGAAAAATCAAAAACTTTAACTGTTATTGACGGATCAATTGCCAGTAAAGAAAGAGACGTACCTGAGTATATTCAACTTGATGATAAAAACAAAAGTATAAAACTAATTAGAATTCCTAAATTTGCAGAAGTTCCTTATCCAGTTATTATGGAACCAAGTTTGGTTATCGAATATTATTCAAGATAATTTTGAACTTTCTAAGCCTATACAAAAGACAATTATTATATTTTCTTAAAAAAAAAATCAATATTGATATTGAAAAAACAGCTAGAAATTCATCTCTCGAAGATCTTTTTGTTAAATACGGATCAGATAAAGCTGTTTTTCGGAAAAAAAAAGAAAACGGGCATGGATATACAAAATTTTATTTAAGTCATTTAAAAAAATTAAAATATAAAAAGATAAATATTTTAGAGATCGGTTCTTTTGCTGGTGCCTCAGCTGCTGCTTTTTCTAAATTTTTTCCTAATTCAAATATATATTGTTTAGATATAAATATTTCAAATTTTAAATATTACTCTAAAAAAATTCAAGTTTTTGGCTTAGATGCAACAAAAAAAAAAAACGTAAAAAGTTTTTTTAAAAAAATAGACATTTCCTCTAATCAAAAATATTTTGATATTATTATTGATGATGGTTCACATAAACTAGATGACATACTTAATGCATTGAGAATTTTCTTTAAAACTATAAAACCTAATGGTTTTTATATTATAGAAGATTATAGACATATGAATTTTTTTAAACACTTACGTGTACTCAAGGAACCTAATTTTGACAAGATCATTTCCTATTTAAAGAGGAAAAAAATTTTCAATTCAAAATTTTTGAAATTAGACTTTCAGAAACAATTGTTTAACGACATTAAGCAAATAAAAAATTATAATGGATTATCTAAAATTTCGAGTATAGTTTTTATAAAAAAAAATTAAATTAAGTTTTTATCTATTAAAAGACTCTTTAACTCACCTTTCTCAAACATTTCTTTTACAATATCACATCCTCCAACAAACTCTCCTTTTATATAAAGCTGAGGTATTGTAGGCCAATCACTATATTCTTTTATTCCCATTCTAATGCTCTCATCTTCCAAAACATTTATTCCCTTAAAATTAATATTTAAATGTTTTAAAATATTTGAAACTGACATAGAAAATCCACATTGTGGAGCTTCAGGTACACCTTTCATAAACAAACATACATCATTGCTATTAATTATTTCTTTTAATTTTTCTTTTGTATCCATTTCTATTTACCTTCTGTTGTTATTGATAGAGCATGTAATTCATTTCCCATTTTACCTTGGAGAGATTTATAAACTAATTTGTGCTGTTCTATTTTAGATTTACCATTAAATATTTGTGAAGTTATTTTAGCAGAATAATGGTTGTTGTCCCCCACAAGATCTTTAATTTCAATAGTCGCATCAGGGATTGAACTTGTTATTAATTTTTTAATTTCTTCAATTGATAGTGCCATTAATAATTATTGTACCATTTGTTATTCATTTTACATAGATCATTTTTATTAATTTTAAATTCACCTAACATTTCAAAATAATCTTTTTGCACTGTAGCAATTGATTCATTAAATATATTATATTCATTAAGAATTTTTGCAACTACCGTTAAGTTTTTTTCCTCAATTTCTAACAAATACCTACCTTGATCTTCTCCAAAGTAATACTCCATTAGATTAGAAAGTTTTTGTGGTTTTCCTATTTTTAAACCATATTCTGAAGTAAAGCACATTTCTGCAAGAGCCAAAATCAAACCTCCAGATGATACATCGTGAGCCGAAGTAATTAGTTTTTTATTAATAAGTTTTAATAAAATTTCTCCATTATGTTTTTCGTTAGCTAAGTTTACATCGGGGGGTGGACCTTCTGTGATTGAATATATTTCTTTAAAAAAAACACTTTGATAAAGATGACCAAAAGTTTTTCCAACTTGTAGAATAATATTTCCTTCTTTTTTTAAAATGTGATTGATTGTATTTTTTGTATCCTGAATAAGACCAACACCTCCAATAACAGGTGTTGGGTCAATATTTTTTTTATTAGTACCGTTATAAAAAGATACGTTTCCAGAAACCACTGGATATTCTAAAAACTCACAAGCTTCTTTTATCCCAATCAAACATTCGGCAAATTCACCCATTACTTTGGTGTTCTCAGGATTTCCAAAATTTAAACAATTTGTTATTGCGATAGGTTTTGCACCAACTGAAATTAAATTTCTCCAACTCTCACAGACAATTTGTTTTCCTCCCGTTAAAGGATGTGCTTTACAATAATTTGCCGATGAATCTACTGCTACAGCGATCGCCTTTTCTTTTTTATGAATTCTTATTACAGCTGAGTCTGCACCCGATCTTTGTACCGTATCAGCCATCACCATTTGATCAAATTGTTCTGTCACCCAAGATTTATTAGATTGATTTGGCGAAGATATTATCTTTAAAAAAGCATCCTCTAGTTTAATTTTTTTAAGATCCTTTACGTTTATTTTTTTTTCTGGTAATTTTTTTTTTGTCCATTTTCTATCATAAAGAGGTGCTTTTGACGCTAAAGCATCTATTGGAATCTCTCCAACTATTTCATTTTTAAACTTTAATGTTAAATTATTGCTATCTGTTGTTTTGCCTATCACAACGAAATCAAGATCCCATTTTTCAAATATTTTTTTTGCGTCTTTTTCTTTTTTATCCTCTAGAATAATAAGCATTCTTTCTTGACTTTCGGACAACATCATTTCGTAAGGTGTCATCCCTTCTTCTCTACAGGGAACTTTATCTAGATATAATTCAATCCCTAGATCACCTTTTGATGCCATTTCAACGCTTGATGATGTTAATCCTGCAGCCCCCATATCTTGAATTGAAATAATTGATTTATCTTTCATCAACTCAAGACAAGCTTCCATTAAAAGTTTTTCAGTAAAAGGATCTCCTACTTGGACAGTTGGTTTTTTATCTTCTGAATTTTCATCAAATTCAGCCGAAGCCATTGATGCTCCATGTATCCCGTCTCTACCTGTTTTTGACCCTACATAAACAACTGATTTATTGATTCCTTTAGCTTTTGAATAAAAAATTTTATTTTTATTAGCGTGCCCAACTGCCATAGCGTTGACTAAAATGTTTTCATTATAAGAGCTATTAAATTTTGTTTCACCGGCCACAGTTGGTATTCCAATACAATTTCCATATCCACCAATTCCAGAGACCACTCCATTAAGTAAAGTTTTCGTTTTAGGATGATCTGGGGATCCAAAGTGAATTGAGTTTAAAAGTGCAATTGGTCTTGCACCCATAGTAAAAACATCTCTTAATATACCACCAACACCCGTTGCTGCACCTTGATATGGCTCAATGTATGAAGGATGATTATGGCTTTCAATTTTAAAAATAATAGCATCGTCATCGCCAATATCAATTACGCCAGCATTTTCCCCTGGTCCTTGAATAACTTGCTTTCCTTTTGTAGGTAGATTTTTTAAATGTATACGTGAAGATTTATAGGAGCAATGTTCATTCCACATTGCTGAAAAAATTCCAAGTTCTAAAAAATTAGGCTCTCTTTTAAGTAATTCTTTTATTTTAGAATATTCATCTGGTTTTAAACCATGCTTTTCAACAATAGCATTTGTAATTTTCATTTAGATTAGTTTAATAAACTTGCAAACAAGTTAAAGCCATCATCATTAGATATCATTCGGTCTACCATTCTTTCAGGGTGAGGCATCATACCTAAAATATTTTTTTTATCATTAAAGATTCCTGCGATATTATTTAAAGAACCATTGGGGTTGTTTTCTTCATTCACATTACCTTTTTCATCACAATACTTGAAGGGTATTAAATTCTTATCTTCTAATTGTTTTAGGTGATCCTTACTTGTAAAATAATTACCTTCATTATGCGCTATATTAAATCTTAATATTTGGCCTTGTTTGTATTTATTGCAAAATTTATTATCTGAATTTACAGCTTTTACGTAAATATCTTTACCTAAGAATTTTAGTTTTTTGTTTCTAAGAAGAACTCCATTTAAAAGTCCTGTTTCTGTTAAGATTTGAAATCCATTGCATATCCCCAAAACTAAGCAACCTTTATTAGCTGCTTTTATTACTTCGTTTAAAATATTTGATTTTGCAGCAATAGCACCAGATCTTAGATAGTCTCCATAAGAAAAGCCTCCTGGTAATACTATTAAATCGGATTTTGGCAAAGCTGTATTTTTGTGCCAAACCATTGTGTTTTGAAATTTTAATTTTTCTAATGCCACAGCTATATCTCTATCGCAATTAGAACCTGGAAATACTATTATAGATGAATTCATTAATTATATTTTTGATATTTTAAAATCTTCAATAATTAAGTTAACTAAAAGTTTTTTACACATATCTTCAATTTTATCTTTAGCTATAGACTCGTTGTTTTCATTCACTTCAATCTCAAAATATTTTCCTTGTCTTAAACTCCTAAGGGTATCCATACCCATGTTTTGTAACGTCTGCTGAACTACTTTTCCTTGAGGATCAAGGACGTCTTTTTTTAATGAAACTTTTACTGAGAATTTCAATTTATTTTTTTTTAAATTTTATGGATGCTGTTTTACCAAAATTAACTTCGCTTATGTTAGTTTCCTCGTGCATGATTCCAAGTCTTCTAGCTACATCTTGATATGCCTCTATAAGATTTCCAAGATCTTTTCTGAATCTATCTTTATCTAATTTTTTATCAGTTTTTACATCCCACAATCTACAAGTATCAGGACTAATCTCGTCAGCTAAGATTATTTCGTTAATTTCTTTGTCTTTATTCCAAGTTCTCCCAAACTCCAATTTAAAATCAACTAACTTTATCCCAACACCTCTAAAAATGCCCTGAAGTATATCGTTAATTCTTAGTGACATTTTATCTATAATTTTAATTTCTTTTTCAGTAGCCCATTCAAATGAGTAAATATGTTCTTTTGAGATCAGAGGGTCACTCAATTCATCATTTTTTAAATAATACTCTAATAAAGGTCTCTCCAGAACTGCGCCCTCAGAAATTCCCAATCTTTTTGTTAATGATCCTGCTGCAATATTTCTTATTACAAACTCAATGGGCACAATCTTAACTTCTTTAATAAGCTGTTCACGCATATTCAATCTCTTGATGAGATGAGTTTGTATTCCGCATTGAGCTAGTGAGCTCAAAAGGTGTTCAGATATTCTATTATTTAAAACACCTTTACCTTCAATGTTTGCTTTTTTTAAAGCATTAAAAGCTGTAGCGTCATCTTTAAAATGCTGGATGACTAGACCATTTTCATTTGTCTCGTAAATGATTTTAGCTTTACCTTCGTATAATTTTTTACCTTTGTTCATAGGAACTTATTTTTTTAAGCTTCGATTAAAAATCATATTAATTCTTTTTGTATGATAACTAAAATTAAAAAGCTTTTTTAATTTGTTAACAGGAAGTTTTTTGTTAATTTCAGGGTCATTTGCTACATTTTGATAAAAAGAAGATCCGTTATCCCATGATTGCATGGCATGTTTTTGAACTAATGCATAAGCTTGTTCTCTAGTAAAACCAACGGAAGTTAATTCTATTAAAACTCTTTGTGAAAAAAATAGGCCGTTGGTTAGATTTAAATTTTTTAGCATATTTTTAGGGTATATATTTAAGTTTTTAACAACCCCATTTAATCTTGTTAGAGCAAAGTCCAAGGTTGTAGTTGCATCTGGACCTATGTTTCTTTCTACTGCAGAATGAGAGATATCTCTTTCGTGCCACAGAGCAACATTTTCAAGAGCGGGTATTACAGCTGATCTTACCATCCTAGCCAGACCTGTTAAATTTTCACTTAAAATAGGATTTTTTTTATGTGGCATAGCAGAAGAACCTTTTTGTTTTTTTCCAAAAAATTCTTCAACTTCTAAAACTTCTGTTCTTTGTAAGTGTCTAATCTCAGTTGCTAACCTTTCAATTGAACTAGCTATTATTCCTAATGTTGAAAAGAATTGTGCATGTCTGTCACGTGGAATAATTTGAGTTGATATAGGTTCTACTTTTAATTTAAGTTTTTTTGCAACGTAACTTTCAACTCTAGGGTCTATGTTTGCAAAAGTTCCAACTGCACCTGATATTGCGCAAGTAGAGATTTCATTAATAGAATCTTCTAATCTTTTTTTATTTCTTAAAAATTCTTGATAAAAAGTCAACATCTTTAAACCAAACGTCATTGGTTCCGCATGAATACCGTGGCTTCTTCCTATACAAAAAGTTTTTTTATGTTTTATCGCCTGCTTTTTAATTGATATTAATAAATTCTTAATGTCATCTAAAAGAATTTCACCTGATTGTTTTAATTGTAGATTAAAACATGTGTCCAATATATCTGAAGATGTCATTCCTTTATGAAGGAACCTTGCTTCTTTTCCAACTTTTTCCGTTATAGATGTTAAAAAAGCAATAACATCATGTTTAACTGTTTCTTCTATTTTTAAAATTCTAGCAACATTAATTTTTGCTTTTGATTTAACTTTCTTAACCACACCTTTTGGAATAATATTTAATTTTTCCATTGCTTCTGCAGCTGCAATTTCGATATCAAGCCATATTTTATATTTATTTGCGTCAGTCCAAATATTTTTTAGTTCTTCTCTAGAGTATCGATTGATCATACTGAATAAGGTGGATGGTTTAATTTTTTCTTTGATAGTGTAAAAATTTCATATCCTGTTTCTGTTATACCTACAGTGTGCTCAAATTGTGCAGATAATTTTTTATCTTTTGTTACGGCAGTCCATCCATCGTTTAGCATTTTAGTTTCATACTTACCTTCATTAATCATTGGTTCTATTGTGAATATCATGCCAGCTTTCAGTTTAGGTCCAGTTCCTTTTCTGCCGTAGTGTAAAATATTTGGTTCTTGATGAAATACCTTCCCAATTCCATGTCCACAAAAATCTCTAACTACTGAAAAACCTTCTTCCTCTACGTAAGATTGGATAGTTGATCCAATATCTCCTAAAGTAATCTCTTTATTTAAAATCTTAATAGCTTTCATCATTGAATTATAAGTCACATTTATTAATTTTTTTGCTTTAACAGATACTTCTCCCGCACAAAACATTCGGCTTGTATCACCGTGCCAACCATTTTTAAAACTTGTTACATCAACGTTAACTATATCTCCGTCAGTTAAAGTTTTATCTCCAGGTATACCGTGACAAATAGTGTGGTTTGGAGATGTGCAACATGATTTAGTAAACCCCCTATAAAACAATGGTGCAGAATAAGCGTCATTATCGTTAATAAACTCATAACACAAACTGTCTATTTCATTTGTTGTGACACCTGGTTTAATTATTTTAGCAACTTCATCTAAAGCCCCAGCTGCTATAATACCAGCGGCGCGCGTACCTTCAAATGCTTCTTGAGTATCTTTATTCATTAATTTGTAATTTAATTTTTTTGTTTAGTATTATTCCTTTTGGCAAAAATTTACAATCGTAGCAAAGAATTTTTACATTATGTTTTATGGCTTTTATTAATGTTTTTGAGTATTCTGGGTCTATATCTTTTGCAATCTCAAATCTATTACAGTCTTCTCTTTGAATCACAAATAGAAGATAAGATTTAAAACCTTTTTTGGTTGCGTTTATTAACTCGTTTAAATGTTTTGTTCCTCTAGCTGTTACCGAGTCCGGAAATTCTGCAATTTTAAATTTTCTTTTTAAAGTTACATTTTTAACCTCAAGGAACGAGTTGTTTTTTTTATCTTCTAAATAAAAATCAAATCGCGTATTATCACCGAAGATTTGTTCTCTTTTTATCTTAATTTTGTTAGTAAAATCCTTAATTAAATTTTTTTCCAAAGCATGATTAACAATTTTATTAGTTAAATGTGTATTAACACCTACCTTTGACCCATTATCCTCTATTATTTGCAAAGTATATTTTAACTTTCTTTTTTTGTTATTTGATTCCGTTATCCAAACTTTATTGTTTTTATTTAGAAGGCCCATCATTGAACCCGAATTTGCACAGTGAACTGTAATTATTTTATTGTCAACTTTAACATCTGCAAAGAAACGTTTGTATCTTTTTACAAACAGTCCTGGTATTAATTGATTTTCAAAATTCATAATTTTTAAAAATGAAAAAAGCTAAAAAAAAAGTTAAAGCTGCAATTCTCATAATAGGCAATGAAGTTCTATCAGGAAGAACGCAAGATTTAAATGTCTCATTTATTTCAAACTGGTTGAATATTAATTGTGGGATATCTGTAATTGAGGTTAGAATTATTCCTGATATAGAAAAAAAAATTATATATAATGTTTTAGACTTAAGTAAAAAGTTTGATTATATTTTTACAACTGGAGGTATCGGTCCTACACATGATGACATTACATCTTTATCAGTCTCCAAAGCTTTTAAAGTTAAATATGAGTTTAATGCTGAAGCTTATTTAATATTAGAAAAATACTATGGTAAAAATAATTTTAATGAAGGAAGGAAAAAAATGGCTAAAATGCCAAAAGGCTCCTCTTTAATTTACAACCCATCCAGTGCAGCACCTGGCTTTAAAATAAAAAACGTCTTGTGTTTACCTGGCGTTCCCCTAATTTTGAAATCTATGATGGGCAACTTAAAAAATTTCCTTATTAAAGGACCTGTAGTAATAAGTTCTTCAGTCAATCTACAAACCGTAGAAAGTTATATTTCTTTGGAATTAGAAAAATTACAAAATAAGTATTTAAAAAAAGTAGAAATAGGTAGTTATCCTTTTTTTAGACTGGGAAAGGTTGGAGTCTCGATTGTGTCTAGATCGTCAAATAAAACACAATTAAAGTCCTGCCGAAAAGAACTCAATAAAATTATTAAGAATAAAAAAATTAAGATATTTAAGAATAGTTAAAAACATCTTCTACAGATATTTTAGTAATATCATTACTATTATAAAGATTTTTACTATCTAAAATTTTAACATTATCTCTTTTTGGAGAAAATTTTTTAGAACTTGTTGGACCGAATAAAGTTATCATTGGTATTTTAGCTAAAGACAGCATGTGCATCACGCCATTATCTATCGTTATAACTTTTTCTACTCTAGACGCAAGTGCCGTAACAAGTGCTGGACCTGAAATTGTACTTTCATGCTCTGGAAAAATTGCACTAGGTAGACTTTTTTTAACGTGATTTATTAATTCTACCTCATTTTTTTCAATAAAAAAAACAGCTATTTTGCCAGCTGCTATATATTTTTCCGCCAGAGCAATAAAGTTAATGATTGGCCAAGTTTTTTTTCTGTATTTATTTCCTTGAGTAACTGAGAATCCAATATAATTTGAATGAGGTAACAATCTTTTTGCTTCCTTGAAGTATTTTTCTCCAAGCATTTTTAAATTAAACTCAATTTTTTTTATTTTGGTATTTAAAAAAATTTCTAAATTTAATAATATGAATGTAGATATATTTTTTTCGTTATTTAAATAGTTTTTTTTTTTAGTGCAAAAAAAAAACTTGAATGTAGATGAGAAAAAATTATTATAAGGTATTTGTTTTAAAACAAGTGTATTCCTTAGTTTTGATTGCAGATCAATCACCAGGTCAAATGTATCTATGTTTTTTTCTTTAATTTTTTTCTTAACTTTTAATAAATGCCACCATCTAAATCCAAAATATTTTAGATCTAAGTTGATCGTTTCTAAATTTACATTAAATTCTTTTAATCTTTCATTAAAATGGTTTTGATGAGCTCCTATGTAAAAAAAAGTAGAATCCTTGAAGTGATTCTTGAGTGACAAAATTAAAGGAAATAGCTGTATGGCGTCACCTAGACCACCCCCAGAATTGTAAATTAATATTTTTTTAAACATATTTATCTCTCTGTTTCTTTAAACTTATAATTTAATAAATCTTAAAACTAAATAATTTAATGTTCTTGTAGTAAAATTGGTATACATAAAGAGCTTAAAAGTTAATCAGAAACCACAAATTATTCATTGACAAAAACAACCTTAGCTTCATTCGTAAAATCCATTGGATTTAACGCTAAAGACTACGTGCCTAAAGAAGGTGCGTCTTTTTCATTATTTAGAACTGAAATATTATCAGGCCTAACAGTGGCTTTAGCATTAGTACCTGAAGCTATCGCATTTGCATTTGTTGCCGGTGTTTCTCCTTTGTCAGGTCTTTATGCTGCATTTATTGTTGGTATAATTACAGCTTTAGTTGGAGGTCGACCTGGAATGATTTCAGGTGCAACAGGTGCTTTAGCTGTTGTTATGGTTGCATTAGTTATGGACCATGGTGCGCAATATTTATTTGCCACCGTAGTTCTAATGGGAGTAATTCAATTAATTGCAGGTATTTTTAAATTAGGAAAGTTTATTAGAATGGTTCCCCAGCCTGTGATGTTGGGGTTTGTTAATGGACTAGCAATAGTAATTGGCATTTCTCAAATCAGTCAATTCAAAACAGTTGATTCGATAGGTCAATCTGTTTGGATCACTGGAGATACTTTAATTTATTCAATTGGATTTGTTGTTCTAACTATGTCCGTGATCTGGCTATTACCTAAACTGACAAAGGTACTACCAGCAACGTTAGTTGCTATTTTATTTACTACTATTTTAGTTTTAGCCTTCAAAATTGACATTCCAAGCGTTGGTGATCTTGCAAGTGTTAAAGGTGGATTGCCAAATTTCTTGATTCCAAATGTTCCCTTAAATTTTGAAACATTAAAAATTATTTTTCCTTATGCATTTATACTTGCAGCTATTGGATTAATTGAAAGTTTATTAACGTTAAACTTGGTAAGTGAAATAACAAACAAAAGAGGTGGCGCAAGTCAGGAGTGTTTAGCTCAAGGTTTAGCAAATACTGTTACAGGTTTTTTTGGAGGAATGGGCGGTTGTGCTATGATAGGTCAATCAATGATTAATGTTAAATCTGGGGGAAGAACGCGTATTGCAGCAATCGCAGCGGCTTTATTTTTATTATTATTTATTTTGTACATGTCTTCTTTAATTGAGCTAATCCCTATCGCGGCATTAGTTGGTGTGATGTTTATGGTTGTGATTGGAACATTTGCTTGGAATTCATTAAAGATACTTTTTTTTGTGCCAAAGAGTGATGCGTTAGTAATTATTCTTGTTACCGTTGTTACAGTAGTTGAAGATTTAGCCGTAGCAGTAATTGTTGGTGTAATTGTATCGGCATTAGTTTTTGCCTGGAAATCAGCTTCAAAAATTAGAGCAATTGAAAGGCCATCTATAAGAGAGCAGGGTGCAAAAGTTTATGAAATAGAAGGACCTCTTTTTTTTAGTTCAACAAATAGTTTTTTAGAGATTTTTAAACCACAAGAAGATCCAGAAGTTATTATTATTGATTTTACTAAATCAAAAGTAATTGATCAATCAGCTTTAAAAGCTATTGAAGATATTGCTGATAAATATAATAGCGTTGGAAAAAAAGTAAAACTTAGACATTTAACACGTGATTGTCACAAACTACTTAGTAGAGCAGGGCAACTTGTTGTTGATAGCGATGATGATCCTGATTATGGTGTTGCTGTTGATTACGACGTTAAACTAGGAATTTTCGGGAGATAGCTTTTTGAAAAAAATTTTAGACGTTAGTATTGAATTTAATCCAAATTTTCTTCTTGAATTGTAAAAATGGAGCCCATTTTTTCAGTTCTTTTTTCATTTCCATTTATGTTTATCGGCTTTGCTATAATTACTTGCTTGTGGTGGAAGATTTCTAGAAGGTTTTTTGTGTTTTTGGCTTATTTTTGTGAAGATAAGCTAAAATTTAAAAATGGTTCCTGGAAAAAAATTGTATTTAATTACGGTGTATTTGGCCCTTTAGGATTGGTGGGGATCTCAGGATATATATACACATTACTTATCTTCTTTAAAAGTTCTGGCTAAATATTACCAGCTTAATTTTAATATTAGTTGTAATTAAACTTTAGTTTATTATATTTAATTAATGCACAAAATAGATGATATTAATAGTATTCTTAATGCAGTTAATGACATTAATTTAAAACCAAAAAAAAAAAATTCAAAATCTACAGTTCAGCAAAAAGATATTATACCTAAGTTAAATCAAGATTTAATAATTCCTCTTGATTTAGATAAAATTATTAGAGAAGCTGAAGAGTTTAAAAAAAAATCATCATTTAAGTATCATCAAGTTGACTTAACACAAGAAAAAAATGATATTTTAAAATTAAAAAATTATAATAACAATTTTGAAGAAGTACAAACTCAAATTATTGAGGATCTCTATACTCAATTTAAAAAAAAAATTAAAAAAAATACCCTGAAAATTATTTTTGATCTCAACTTAAAAATTAAAGATTTAGAAAAACAATTAGAAAATTTTAAAATCCAAAAAAAACAACCTATTAATGTAAACAAACCTATTCTTGAAAATGAAATAGTAGAACCTTCAAAAATACCAGACTCATCAATTATTTCGCTAAACAAAGCACTTTCTAAAGATAAAAATTTTCTTAAAGATGAAATTATTACATCTTTAAAAGTTCAAGATTCAACAATTTTAATACTAAATAAAAAAATAACAAATTTTAAAAATACAGAAGAGAAATTACGTGCGCAAATAATTGATTTAGAACAAGATAAAACTATATTATTAAAGAAAACTGAAAAATCTGAGTCCGACAAAAATTATAAAAATATTATAAATGACACTAAAGAAACTCTCAAAACTATTTACAGACAAGTAACAAAACAAAAAAAAATTTTTTTAGATCTTAAAAATTATTCAATTAAAACTGAACGTGACTTTAGTTTTTACAAAGAAAACTATGAAAAATTAATTATTGAAAATGACGATGTTAAAAAAAAATTGTCAATTACCAAGCAAAAAGTTGAAGCTTTTGAAGAGATTAAAAAAGAATTAGCTTATACATTCGAAAATTTTAATAATGTTTTGACTAAAAATTCTATTATTAAACTTAATGAAACTTTTTCAAAAATTACCTCAGCTCCCATCGTGGTTGAAAGTATTAATAAAAAAAACAAATAAAATCTAGATTTTTACAACTATTGCCTGCGACATTATATGCGATTGATTATCATTATCAATGCGAATAGTTATCATTACCATCTAATAAAATTTAAAAAGTGAGGAAAATATGAAAAAATTAGTCTTATTAGCTATAGCTTTTACTTTCTGTATCAGCTCGTTGTTTGCAAGCGAAGTTAATGTTTTTAGTGCAAGACATTACGATTCAGACATTCAGCTTTACGAAAAATTTTCAGCAAAAACTGGAATTAAAGTAAATGTTGTTTCTGGAAAAGATAAAGCACTTCAAAAAAGAATAACCGAAGAAGGGGTTGATTCAAAAGCAGATTTATATATTACAGCAGATGCAGGAAGATTGGGTGCATTTGATGCAGCTGGCATGTTTCAGAATTCAATGTCAGCAAAAATTAAATCTGTTGTACCTTCTAACTTAAGATCAAGCAATTGGACTGGAATAGCAAAAAGGGCAAGAATTATTTATTATTCTCCTGAAAGAGTTAACGCAAATGATCTTAAAGGGATGAGATATGAAGATCTTGCAGACAAAAAATGGAATAATAAAATTGTAATTAGAAAATCCAATAATGTTTACAATCAATCACTTGTAGCTTCATTAATTCAAAATAATGGAAAAAAAACCACAGCAAAATGGGCCAAAGGAGTTGTAGGTAACATGGCTAGAGATTCAAAAGGAAATGACAGAGCTCAAATTTTGGCTGTAGCCGCAGGAGAAGCTGATTTAGCAGTAGCAAACACTTACTATTATGCTTTAATGTTATCAGGTAGTAAAGGTGAAGAACAAAAAGCAGCTGCAAAAAAAGTTTTACCTTTTTTTCCAAATCAAAATGATAGAGGAACTCACATGAACATTAGTGGAGGCGGAGTTGTAAAAAATGCTCCAAATAAAGCCAATGCTATAAAATTACTTGAATTTTTATTAACTAAAGAGGCACAAGAACACATAGTTAATAATACATATGAGTATCCAATTATTGATGGCGTAGAACCACATAAGCTTGTGAAAGCAATGGGTCTTGGATTTAAACAAGATCTTAAAACAAAAGTTGTTTCTTACGGAAAAAAACAAGCAGATGCATTAGAAGTAATGCTAGCCGCAGAATGGAAGTAAGAAGATATTCTTCTATTTGTTTTTTAATTAAAGAGATGAAAAAAAATTTATTTAACATTGATTTAAATAACTCAGCTGATGAAGTTAATTTGTTATCTCAACAATTGACAAATTTTTATTATTTATCAGAGTGTAAAAAAATTGATTTAAATAAAAAGAAGAAAATTAATTAATTTTCTTCTTGGAGTGCCCACAATTACTTTTAATGAATTACCCTGTTAAATGTGTTATGGGCACAGTATAAATGTTCTTAAAAAAAATTAATATTTGGCACATAAGTTCCTTCATAATATCTTTAATTGTTGCGGTACCAATATTAACTGTTTTTGCAAGCTTCTTTGACCCTACCGGAAATTATTCTGCAATTTTAAAAAACACCTTTCTTTATGAATATATTTATAATTCCTTAGTACTTTTAATAGGTGTTTTAATATTAACATTCTTCATTGGTGTTACTTGCGCGTATCTAGTATCTTTCTATAATTTTCCAGGTGTTAGTTTTTTTAGATGGGCTTTAATCTTATCTTTCGCAGTGCCTGCATACATATACGCTTATTCTTTAACAGCTTTTTTTGAAAATTATGGCACAGCTTTTTCAATTTTAAAAAATTTATTTGGTGAAATTAATTACAATCCTTACATACCTAAATTTGATGGAATGCTAGGAGCTATTCTGTCAATTTCATTTTCATTATTTGGATATGTTTATGTTTTAACAAGAGTATCTTTTCATTATCAGTCACAAAATCTAATTGAACTTGGCAAAAACCTAGGTTTTTCTAAAAAAAAATCATTTTTTAAGATAATTTTACCGTCAGCTAGGCCTGCTATTGTTGCAGGTCTCTCTTTAGTAGCCATGGAAACTTTATCAGATTTTGGATCGGTTTCTTTCTTTGGGATTTCAACATTAACAACTGGAATTTATAATGCATGGATTTCATTTGACGATCTTGCACTTGCAAACAGACTATCTTTCTATTTATTAATATTTATACTCAGCTTATTCATTTTAGAAAATTACTCTAGAAAAAAAGCGCAATATCATACGCTAATTAAAAGTGGAATAAAAAAAAGAAACTCGATTGATTTAAATAGTAAAAAAGCTTTTTTAGCATTTTTATTTTGCGCAACAGTTTTTTTTATTAGTTTTCTATTTCCAGTTTTACAAATGCTTTATTGGACAATTAATTTTCCAAAACATTTAGCGGATTTAGATTTAATAAAATTACTATCAAACACTATGTTGTTAGTATTTTTATCTAGTTTTGTTTTAATCTCTCTAAGTTTTATATCAAACTATGGAAACAGACTAGCTAGAAGTAAATTTTTAAATATATTAACTACATTCTCTGTTTCTGGTTATGCGATACCAGGAATAATCTTAGCAGTAGCTTTCATTACTTTTATCTCTTGGTTTGATAACACTGTCATCAATTTTTTTGGTATTAAAACAATAAAATCAATTTTTATTGGTTCTATTTTAGGATTGATTTTAGTTTATTTTATCAGATTCTATTCACTAGCAAGTAATGGAATTAAGTCTAGTTATTTGAAAATAAGTTATTCGATTGATGAAAGTGCTTACCTTTTAGGCTATTCTAAATTTAAAACTTTTACTAATATTCATATTCCTTTTTTAAAGAATTCAATGCTGCTAGTTGGAGTTTTAATAGCCATTGAAATTATAAAAGAACTACCAATAACATTAATAATGAGACCTTTCAATTTTGAAACATTTGCAACAACTGCTTATATTTTTGCATCTCAAGACTTGCTTGAAGCAGCGGCTGCACCCTCTTTATTTCTTATTATTATTGCAAGTTTCTTTATTTTGATTACATCTAGATATATTCTTAGAGACTAAATTATGATTAAAAATTTTTTAGAGATAGATAATGTTACTTTTGCAGCTAGCGCTAAAAACAAAGTAAACAATGTTTCTTTGCGCATTGAAAACAAAGGAGATATTATCTGCTTATTAGGTCCCTCCGGGATAGGGAAAACTACAATACTAAGAACTATTGCTGGTTTAGAAAAAGTTCAATCAGGTAAAATTACTCTAAACAATAGAGTGTTGTCTTCTAAAGATAAACATGTCGAGCCTGAAAATAGAAATATTTCCCTAGCTTTTCAAGACAATTCATTATTTCCACATTACAATGTTATTCAAAATATAGAATTTGGAGCTGAAAGAAATAAAAGTAAGAAAAAAAATTTAACTATTAATGAAGCTGTTAATTTTTTACATTTAAAAAATGTAGTAAATAAATTTCCTCATCAAATAAGTTCTGGAGAAGCACAAAGAGCATCATTAGCTAGGTCTCTTGTATCTAATCCAGACTTATTATTACTAGACGAACCTTTGTCTAACATAGATCAAAATTTTAAAGAAGAAATACAAGTTAAATTAAAAAAAGTTTTAACAGAACACAAAATAACAACTATTATTGTGACACATGACTCGTATGAAGCTTTTTATTTAGGATCCAAGTGTGGGATTATTTTAAACGGTCAACTTAAACAGTATGATGACCCATATAATGTTTATCATTTTCCTAATTCGATAGAGGTTGTAAACTTTCTAAATAGAGGTACTTTGATTCCAGCTAAAGTTACAGGTGAAAATAGTTTAGAGAGCAATGATCTTGGAACCATCAAGGGTAATTTTATTAAACATTATCCAAAAGGATCGGATGTTAAGCTATTAATACAACCCGAGGATTTAGAGCATGATGACGGAAGTAATTTAAAGCTGGAAGTTGTCGATAGACAATTTCGAGGAACTAACTTTATATATACACTTAAAACTTCAAGTAATTTACTGATTCCAGTATTTGTCCATTCTCACCACATACACCAGCATGAAGTCGATGAAAAATTTGGCATTAAAAGACCTATTAATATTGATCATATAGTTTGTTTCTAATAGAAACTAAAAACTTAATTAATTTTAACTTTTTCTATTGCTTAAGTTGTATTAAATTAAAATAAGAGCGCCCCTAGCTCAGTTGGATAGAGCATCGGTTTTCTAAACCGAGGGTCGGAGGTTCGAATCCTCCGGGGCGCACCAATAAAATTAATATTTTTAGGATTCAAAAAAAACCTATAAAGTGCTTCTGATAGCAGATTGTCAAAGTGAAGCAGTTTTTTTTTAAATGATAATTTTTTTTAGTGTATAATTTTAAAAAGTGTAAAATATCTTAAGTACTATGAATAAGAATTTAATAAAAAAAAATTTAATTAAATTAAAACCATCAGCTACTTTAGCTATAAACGAAAAATCAAAAGAATTAATAGCGAAAGGTAAAAAAGTCTATCGTTTTGGTTTTGGGCAATCTCCTTTTCCGGTTCCAGAAAAAATTATTTCTGCTTTAAAGAAAAATGCCAATAAAAAAGCTTATCTTCCAATGCAAGGATTACCAAAGCTAAGAGAACTAATTTCTAAATATTTAACAAAAATGACTAAAAGTAAATTTAATAAAGAAAATATAATTATTACTCCCGGCTCTAAAGAAGGAATGTTTTTAATGCATATGGCTTTTAATGGAGATATAATTTTACCAGCACCAAGTTGGGTTTCTTACGCTCCACAAGCAAATATTGCCTCTAATAAAGTCCATTGGATCCAAACCTCCGCTGACAATAACTGGTTTCCAACTGCCATAGAACTAGAAAAAAAAATTAAGTTGATTAAAAATAAAAATATTATTTTAATATTGAATTCACCGAATAACCCATCTGGAACTACCTGCAACAACTTAAAAGAACTTAGTAAAGTAGCAAAGAAATATAAAATTATAATTCTTTCTGATGAAATATATACAGATCTTAAATTCGATAAAAAATATGAATCAATTTCGAAATATTATCCAGAAGGCACGTGTATTACAGGAGGCCTAAGTAAATGGTGTGGTGCAGGTGGGTGGAGACTCGGTTTTTTTGCTGCACCAAAACAACTGAATATGCTGATGGATAACCTAAAAGTACTGGCGAGTGAAACTTTCTCAACAGTTAATAGTCCTGTTCAGTACGCTGCTGTAGAAGCTTACCAAGGTAACTATAAAGAATTTAAATTAAAAACTACAAATATTTTACAAGCAGTAGGAACTTATGTTTATGAAAATCTAAGATCAAATAAAATATTAATAAACCCACCCCAAGGAGGTTTTTATTTGATGCCAGAGTTTATTAATAAAAAATATAAAACATCATCAGATTTATGTGTTGCTGTTTTAAAAG